>Ga0194119_10000086_pt1 | contig 171720 bp, 169 predicted proteins | sample TA2MahC100mmetaG_FD_148620 | JGI IMG/M metagenome (GOLD analysis project Ga0194119, IMG submission 148620) | Freshwater microbial communities from Lake Tanganyika, Tanzania - TA2015018 Mahale Deep Cast 100m | ecosystem: Environmental > Aquatic > Freshwater > Lake | place: Tanzania: Lake...
TGGTGGAGACGAGGAGGATCGAACTCCCGACCTTCGCATTGCGAACGCGACGCTCTCCCAGCTGAGCTACGTCCCCTGGGTACGGAACATCAAAATTCTAGCAGTCAACAGCCCGAGAAGCAGGCCCCAGAACGCGGAGGCGATACCCAATAGATTTACGCCAGAGGCAGACACAAGGAATGTCACCACCGCGGCCTCACGCTGTGTTGGGTCTTGTAATGCCTGGTGCAGGCTATTGGCGATGGTGGGCAACAGCGCCAGCCCGGCAATAGCCATCACAAATGCCGGGGGAAGGGCGGCAAAGAGCGAGGCCACCGTCGCTCCAAGGAGTCCGAGTGCGATGTAAAAGGCGCCCGCCCACATGGCGGCCTGGTAGCGTTTCGTGGCATCAGGATCGGCATCGGGGCTCATGCAGATGGCAGCGGTAATGGCCGCCAGGTTGTACTGAAACCCGCCAAAGGGCCCGAGCACCAAGCCTGTGAGCCCGGTGGCCTTGAGCAGGGGCGAGATCGGTGTCTTATAGCCGTTGGCCCGCAGCACACTGAGACCCGGCACGTTCTGCGAGGCCATGGTCACCACATACAAAGGCACTGCGATTCCCAAGGCGCTTTCCCAGGAGAAGCTAGGCGCGGTAAAAACGGGCGTTGCCCACTGCCAGGCAATGGTGGTTCCGGTGAATCCGTTAGAGAGCCAGAGCCAGAGCAGGCCTGTTAATAGTGTTATTGGCACCGCATACCGTGATGCGAACCGCTTTGTAATCAGAAAAACGCCAAACATCACAGCTATCAGCAGCGTATCGGTCTGAAGGCCCTCGAAGGCCCCAATACCAAACCGCAGCAGAACCCCCGCGAGCATCGCAGCGGCAAGCGCCATGGGGATATGGCGCATCACCCGGTCAAAGGCGCCAAGAAAGCCAGTGAGCGTAATGAGCCCCGAGGCGAGAATAAAAACACCGATGGTCTCCGGTAAAGAAAGACCCGGCAGTGCGCCCGCGAGAAGGGCAGCACCCGGCGTGGACCAGGCAGTGAGGATGGGTTCCTTCGTCCACCAGGAAAGGCCGATGCAGCTAATGCCCATGCCAATGCCCAGCGCCCAGAGCCAGGAACTCACCATCTCAGGCGAGGCACCGGCCGCATGCGCCGCCTGAAAGACAATTGCCACCGAGCTGGTGTAGCCCACCAGCACCGCAACAAAGCCTGCTGAGATTCTTGAGACCACGTGGGGCCTGGTTTCTTACATCAGCAGATGCTCCCCGGCGTTGTCACCACCGAGAATCACGTAGTTCACTTTGCGAATATCAAGCAGCTTCAGGCCCCCCGCGTACGAGATGGAAGACTGCACGTCCTGCTCCATTTCCACCAGGGTATCGGCAAGCCGACCCTTGATGGGCTCCAGAATGCGCTTACCCTCAACGTGCTTGTACTCGCCTTTGTTAAAGTCACTCGCGGACCCGTAGTACTCCTTGTAGCGCTTGCCATCGACTTCGACAGTCTGTCCTGGGCTCTCTTCATGACCGGCCAGCATCGAGCCAATCATCACCATGGTCGCGCCAAACCGAATGCTCTTAGCAATGTCGCCATGTTCTCGAATGCCGCCATCGGCGATGATGGGTTTGGTGGCCACGCGGGCACACCATTTCAAGGCAGACAGCTGCCAGCCCCCCGTGCCAAAGCCGGTCTTCATCCGCGTAATACAAACCTTCCCAGGGCCAATGCCCACCTTGGTGGCATTGGCCCCCCAGTTCTCCAGATCGATCACCGCCTCTGGCGTGCCCACGTTGCCGGCAATCACAAAGGTCTGCGGCAGGTGGGTCTTAATATGGCCAATCATGTCGCGCACGCTGTCTGCATGGCCATGGGCAATATCAATGGTGATGAACTCCGGAATTAAACTCTGCTGCCGCAAGGAGAGCACCGCCTCACGGTCCGCCTCTTTGACACCCAGCGAGATAGAGGCGTAGACCCCGGCGTCATGAAACCGCCGCACCAGGGCCACGTTATCCACATCAAACCGATGCATCACATAGAAGTAATCGTGCTGGGCAAGCCAGACACAGATTTCCTCATTTACCACCGTCTTCATGTTGGCAGGCACCACGGGAATACGAAACCCGCGCCCCCCAAGCTGCGCGCTGGCGTCACATTCCGATCTGCTCTTCACCCGGCATTTGCGCGGCAAGAGCAAAACATTGTCGTAGTCGAAAATTTCCATGCGGTCTGAACTCCGGGGGTGAAAACGCCCCCATTATCCCTAAGCTGGACGAACCGTCCTAGGGCGCTGCCCGAAATTCAGACGCGCATTAACCCCTAGCCATAGAGGCCACAGCGAGCCACAGAGGGCAGCAGCCGGCCAGGGCGTTTGTGAGACCGCTACCCGGGGACTAGCCCTCTACCGCCGCTTCGCTGCGGAGAAATACTTCTCGAGAAAGTCCTCATCGGGCCGGGTGGTGGTTGGGGTGTACTCGTCTTTGGCCACGGGCCGACGGGTCTCTGTTCTGGGCTCGGAAAAGCCCAGAGAAAGCCTAAGCTGGCCGGGACGGGCCTCTCGGTTGGGTTTGCTGGGCGTAGCCGAGCGAACGCTGGGAATCAACATGGCATGCCTCCTGCGAAAAAGTTGACGGAAATGCGGACAAGGATTGCCGCATGCCATACAAAGCAAGGACTACGCCAGAAAAGCAGGAATCGACTGGAACCCGCGAAACCGCACCCGGCCCCCGCGAATCGGTGGGGCGGCCAGGCGGTAGCCGGGAAAGCGCGCCAGGAAGCGCGCAAGGGCAATGCGCCCTTCGAGCCTGGCAAGCGACATGCCCGCACAGAGATGAATACCAGAGCCAAAGGCAAGGTGCCGATGCTGCGGCCGATCAATGCGAAATTGTTCGGGGTGCTCGAAAACCTCAGGGTCACGGTTGGCCGCCCCAATACACAGGGTGATAAGGGTACCCCTGGGAATCTCGGTATCCGATAGGCGCGTATCTTCTAGGGCCCGCCGATTACCAAGCTGATTCGAGCTTTCAAATCGCAGCATTTCTTCGATGGCATCGTCTATCAAGTGGGGCTCTGCAAGCAGCCTGTGCAGTTCATCAGACCAGTGCTGCAGCGTGACAAGGGCATTGCCGATCAGGTTGGTGGTCGTCTCGTGGCCCGCATTCAGAATAAAGATGCAGTTCTGTAGCAGCTCTTCTTCGGACAGCAGCTCGCCAGTACCGCCTTCGCCGAGAATAAGCCGGGTAAGTACATCGGTCTGTGGATCTCCCAGGGCAGCCCGCCTTTGGGCAACCAGGCCGCGCAGATAGGATAAAAAATCGGTGACTGCAGAGTTACCCCGTTGCATCTGCGCCTCTGACAGACTTGGCTCTAAGGCCCCCAGAATGGCAAGCGACCAGTCCCGCAGGGGCCCACGCTCGTTGTGGGGAACGCCGAGCAGATTGCCAATAACTTCAACAGGAATCGCACTTGCGAAGCCTGAGATGAGATCAACGGCTGTGCCTCCGCGGGCATCGGTCGCGAGCTCGTCGAGCAGCCCATCGACGAGCCGAACAAGGCCTGCCTCCATCTGGTGAATGGCCTTGGGTGTCAGGGCACCCATGAGAATTTTCCGAACCCGGGTGTGCAGCGGCGGGTCGTTAAAGACCAGGCTTGTTGTGTGGTGGTCGTATAAAGGGCTTTGCCCAAACTTGGGCAGAAACTCCTGCTTCTTATCCGATGAAAAAATCTTTGGGTTGTTATAAACAAACTCAATGTCTCGATAGCGCGTAAGAAACACGGAGCCATCGGGCATCCGGCGCACCGGAGTCTGGCTGCGCAGGGCCTCGTACCAGGGGTAGGGGTTATCGGTGAAACCGGCAGGCAGGCGTCGCAGGTCAAACCCGTCCAGGGTAGTGGGGGTGATGGGCGTCATGGGGCTCATGGGGGTCATGATGCGACCGCATGCTCAGCCTGATCTTTACCCAACAACACCACCCGGTGCGACCACCAGATTCCTAACAGAGTGGCCAGCAGCGAGGCAAGCGATACCCAGACCATGCCGTCAAAGCCGCCCTCGGGGCGGGCGGTGAGTAGCAGCCCGCCAATGATTGCGGCAGAGCCCATCGCCAGTTGCTGGGCAGCGGTGTTCACGGCCATGAAGCGGGCACGTTGGCTAGGCGGCGGGGCAGAGACAATCGCAGCGGACACAGCCACCATTCTTCCGGGTACGAGCACAAAAAACAATGTCGTGCAGATCAGCGCCAGCCAAAGCGGCGAGGCGCCCATATTGGGCAGCCATACCAGAGGTATCAGCGAAAGCAGGGCCACCCGCCGGTAGACCTTAAGTTTTCCATACCGGTCTGCCAGACGACCGATGATGCGGGCCGAGAAGAACGAGGCCGCGCCCCCAAACAGGTACATCAGGGGAATCTGCTCAAGGCGCACCCCCACGTCATAGACCAGGTGCACTGTGATGTAGGGGATTAACAGAAAGCTCGAAAAGAGCACGAGCATGCTCAGGCCCATGGCGATCTGGCAGTGGCGCGCCCGCAGCACGTCGCGCAGGGGGCCCAGGCGACGAAGAATCAGTGCGGGCTCCAGCGGCGGGGCTGCATGGTGGACAGTGGCGCCTCTCGAGTCTCCTGCGGCACCAGAGGCAGTATGAGCGTCATGGGCACCATGGGCAGCAGCAACACCCGCGGCAGGACCATGGCCATGGGCCCGTGATTTTCGGGGGATCTCCCGCCAGGCCAGGTACAACAGCCCCAGCGATACCGCTCCGATTGCAAAAAACGGCATTCGCCATCCCCAGTGGGTTGCCAGCGTGAGCGATAGCGGTACGCCAATCACCGTGGACAGTGAGAAGGCGCTCATGATCACGCCGCTTGCCTTGCCGCGGCGTACATAGGGAATATGGTCTGCGCTGATGGTAAAGATCAGCGCCCCCATGATGCCGCCAAAGGCCCCTGCGGTGGCGCGTGCGGCCACGAGCCAGAAATAGCTCTGGGCCAGGCCACAGGCCATTGATGCGAGGATGAACCCCGAGAAGACCACCAGCAGATACCGCCGGCGATCGAACCGGTCAATGACGCTGGCCGTAATGAGCCCGCTGATCGCGCCGGTGTAGGTGTAGCTCGACACCAAAAGCCCGAAGGCTGCGGCAGAGATGCCAAAGGCCTCCATGATCTGAGGCCCCAAGGGCATCATGACCATAAAATCGACGATATGACTGAACTGAATGCCCGCCAGCACCCACAAGAACCGTTTTTCCTGCAAGGGGCTAAGCGACATTGAGGATGAGTAGTGGAGGCGGGACCCGGAATCGAACCGAGGTACACGGCTTTGCAGGCCGCTGCATAACCACTCTGCCATCCCGCCGGGGATGAAAAAAGGGACCATTCAAGGACGCCCGGATCTTTTTTGGGCGACTGAAGATCCCTTGCACGCAGAAACTGGAGCGGGAGACGAGTCTCGAACTCGCGACCTCAACCTTGGCAAGGTTGCGCTCTACCAACTGAGCTACTCCCGCAGTAAGCCCACGATTATAGGTTCCCAGGGCGGTTCCCGCAAATAGAAAAAACCATCCTGCCAGGCGCTTTGCCGGTAGCACCAAGCCTCCGGCTAGGAACGCCGCCGAATCTCAGGGGCGGCCTTCACAAGGTAGTAGACCATGGACAGAAAGGTGAGTGCCGCAGCAAAACGAATCAGCCAGTCGCCCCAGTGCTGGGTGTGTATGGCCCCATCGAAGATCGGCCCGTAGTAGAGCAGAAAAGGAATCGCCACCATCTGGGCAATGGTCTTTGCCTTGCCCAGCCAGTTGACCGCAACGCTGCGGCGCGCGCCAATCTCAGCCATCCATTCCCGCAGGGCAGAAATAGTGATCTCTCGACCAATAATGATCAGACCAATAATCGGACCAACACGGCCCGCATCAATCAGGGCTACCAGGGCGGCACAGACCATGAGCTTGTCTGCCACAGGATCGAGAAAGGCACCAAAGGACGAGGTCTGGTTCCAGCGTCTGGCCAGCCAGCCATCAATCCAATCGGTCAGCGCCGCGGCCACGAAAATCGCTGTTGTGAGTATGTTGCGCTCGTGCACCGAGAGGCCCAGGGGAAGATAGAACACCCCTAGAAACATCGGTATCGCAAGAATTCGGGCCCAGGTAAGCAGGTTCGGAAGGTTTAGCACCATAGTGGCGAATCATAGCCGCTTCGCTTGTTCACAGGCCTGTGCCTGGTTGGAAGCCCCCCGAGGTCGGACGCCTCCCCGAAATAGTGCAGAAAAAGATTGACGCTCGCGCCGGTTTCTGGAGAGAATGCTGCTACGCAACATTTTTGGTTTGTTTTTGCAATGGCCCGTAATCCTCGTGCTGGTGTCTGCACCCCGTGGTGCCCGGGCCAGTTTGTAGTGCAGTCTTCTGTCAACCTAACCGTGAATCGACCATGGAAAATACCGTCTACAGCGATATCTCAGTTGGCCAATCGGCCAGTCAATCGGCAACCCTCACCCCCAAGGCCATCCGCGACTTTGCCGATGTCACGGGCGATACCAACCCTGCCCACCTCGACCCAGACTTTGCCCGCACCACCATCATGAAGGACGTTGTGGGCCATGGCATGTGGAGTGGCGCGCTGTTTTCGCGCATTCTGGGCACGCAGTTTCCTGGGCCTGGCACCATCTATCTGGGGCAGACCTTTAAATTTCGCCGACCGGTCTATGTCAACGATGTGATTACCGCCACCGTCACGGTAACCAAGAAAGACGATGCCAAAGGCATGGTCTGGCTTGATACCGTGGTCAAGAACCAAAGGGGCGAACTTGTGATTGAGGGCGAGGCCACCATTTTGGCTCCGAAGGTCAAGTTCAAGGTTGCCCGGGCCGCCTAAGACGCACGGGAATGAATTTAGAGGTTGGGGTGAAGCTGCGCTCGCCGTGGCTTTCGAGCGCAATCAGGGGATTCACCTCGGGGTAGTAGGCCGCGGCCTGTCCTCTCGGGATGTCGAAGGGCAGGGCCTTAAATCCGTGAAGTCGACGATCACGGCCATCGGCCCAGACAGAAACTAGGTCGATTCGGTCCTCTTCGCGGATTCCCAGGGCCTGCATGTCTTGCGGGTTTAAGAAGACTACGTCCCGCTGTCCCGATACGCCTCGGTAGCGATCGTTCAGGCTGTAGACCGAGGTGTTGTACTGATCATGCGAGCGGATCGACTGCAATGTCAGCACTGGGTCGGCCGCCATAGTTGCAATGGGCTGAGAGGCCTGCGACAAGAAGGCCGGTAGCGCGTGCGCCATGAGTTGGGCCTTGCCCGAGTCTGTCTTCCATCGACGCTCACGGGCCGTGTTGCCCAGGTAGAAGCCACCGGGAGACCGAATACGTTCATTAAACCCCTCAAACCCCGGAATAGTGAGCGCAATCAGGTCGCGAATGCGGCCATAGTCTTCGATGAGCCAGAGCCAGGGCACGGGTCTATCGCCAAGAAGCGCATGGGCGATTCCAGCAATGATGGCGGGCTCGGACCGCATCTCGAACGAGAGTGGCGTTAGCACACCGCTTGAGGCGTGCACCATGCTAAAGCTGTCTTCTACCGTGACAGATTGTGGGCCAAAGGCCTGAAGGTCTAGGTCGGTGCGCCCCAGGCACGGAAGAATCAAGGCGTCTTGGCCAATCACCAGATGGCTACGATTGAGCTTGGTCGAAATCTGTACGGTGAGTGCGCACCGTTGCAACGCCGCGTGGGTGCGCATCTGGTCGGGCGTGGCCTGGGCGAAATTTCCCCCCAGGCCGATAAAGACCTGCAGACGCCCCGCCTCCATGGCGGCAATGGTCTCCACCGTATTGAAGCCTTGGTGTCGTGGTGGCTGGAAGGAAAAGGTCTGGGCAAGGGCATTGAGCAGCGCCTCAGGCGGCCGTTCGTGGATACCCATCGTACGGTCGCCCTGAACATTACTGTGGCCGCGTACTGGGCAGACCCCTGCCCCGGGCTTGCCGATCTGCCCCCGCAATAGCAGCACATTGCTGAACTCCTGGATCATCGCCACCGAATGCTGGTGCTGGGTAATGCCCATGGCCCAGCAAAAGATGGTGGCATTCGCGCGGGCATAGACCTGGGCGATCTCCTCGATGGCTTCGCGCGTGAGGCCCGACTGATACTCGATCTCGAGCCAGTCGGTGGCCTCGACCATCGCGCGGTAGGCGGCAAGGCCGGTGGTCTGTCTCTGCAGAAAGGTGTGGTCGAGAATACCGGGGCGACCCTCGGGGTGTTCGTCGCTTGGGGCGGCATCGTCCCAGGCGAAGAGGGCCTTGGCGATACCCCGCATGATGGCCATGTCCCCCCCAAGCTGAGGCCGCAGATACCGAGTGTGGGTGGGCTTGGCGCGGTTACTCAGCATCTCTGTGGGGCTCTGGGGATGCTGAAACTTTTCGAGCCCGCGTTCTTTCAATGGATTGATGACCACTACCTCTGCGCCGCGCGCCACGGCATCACGCAGTACCTCGAGCATGCGCGGATGGTTGGTGCCCGGGTTCTGGCCAATGACAAACAAGACATCAGCCTTCTCGAAGTCGTCGAGGGTTACCGTACCCTTGCCCACCCCAATGGATTCCTTGAGCGCCACACCGCTTGCCTCGTGGCACATGTTGGAGCAGTCGGGCAGGTTGTTGGTGCCATAGGCCCGCACCATGAGCTGGTAGAGAAAGGCGGCCTCGTTGCTCGCACGGCCCGAGGTATAGAAGGCGGCCTGGTCGGGCGAGGATAGGCCCTTAAGGTGTGAGGCAATCACAGCAAAGGCGCTGTCCCAGTCGATAGGCTCGTAGTGGTCGGTGGCACTGTTGTACCGCATAGGTCTGGTAAGGCGCCCCTGTGCCTCAAGCCAGTGGTCTGACTGCACGCGTAGTGCGGTGACGGAGTGCTCTGCGAAGAAATCGGCATCGACCCCTCTGCGGCTCGCCTCCCAGTTCACGGCCTTCGCGCCGTTCTCACAAAATTTAAAGGCCTGGTCATGGCCGGGCTTCTCGCCCCAGGCGCATCCAGGGCAGTCAAAGCCTTGGTCTTGGTTGGTCTTGAGCAGCGCACGAATCCGCGGCACAGGGCTGCCTTCGCGCAGGCACGACTGGGCCACACTCTTCAGAGCCCCCCAGCCTGCGGCGGGGGCAGTGTAGGGTTTAAACGATTCTTTGGCCATGGGTGTAAATGGAAAACGATTCTTCGCGCAGGAAGCCGACAAGACTCACGCCCAGGCGTTCTGCGGTCTCGACAGCGAGGCTGGTGGGGGCTGAGACGGCGGCAAGCAGCCCGATCTGCTGCGAGGCGGCCTTATGCACCATTTCAAAACTCGCCCGGCTCGTCACCAGCAAAAACCCCTTATCAAGCGCTGCACTGCTGCATCGTAAAAAGCCCAAGAGCTTATCTAAGGCATTGTGTCGGCCCACGTCTTCGCGTACGACGAGAATCTTTCCGTTGATATCGGCCCAGGCAGCCGCATGTACGGCGCCAGTCTCGGCAAATAGGGGTTGATGGTCTCTGAGGCTAGAGCGCGCGCGCTGCAAGGCAGCCGTGGTAAACCGCTGCGCAGAGCTTTCCGGCGGGAGGGCTGGTAAGGGCCGCACCAGTTGTGAGAGCTGCTCAGCGCCGCAGAGGCCACAGCCCGTGCGGCCAGCCAGGCTGCGTCGATGTTCGGAAAGTCGCTGCATCTGGCGGCTGGCGATCCCAATAGAGACTTCGATGCCCTGCGCCCCTTCTTTAACTTCCACATCAAAGACATCTTCTGGCGATGCGATGATTCCCTCGGTGAGGCTAAAGCCCAGGGCAAAGTCATAGAGATCGGCGGGCGTGGCGAGCATTACTGCATGCGAGACACCGTTATAGACCAGCGCAACTGGAGTCTCGCAGGCCACCGCGTCCATCTGCATGGTCTCAAGCGGCGAAGGCTCACGCGCCTGTCGTAGGTCAACCGGCACGCGGGCGATGGGTTCGCGGTCTCGTTGATGATCCACAGGCACAGCTATGGGTGCATCCGGTAGCAGTGGTGAGGCGGGTCTGTCTATGGGTGGCTTTCAATAAACCGGCGTACGGCGGTAATTACCTGGTTGGGCTGATCTTTATGGGGTGAATGCCTGCACTGCGCGAGTTTCACGAGCGTTGTTTGGGGAAGTCGGGCGGCAATGCCATCGATCTGAATCATGGTGCCATATTCGTCGTCCACGCCCTGGATTGCAAGAACGGGGCAGCTAATGGAGGGCAACGCATCTTCGATCGACCACTTCGTGAACCGAGGATCGAGCCAGATCTGGTTCCATCCCCAGAAGGCCGAGTCGGGGTCTGCGTGGTGGCGGGCAAGCCGTTGCTTCAGATCGGTGGTGCGGTAGGCCTCGCGCGCCTTTTGAATGTTCTCTACCGTAATGTCTTCCACCATGATGTGCGGCGCGGCCACAACAATGCCGGCAAGCGACTGGGAATGTCGCGCCGCATAGAGCAGGCTGATCGAACCGCCATCGCTGTGGCCGAACAAGTAGATCGGCTGATCAGCAGGCGTAATTGCAAGCGCTCCAAGAAATGCCGGTAGCACCTCAAAGGCCTGTCGGTGCATGAAGTCCGGCTGCCAGCGTTCGTCGCTTGGCCGAGGGGTGGAATTCCCATAGCCGGGCCGGGAGTAGACCAGGCCTCGCAGGCCCAGTGCCTCGCAGAGCTGATCCGGAAAGTCTTTCCACATAGACACCGACCCCAGGCCCTCGTGCAGAAAGACCATGATCGGGGTGGGCGACGAAGCCTTTTGTGCTGCGGTCAGGGAGCTGCCTTCTTCGGTCGCATTCGTCCATCGATACTCGACCTCGATGCTGCGACCAGCCCAAGATATGCCGATGTTCACGTGCTCTGCTGCTCCTGTTCGCGAAGCCGAAACCGCTGAATTTTGCCGGTGGCGGTCTTGGGTAGTTCATCGACAAAGGCGAAAAACCGGGGGCACTTGTAGGCCGCAAGTTTTTCTTTGGTAAAGGCCTTGAGCTCCTCTTCGGATACCTGCTGTCCCGGCTTACGCACCACGAAGGCCTTGGTCTTGGTCAGCCCTTCGGCATCGGTAACACCGATCACGGCAGCCTCTAATACCGCAGGGTGCTGCATGAGGGTGGATTCGATTTCAAAGGGAGAGACATAAATACCGCTGACCTTGAGCATGTCGTCGCTGCGGCCGGCATAGGTGAAGCTGCCGTCGTCGTTCTGCACATATTTGTCGCCACTCTTGGTCCAGGCCCCCCGAAAGGTCTCCTGCGACTTCTCCCGGTTCTGCCAGTACATGAGTGCGCTGCTCGGTCCATGAATGTAGAGGTCACCCACCTCGCCTGCGGCCACAGGCTGGCCCTTGTCGTCGCGCAGTTCAATGGCATAACCCGGCACCGGCCATCCCGTGGTTCCGTAGCGTACCCGCCCTGGCTGGTTAGAGAGAAAGATATGCAGCATCTCGGTGGAGCCGATGCCATCGATGATCTCCACGCCATAGTGCTGGGTAAACCGTTGACCGATTTCCGCTGGCAGCGCCTCACCGGCTGAGGAGCACATGCGTAGGGCCACCGCATCGCGCGCAGGCAGATTGGGTGAGGCCAGCATGCCCGCATACCCCGTGGGCGCGCCAAAAAAGATCGCGCGCAGGGCGGGGCCCGCCTGCGACCGGGCAAAGGCAAACCCTGCCTGAAGATCAAGGCCCTTTGCATCAACCTCTACCAGAGGGGTTCCCAGCACAGGGTCAGACAGGGTGATGCCTGCGCCGCTGCCTGCCTGCCATTGCCCTGCGAGATAGTTCGTAAGCCTTTCTGCCATGGTTACCTCCTCGTCTTTATCTTTGTATCTGCTGCTTTGGCCCTGCCGCCCAGAGATCGGGGCCCAGGCTTGCTACAGTGGGACTTATGCAGTATCGTGCAGATATGCACATTAAATTTCATTTCCTAAAATGTCAAGCACTATAGTTCACATTCTTCATCAAGACGGTGAAACCGAAGAGAAAAACCCCTTTCTGGTGGCACTTGGAGAGCGGGTAAAAACCGCCCGGGCCCGCAAGGGCATGACCCGCCGGGCGCTTGCCCAGGCCGCCGAGGTGTCGGATCGTCACCTTGCCAACCTCGAATATGGGCTGGGCAACCCATCCATTCTGGTTCTGCTGCAGGTGGCCAATGCGCTGCAGTGCTCTCTGGCAGAGCTTGTTGGCGATGTGACCACCCAGAACCCCGAATGGCTGCTGCTGCGGGAGCTTTTGCTGCAGCAGGATGAGGCGTCTCTGCGCCGGATTCGCATGCAGATTTCAGACAGTCTGGGCCTGGCAAAGGCCAGCGCCCGGGCCGCCAACCCCCGTCTGGCGCTGATTGGCCTAAGGGGCGCGGGTAAGTCCACGTTGGGGCGCATGCTCTCCGAAGACTTAGGGTTTCCCTTTGTGGAGCTCAGCCAAGAGATTGAAAAGTTTGCCGGCTGCAGCGTCGCGGAGATACAGGCCCTCTATGGGGTCAATGCCTATCGCCGGTATGAACGCCGGGCGCTCGAAGAGGCTATCCAGATCTATCCCGAGGCGGTGATTGCCACGCCAGGTGGGCTGGTATCAGACCCAGCCAGCTTTAACCTCTTGCTGCAGCACTGCACCACTGTCTGGCTCAAGGCCGACCCCGAGGACCATATGGGCCGGGTGCGGGCCCAGGGTGATCTGCGGCCAATGGCTGCCAGCCGGGAGGCCATGCAAGACCTCTGCAACATTCTGGCTGGCCGGGCTGCCTTTTATTCCAAGGCCGACCTTACTCTCGACACCAGTCGCCAGCCCCTGGCGGAGACTTTTGGGCTCCTGCGGACTTCTGTAAGGGATTTTCTGAATATGAATTAAAGTGCTTGACACGGGGGTTATTGTTGCATTATTATTCATCTAATAGCAGCACGCACTGCTGTAGCAACCACCACAACACGACCCAAGGAGACAGACATGAATAGCCACCCCCGCGTTGAGTACCAGACCGATCCCACGCAGTACAAGCACCTGAAACTAAGCTTTAACGGCGTCGTAGCCACCCTGGCCGTAGATATTGATGAGAACGCAGGGCTGCGCCCCGGCTACAAGCTCAAGCTCAACAGCTACGACCTCGGCGTGGATATTGAGCTCAATGACGCCTTAAACCGCATTCGCTTTGAGCACCCCGAAGTGCGCTCGGTGGTGGTGACCAGCCTGAAGGATCGTATCTTCTGCTCGGGCGCCAACATTTTTATGCTGGGACTCTCCAGCCATGCCTGGAAGGTTAACTTCTGTAAGTTCACCAACGAGACCCGCAATGGCATTGAAGACTCGTCTAAGTACAGTGGCCTGAAGTTCATCGCTGCGGTCAACGGTGCCTGTGCGGGCGGCGGCTACGAGCTCGCCCTTGCCTGCGATGAGATTGTCTTGATTGATGACCGGTCGTCTTCGGTAAGCCTGCCTGAGGTTCCCTTGCTTGGCGTGCTGCCCGGCACCGGTGGGCTTACCCGGGTTACCGACAAGCGTCATGTACGTCACGACCTTGCCGACATCTTCTGTACCACCACTGAGGGCGTGCGTGGCCAGAAGGCCAAAGACTGGCGGCTCGTGGATGAGGTGGTCAAGCCTGCCCAGTTTGCAGAGTATGTGCAAAAACGCGCAGAGCAGCTTGCAGAGCAGAGCGATCGCCCGGTAGGTGCTAAAGGCATTGCCCTGCCACCGGTTGTCCGTGAGCTCTCTGCAGACGCCATGCGTTACGATCATGTGAAGATTAAGATCGACCGGGCATTGCGCACCGCCACCATTACGGTGCATGGCCCCGATGCGGTCCTGCCTCAGACCACCGAGGCCATTGAGGCAGCCGGTGCCGCCTGGTATCCCTTGGCCCTGGCCCGTGAGCTAGATGACGCCATTCTGCAGCTGCGCACCAACGAGCTCGACCTGGGCACCTGGATTATCAAAACCGCTGGAGATGCCCAGGCTGTGTTGCAGATGGACGCGCTGCTGCAGGCGCATCAGAGCCACTGGCTGGTACGCGAAACCTTGGGCCTCATGCGCCGTGTCTTTAGCCGCCTCGATGTCTCCTCGCGCAGCCTGTTTGCCCTCATCGAGCCGGGCTCCTGTTTTGTTGGCAGCTTTCTGGAATTTGCCCTGGCCTGCGATCGCAGCTATATGCTGGCGCTGCCCGATGATGCACAGAAGGCCCCGAAGATCGCGGTCTCTGAGATGAACTTCGGCACCTTTCCGATGGTGACGGGCCAGAGCCGCATTGGCCGTAGGTTCTACGATGAGGCCCCCGCTGTTGCCGCGGTGCAGGCAGCCAAGGGTCAGATGCTTGATGCCGACGCCGCATTTGCCTTGGGCCTGGTTACCAGTAACCCAGATGACATCGACTGGGCCGATGAGGTGCGCATTGCGATTGAAGAGCGTGCTGCCATGTCGCCCGATGCCCTTACGGGTATGGAGGCTAACCTGCGCTTCAATGGCAAAGAGACTATGTTTAGCCGAATCTTTGGACGTCTGACTGCCTGGCAGAACTGGATATTCCAAAGACCCAATGCAGTAGGTGAGAAGGGCGCTTTAAAGGTCTATGGCAAAGGCGAGAAGGCGGCCTTTGACTGGAACCGCGTCTAGCCCACCTCCCGAGCGAAAACACCAAGATTCAATTCACTTACTTCATTTTTTTTCCACGAACCGCATTTCTAAGGAGCAGACCATGAACGGTATTAACTACAGCGAGAAGATCCCCAATAACGTCAACCTCAGCGAAGACCGCACCCTGCAACGGGCGCTCGAGCAGTGGCAGCCCAACTACATTCAGTGGTGGAATGACATGGGCCCGGAGGGCAGCCAGAACTTTGATGTCTATCTGCGCACTGCAGTCAGCGTAGACCCTCAGGGCTGGGCGCAGTTTGGCCACGTGAAGATGCCCGACTACCGCTGGGGCATTTTTCTAAATCCCGCTGAGGCCGGTCGCAAGATTCATTTCGGCGATCACATGGGCGAGAATGTCTGGCAAGACGTGCCGGGTGAGCACCGGGCCAACCTGCGCCGTATCATCGTTACCCAGGGCGATACCGAACCCGCCTCGGTGGAGCAGCAGCGTCACCTGGGTCTTACCTGCCCCAGCCAGTACGACCTGCGCAACCTTTTTCAGGTCAACGTAGAAGAGGGCCGCCACCTCTGGGCCATGGTCTATCTGTTGCACAAGCACTTTGGCCGTGATGGCCGTGAAGAAGCAGAGGCACTGCTTGAGCGCCGCAGCGGCGAGCAGGACAACCCCCGCATTCTGGGTGCATTTAACGAGAAGACGCCGGACTGGCTCTCGTTCTACATGTTCACCTATTTCACCGACCGCGATGGCAAGTTCCAGCTCTGCGCCTTGGCAGAGTCGAGCTTCGACCCGCTTGCCCGCACCACCAAGTTTATGCTCACCGAAGAGGCCCACCATATGTTTGTGGGTGAGTCGGGCGTGTCACGCGTGATTCAGCGTACCTGCGACATGATGAACCAGTTGAAGACCGACGATGTCTCTAAGTTGCGGGCTGCAGGTGTCATCGACCTGCCCACCATTCAGCGGTATCTCAACTTTCACTTCTCGGTCACCATCGACCTCTTTGGTGCCGATGAGTCAAGTAATGCCGCCACCTTCTTCAGCTCTGGCCTTAAAGGGCGGTATGAAGAAGGCAAGCGCATCGATGACCATATTCTGAAGAACGACACCTACAAGGTGCTGCAGGTGGTCAATGGCCAGCTCATCGAGAAAGATGTTCCGATGCTCAACGCACTAAACGAGGTCTTGCGTGATGACTACATCAAAGACTCGGTGGGTGGTGTTGATCGCTGGAACAAGGTTATTGAGAAGGCAGGTATTGATTTCCGGCTTAAGGTGCCGCACAAGGCCTTTAACCGGAAGATTGGTGCCCTCTCGGGCGTTAAGGTGTCACCCGATGGCCGCGTGGTCTCCGACCGCGAGTGGAACATGTATGCAGACCAGTGGCTTGCTACCGAAGAAGACCGTGCCTATGTCGCATCACTGATGGGCCGCGTCGTAGAGCCGGGCAAGTTTGCGAGCTGGATTGCGCCGCCGGTCATGGGTATTAATCGGCAGCCGGTGAACTTTGAATACATTCGGTTTAACTAGGCCGTTTTATACTCGGCGCCAAGAGACCCCAGACAACGATTAGGGCAGAGGAGACAGCCATGGGTATAGACGATAGCAAGGTGCTCAAGCAGCACCTGATAGACCCCGAAATCTGCATTCGGTGTAACACCTGCGAGGCTACCTGCCCCGTAGGTGCTATCAGTCATGACTCGCGTAACTATGTGGTCGATGCAGAGAAATGCAACTTCTGTATGGCATGCGTGCCGCCATGCCCTACTGGGTCGATCGACAACTGGCGTGTGGTACCGAAGGTAAAGGCCTATAGCCTTGAGGCGCAGCTGGGCTGGGATGAACTTCCTGCCGAGCTCTCGGCAGAAAGCCTTGCAAGTCTGGGCGTTGGTCTTGAAGATGCCGCTGCCTCTTTGGCATCTTTGGCGGGCGATGCGGGCGCAGCAACGGGGGATTCGATTCAGGGTGAAACCAATGCTCTGCCGGCAGCGGCCGGTGTTTCTGCCGCGATGCCGCCCTGGTCTGCGGCCCACCCGTATACCAACCTGTATGGGCCAAAGGCCGCACAAAAGACGGTCAAGGCCACGGTTACCGGCAACTTCAGGGTGACCGAGGTTGGCAAAGACTACGACACCCACCATATTGTCCTGGACTTCGGCCAGGCGTTTTTTCCGGTGCTCGAGGGGCAGTCGTTGGGCATTGTGCCGCCCGGGGTGGATTCACACGGTCGGGCGCACCATCCGCGGCAGTACTCGATTGCCAGCCCCCGCAATGGCGAACGTCCCGGGTATAACAATGTGTCGCTTACGGTAAAGCGGGTGCTCCAGGACTGGAACGGAAACCCCATGCGCGGCATCGGCAGCAACTATCTGTGTGATCTGCAGGTGGGGGATTCGGTGGATGTCATTGGCCCCTTTGGCTCCAGCTTCCTGATGCCCAATCATCCGAAGTCCAATATCGTGATGATCTGCACGGGTACTGGAAGCGCGCCCATGCGGGCGATGACCGAGTGGCGCCGGCGTGACCGCAAAACTAGCGCAGCCGAGCAGGGTAAGCTCATGTTGTTCTTTGGTGCCCGTACCAAGGAGGAGCTGCCTTATTTCGGCCCGCTGATGAACCTTCCCAAAGACTTTATTGATATCAATCTGGTCTTTTCGCGCGAATCCGGTAAGCCCAAGCGGTATGTGCAGGATGCTTTGCGCGAGCGGGCGGCAGACTTGGAAGGCCTTTTGGCCGACCGCAATACCTACATTTATGTCTGCGGCCTGAAGGCAATGGAGGAAGGGGTGGTTCTCGCCCTGCGTGATGTTGCATCACAGACGGGCGGCGACTGGGCCGCTATGCATCAGGCCATGCGGTCAGAGGGTAGAATCCACTTCGAAACCTACTAGTTCATCGACAGTCTTTGTCTGGACACGGACGCGTCGCTGACGCCCGTGTCCTTTTTTATGCGTGTCTTCTGGAGTGTTGCCCTATGCGATTTGCGGAATTCTTTCCTGGCCAGGTGATAGAGGCGGGCCCTGTGTCTGTTGATGAGCAAGAGATCATCAGCTTTGCCAAGGCCTACGACCCACAGTGGTTTCACACCGATCCTGAGGCCTCCGAGCAGGGACATTTTGGGGGGCTGATCGCCAGTGGCTGGCACACCTGTGGTCTGGCCATGCGGCTTGTTGCAGATAAGGTGCTTGCGGGGTCGGAATCGTTTGCCTCGCCTGGGCTGGCCTATCTGAAGTGGCCCGCACCTGTGCGGCCGCATGATCAGCTGCGGCTGAAGGCGGAGGTGCTGGAGGCAAAGCGATCGGCAAGTAAACCGCACCTGGGCATTCTGCGCTGGCGTTGGCAGATGCGCAATCAGCATGCGGTGATGGTTTTGGAGCTTGAGGCAACGAGCCTTTTTCATGTGCCCGTTGCAGCCTAGGAATTACGAATTACGGAATTACGGTGACTGCAGCAAGCCGCATGCCGTGGGCTTTGATCTGTAGCATCGGGCGTATGGCGCTACCCCTGTCGCGGTGGCTGTTTGCGCCCGACGACGTAACCGGCAAGAAAACCCACCAGAAAAATAATGATCCAGCCAATTACCATGGGGCGAAGTCCTTCTTGTGTCGTGGTCGTTGTGAGGTGATGCGAGGCGGGCGTTCAGTCCAACTTCAGCCCAAAAATTCCGGTGGGCGTTTTTGTACCCAGCCGATAAATTTGGCAACCTCTGGGTGGGTACGTAATGACTCCCAGCTATTGTACTGTCGGGCAAGTTCGCGGGGTTTGAGCGCCTGGTGAATCTTCAGGTGACAGACTTTATGTAGCCTAAACTTTTCTCTGCCCCCCTGTGACCGCGGAGTAAGGTGGTGTTCATCCACCGTGGGCCCGAGCACCATCAGCCTGTCGCACAAAGGGCAGCGCAGGTCTTCTTCGGGCAGAATCTCTGCGCCGGAGGCATCTTGGCCTTCTTTCCATCGGAGGGAACGTTTTGCAACCATCTTTAGATCATAGTCGCTTCGCGTGAACTTGCTGGAATGGCTTGCAGCCGGTCTGGGGCTTTCAGGCGTTTTGTTGGGTATTGCCCAAAAGAGCGCCGTATGGCCGCTATGGATTGCCTCGAGTGCGATCTATGTCTTTATTTATGGGCAGCTTGCCCTTTGGGGCCAGGTAGGCCTCATGCTGGTCTTCATCGGTCTTTCGTTGTGGGGGCTTGTGCAGTGGCGCAGCCAGACCACCCAGGCGCAGGCGCAGCCGGGCTGGCTGGGGCTGCCGCATTGGCGCACCTTATTACTGTTGGTCGCTGCCGCCTGGCTGCTTATGGGGGTTTTTCTCGGCCAGACCGAAAACCCGCATGCCTGGCTCGATGCCTGGGTAACCACCGCAAGCCTCTTTGCTATGGGGCTCATGGCAAAGAGGCGTCTGGACTGCTGGCTTTTCTGGGGCGTTGCCAATGCCTCGGCAGTGGTCTTGTTCGTGCAGCAGGAACTCTGGGCAACCACTGTCCTGTATGCCGTGCAACTGTTTCTTTCCTGGCTGGGCTTTCAACGCTGGCGTGCGTCTGTATGGAACCCTGATGCCAACGGCTCCTGATCCAGAGCCTGTCGTCCGCCCCGCCGTGTGCAGGGTTGCTGTCATTGGGGCGGAGTCGACTGGCAAGACGCGGCTCTGTAACGCCCTGGCACAGAGTCTTGATGGCGCGTCTTTCGAGGAACCCTTACGGCTGTGGGTCGCGCAGTATGGCCGCAGCCCCCAGGCAGACGAGCAGCGGGAAATACTGCAGCAGCAGAAGCAGGCCGAAGACCAGGCCCTCATGGCTGCCCTTCGTGCAGGCAAGCGATGGGTGTTCTGCGACTCTGCGCCTCTTGTTACCGCGGTCTATAGCCAGTTTTATTTTCAAGACCATTCGCTTGTGTCAGAGGCGGTCGCACACCATAGGCAGGCCTACGCGCACACACTGCTCTGCAGTAACGACCTGGGCTGGCAGCAAGACCCCGGAATGCGCGATGGCCCCCAGGCGCAGGCCCATGTGCAAAAACGCCTGATGCAGGTTCTCAGCGACCATGCACTGCCCTACTTTTCAGTCAATGGCCAGGGGGAAATCCGGGCTCAGCTTGCAGTCCAGTTCCTTGCCGGGGTAGACTTCGAGCAACGCTAGGGGTCCCGACACGTCAGGCCGGTTTTCTGGGTCTGATCTCTTGCAGCAAAAGAGCGGGTGAGACAAACCCTTTGAACCTGATCGAGTTAAGACTTGCGCAGGGAAGCGTCGAGAAGCCTTCCGTGCGGGGTATTTAAAGCCCAGCGGTTTTCACGGTAAAAAGTCTGCTCGCTGCCTCTCTGCTTTTTTAAAAGAGGCCTCCCCATGACACCTGTTTCAAATCCCCGCAATACTGCAGTTTCTGCGCTTGCCTTAGCGGTACTCGCCAGTCTGGTACCGGGTGCTGCACATGCCCAGGCGGCTTCTGTTCTACCAGCCGTGGTGGTTACCGAAGCCCCAGAGTCTTCGCTTGCCCCGCGCGGTGTGTCACTGCCTGTGGCTGCAGACCAGATTCCCTGGCTGATGCAGAGTCTGTCGTCTTCGGTGATCACGCAGGAGCAGATCACACAGACGGGGGGCGGCCGTCTCACCGAGGCGCTGCGGTTTGATACCTCGGTGGATCCGAACTACAGCCCTCTGGGCTACTACGAGAGTTTTCAGATACGGGGCTTTGCCGTGGATCCTGTGTTCGGCTTTCGGGTAAACGGTGTACCCGTAGTGGGTGAGGCACCGATTTTTATGGGTAATAAGCGGCAGGTCGAGGTCTTGCGCGGCGCTGCCGGGGCTGGGACTGCCCCCGGCGCTGGGGGCGGGCTTGTGCATCTGGTTACCAAACGTCCTGAGTCGATTCGCAGCCTGGAGACGGGGATACAGACGCGATCTTCTGCTGGGCTGGCCGCAGACATTGGTACCTTAGATGGTCAGGGCAATGGCTGGCGGCTGAACCTGGCGGGAGACCGCCTCTGGCCCTATGCGAAGGGCGCCGATGGCGAGGCGGGCGCCCTGGCTTTGGCCTTTGATCAACGGCTTTCAGGGGGGGGCCGACTGGCCTTTGATGCGGAACTTGCGCGTCGCGAACAGATAACCCAGCCTGGTAGCCAGCTGCTTGGCGGCACCGCCCTACCCCCCCTGCGGCCAAAGACGGTGTTGGGTCTCTCAGGCTGGTCTGAGCCCGTGCGGTTTGACTCGGCCTTTGCCATGGCCCAGTGGGAGATGCCTCTGCAGAACGACTGGATGGCCTCGGCACGCCTATCGGCCCATCAGGTAAAGACCGATGACTACAGCAGCTTTCCATGGGGAGTTCCCGGTGATGATTTTTTGGGAATCGCAACTGACTCCTACTTCTCCCCGACCGCCGGCTTCGGATTTTATGATTATCGATCTATCAATGAGCAACGCAACACGCACGCCGTCAGTTTTGACCTGTTAGGCAGAGTTACATTGGGGTCAACTGCACATGCTATTCACGTTGGCGGAGAAGTTATTGAGCATCTATCGACAAAACCCGATTACCTTTATGCGTATGTAGGAGAGGGCAATGCAAATGCTTTGTCCTGGTCTGGGAGCCCAAGCGGTGAAGCTGGCAGAGATGTATTCCGTCGCGAGCTTCGCCAGTCTAGCCTTTACCTTACGGATCGGGTGGCGTTGGGTATTGGGGCGCTCTCTCTGGGTCTGCGTTGGGTTCACATGAAGGATGGCTATCGGTCGAATTTCGATCCCGCGTTTTACAACCCGATTGATTGGAGCAGTCGCTCAGACCACTGGCTCTTGCCCGCGATCACCTACAGCCTTCCCCTGCAGGGGCAGCAGCAGATCTGGGCCTCATATCGTCAAGACATAGAGGCTGGTGCCGTGGCGCCCCTGTCGTCTGCCAACAACGGCGCGGTGCTGCCTGCCCGTCGGCTGTACCTGCTTGAACTCGGTACCAAGGCCCTTTTTCGCCCGCAGCTAGAGGCCTCAGCCGTGGTTTTTCATAGCTGGCGGCCGCATAACTTTCGCAACGATGACCCGCTCGATCCGCTGGGGAACCCCGCAGGCCGTTACGAGCAGCGAGGCCGGGAATCGCGCACGGGCCTTGAACTCTCGGCGGCGGGCCGAATTGCGCCCGGTCTGCAGGCGCAAGTGTCTGCAAGCTATCTAGCGTCTGATACCTCGGGCCTTGATAATGCCGCCTTTGAGGGAAAGCAGGCCCTGAACACGCCAAGGCTTCGGCTGTCTGCGCTCCTGGACTATCGACTGCCCCAGGTGTCAGGTCTTTCGGTCTGGGCGGGCGGCTTTTATGTCGGTCGGCGCCCCGCCAGTCGCGATAGCTCGGTTTTTGTGCCCGGCTACACGCGGTTTGATCTGGGCCTGAACCTTGTGCACAAGGCGGCAGGGCAGCGTCAGACCTACCGGTTCAGTGTTGAAAATATTTTTAACAAATCATACTGGCGCGATGCCGCGGAATTTCTCGGCGATGCCTACCTTACGCCAGGTGCGCCGCGAATATTTAAGTTCAGCGCAACCACAAGCTTCTAAAAAGGTGCTAGCCTTCCGCAGTCTTTAAGGGAGGCTAGTCGTGAAAACACATGTGCCCGAACACGCCGTTCGGGTCTTAAAGCAGTTTAGGGTTATTTTTAGGGCGGTAAAAGAGCACTACCGCATGGTGGAACTGGCTACCGGGCTGTCTGGGTCCCATGTCTGGGCCCTGGTGATCATCGAAGAAAATCCAGGCATTCGGCCTGGCGCGCTCACCGATCGGCTGGCCATTCATCAGTCCACCGCAAGCAATATCGTGCGGCATCTGGTTTCTGAGGGCTATGTGCTTAGGGCCCGTTGCCCTGATGATGCCCGAGCCTTCGAACTCAGTGCAACGCCTAAGGCGCGCGAGCTACTGGCCAAGGTGCCGGAGCCCAAGATTGGCATTCTGGTGCAGGCCCTGGCAGATATGCCACAGGGTTCGGTAGCAGGCCTCGAAGGCTATCTGGATCATCTTATTGCCCGAATGGGCCAGTCGGGCGATGCTGAGGCCGGTCTTAAGCCCCTGGCCGATCTCTAATTGCACACTGCCAAGACACTGACCTTGATCCGTTAAACCTTTCCGACGACAGTGCCAAAAAAAAGCCCGTAGATTTCTCTACGGGCTTTTGTCTAAAGAGGGCCTTACCTGTGTTCTGGCAAGGCCTACCCTGGAGCGATCTTAGGCCATATGCAGGTCGGGGTACCGAACCGAGGAGACCAGATCTTGTACTTCCCGCTTCGGTGCCGGCGTGATCAGCGACACGATCACGATGATGGCAAAGCCTAGTGGCATACCGAAGAGACCCGCAGAGATGGGCTGAATATCCCACCAGAGGTCGGGAGTGGTGGGCACGCTACGGGGAATACCGTAGAAGACCTCACGCAGCCAGACCTGGGTTAGGGTCATGTAGTAGAACGTGATGCCGGTGCCGGCAATCATTCCCAGCGAGGCAGCGATACCCGTGGTGCGCTTCCAGAAGATTCCCAGTACTAGGGCCGGGAAGAATCCGGCTGCCGCAAGCGAGAAGGCTGCAGCCACCAAGAACAGAATGTCTGCCGGGGCCTGCTGGGCAACCAGGGCTGCCAGAATGGCCACGATCAACAGCATGGTCTTGGAGATGGTTACGCGACGGGACACCGGTGCATTGGGGTCGATCATCTTGTAGTACATGTCGTGCGACAAGGCATTGGCAATCGTGAGCAGTAACCCGTCAGCGGTTGACAGCGCCGCAGCCAGACCACCGGCGGCCACCATACCTGACACCACATACGGCAGACCGGCAATCTCAGGCGTTGCAAGCACCACGATGTCATTGCCCAGCACGATCTCGGCCAGTTGCACGATGCCGTCTTTGTTGACGTCTGTAATGGCCAGCAGCGATGCATCCACCGCGTTCCATCGGGCGACCCATTCAGGCAGCGCCGCGAACTGCGACCCCACGATGTCGTTGTACATCACAAACTTTACGAGCACGGCCAGAGCAGGTGCCGTGAAGTAGAGCAGGAAGATGAAGAACAACGACCAGGTAACCGAGTTACGCGCCTCACGTACTGATGGGGTGGTGTAGAACCGCATCAGAATATGGGGCAGGGCAGCGGTACCTACCATCAGGCAGAGAATGAGCGCCAGGAAGTTTTTGCGCGCAATGTCTTTTGCCTGTTCGTCTTTACCTGGGAAGGCATCGGCATGGTTACGAGGAGCGTTTGCACGGGCCGCCAGACCACGTTCACGATTGAGCCCAGCCGTGTAGGCGGCGACGTCTGCAGGGAACTTGGTAACAGCAGCCTCTGCGGCAGCAATGGCGGCGCCATCTGCCTTCGCAGCCTTCAGCTCGGTTACCTTAGCCTCGAGTGCTGCCTTGTCAGCCGCATATGCTGCAGGCGCATCTTTGAGCTTTTCGACAGCAGCAGCAGAGCGGTCTTTGAAGATCTTACGGACTTCTTGTTCGCCCGGATCTGCATTAATCTTCTTCTCAAGCTCGGTCACCTTTACCAATTGCTGACCGTAAATGAGCTGGGGTATTGGGAAGCCGGTTTGCTTCACCGAGAGCCAGACCACCGGGATCATGTAGGCAATGATCAGGATGATGTACTGGGCCACCTGCGTCCAGGTAACGGCACGCATGCCGCCTAAGAACGAGCAGACCAGAATGCCGCCAAGGCCCAGGAACACGCCAATCTCAAAGCTCACGCCGGTAAGACGGGTGGTAATGAGACCCACCCCATAGATCTGGGCAACCACATAGACGAACGAGCAGAGAATCGCTATGAGGACCCCAATGAAACGGGGAACAGATCCACCGTAACGCGCACCCAGGAAGTCTGGAATGGTGTACTGGCCAAACTTACGTAGGAACGGCGCCAAGAAGAGTGCTACCAGCACATAGCCGCCGGTCCAGCCCATGATAAAGGCAAGTCCGCTGTATCCACCCGCATACAGGCCACCGGCCATACCAATGAACGACGCGGCAGACATCCAGTCTGCGCCAGTTGCCATTCCATTAAAGACCGCGGGCACCCGTCGACCGGCCACATAATAGTCATCCGCTACGTTGGTACGGCTAATGATGCCGATACCTGCGTAGAGGATAACGGTGGCTGCTAGGAAGACATAACCAATGCCCACCTTGGACAGACCCATCTGCTCGGCGATGGCCAAAAGAATGCAGAACGCAAAGAAGCCACCGGTATAGAAACCGTAGACCTTTTTGAGTTGTGCGTTAAAGGCCTTCTGCGAGCTTCCTGCATCAAGTAATCCCGCCATGGTTAATCCTCCTCAGGCTCGGCTACGCCGAACTCTTCATCGATGCGGTTCATGGAGCGGGCGTAGTACCAAATGATCAAAACATAAATGACCAAGGCACCCTGGGCGCCCACCCAGAAAGAAAAGGGCCAGCCAAAGAAGTTAAAGCTCAGCGCCTCGGCGTAATACCCGATTACGTAGGTGACTACGAACCAGATCGCCAGGAGCCATGCGGTCTTCTTCAGCAACGCCCGCCAGTAGGCTAGGTGTCGTTCAGTGAGTTGCATTAAGTCCTCCAGTTAAAATTGTAAATTCCGGCTTATCCCGCCGTTTCGTCAGTCAATTCGTTAAGGCGCAGATTACAAAAACGGATCCTTCACGCCAGCATCAATACCGGTTTCTCGTTGCAGTTGTACCGCCAGCTTTGGCTCAAAACTACCCAGCTTGCGGGTGGTTTTACGGTAGGCTTTTTCGTCGCCCATTTTGAACTGTAAGACAGCCAGGTGGTAAAAGCCATAGGGGCTCATTGGCTGCAGTTCCACGGTGCGCTGCAGCGCGGCGCGGGCCTCTTCGTTACGGCCAAGGGCCATGAGTGACAGAGCCCTTCCATAATGCGCGCGATCGAGCGAGGGGTGAAACCGGATGGCCTTATCGAAGGCGTTCAGCGCCTCTTCGTGTTCGTCGCGCTTTTGAACCAGAAATCCAAGGTTAAACCAGGCCGCGGCCTGGGTATCATCAATAAGCAGACTGCGACGCAGGAGCGCCTCTGCCTCAGCGTTTTTATGGGCGAGTGCCAGATGGTTGGCAGCAGTAACCAGCAGACCTGCTTTTTCGGGCTGAAACCCATGGGCGCGCACCCAGAATTCGGCGGCGATTTCCTGACGGCCAAAGATTGCTGCCCAGATAGCGATTTGTTTGTTGTACCAGGCAGAAAGGGCGTTCATCAAGATCTCTTTTTTTGGTCGGGACGGTGTTACTGACTCAAAGGCGGCAGTTCGGCAGTAATGAGCACGGCCTTGGTAATGACCAGACCGAACCAGAGCCAGAACAAGAGAAAAAAGCCAACAAATGGCACATGTTTATCCGAAACCTGCCTTGGGGTGATGAAGCGTACCGCACTAAACACCGGCCGACTAAAGAAACGAAACATGAGGTAGACCGCATTGGTGTTGTGCCGGCCAAAGCTAAGCAGGTAGACAAGACCCTGCCCGAGCAACATGAGTCCGATAAATTCCGTCATGCCCTTTAACACTGACACCAGACCAAGCAATAGTACACTCCCCCTAGCGATGAGGCCCCGTTACCAAACGTTTTACCTTCAACACCGAGCGCCTTACCCAAACGTATACTGATGAATTGAGAACCAACCTGAATCAATCTCAGGAATTTTTCTCAGGTTTTCTTATGAATAGCGAAGTTACTGTCCCTTCATCCAAAAGTCTAGCTATATTCACATAGAAGAATCCCTGTGAGTGACGCACTGCAGCAAGACCTTACCGAACTCAGCCTAGAGACCCCCATTTCGGAGCTGATTAAGTCTGAGCCGCTCTTATGCCTGCCCGAGACCCCCCTGCGGGCTGTTTTTGAGCGTATGCATGCGGCCCGGGTCGGGTCGATTGTGGTGGTCAATACCTTTATGGAACCCGTCGGTATCCTGACCCGGTACGACCTGATCAGCAGGATCATCCTGCCCGGCAAGGAACTCACAGCCCCTGTCTCTGACGTGATGAGCCGCGATGTGATCTGCGCGCCTGCCCATTGGTCGGTGATGGAGGCCACCATCTGCATGGCCACCCACGGCATTCGCCATGTTCCGGTGGTGGCAGATGGCAAGCTCAAGGGCGTAATCTCTGAGAGCGACCTGGTTCGCCATCAGCGCGAGAGCCTGCGTAGTCTCTCGGCCATGGTGCAGCGTGCCAGTGACCTGCCCAGCCTTGCCCAGGTAAGTGCCAGCATTCGGCAGCTGGCCCAGCGACTCTTGCAGGAAGGGCTTGCCGCCACTGCGGTGGCCCGACTGGTAAGCCATCTAAACGATGCCATGACCAGGCGTGCCATCGAGATTGTCTCCGCCCAGAACCCTGAGATGGTGGCAGGCCTTCCCGAGTGGAGCTGGCTTGCCTTGGGCTCCGAGGGCCGCGAGGAGCAGACCATTGCCACCGACCAGGACAACGCGATTGTCTTTGTGGCTGATGCAGGCGCAGCCGATAAGATCCGGCCACGGTTTCTTGCGCTGGCCGACAAGGTGAACGATGCCCTGGCCGAGATTGGATTTCCCTTATGCAAGGGCGGCGTGATGGCCAGGCATGAGAAATGGTGTCGCAGCCTTGAGGAATGGAAAGAGGCCATGGCAGATTGGTTTCGCAGGCCTACGCCCGAGAAGCTCTTAGATGCCCATACCTTCTTCGACTTTCGCAGCCTTACCGGCAGCCTGGCGCTTGGCGAAACGCTTCGTGACTGGGTTACTGCAGAGGCTCCTTCTCATCCCCTATTTCTGCGCGAACTCGCCGAAGACTCCATGCGCAGCGCGGTGGGCGACCTGCCCCGTCCGGTATTGTTCTCAGCGGTGGCGCGCTGGCTCAGACGCAAAAATCTTCCCGGGCACTGGATCTCCCCGGACCGTCTGGACATCAAAAAAGAGGCTACGGCCCCCGTGGTGGCCTGGGCACGCGTGCTCTCGCTGATGAACTGGATTGCGGCCACTTCTACCGATGGCCGGCTTGCAGGGCTGCAGGCTGCCGGAAAAATCCAGCGTAGTGAGGGTCAGGCAATACGCGAGGCATTTGATCTGGCCCAGAAGTACCGTCTGAGGGCGCAACTGGCCGGATTGCAAGACCCGAATTCTTTAATGCTCGATCCCCTGAGTCTGCATGAACTTGAGCAACTTACGCTCGCACTAGACGAACTGGCAAAGGTAAAAGATGCTGTTCGTCTGGAGTTGCGTCTCTAGCCGCAAGCCCCCTAAGGCGAAGGCCAAAGGCAAGGCGATTGGTGATCGCCATTGCCGACCGGTTATGGGCTATTGGCTAAAGCGTCAGGTAGATCATTGCGTAGAGGGCCAGAAGACCAATGACCCAGATCGCGGTGTAGCCGATTCCCCAGGTACGCGAGAGAAGACCACCAACCCCCGTGTACTGGCGGGCTAGGCGCTGGACCGCCGTTACTAGGCCGAAGCCGGTCTGGGCAATCAGATCTCTGAGGCCAAAAGAAACCTGGGCGAGCGCGCTTGCAACCCGGAAGAGCCCTGTGCGCCAGAGCCAGTCGGTGTCCACAAGCACCTCGGCCGTTCGGCGCTCGCGGTCAGTCTGCGAAGCTACTGCACCTGCTGCGAGAAAGAATCCCAGGGCGTATACCGCTGGTAAGAGCCAGGTAATGGCCCACCCCATGGTTTCGCTGCCACTCGCACCCAATGCCAAGGCAAGGCCAGTGAGGCCTACCCCTATGCGGGCCATGCGTACCATCGCCGTGCGAGCGGCGATTCCGTAGACGATGGCATAGGCAGCCATAACAAGGCCAAGCGCTATAAATTCTGTGGGCAAGGGTGTTAGTAAGATATTGAGCACCATCAGGGCGGAGACGGGAAGGGCAATGCCAAGCCAGAGGCTGCCGCTGCGCGCAATACCCCGGGCCGCATCGGGCAATACCATGGCAACGGGCCATGCACCGAGTTTGATGCAGGCCCCCGCAATCAGGGCCCAGCCACCTGGTATCTCTACGACCGGTTGTGTGGCCGCGGAGAGCAGGTAGCTACCGAAGCTTGCCTCATAGCCATGCATTCCGTACTTAAAAAGAAAGCCGCCGGAGAGCTGCAGCAACAAAAACCGAATACCCGCGGCACGCGCCTGTTCGGTGCCGGACATAAAGATAAGGGCAGTAATGCTTAAGGCCAGAAGCTCCCACTGCAGAAAGATGGCAATGAGGTCGCCAGAGAAGACCACGCCAAGGCCGAATGCCGCCGAGAGGAGTCCTGCCACCGCTGATCGTCGGTCATTTTCACCAAGAAAGGGGGAAAGAAAGACTGCCAGAGCGGCTCCCGCCAGAACAGCCCATGCTGCGGCTGAGCGGCTGGCATCGTTCAAAACAAGTGCCACGGCGTACTTCATGAAGCCGACCTCAAGCAGCAGCCCATTGGGCAAAAGACCGACTGCCACCGCGGTTATGGCGACACCTGCAAGCCCAATCGAACGCGTACGGCTATTGGGTGAAACCGCCACAAGCACCGCGGTAACCATAAGCAGTAGGCTGGGAGGAAAGGCAGCAATATTCATGGTGCCCCCCGGTATATCTGCATCTCAAGTGCAATGGGAATGCCGTTGAAAAAGAAAAAGGCCAGTGTAAATAGCGCCGTGGTACTCAGGGCCAAGACCATTGGCCAGGGTGCCTCGCCATGATCTTTTTTAGGTGCAACGTTTTCGGGCAAGAGAAACGCTCGAAAGACAACCGGCAAAAAATAGGCGCAGTTCAGTAGGGTACTGGCCAGCAGGGTAAGGATCACGAGCATATTGTGGGTGTCGAGTGCTCCTCCGAGAATGCCCCATTTCGAGATCGCTCCGGCAGTGGGGGGAATGCCAATCATGCTCAAGGCCCCTATGGTGAACGCGACCATCGTAATCGGCATTCGCCGGCCAATGCCGTTGAGCTGCCCAAGCTCGGTTTTTTTGGAGGCGACATAAATGGCGCCTGCTGCAAAAAACAGGGTAATTTTTCCAACACCATGGGCAAGAATATGCAGTGCCGCGCCGACCTGAGAGATCGGTGCCAAGAGTGCTGCAGCCATTACCACATAAGAGAGCTGCGCCACGGTGGAATAGGCGAGCATGCGCTTGAGGCTGGTCTGCCGCAGCGCAACCACGCTCGCCGCCACGATGGTGAAGCAGGCAGCCGGAATCAGCCAGTCGGTTCCTGCCTGCGAGAAGACATAGTCGGGGCCAAAGATATACAGAATAAGTTTGGTAACGGTAAACACCCCTGCCTTAACCACAGCCACTGCGTGCAGCAGGGCGCTTACCGGCGTAGGCGCAACCATGGCGGCAGGCAGCCAACGATGAACGGGCATGACCGCAGCCTTGCCCACACCCAAGACAAACATGAGAAGAAGCAGGCCAAGGGCAGGCCCTGCCAGATGCCCCTCAAGAATGCCGCCCGGCGTAAACGAGAGCGTTCCGGCAACGGAATAGGTAAAGATAATTGCGGGCAGCAGCAGGCCAATCGAGGTGGCCAACAAGATTCCCATGTAGACCCGGGCCTGCTGGATTGTCTGGGGGTCACCCTTGTGGGCAACCAGAGGGTAGGTGGAGAGGGTGAGCACCTCGTAAAACACGAAAAGCGTAAACAGGTTTTCGGCAAAGGCAATGCCTATTGCGGCGCTCAATGCGATGGTGAAGCAGGCATAAAAACGCGTCTGGTGTTTCTCGTGGTTACCGCGCATGTAGCCAATGGAATACACGGAATTAACAATCCAGAGGAGCGAGGCCAGGCAGGCAAATAGCATTCCGAGTGGCTCGATCTTAAAGGCGATCGATAGCCCCGGCATGAGCGTGGTGAGGTGGGCCTCTGGCCGCTCTCCTGCCAGTAGCGCTGGCAGGAATGACCAGACAAGGAGCATCAGAATGCCTGCCGTGGTGAGCGTGATGGTCTCGCGGATATTGGGCCAGCGTCCGGCAATCGTGAGCAATACGCCGCCAATAAGAGGTACAAACAGAGCGAGCAAGATCTGCGTGCTTTGGCTCATCGGGACGCTCCCAATAGCTGCTGCACTTCCATGCCGGCCAGACCAAGCGGCAGGCTTGGGTCTATGCCAAACCAGATATTGGCGATTGCCAAGAGCCAGATCATTAAGAGCATGGGCATGGGGGCTTCGGAGATCAGCCTAGGGGGCTCTCCCTGCGGCATGCTGGCTGGCTCTTGAAAATAGGCCACCTCAATGACCTTCCAGATATAGACCACTGCCAGCAGGGAGCTGACGAGAATAAGAAAGACAACCAGATAGCCGATGCCTTCTATTTCGAGCATGGCCTGAATCAGAAACCACTTGCTCATAAAGCCAGCGGTGAGCGGCACCCCGATAAGCGAGAGTCCCGCCACACAGAACGCGGCCATGGTCCAGGGCATAGACTTGCCCGCTCCGGCGATGTCACTGATACGCGATGAGCCATATCGTAGAACCATGGCGCCGACGGCCATAAACAGTGCCGCCTTAATGATCGCGTGATTAAACATGTGCAGAATCGCTGCAGTGGTACCCGCACTACTCACCAGGCTGGCACCCAGCAGAATGTAGCCGATCTGCGCCACTGAAGAATAAGCCAGCATGCGCTTGAGGTCGCGCTCAAAGACCGCTACGGTGGATCCCACCAGGAATGCCACGATGCACAGAGGCATCAGAATGGTGGTAAAGAGCAGGGCATGGTCGCCAAGGTTTGGCTGCAGAATAAGGAAGTCAAACCGGATGAGAACGAACAGAGCCACCTTGGTTGAGCATGCAGCCAGAAACACGGTGACGATGGTTGGTGCATACCGGTAGGCGTTGGGCATCCAGGCATGCATGGGAAAGAGGGCCGCCTTCAGGGCGAGCCCCAAGACAATAAATCCGCTGGCCATCAGCACCGGTGCGGTGTCCGATACCTGAGACAGGCGATCGGCCATATCGGCCATATTCAGTGTGCCGGTCATCATGTAGAGATAGCCGACCCCAATAAGGTAAAAAGTGGCACCGATGGTTCCGGTAACCAGGTACTTAAAGGTAGCGGTAAGCGCCTGCCGGCTGGGGCCTGCCGAAACCAGCACGTAGGAGGCCAGCGCGGAGATCTCCATGAAGACAAAGACATTGAAGGCGTCGCCGGTTATGGTGATTCCAACCAGACCAGCAGTGGCCAGAAGCCAACAGGCATAGAGAAGCGACTGATGTTCCTCGCCGACCTCCTGGTTCATGCTTGCCCGACCCCAGAGCAGGGCGCCCAGTGAGGCTCCCGTAATAACCAAGAGCAGGAGCGCAGCAAATGGCCCAATGACAAGCCCAATACCAAAGGGCACCGGCCAGTTGCCCAGTTCGTAGAGCAGAACGCCTTGGGCCATCACCTGCTGGGTTACACCGATGGCAAGCAAGAAGCTAACGAAGGCAGTCAGGGTCGCTACGAGCCAGGGAGTCCCGGACCGACTCGGAAGGACTGCCACTAGGGGCGCCATTACCAGCGGAACCACCACCACCAGGATGGCAAAGTGCGAGGATAAGGTCATGCCTCGCGGTCCATTCTCTGGGTGTCAGCCTCCTCGATGGACCCGTACTCTTCTTTGATACGAATAGCCAGCGCCAAGCCTAAGGCGGTGACCGCAATACCCACAACAATGGCCGTAAGAATTAGAACCTGAGGCAAGGGGTTGGAAAAAATTTGACCGGCCACCGGTTCGCCCTGAAAAATGGGCCCCGTGCCGCCATCGACCTTGTCCATACTGATATACAAAAGGAACACCGCAGACTGGAAGATGCCAAGGCCAATCATGCGCTTGACGTAGTTGCCCTTCACCAGAACGGCATACAGGCCCACGCAGAGCAGAAAGATATAGACCCAGTAGTTGAGCAGGCCCAGTGCGGTGACCACGAGGTTGCTAGTAGGAGTCACGGTTGGCAATCGCGTTGAAGATCATGATAAGAACCGCGGTAACCGTAAGGCCCACGCCGAATTCGATAAGCAGAATACCAAGGTACTGACCGGCAAGGGGGTCGGTGACAAGCACGCTGTAGTTAAGGAAGTTCCCGCCCTTAAAGAAGGCGACGAGACCCACGCCGCTATAGATGGTTGCCCCAAGGGCAGCTAGGCGAAGCATAACCAATTGGGGCAGTGCCTTGGCAGACTTGTCTGCGCCTTCCAGAATGCCGTAGAGCATTACGGCTGCTGCAAATAAAGCACCGGCGGAGAAGCCGCCCCCTGGGGTGTATTTCCCATGAAACTGGACCACAAGCGCAAAGAGCATCAGCACCGGGATAAGCAGCTTGCCCACCACCCGCAGCACGGCATGGTGCTGCACACCCCGTACCCTTTGGGCAAGGGAGCTGCCGCGTAGCGTAGACTTTGACTTGGGACGAAACCCCAGAACCGAGATAACCCCAATGCCCGCGGTAAACACCACGATGACCTCACCCAGGGTGTCATAGCCCCGGAAGGAGGCCAGAATAGCGGTGACGATATTGGGTATATCGATGAGCCGAGGGGTCTCGGAGAGATACCAGGGGGCCACATGCTGATGCACCGGCGCGGTGTAGTCTCCGAGCAGGGGCTGCTCAAAGCTCACCACCAAGAGCACAACCCCAAGCACAGACATAACGACCACCGGAAGCCAGCGAAATTTTTCTTTGACATGCTCGTGCTCAGCAGTGAGGGCCAGCGCACCGAGGAACAAGACGGTGGATACCCCTGCGCCCACAGCCGCCTCGGTAATGGCGACATCGGGGGCATCGAGAATAAAAAAGTTCGCGGCCATCATGAGGCTGAAAATGCCTAGCCAGACGCTGGATTCAAACAAGTTGCGACTGGTTACCGCAAGTACGGCCGATATGGCTACAAAGGCAAGGGTAAAAAATCCTAGAAAGGTCATTGCTGCCGCGCCTTTTGATTCTGCGGGCCAAGCAGCGGTTTGAGCCCGGAGGCCTGCGCCGTATTGGCCAGGGCATAGCCGCTGATTGGCGAGGTGAAGAGCAGAAACACCAGGATTGCAAAGAGCTTGAAGGTGGCCAGTTGCCCGCCAGAGTGCAGCATGAGGCCGGCAACGATGAGCAGCGTTCCGAGGGTCTCTGTAACGCTCGCGGCATGCAGCCGGGTATACAGGTCGGGCATGCGCAGGGCGCCAATGCCGCCCACCAGTACAAAAAACGCCCCCGCACCTAGGCAGGCCCATGTGGCTATGTCGTAGGCCAGGCTCATGGGGTTTCCTTTCGGCCAGACTCTTGATTGCGCCGTAGTTCGCGGATTTGCACAAACTGCAGCACCGCGAGAATGCCGATGAAGTTAATTAAGGCATAGGCCAGGGCCAGATCGATAAAGTCAGGGCGGCCAAAGAGCATCGCCACCAGCGCTAGAAGCAATACGGTTTTTGTGCCAAACATATTGACCGCCAGCACCCGGTCGTAGACCGTAGGGCCCAGAATTCCGCGGGCCAGGGCCAGGGCCATGGTGACCAGAATGGCAAAGCCCGCCACTGCCAGCATCATGCGGCACCCCCTTTTGCGGCTCTGCGATGACGCTCAATACGCGCGACACGGTCGTTCATATCGGTGCCGGCCATACCCTCGGCCCCTTCTTGGGTGAGGGCGTGCACGGAGACAACGCCGTGCTCATCGATATCGGTGGTGAGCGTGCCGGGGGTGAGGGTAATAGAGTTGCCAAAGATCACCCTGCCCACCTGAGAACGGGCCTTGGACTGCACCTTAACCAGGGTGGGACTGATAGGCAGTGAGGGCGAGAGAACGATTCGGGTTACCTGAAGGCTTGAGACCACGATTTCTTTTAAGAGCCAGCCCCAGTAGGGAAGCACGCCCAGGGTGAGGCCAGCAGGAATGGATTCTTCGTCTACGGTGTCAAGGTGGCGCACCAGCCAGACAACGAATAGGCAGGAGGCTAGGCCTAGGCCCAAGATAATGGGCTTATAGAGCCCCGACCAGAGTAGCCAGAGGCCCGCAAGGAAGAAAAACAGCAGCAGACTTTTTTGATTTTTTGTCATAGATCAGACAACCGATTAACCCTGGATTGTAAACTAGGCTTATGTATATTCACCTCGCATCCGATCTGCACCTTGAGCTTCTGCATAAACGGTTTCCCGATTTTGTGCGTGTTGACCGGTTGTATTCCCCTTGGGCCGACGTGCTTGTTCTGGCCGGGGACATTCATAAAGAGTCCGATACCATCAAGTCCTTTGGTCGCTGGCCCCATCCGGTTTTGTACGTTCTGGGTAACCACGAGTTCTACGACCATACCATTGCCCAGACCATTGCTGGCATTCAAAAGGCGGCCCAGAACACCGCGGTCATCCTGCTTGACCGCGACGAGTTCGTTTACCTGGGGGTGCGGTTTTTAGGGTGCACCCTCTGGACCAACTATCTTTTGTTGGGCGAGTCGCGCCAGCGGGCCGCGATGATGGCCTGCGAGGCCCGTCTGGCAGACCACCGCAAGATTATGGGGATTAGCTCTCCGGGCGAAAAGTTTACGGCGGCTCGGGCATTGGAGCTGCACCAGAGAGACCACGACTGGCTTGCGGCCAAGCTCAACGAGCCTTTTGATGGCCCCACCGTGGTCATTACCCATCATGGTCCGCACCCAGGTAGTGTGCATCCGCGGTTTAGAGACGATCCCTGCAACGCCGGGTTTATCTCTGACCTCACCCCTTTGGTATCCAAGGCCACGGTATGGATTCATGGCCATATCCACGACAGCTTTGACTATAAGGTGGGGGGGTGCCGTGTAATTACCAACCCTGGAAGCTATGCTGCGGGGGTGCCCAAGGCCAAGACGCCTGCCGACCTGGTCTGGGAAAATCCCTTGTTCGACCCGCAAAAGGTGGTCGAGGTCTGAGACAATTGGGTTCTGGTCATTCCGCCCGGATGACGAAATCGGTAGACGTACGGGACTTAAAATCCCGGGCCGCAAGGCGTGCGGGTTCGATTCCCGCTCCGGGCACCAAACCTAATAATCTGCGCGCGTCTGTCGAAACGGCATGTTAGAGGCGGTCGCCTCTAAACGTTCGGCCAGCCAAACCTTGATAACCGACTGCCTTGTAACCCCCAGCTTGCTGGCTTCGCGATCTAGCGAGTCAATCATCCACGTTGGAAAATCAACGTTCACCCGTTTCTGCACTTGTAGCACGCGCTTGGCCTTGGGCAAGTCCAAAGAAGCAATGATGTCGACGCCATCATCAAACTGTTGCTCGAACTTTTTAGCTTTCATAAAGTGCTACCTCCTCTGTGCGTGCCCGACGCACGGATATCAATCGAACATTGGCCCCTCGATAGGTAATGACCGCCGACCAATGCTTTCCATCGATCAATCCAATCACCAAATACCGCGGTTCATCATCTGTTTTTGCTGCAATTTCCAACAGCATTGGGTCACGCCAAAGATTCTGCGCTTCAACAAAATCAATGCCATGTTTGGTGCGATTGGACTTGCTCTTTTCGGCGTCAAACTCAAAGGAAATCATGGTATAGGAAATATACCATTAATGGCATCAAATGGTCGCGTGCTTAGCACTCAGTAGCGCCTTGTAATTACGGTTGCAGTTGAAAATTACGGTATTTTTACAAGCTCCCTGCTCCGATGGCGTGACTGCTTGCACCGGAGAGTCTTTAAAGTCTTTCACGTTACGAGTCACAATGAATTGACCGCTTGATGTCCCGATAGAAATCCCAAAAGGTGCGGCATCTTCGCGGGGCTCGGCCATTGAAGCGAGCGACTCGGCAATAAAGCTGACCGGCATATCCGGGTTATCTAAAGCCGCACGGCCCACCCTTGGCCAGCGATGGTTCGATGCTCAGTAAGGCTGCCGACTACTTCGGAACCTGCTGGCCAAGCTGTGTGGCAAGGCCAATCAGGTTGGTGCAGCGCGCGCCACTTCGGCAATAGGCAAGAATGGGGGTGGGCAGACTGTTGATTAAAGCCCCCATTTGCAGCGCCTGCTCTGGGGTGTGGCCTGTGGAGGTAACTGGATGGTAGGCGAAGGCCAGGCCCATGGCCTTTGCCGCATCACTGACTTCAGACTGGCTTGGCTGCATTGGGCCCTCTTCACCGTCCGGGCGATTACAGATCACCGACTTGAACCCGGCCTCTTGGGCGGCGGGAATATCCGATGCGGAGATCTGGGGACATACCGCGATTTTGGGCGTGAGCCACCGAACCTCAAGTGTCATAGCTGTGAACCTCCCTTACTGAGTATTTATCTACCACTTTATGTTGCGCTTCACGAGACCGATGATACTTTGGCGCGTGTCTTTGCGGCCTCTGGCCGGGCCCCTGGCTGCCGGGGTGCGGGGCAGAACAGGGCGTAAAGGGTCATCAGCAAAGCCTCAACCTGTTGGTTGCACAGGCGGTAATAGATCTGTTTTCCATCGCGGCGCGTTTCAACCACCTGCTCATTCCGTAAGACTCCCAGCTGCTGCGATAGGGTTGGCTGCCGGATACCCGTGAGGTCTTCCAGCGCGCTCACGTTCTGCTCGCCCTGGGTGAGCTGGCACAAGAGCATAAGCCGGTCTTCGTTGGCCAGGAGCCGCAGCAGCCCTGAGGCCTGGGCGGCGGCAGACCGCAGATCGGTAAGGTTTGCAGAGGAAGACGCATCGGACATGCGGTTATTATATAAAAAAATAAACTATCTTGGGTGTCCCGCAAGGGCCCCGGCCGTGAGGCCACGAAACTGCGGAAACATTTCATCAATAACCGCATTGGCCCGTTCGAGCATGAAACAGCGAAAGGCCTCTGCTGCCAGCGACAGGGTGCGGTTACTCAGGTTAACCACATGCCAGAGACGCATGACTGGCGTTTTTTCCACCCGCAGTACCTTGAGCACGCCATGGTGACTTTCAAGGCCGATGGTGTGTAGCGATACAAAAGAGATTCCCAGGCCCGCCATAACCGCCTGCTTAATCGTCTCGTTGCTCGACATCTCCAGGGTGGAGAAGGGCCGAAACCGGTGGTCTTCAAAGAAAGACTCCATGACCGCACGGGTTCCAGAGCCTTCCTCACGTACGAGTATCTCCCGCTGATCGAGCTGCTTCACCCCAATTCGCGGTTCCTGCACCAGGGGATGGTCGGGGGCGGCAATAAAGGCATGGGGGTGCGGTGCGAACACCTCGGCGCGGGTATCAAGGTCTTTGGGGGGCCGGCCCATGATGGTCAGGTCAATGTCGCCGTCGCGAAGCAGGGCGCCCAATTGATCCCGGTTGCGCACCTGGATCACGACCTGGATTCCCGGGTGTTCACGGCGAAAGACAGCAAGAAGACGGGGCACCAGATACTTTGCGGTACTGACCAGTCCAATGGTGAGCTGGCCGGTCTCCACGCCTTTGAGCTTACGCATCATGTCTTCTGCCTCACGCAGGGAGGCCAACACCCGCCGCGCATAGACCAGGAAGTATTCGCCGGCACTTGTGAGCGACACGCCCCGGCCCTTTTTGGCAAAGAGCGTTATCCCGAGGTCTTCTTCCAGGTCGCGCATCTGCATGGACACGACCGGTGCTGTGAGGTGCATCTCATCGGCGGCCTTGGCAAAACTCGACTGTCGTGCCGCTGACACGAAGATACGCAACTGTCGTAGCGATAGGTTCCGCATGGGTCTCCTCCCATACCAGTGGTGGCTGGCGCTGTGATAAGCGCTACTTATTGTTTTGTAATTGATTTAATGTTGGTTACCCTTGCTCATATTGTCTTCATAGACTAATGACTGGTGGGTTAAACGGGTTCAACAGGGGAGACAAGACCAATGCATGCCCCTCAAGACGCAAGGATTACCGATATCAAGGAAGGTTACAAGTGTCTCGAGTCGCAGTTGAGGGCAGTTTGAGACCTATGGAGCCTCGGGAACTGATTATCTTTTGGGAGAGTTGTTATGCACCTAGGACGCACCACCCTGTCGCAGTTTTTGATCCAGCAGCTCAAGGGCAGTGACCAGCAGGCTGCACTTGCTGACCTGTTGGTCGATATTGCGGCGGCAGTCAAGGCGATTTCAAGCATGACCGCCAAGGGCGCGCTTGCCGGCGTCTTGGGTAGCCTCGAATCCCAGAATGTGCAGGGCGAGACGCAAAAAAAGCTTGATCTGCTCTCCGATAAGGCCTTTATCAATACCTTTCATCTGGGCGGGCTGGTTGCGGGGATGGCCTCCGAGGAAAATGAACATCCCATTGTCTTTGATGACCTGGAAGCTCCCGGCGCTTTTTTGGCGGTGTTTGATCCACTGGACGGTTCATCGAATATTGACGTGAATGTCTCGGTGGGGTCTATCTTTTCTATTCTAAAAGCACCTGAGGGCAGGCTCCCCGGGCTAGCCGATTTTCTGCGGCCGGGTAAAGAGCAGATCGCGGCTGGTTATGCGGTCTATGGTCCCTCAACCATGCTGGTGTTGACCGTGGGCCAGGGCACCCATGGCTTTACGCTCGACCGTGAGATGGGCAACTTTATTCTCACCCACCCCAACATTCAGATTCCGGCCCAGACCAGTGAGTTTGCCATTAACACCAGCAATGAGCGGTTCTGGGAGCTGCCGGTGCTGCGGTATATCGAGGAGTGCAAGGCGGGTAAGACCGGGCCTCGGGGGCGAGACTTCAATATGCGCTGGATAGCAAGCATGGTGGCCGATGTGCATCGCATTCTGATGCGTGGCGGGGTGTTCATGTATCCCAGAGACACGAAAGATCCCTCTAAGCCCGGGCGGCTGCGCCTGATGTATGAGGCCAACCCCATGTCTCTGGTGGTGGAACAGGCCGGGGGCAAGGCATCTACCGGCCATGGGCGGATCTTAGAGGTTCAGCCAGATCAGATTCACCAGCGCGTACCTGTGATTCTGGGCTCCTCTGAAGAGGTGGACCGTATCGCGGGTTACCATGAGGCCGGTTAGAAATGGCAGTGCATGTCTGCGAAGCAGCTCATAGTGGCAGGCACGCGGATGCAGCAGGATTTCGCGGGGCTTACATGGTTACAGAGGCGCATCTTGGTGTACGAGTCGCCTTCGGGCCCGACGAACTCCCAGAAGTAGCAGGCCCCCGATAAGAGGCACCGCTGCTGCGGTAATAAGGTCTACGGGTAGATTGAGGCCCAGAGAGTTTGCCCCCTTGGCAAGGTAGTTCACCAGCCCTACCCCGTAATAGGTGAGTACTACCAGTGAGAGCCCCTCGACGGTCTGTTGCAGCTTGAGCTGCAGCTGCGCCCGACGGTTCATGCTGGCCAGTAGCGCCTGGTTCTGCCGCTCGTTCATAAACTCAATACCGGTGCGCAGAATCTGGGTGGTGCGCGTGACCCGGTCGGAGAGTTCGCGCAGTCGGCGCTGTGTCCAGCGGCAGGTGCGCATCGCAGGCTCAAACCGGCGGTCCATAAACTCCGAAAGGTTCTGCACGCCCGGCAGGGGTGTCTCCTTGAGTTCGCTGATCGCCCGACGTACCAGCTCAACATAGGCCTCGCTGGCCGTAAACCGCAGGCCATGGGCAGAGATCCATTCCTCTACGCGGGCCGCGAGCACCGATACGCCTTTTAACAGCCCCTCGTGGTCTGGGTAGCCGGCAGGCTGTGTCTTGGCGTCTTCTTGTGTACCTACGGCCTGCAGTGCGGAAACGGGGGCTGACTCTGCCAGGGCGATCTTGCTCGAGAGTCCGGCCAGCTCCTCTTCGGCGCGTCGCAAGGGCTCTGAAAGACTTTTGGCCCGCGGCAGTGCAAGCATGGCCATCATGCGATAGGTATCGATATCGATGAGCCGCTGGACCACCCGTCCGGCCTGCCGCGAGCCCATACCCTGGTGGTTGACAAGTATGCGGATCAATCCCATGGCGTCGAGCTGGAAGTCGGTCCAGACCTGGGCCTTGCCCAAGGCAAGAATAGACGCGCCCACCAGCGTGTTTCCGGAGAACAGCGGGGCAAAAATTGCTGCGTCTTCCTCGGGGTCGGATCGACGAACGGCGATATCGAGGGCGGAGATACGCTCACCAAAGTCGGCCCCGGGCATTGCAAGCCCAAGGTCCATGAGCCGAGATCGTAGCCGATTGAGCATGGCCTGACGCGAACTTGTCCAGTCGTCGTCGATATTCGGTGTGCCCTGCTCATAAATGGTGAGGGAGGAAAACTCCCCATGCAGTTCCCACTTCAGAAGCATTCTCTGCGGCTCAGGCAGAAGCTCAAGAATACGAAAGTTCTGGCCATGCACCGGATGGGTCTCTGTCTCTAAGGCCTTGGTGAGAGACTCAATAAAGGCTTTTTGATTCGACCTGTGGCTGGGCTCGGTGAGAAGGAAGGCCTGGTTGCAGACCCGTTCCTCTGGCCACAGGGCAATGGGCGGACGGGCATGTACTTCTTCGTGCAGTATCTGACGCTGGGTATGTTCGTGAGACGAGGGCAGTGGGTTCATGCGGTTTGGTTCCAGTAGCGATTGGCACGCACAATCTGGTCATCAAGATAGGCGCCATAGAAGTCTCTAGAACTGTATCCCACCAAGGGCGGAAATAGTGGCTCGGCGTCTTTACCGACCATTGCAACGGTGGGTGCGACTCGGTAGCCGTGGTTTTCAGCCCAACGGGCAGGCGTAAACCGCAGGTCCGCGGGTGATGGCCCAGGTGATGTTTTAGGCGATGGCCCAGACCGTTCTGTGCTACCCGCCTCGGGTCGTGTGTTGGGCTGCAAAATGAGGACGGTCTGGCTATCGGCGATATCAAAGACAACGACATCGAGGGCGGGGCCTGAGCGGCTGCGGATGCGGGGGATCAACTGCTCCTCGACAACCAGGCCGCACCAGGGACAGTGCGCGGCAGTCACCATGATCGCGACCGCGCGGTTTTTCTCCTTCTGGGCCCGGGAGACCGCCGCCTTGAGATCTCGGGCGGGCAACAAAGGAGGCGGAGGGGGATGCGGGGTCATCTTAGGGGCTCTGCGGGGGGTAAGAGAACAGACCACAATTCGCCAATGTGCCGATTGTGCGCCGCGTCAACTCTTGTTCTTGACTATATGCTTGTAAAAGAATATTTTCCACTTCCATGACACATTCTGTTCTTCCGACAGCGCCAAAAGAAGCCAAAAATGTAGACTTCGTCAAAGGACTGTCGCACGACACCGCCGAGCTCGATTTTATTTTTGAGCGGGCTGCCCAGTATTTTGCGCTCCTTTCGGAGCCTGCGCGCCTAAGGATCATTCAGGCTGTCTGTACCGAAGAGCGATCCGTGCAAGAGGTGGTGGAAACCACGGGGCTTCCGCAGCCCAATGCCTCGCGTCACCTCACCATGCTCTATCGCGCGGGGGTCTTAAGTCGCCGTCGTCGAGGCACCTTCGTCTATTACAAGGTGACTGATGCGCTGCTGATCGATCTCTGCCGGTCGGTCTGCGTGCGGCTTGCGGGGGCGATGGAGTAACTGTCTTATTGAAGTGGCGATAAACAGGGGGGGTTTTCTACAGAGATGGCGGTGCACCTGGTCGAGGCAGGTGATGGTTTGAGGTTTGGTTAGTGTAGTAGTGCATCAAATGAAGAAAAAGGTTTTTGGGGAGAAGCATGTGACAACACTCAGTACGCGGCTCGGGCGCCTGATGAAGGCACCCGAAAATTTCTTATCACAAGAAGACGCTAAAGAACCAACCCAGATGCGTCGGAAGTTCCTGGCGGCCTCTGCGGCAACAGCCGCAGGCGCTGGCCTAAGCCTGGCGGGTGCCGCGCGCGCGGCCTCTAATCCGGTATCGGGTGCCGGAGATCCCAATATTCTGCAGCTACCCCCGCACTCGGTCGGGCTTGGCATGCCGGTGGCGGCCAACGGCTACGGCATGCCTTCTCAGTTTGAGCAGGGCCTGCAGCGCCGTGAGAGTCCAGGGCTTACTCGGGTGTCAGCGGCCTCCGTGGCCTTCACCCCTTTGCAGGGAACCTTCGGAATCATTACCCCCAGCGGTCTGCACTTTGAGCGTCATCACCAAGGATGGTGGGACATCGACCCCTCAAAGCATCGGCTAATGATCAACGGCATGGTCAAGACCGCCAAGGTCTACACCATGGACGACCTGATGCGTCTGCCTTCGGTCTCGCGTATTCACTTTATTGAATGTGGTGCCAATACCGCCATGGAGTGGGGCAACGTTGCGGTGCCTACGGTGCAGTACACCCACGGCATGGTGTCTTGCTCGGAGTTCACCGGGGTGCCGCTCTCAGTGCTGCTCGACGATGCCGGTTACGACAAGAAAAACGGAAAGTACATTCTGGCTGAAGGCGCAGACGGATCAGGCATGACCCGTACGATTGCGATCGACCGCGCGCGCGACGACGTTATTGTGGCCTATGGCATGAACGGGGAGATGCTACGCCCCGAAAATGGCTATCCCCTGCGTCTGGTGGTGCCTGGCATTCAGGGTGTCTCGTGGGTCAAGTGGCTACGCCGTATCGAGGTGGGCGATCAGAAGTGGGCCACCAAAGACGAGGCAATCCATTATGTTGACCTCATGCCCGATGGTATGCACCGTCAGTACAGTGGCATGCAGGAGGCCAAGTCGGTCATCACCTCGCCCTCGGGGGGACAAATCCTTCTCGACAAAGGCTTCTACAACATTACGGGCCTTGCCTGGTCAGGCCGTGGCAAGATCAAGCGGGTGGATGTCTCTACCGACGGTGGTATTAACTGGCGAACCGCGCGGCTTGAGACGCCGGTGCTTACCAAGGCCTTTACCCGTTTCAATATCGACTGGTCCTGGAATGGCAAACCCGCGATTCTGCAGTCGCGGTGCATTGATGACACCAATTACGTGCAGCCTACAGTCCATCAGTTACGCGCAGTACGTGGCACACGTTCGATTTATCACAACAACATGATTCAGTCTTGGCGTATTGCCGAGTCAGGGGAGGTGGGTAATGTCCAGGTTGGCTAAGATAATGTATTCGCAGACATGGCTCCGTGCCGGGCTGGGGGTAGTGTTATCGGTATCGCTGCTTGGCTCCGCGGCGGCCGCAGGCAAGTTTGAGGGGGTCGGTCGGGCGGCAACCCCCGCCGAGGTAAAAGCCTGGGACATCGATGTCCGTCCCGACTTTAAGGGTCTGCCCCCGGGTTCGGGCTCGGTAGCCAAAGGGCAGGATGTCTGGGAGGCGCAGTGCGCCTCCTGCCATGGTGTCTTTGGGGAGAGCACCGATGTCTTCACCCCCATTGCCGGGGGCACAACCAAAGAAGATATCAAGACCGGCCGTGTGGCAAATCTGGCCCGCGAAGACTTTCCCCAGCGCACCACACTCATGAGGGTGGCCACGGTCTCCACACTCTGGGATTACATCAACCGGGCCATGCCTTGGACAACGCCGAAAACGCTTTCGGTCGACGAGGTCTATGCCGTTGTGGCATTCATGTTGAATCTGGGTGAGATTGTTCCCGAAGACTTTGTGCTGTCTGACAAAAACATTGCGGAGGTGCAAAAGAAGATGCCCAACCGCAATGGCATGACGACAGACCATGGGCTATGGGACCTTAAGGGAAAGCCTGATGTAAAGAATGTTGCCTGCATGAAAGACTGTAAAAAAGAAGTTCGTGTGACGTCGTTTCTGCCGGGGTCTGCGGTCGACAGTCATGGCAACCTGATCGAGCAGAACCGCCCGATCGGCCCCACACGTGGTCTTGATACCAGCAAGCCTCGTTAGTTTTTTATATTTTTGAAAGGAGTAACTCCATGAGTATGAATCGACGTGATGTACTAAAGGTAAGCGGCGGTGCTGCGGTCTATTCCGCGCTGGCCTCCATGGGTTTCTTTGCGGCGAATCCCGCCATGGCCGCCTGGAAAAAAGAATGGTTTGAAGCCAAGAGCATTGCCGACACGCTCAAGGCCATGGGGGTTGCATCCCCTGCAGAGAGCGCAGAGCTGGCGATCACCTCGCCAGATATCGCTGAAAACGGTGCGGTCGTGCCGGTTGGGGTCGCTAGCAAGCTTCCCAAGACCGAGATGATTGCTGTCATGGTCGAGAAAAATCCCAACATGATGGCTGGCATCTATGAGTTCACCCCTGCCGCCGATCCCGATGTCTCGATGCGGGTAAAAATGGGCCAGAGCTCCGATGTCTTTGCCGTGGTCAAGGCCGATGGCAAGTTCTACATGACCAAGAAAGAAATCAAGGTAACCCTTGGTGGTTGCGGCGGCTAATGCCCCGCATGCCTTCAGAGTGATTTCGAGACAACGAAAGGAAATTTACGATGACAAGTCCAATGCGTATTCGTGCCCGTATGGCGGGCGATGTTGCTGATGTGCGGGTTCTTATGGCCCACGAAATGGAAACCGGAACCCGTAAAGGGTCTGATGGAAAGATTGTGCCTGCCTGGTTTATCCAAGAGGTGGTTGGCAGCCATAACGGCAAACCAGTAATGACGGCCCAGTGGGGTCCCGCCATTTCCAAAAACCCCTACCTGCAGTTCAAGATCAAGGGGGCAAAGGCGGGCGATAAGGTAACGGTGACCTGGAAAGACAATAAGGGTGAAAGCCGTACCGATGAAGCTGCTATTGCGTAACCGGCTTTTGCGATAAGGCCCACCCCTCCTTGCCCTTGCAAGGAGGGGTGGTGCTGTAGAGAAGATTGTCCTGCGTGTGGTTGTTGCGTGGGTGAGCATCGAAACGACGGGAGACACATAATGATCAAGAAATCGTGGGCAACATGGGTAGTGGGGCTTGGACTCGGCGCCCTGGCCTCAACGGGTGCCATGGCACTCGAGCAAAAGTCAGAGACCGAAAAGGGCATTGACCGGTACCGCGAGCTTCTGCAAGACGGCAATCCTGCAGAACTCTGGGAGATGCAGGGCGAAGAGCTCTGGAAGAAAAAAGCGGGCCCCAAGAATGTATCGCTTGAGCAGTGCGACCTGGGTCTTGGGCCTGGTGTTATCAAAGGCGCTTATGTCAGCCTTCCGCGCTATTTCGCCGATGCCGGTCGGGTCATGGACCTTGAGGTGCGGCTTGCCTGGTGTATGGAGAAGCTTCAGGGTATTACGCCAAAGGTGGCCCAGTATGACCGTGGTGACCATAAAAACATTGTTGCACTGGTCACTTACATTGCTACCGCCTCTAAAGGATTGCCGGTGAATGTGCCCCAGAGTCATCCTGAAGAAAAGAAGATGTATCAACTGGGAAAGCGGGCGTTTTTCCATCGCACAGGGCCATACGACTTCTCCTGTGCCACCTGCCATTCTGCAGAGAATGTGCGCATTCGGCTGCAGGGACTGCCAGACCTCACCAAGAACCAGCCCGCCGGGCAGGCCTTTACCTCCTGGCCCGCCTATCGTGTAAGCAACTCGCAGTTGTGGCCCATGCAGAAGCGTCTTGAAGACTGCTTTCGGCAGATGCGCTATCCCGAGCTGCAGTTTGGCTCTGATGCCTCAGTGGCCTTGTCGGTCTATATGGGTGTAAACGGCAAGGGCGTGCCTTCTCTGGCGCCCACGATTAAGCGCTAACCGCAAAGGACAATAATCATGATGAGAAATCAATTTTTCCTGGCGCTGGGCGGCGCTTCGGCGGTTGCCCTGGTTGCAGCGGGCTGTGTCGCTATACCTAGTAGTGCCGAGCTCGACAAGGTTGCGGCTGACATGATGGTGGCGTCTTTTAAGGCCAAGGGCCAGGCGGGCATGGACCGTATGGGGCAAGACGCGGTCAACGCTGCCTGTAGCGCGGCCGATGTTGCCGGCAAAGACCTTGACTCTGAGCTCAGAAAAAAGGTAGAGGCCCAGAACATGGCCATGATCAAGTGGCCAGCCGATGGTAAGTATTTTGGCGACTGGAAGCGCGGAGAGTCGATAGCCCAGAGTGGCCGTGGCATGACCTACAGCGATCAGGCAGGCGCGAGCAACGGGGGCAACTGCTACAACTGTCACCAGATCTCTAAAGAGGAGCTGTCTTATGGCACGCTTGGCCCCAGCCTTTATAACTACGGCAAGCTGCGTGGCAACTCAGAGGCAGTGTTGAAGTACACCTGGGGCAAGCTCTATAACGCCAAGGCCTATAACGCCTGTACCAATATGCCCCGGTTTGGTCCCACTAATGTCCTTACTGAGGCTCAGATGAAGGACCTCATGGCCTTACTGCTCGATCCCAACTCCCCTATTAATAAATAACAAGGGGCGTTTCGGCAGTACAAGGGTTTGTGAAGGTGGAAGAGGCGCTCTTGGTGGCTAGGCACCAAGAGCGCTATTTACTTCAGGCCAGCGCAGCTCATCCTGGTCTGAGATCTGCAACATTTGTTTAGGGTAACCAAATGAGTCTGAATCGACGCGAGTTTCTCGGGGTAATGGCGGCTGCCTCTGCCAGTGGTATGTTTACTACTTGGCAGGATGCCAACGCGCAGGCAAAAAAAGGCGCAGACCTGTATGCCATCCCCAAGTTTGGCAACGTTAGCTTTCTGCACTTTACCGACTGCCATGCCCAGTTGCTGCCGGTGTATTTTCGTGAGCCTAATGTCAATCTGGGCCTGGGCGAGATGCTGGGTCGGCCGCCGCATTTTGTGGGCCAGTCGCTGCTGAAGCATTTTGGTATTGCCGCCAACACGGCTCTGTCGCATGCCTTTACCTATCTCGACTTTGAGAAGGCCGCGCGCACCTATGGCAAGGTGGGCGGTTTTGCGCATATGGCAAGCCTGGTAAAAATGATGAAGGCTTCGCGCCCCTACGCCTTTCTGCTCGATGGCGGCGATACCTGGCAGGGCTCTGCCACCGCGCTGTGGACTAAGGGTCAGGACATGGTCGATGCCACCAAGCTCTTGGGTGTCGACATGATGAGTCCGCACTGGGAGTTCACCTACGGGGCCGACCGGGTCATGGAGATTGTTGAGAAGGAACTCGCCGGAAAGATTGAGTTTCTTGCCCAGAATGTGAAGACCAATGACTTTGGTGATCCCGTATTCAAGCCCTATGTGATTCGTCAGCAAAATGGTATTCCTGTGGCTGTCATTGGCCAGGCGTTTCCGTACACGCCCATTGCCAACCCACGGCACTTTGTTCCCGACTGGACCTTTGGTATTCAAGACGACAATATGCAAAAGATGGTCGATGAGTGCCGTGCCAAGGGCGCTCAGGTGGTGGTGGTGATATCCCACAACGGTATGGACGTTGACCTGAAGATGGCCTCGCGTGTGCGGGGCATTGATGCCATTTTGGGGGGCCACACCCACGATGGCGTTCCCCAGCCTGTTAAGGTGAAGAATGCCGGGGGGGTTACGCTTGTTACCAATGCCGGGTCGAACACCAAGTTTCTCGGGGTACTCGATTTTGAGGTGAAGAGCGGCAAGGTAGCTGACTTCCGCTATAAGCTTCTACCGGTCTTTGCCAATATGCTGCCGGTCGACAAAGAAATGCAGGCCTTTATCGACAAGGTACGCGCACCCTATAAGGCAAAGCTCGAAGAGGTCTTGGCTGTGACCGAGGGCACGCTCTATCGGCGCGGCAACTTCAACGGCAGCTTTGACCAGCTTCTGGTCGATGCCATGATCGATGTGAAGGGGGCGGACATTGCCTTCTCGCCTGGTTTTCGCTGGGGAACTTCGTTATTGCCAGGTCAGAGCATTACGCGTGAGCATGTCATGGACCAGACCGCAACCACCTATTCGTTTAGCACACTCACCGAGATGTCTGGCGAGATGATTAAAACTATTTTGGAAGACGTCTGTGACAACCTGTTTAACCCCGATCCCTATTACCAGCAGGGTGGTGACATGGTACGTGTGGGCGGGCTCGAATATGCCTGTGCGCCACTGGAAAAAATGGGCAACCGCATTCAAGAAATGCGGCTCAAAGGCAAGCCAATTGAGGCCAACAAGAACTACAAGGTGGCTGGCTGGGCACCGGTGGCCGAAGGCGCCTCGGGCGAGCCGATCTGGAATGTGGTTGAGACCTGGTTGAAAGACAAAAAGACCGTACCTGCGCTCAAAATTAATACGCCGCGGCTCATCGGCATGAAGGGTAATCCCGGCATTTCTTTGTAACGGTGTTACCGTAGCCTGATGTGTGAACAGGAGGTACAAGCCATGGGCATGGGACGTTGGTGGGTGTGCAGTGGCTCCGGTAAAAGAGACTTTGGTAGCACCTTGTTTTCGGGGGCCTGCTTGTCGGCGGCCTTTCTCCTTATGGGCTTGATGGCAGAGCCTGCCCAAGCTGCTCCATTTGCCAAGGGAACTCTGGCGACGGGCAAGGCGCTCCATGACAAGAGCTGTGCGTCTTGCCATAACTCGATGATGCCCGATGGCAAGGGTTCTGAGATTTATTCAGAAGACTTTCGTAAGATGCAAAACCTCGCCCAGGTTAAAACCATGATCGAGGTCTGCGCAAGCCGTAGTCGTGCGGGATGGTTCGAAGAAGAAATCGAGCATGCTGGGCGGTATCTCAACGACACCTACTACAAGTACACCAAGTAAGCTCGGATTAGACAAACCAACCTCGGGCGGCTTCTCTGCTTCTGGGCCCCCTAGCGTGGGCCCCTATTTCTTTGCTAAGACAATCGAGCCTTTAAACCGTCCGGCAAAAATAAGGTTCATCTGCGCGCCGCTTGCTGACTCGATAACGATTACCCCGGGTTGCGGCAAGGGATCTGTCTCTTTGATCTGCAGCAGCCCTTCGGTCCAGTGGACGCGCAGATGCGCGGTCATGGGCAGGTAGCCATCGAGGTACCGCCGCATCAGCGGACCGGCCTGCAGTCGCCAGGATTTCTCGTCGATTGCATCTAAGGCCTGGGAGTCGAGGTCGATACAAATTGATGCCCCGCGCTGCACCTGGGTGAGCACCACCAGATGCCGATCGATCTCAACCTTTTCAATGCCCTCTGCCTTAACAACCTTCACGGAACGCAGACGGTCTTTGTTAAAGGCGATGACAACCTTGCGGATAGGGTCGAGCTGGTAGTGGCAGGTTGAGAGCTGCACCATGCCCGTAGCGAGGCTTTCGGGGCTGATGCGGACATGCGACTCATAGCGGTAGGTGTGGGGCTCAGGGTGGCTGGCCAGATACCGCAGCTCGCCTTCCTTTGCGATATCGGAAAACTCAAGGGCATAGGCGCTGCTCATTGCAATACCTGATAGCGGGCCTGGCAGAAGACTGGTTGCAGACCCGAGTATCAGTAAGGGCAATGGGAACAATAACGCCGCGAGGAGCAATCGTCTTAAGGAAGACAACAAGGTGAATTGGGCACATAGAGTGAAAGTGCAGGAGAAGAGCCTAGCCATAGACAGATTCTTTCTGCGTTAAGAGCGCAACGGCAACAAGGGTCCGAGCACCTTCCAGACGTTTTCGAGCATGATGGGCTGCGCCTGGGCATTAGGGTGAATCTGGTCAGCCTGAAAGAACGACAGGTCTTCGGCAAAGCCATCGATCAGCAGAGGCACCAAGGGTATTTTTTCTTGTTGTTGCAGGCGTCGATAGACCTGGTCGAACCTCGCCGTGAAGGCTGCGCCAAAGTTGGGCGGCATGGTGATGCCCACCAGAACCACCTGCGCCCCGGCAGACCGGCTGAGCCGAATCATTTCGCGCAGGTTCTGCTCGGCCTGCTGCAGAGAAAGACCGCGTAGACCGTCATTGGCCCCGAGCTGCAGGACAACCCAGCGGGGACGGGTCTGCGTCAACACCCGCTCAAAGCGCTGCAGACCGCCATGGGTGGTTTCTCCGGAGAGACTGCGGTTCTCAACCCGAATCGGGGAGCCCTGCTGGCTAAGCCGCTGCTGCAGTAACCAGGGCCAGCCTTGTTCGCGGCTCAGACCATAGGCCGCCGACAGGCTATCGCCATAGACCAGAATCGTTGGGGCGGCAGGCACCGCAGCCTGGGCAACGCCCTTAAGGGCTTTGGGGAATGGATAAGCGACAATAGCCGCAAGGCCCACAATGCCGCAGAAAAAAGAAACCCAACTCCGACCCAACCGCATACCAAGGAACCCTTTTTAGTGATTGAAATCCATGACCATGAATCTACAGCAGACGCACCCGTGGCGGCCAGCACGCCGGCAATCGAGGCGCGTGGCGTTACCAAGCAGGTGTCTGATGGCGACACGCCGCTCACTATTCTGCACGAGGTAAGCCTTACCGTTGCGCCGGGTACTTCGCTGGCGATTCTAGGTCCATCAGGATGCGGAAAGTCTACTCTCCTAGGCCTGCTCGCAGGGCTGGATACCCCAAGTGCGGGCGAGGTGATCTGGCAGGGCGAGGTCATCTCTTCGCTCTCAGAAGAAGACCGCGCGGCAAGGCGCAATGGCAGACTGGGATTTGTCTTTCAGTCGTTTCAGTTGTTGCCGCAGCTCACGGCGCTCGAGAATGTCATGCTGCCTCTGGAGCTCTCGGGCCATTCCGATTCCATGCCATTGGCCAAAGATATGCTTGCCCAGGTGGGGCTCTCGTCCCGGCTTGGGCATTTTCCCAAGACCCTCTCGGGCGGTGAGCAGCAACGGGTGGCCCTTGCGCGCGCCTTTGTCTTAAACCCACCGCTGCTCTTTGCCGATGAGCCCACAGGCAGTCTCGACGCTGTGAGTGGTGATAGGGTGATGAACCTCTTTTTTGAACTCCAGGCGCGGCACCAGACAACGGTGATCGTGGTTACCCACGATGCGGCCTTGGCTCAACGCTGTGCCAGTCGGGTACAGATGCAGGCAGGCCGGATCGTATAATCCGGGTCTATGTCAGAGCTGCTCTGCCTCCCGGGTGTTGAGGCGTTTTCAGGCTTTCGCAGGGCGCAGAAGCTCTCAGCCCTGCAGCGTGTCTCCGCACGCGTAAAGGATGTCTCTGCCTTCTGGGCCTACCTGATTTTGCGTGATGCGCGGCATTCCGCAGCCGCAGTGGTCGCCTCGGGCGGGGGGGCGCAGACTGAGACAAACATGACTGCCGATCCAGCCCTTTCAGAGCGGCAACGGCTGCAGCAGATGCTCGACCTCTCTGGGTTTGCGATTCCCCCCGTGCCACGAGATTCCACTCGGCTCTGGGTCTTTCCCCGTCGTGGTACCCGTTCGCCCTGGTCGTCTAAGGCTACCGAGATTCTGCATCAGTGTGGACTTGATACGGTGCTTCGGGTTGAGCGGGGTGTCTGTTTCGATCTGCGTGGGGTAAAGGCAGCAGACCCACAACTTATGACCCTGGCGGCAACGCTCTACGACCGCATGACTGAGTCGGTCTTTATCGGCGACCCGCCGGATGATTTCTTTGCCCCAGTGGCGGCGCAGCCTATACAACATGTTGCGCTGGGGGCGTCCTCTGACACCGCACGGGCGGCACTCACCGAGGCCAACCGCGCCCTGGGTCTGGCGTTGTCGGCAGACGAGGTCGACTACCTAGCCGATGCCTATCGGGCCCTTGGCTGCGACCCCTCTGATGTGGAGCTGATGATGTTTGCCCAGGCCAACTCGGAGCATTGTCGGCACAAGATATTCAACGCCAGCTTTACGATCGATGGCCAGCCGCAGGAGTTGTCCTTGTTTCGGATGATTCGGCATACCCATGCCGAGACACCAGACGGCACGGTGTCTGCCTATAGTGATAATGCAGCGATTTTGCAGGGCGTTCCGGCCTTGCGGCTGATACCAATTGCGGGCGCTGCCTCGGCCGCACCGCATACAGGTAGCAGCGCCCCTGGCTCGGCGGGTATGCCTGCGGGGCCCGCACCCTACTGCGAGCTGATCATGCAGCTGCACACGGTATTAAAGGCAGAGACCCATAACCATCCCACCGCCATTGCCCCGTTTCCAGGGGCCGCCACCGGTGCGGGCGGCGAGATTCGCGACGAAGGTGCCACGGGCCGCGGCGCCGAGCCCCGCGCGGGGCTCACGGGATTTGCGGTGTCAGCGATTGACTTCGATGGGGCAGCCCATGGACGGCTCGACGGACGATTCGACGGGCCTGCACGCATCGCCTCTGCGGTGCAGATCATGATCGATGGCCCGCTCGGCGGGGCGGCCTTTAATAACGAGTTTGGCAGGCCCAATCTTCTCGGCTACTTTCGTAGTTTTCTGCTCGACCACGAGGGGCGACGCTGGGGCTATCACAAGCCCATCATGCTGGCCGGTGGGGTAGGGGTGGTGCACGATGCCTTTTCTTTTAAGCAGGAACTGCCTGCAGGCGCGCTGCTTGTACAGCTTGGCGGGCCGGGTATGCGCATTGGGGTTGGAGGCGGTGCAGCCTCTTCGATGCAGACCGGTAGCAACAATGAGGTGCTTGACTTTAACTCGGTACAGCGCGGCAACCCGGAGATGCAGCGGCGGGCCCAGGAAGTAATCGATGCCTGCGTGGCCCTGGGGGCAGACAATCCCATTATCTCGATTCACGATGTGGGCGCAGGTGGCCTATCCAATGCCTTTCCCGAACTCGTTCATGGCGGGGGTCGGGGGGGCGACTTTGCCTTGTCTGCCGTGCCGGTGGACGAGCAGGGTCTTTCGCCCGCCGAGATCTGGTGCAACGAGTCGCAGGAGCGGTATGTTCTGGCCATTGCGCCGCAGGCGCGCGCGCGGTTTGCCGCTCTTGCCGCGCGGGAACGCTGCCCCTGGGCGGTGGTGGGCGTTGCTACCAGCGAAGACCGGCTGCGCCTGACGGCCGAGACTGGGCCCGCGCCGGTGGATATGCCGCTGTCGGTGCTGCTGGGCAAGCCGCCCAAGATGCATCGCAATGTAACCACCGTGCCTATGGCAGCCGCCGAACTCGACCTGACCGTGCTCACGCTCGAAGAGGTGGCCGAGGCAGTGCTCGCCCATCCCACCGTGGCGAGCAAAGAGTTTCTCATCACCATCGGTGACCGGACTGTGGGTGGGCTTACCGCCCGTGACCCGATGGTGGGCCCCTGGCAGACCCCCGTAGCCGATGTCGCGATCACCTTGTGGGACTACCGCGGCTATGGCGGGCAGGCCATGGCGCTGGGCGAACGCAGCCCCATCGCGGTGGTGAACGCCGCAGCCTCTGCCCGCATGGCCCTGGGCGAGGCGGTTACCAATTTATTGGCCGCACCGGTCGAAGACCTGCGGTCGGTAAAGCTCTGTGCCAACTGGATGGCCGCCTGCGGTGAGCCTGGGCAGGATGCCGCGCTTTATTCGGCAGTAAAGGCGCTTGCCCTGGAGGTCTGCCCGCAGCTTGGTCTGTCTATTCCCGTAGGAAAAGATTCGCTTAGCATGCGCACCCAATGGCAGTCTCCCGAGGGCCCGCAGGCTGTGGTCTCTCCGGTGTCGCTTAATCTCACCGCGGTGGCAGCGGTGGCCGATGCGCGCAGGGCGTTTCTGCCGGTTCTTGATACCACCCTGGCCGACTCGGTCTTGGTATTGATCGACCTTTCAGCAGGCAGGCAGCGTCTGGGGGGGTCGATTCTCGCCCAGACCCAGAACCAGTTTGGCGGGCTGCCCCCAGACCTCGATGACCCCATGCTGCTGCAGTCGCTTACGGCCGCTCTGACAGACCTGCGCAGCAAAGAGGGCCTGGTGCGGGCCTATCATGACCGTTCAGATGGGGGCCTGTGGGCCTGTGTCTGCGAGATGGCCTTTGCGGCGCGGTGTGGCGTAACGCTTAATATCGACCTTCTCACCATAGACCCCGTTGCCGCCGACTGGGGCGACTTTAAGATTCGCCCCGAGCAGGTGGCCGTGCAGCGCGATGAGATCACCATGAAGGCGCTGTTTAACGAAGAGCTGGGGGTGGTGCTGCAGATACCCAAGGCCCGCCGATCGGAGTGCATGGATATTCTGCGTGCCCATGGGCTTTACAAGAATAGCTTTGAGATCGGTGGGCTGAACCCGCGCGACACGATTGAGGTCTATCGCGATGCCAAGTGCATCTATGCCAAGCCTCGCCGTCATCTGCAGCGAGTCTGGTCAGAGGTGAGCAGGCGGTTTGCCGAGCGCCGTGACGAGCCCGCCTTGGCGCGTCAGGCCGTCGAGGCGATTGATACCACCGAGCAGGCAATACCTGTTGTTTTGTCCGAAGGGCTGATTGCCCGTCACCAGCAGCTCTCGGCGCCTGGGCTAATCACCGGCCTAGCGCCCAAGGTTGCTATTCTGCGGGAGCAAGGCGTGAATGGTCAGGTCGAGATGGCCGCGGCCTTTCAGCGAGCAGGCTTCGAGCCCTGGGATCTGCATATGTCTGACCTTGCCGAGGGCCGGATGTCACTTTCAGCCTTTCAAGGGTTTGCTGCCTGTGGCGGGTTTTCTTTTGGGGATGTGCTCGGGGCTGGCCAGGGCTGGGCAAAGTCGATCCTCTATAACGATGGCCTGCGCGAGCAGTTTGCCGCTTTTCTTGCCCGCCCCGACCGGTTTGCCCTCGGGGTCTGCAACGGCTGCCAGATGATGAGTGGCCTCAAGGAGATTATTCCAGGGGCCGATGCCTGGCCACGATTTGTGCGTAACCAGTCGGAGCAGTTTGAGGCGCGTTTGTCGGCGGTCACAGTGCTTGATTCTCCATCGCTCTTTTTTACAGGAATGGCCGGTGCCCGACTGCCCGTGGTGGTCTCGCATGGCGAGGGCCGCGCGGTCTGGGGTGACCCTGCATTGGGTAAGAACAATGCTGTTCCTGCGGGGTTACAGGCCTGCCTGCAGTACACCGATGCCAAGGGCGCGCCTGCTAGCCAGTATCCTGCCAACCCCAATGGCTCTGCCCAGGGACTCACTGGCTTTTGCAATGCCGATGGCCGAATCACGATCCTGATGCCGCACCCAGAACGGGTCTTTCGCAATGTGCAGCTCTCGTGGCTGCCAGAGCCCTTTCATGCGCTCGGCGATGACTCGCCGTGGATGCTCATGTTCCGAAACGCCTTCGACTGGGTGCGCCAAGCGTAGAAGATAGAGCCTAGCGCGTAGAGCCTCGTTCTTAGGGCCTGGGGCATAGAAGCCGTAATTTGTTTTCTTTGAATTTTTTCTGATCGGAATTTTTCTCGATGTTATCGACCGCCAATATCACCATGCAGTTTGGGGCCAAGCCTCTGTTTGAAAATGTCTCGGTAAAGTTTACCGACCGCAACCGTTATGGCCTGATTGGGGCCAATGGCTGCGGCAAGTCGACATTCATGAAGATTCTGGGCAGCGACCTTGAGCAGTCCAGTGGCGAGGTGATGAAAGAGCCTGGGGTGCGGCTCGGCAAGCTGCGCCAAGACCAGTTTGCCTACGAAGACGTGCGGGTTCTTGACGTGGTCATGATGGGCCATGAAGAGATGTGGGCCGCCATGACCGAGCGCGATGCGATCTATGCCAACCCCGATGCCACCGAAGACGACTACATGAAGGCTGCCGACCTTGAAGCCAAGTTTGCCGAGTACGACGGCTACACGGCCGAGGCCCGGGCGGGCGAACTGCTGCTTGGCGCGGGGATTCCGACCGAGCAGCACAATGGCCCCATGCGTGAGATTGCCCCAGGCTGGAAGCTGCGTGTGCTCCTGGCCCAGGCACTCTTTAGCAACCCCGATGTGCTCTTACTTGATGAGCCCACCAACAACCTCGACATCGACACCATTCGCTGGCTTGAAGACCTGCTAAACGACCGCGACTGCACCATGATCATTATTTCGCACGACCGGCATTTTTTGAACTCGGTCTGCACCCATATGGCAGACGTCGACTATGGCGAGATTCGTATCTACCCCGGTAACTACGACGACTACATGCTTGCCTCTACCGAGTCGCGCGCACGGCTCATGGCGGCCAATGCCAAGAGCAAGGAGCGTGTCACCGAGTTACAAGAGTTTGTGCGCCGTTTTGCAGCCAATAAGAGTAAGGCCAAGCAGGCCACCTCGCGTCGTCGGCTGATTGAAAAGATTCAGGCAGAGGCGGTGGAGGTACGGCCCTCCTCGCGCCAGAACCCCTTTATACGGTTTGAGCAGACCAAGCAGCTCTTTCGCCAGGCGGTACACCTGCAGAGCATCGTAAAAGAGTACGACGGCCAGAAGGTACTCGATAAGGTCTCTCTCATGGTCGAGGCCGGCGAGAAGATTGCCATTGTTGGGCCCAATGGGGCGGGTAAGTCGACTCTGGTGAAGGCCTTAGTGGGCGCCGAGAGGGGCGGCATTGACATTGATGCAGGCCTCGTAAAGTGGGCCGAGAACGCGCAGATTGGCTACATGGCCCAGGATGTCTACCCACAGTTTGAGCAGGAGACCACGCTCACCACCTGGCTGCGGGCCTATGCCCAAGAGGGTGATGATGACCAGGCGCTGCGATCGATTCTTGGGCGGCTGCTCTTCTCGGGTGATGAGGTGCATAAGCCGGTCAAGGTGCTCTCAGGGGGCGAGAAGCACCGTATGAGCTTTGGCCGCCTGATGCTCGAACGTGCCAATGTCTTGGTTTTAGACGAGCCCACCAACCACCTGGACATGGAGTCGATTGAGTCGTTGCAGTTGGCCCTCGAAAAGTATCCCGGCACGCTCTTCGTTGTGTCGCATGACCGCGAGTTTGTCAATGCGGTGGCCAACCGTATCTGGGCCATGCACGGCGATGGCAAGGTCACCGACTTTAAGGGCAGTTACGACGAGTATCTGGCAAGCCTAGGGGTAGAGGCCTAGGTTTCATTTCCGTTTACTGTGGAGACTTCCCATAAAACGTCGAGAGCTAGAGTCCTAGGTTCTGGGCCTCACGTGCGCGGTAGAGCATATCAAGGGTGATCTTTCGCACTTCGATTTTGCTTTGTTCAATATGGGCCGAGAGCAGCCGCTGCGACTCTTCGCTGCGCCGGGCTTCTAAGGCCTTCACGATCAGGCCATGCTCGGTATAGGTGGCATCGATGCGGTGCTCTTTGGTGAAGTCAAGACGCCGCACGATACGAATTTTCTCGGTGATCTCGCGGTGGGTCTTGACGATCTCGGAATTTCCTGCAAGGGCAATGAGTTCCTGGTGAAAAGACTCATCAAGCATGCCGACTTCTCGGGCATCTTTGATACGGTCGCCGGGCTTCACCCGCCAGATCTTTGAGAGCATCGCCAGGCCAGGGCGTGGGCCTTCCATGAGACAGATCACCCGAGCCGCAAAGCATTCCAGCAAGATACGAAAGTCGTACAGGGCGTCTAGGCGTTCGAACCGCAGGGGTGGAATCATCCATCCCACCTTGGGCTGTGCCTCAACAAAGCCTTCATGCTGCAGGCGCTGAAGGGCCTGACGCAGGGGCGTTCGGCTAAGCCCCAGTGCCTCTGCGAGTTCGGATTCTGAGAGCCGATCGCCTGGCATAAAACCAAAGTCGAAGATTCTCTCTTTGAGGCTGCGATAGGCCTGATCGGCCAGAGACTCGCCTGCCGGAGGAATGTGAAGAAGTTTGGGCATAGGCACTTCTTTAGATTGTAGAGCCGGATGCTACGAAAGACCGCCAGCCGCCGAAATGGGTGATTTCCAGAGCGTCGTCAAGCGCAACCGGCTCGCAGATAAATCCCTTCACCCAGCTGCCATCGCTGAGTTCGATATTGCCAAGTCCCAGGGGATGGGGAATCTGAGAGAGAAATGTGCCAACCGCGCCCAATGGAAAATCGTAGACCTCCACCGAAATCGCCGCACCACCCTGCGCAAGTCTTTTGAGACCTGGCTTGGGGGGTACTGATTGTCGAAGCGCATAAAGTGCATAATGCGCCGCCGTTTCGCATCGACTGCGTAGTCTGGCCCCTGCCTTCTCGACCTGCCAGTGCAGGGGCATACCTTTGAGGTGCGCGCCTACCATTGCGATCGGAATTGTCTCCGTGGGCGGACCCGAAGGAGCATTGACGCTCTCTGGCGCATCGACCACCGCGTCTTGAAGATGCCGGCCGACTGGGCACTGCGCGGCGCGCTGCCAGTCATGCCCAACGCCGAGCAAGGCATAGTCATGGCCCCCGGGGGCAACCAGAGTGATACCAAACGGGAGCCCCTGGGCAGTAAAAGAGGCAGGCAGAGCGATGGCGGACCATCCCAGCAGGTTCACAAAATTGGTGTAGGCACCGAGCGCGGAGTTGGCGGCGATGGGTTCTTCGCGCAGCCGCTTAAGGCTGGGGAGTTCTGGGGCGGTGGGAAGAAACAGCAGGTCGATATTAGAAAAAATCTGTGCGGCTAAGACCGCAAGCTCCCGCAGTCGGTACTCTGCCTCAAAGGCCTGCTGGGCGGAAAACTGGGCGCCTTTGCTCACGATGGCCGAGACACTGGGATCCAGGTCAGGCCTTTTTTCCTCGAGAAGCGGTCTGATGACGCTGTAGCGTTCAGCCACCCATGGGCCGTCGTACAGAAGTGTGGCGGTTTCATGCAGCGGCGCCATGTCGATCGGGGTGACCTGCCAGCCCAGTGCCTCTGCCTTGGTAAGCGCCGCCGCGTAGGCCTGTTGGTAGTGATCGCTAGTAAGAATAGGTGCCATCGGCACCCCGATGCGTAGCCGCGTGGGCATGGCCAGCCGCGGGGCTGCCGGGGCTGCGTGGAACTGTGGCTCCTGCCTTCTGGTGGCCTCGGTTGTCTGGGCGGCCTGCAGCACCAATGCGGCGTCTTGCACGGTAAGGGTAAAAAAGGAGACAACATCCAGTGTCTTACATGCAGGAAGAACCCCCTGCGTGCTCACCAGTCCTGGTGTTGGTTTGGTACCTACAAGATTGCAGAACCCCGCGGGTATTCGCCCAGACCCCGCGGTATCGGTACCAAGCGCAAAAGACACAAGACCCCGCGAAACCAAGGCGGCAGACCCCGAGCTCGAGCCTCCGCTGATGTAGTCTGGGTCAAAGGGGTTGGGCACAGCCCCATAGGGAGACCGGGTTCCTACAAGGCCTGTGGCGAACTGATCGAGATTGGTCTTCGCAAGCAGAATGGCCCCTGCTGCCTGCAGCTGTGCAACAACCGTTGCGGTGTGCTGGGCAATGTAATGATACGAAGGGCAGGCCGCAGTGGTGGGCCAGCCATCAACATCGATGTTGTCTTTGATGGCAAAGGGAACCCCGTATAAGGGAAGGCTTTCGGCGCTCTGGCCTGAAAGCCGGTCGAGCTGCGCCTGCACCTGCCCCCAGTCTGGAATGAAAATAATCGCTGTATCGCCATCAGGGCCAACCCCTAAGGCACTGAGCCTCTCCCATCGCTCGCGGATATGCGCCTGAACGGAAAGACCGGTGGCATAGACAGACAAGAGATCGGTGATTGTGTGGAGGTTTTTCATTGTCTTGTGTCTTGCAGAAAACGGGGCGCGGCCGCAAGCAGGGTTTTGGTGTAGTCGTGCTGTGGGGTATGAAACACCTGGTGCGTGGGGCCGGACTCGACAATACGACCTGACTGCATCACGATGACACGGTCGCAGAGTAGGCGCACGACTTCCAGGTCGTGGCTGACAAACAGATAAGACATTCCGAGACGTGCCTTAAGGTCTGCAAGCAGGTTCAATACCACCGCCTGTACCGATACGTCGAGGGCCGCGGTGGGCTCATCCAGAATCAGCAGCTCTGGGCGGCTTGCCAGTGCCCGGGCGATGCCCACGCGTGCCTTCTGCCCGCCCGACAACTGGTGCGGAAGACGGCTCAGGAGTTCCGGCTCAAGCCCGACCTGCTCTGCGAGTTTTCGCACCTCCGCGCGAACCTGATTCCGCGATGAAAGGTTCAGCAAATGGATAAGGGGATCGGCAATAGACTGCTCAGCCGTAGCCCGGGGGTTCAGGCTCTCGGTAGGGTCTTGGAAGACCATCTGTATCTGTGCCCGCATCGGCGACTGAGTGAACTGGTCGCTGCGTATGAGGCTAATGTCTTTTCCCTTAAACCAGATGCTGCCATCGGTGGGCTCGAGCAGTCGGGCGATCATGGCCGAGGTGGTCGACTTGCCGCAGCCTGACTCGCCCACCAGCCCCACACTTTCGCCAGGAAATACCTGAAAGCCAATACGGTCTACGGCAAGAAAGGGGGCAGGCTGTCTGCGGTGCAGCCAGTCGCTAAGGCCCCGGGCCCTTGGAAACGCCTTAACCAGATCGACCACGTCGAGCAAGGGAACCGCCTTTTTTTCTGCACTGGATGCGTTAGGAGCCACCACGGGCCGTGACGCCCCGTCGTCGGGGAGCAGTTCGCGAAGGCTCTGGGCATGATGCGGCGTTGCCTTCACTAGCTTGCGTGTGTACGGATGCTGCGGCCGTAGAAAGATATCTTGGGCTTGGCCAGTTTCGACCACCAGGCCACGCTCCATCACGATAAGGGTGTCGCAGTACTCGCCGGCAAGACCAAGGTCATGGGTGATGAGAATAGAGGCCATGCCACTGTCCCGGGTGAGGTTGCGAATGAGGTCCATGACCGTTCGCTGGGTGGTGACATCCAGCCCGGTGGTGGGCTCATCAGCGATCAATATCTGAGGCTTACAGGCCAAGGCCATGGCAATCACAATTCGCTGGCACATCCCCCCAGAGAGTTCAAAGGGATAGGCGTGATATCGCTCCTCGGGGTTACGAATCTGCACGTGCCGCAGTGCCTCGATTGCCTTTTGTCGTGCCGATGTCCTTGTGGCCTGGGCATGCTCAATCAGTACATCAGAGATCTGCTGCCCCGCTGTGCGAATTGGATTTAGTGCGGCCCGCGGGTTCTGAAAGATCATCGAGATCTCTCGCCCGCGCAGCTCGTTCATGACGTCTTCTGGGGCCTGGTCCAGGCGTATGCCACCGAAGACCGCAGAGCCCGATGCGATGACGCCTGCCCGGTCGAGAATACGCATGATGGCGTAAGAAGTGACCGACTTTCCCGACCCTGATTCGCCTACGATGCCCAGGGTCTGTCCTTTGCGCAGCGAAAACGAGACGTCTCTAACGGCATCGACCGTGCCACGGCGGGTTCGAAACTGCACCGATAACTGCTGCACTGATAAAAGGGCGGGACCAGACATGGGATAGGGTTGTCGCGAAGGAACTTAGGTTCTTCGGGCGGGATCGACGAGGTCGCGCAGTCCGTCGCCCATGAGGTTGAAGGTAAAGACCGCGATCATGAGTGCCAGCCCCGGAAAGAGGGCGAGCCACCATTCCCCCGAGACGATATAGCTCGCCCCTTCGGCCACCATGATTCCCCACTCGGGCGTGGGCGGCCGAACGCCAAGCCCGATAAACGAAAGCCCTGCCGCATTGAGAATTGCCCACCCCATATTAAGTGAGATCTGCACCATCATCGGCGGCAGGATATTGGGCACCACCCGTGCAAACAGAATGCGGGCATCGTGATTGCCGGAAAGCTTGGCCGCCTGCACCCATCCGGCATTTCGACGTATCGCAACCTCAGCACGTGCTACTCGGGCATAGAAGGGGAGGTTAATGATTGCAGTGGCAATCACGATGTTTTCAATCGTGTTGCCCGAGGCAGCCACGATGCCCATGGCAAGTACAAAAAGCGGGAAGGCCATAATGGTATCCAGTAGCCGGCCAAGAATACGGTCGGTCCAGCCGCCCCAGAAACCCGAAACAGCGCCGAGGGCGGTTCCCACAAAAAACGACAAGGCGACCGCGCTAAATGAAATGAGCAGGTCAAGCCGCGTTGCCACCACGACCCGAGAAAAGACATCGCGGCCCACCTGATCCGTGCCGAACCAGTGCTGCAGGCTTGGTGGCTTGAGTGCGCCTGTGGGCGCGCTGGCCAAGGGGTCATAGGGCACCAGAGCGGGCCCAAAGATTGCGACCAGCAGCATGCACGCAAAGAGGCTAAAGGCCAGCAAGGTGACTGGATTGCTCACCAGCACATAGCGAAGATGCTGAAAAAAGCTAGCCATCAATCTTCAACCGAGGGTCAATCAGTGTGTAGGCAATATCAACGCAGAGGTTGAGCAACACAAACAAAACGGCCATGGCCAGCACAAAGCCCTGCACGGCGGCATAGTCGGAGGCAACCAATGCCTCAATGGCATAAGAGCCAATGCCGGGCCAGCTAAATACCTTTTCAACCAGGACATTGGCCCCCAGCGAAAACGAAAAGACCATGCCAAGCGTGGTGACCACCGGAAGCAGGGCATTGCGCAGGGCATAACTGAATAGAACTTTTGACGAACGTAGGCCGCAGGCCTTTGCGGTGCGGATGAAATCCGAGCCCAATGCCTGCAGCATTGAGGCCCGGGTCATACGCGCCAGCGGGGCCAAGGTAAAAAGCGCCAGGGTAATCGATGGCAGCGCAAGCTGCTTTAGGGCAGACCAGGCCGTCTGCCACTCACCCGACAAGGGCGCATCAATCAGATAAAAACCCGTTACCTGGGGAGGCGGCAAGGAAATGATATCGATTCGGCCCAAGGGCGTTGGCGCAATTCCTAACAGGTAATAAAACACATAGACCAAGACCAGGCCGGTGAAAAAGGTGGGAAGACTTACCCCTGCCGTAACAACAAATCGGCAGAGCTGGTCAATCCAGGTGTCTTGATTCAATGCAGCCAATACGCCTAATGGCACTGCGATCGAAACCGAAAGAAAAAGCGCGACCAGGGTAAGCTCAAGAGAAGCTGGCAGTCGCTGAGCCAGATCGGTAAGTACTGGCTGGCCTGTCGATAAAGACTGACCAAGGTTGCCACGCAGCAGGTCGGTAAGATAATCCAAAAACTGAACGGGCAGGGGCTGATCCAGGCCGAGTTGTGCTCGAACCTCTGCAATGGATTCGGTGGTGGCTGCCGGACCTGCAAAGAAAGCCGCCGGGTCTCCCGGCAGCGCCCGGGTCATGAGAAAGGTCACTACCAGAATCCCAAACAGGGTTGGCAGTGACTGACCCAGGCGACTGAGGACCACGATGAAGCGAGACATATCGAACCCGGCCGGCAATGGCTTAGAGCTTTAACGATCGGGCATCGACTTGGCGGTGATACCAGAAGGTGTAGCCCGTTAACTTTTGTGCCATCGCAGATTCCAGAGTGGGCTGCCATAGAGGAATTCGCGGCAGGTCTTCGAATGCTTTTTCAATCAGCTGGCGAATCTTGGGTGCATAGGCAGGGTCGCTGGGCTCCATGTGCAGGGTCTCGTTGACCAGTTGCCTAACGGTCTGGTCATCGTAGTTCGATGCATTAAAGAGGTTCTCTTTCAGGTAGGAGTAGTAGAAGTAGTAGCAGGGCGTGTTGAGCCAGCCACCAAAGTTTTCTAACAAGAAGGGAAACTTCTTCTCAACGAGTGCAAGCGTTCGCCAGTTTGCGCCGGGTACCTTATCGAGCGATACCTTGATGCCGATTTTCCCGAGGCTTTCTTGAATCAACAAGGCGGTGGGCTCTCCCCAGTCTGCCTCGCCAAGGTCAAACGACAATGGCACCTCAAAACCCTTGGGGAACTTACTTTTACTGAGTAAGGCCCTTGCCTGCTCCAGGTTCGTGCTATAGGGGAAGGGCTGCGGCCATGCAATGCTGGAAGGCTTTGCCGACTTCGCACCCCACATGGGCACGCCACGGCCAAATGCCGCCTGATCAAAAATCTGTTGATAGGGAATGGCAAAGGCCACTGCCTTGCGAACGTTCGAATCCTGAAAGGGCTCAAAGTTGTAGTTCAGGCAGGCCACATACAGGCAGTTGTCAATTGGCGAGCCCACCACCTTCACCTTTGCATTGCTCGCGAGCTCCTGGGCATCCTTGTTGGGAATCTGAAAGCTCAGCTGAACATCACCGCGTTCAATCAGCGCCCTACGTGTCGACTGCGAGGGTACCTCGCGAATGATGACGCGGCGAATCGCTGGCTTAGGCCCGCCCGCCCAGTCTTCGTTCCGAACATAGACAAGCTGCTGGCCCGCGTCCCAGCGTTCTACCTTGTAAGCACCACTGCCCTGGGGATTCGTGTGCAGGAACTCAGCAGCCCAGGGGTCAGCGGCAGTGGCCTTTGCCTTAGCCGCCTTGGAATTGATCACCACCGCGACAGGCACTGCTAGATTGGGCAGTGAGAGCTTGGAGGGCTGCTTCAAATTGACCTGAAAGGTTTTTGGATCGACGACTACGAACTGACCGGGATCCACGAAACCACCCGCGCCCATCTGAAACCTTGGAAAGCCGCCCAGCGCCAAAGCGCGATCAAAAGACCACTTCACATCCTCAGCGGTGACCGGGCTTCCATCCCAGAACTGGGCATTGGCCTTGATCTTGAAGGTGATGGTCTTGCGATCCGGGCTGATGGTCCAGCTCTCGGCAAGCTCCGGAACTACCTTGCTGTAATCAAACGATAAAGAACCATCTTTCAGGGTTCGGGTGCCAAAACTTACTAGACGGTCATAGACATTGACTGCGACCTGATAACTCGGGCGGTTCGTGCCGGTCCGGTGTATATCAAGGCTGTTGATCGTATTGCCAATCACCACAACCGCGGTGTCGCCGGTCTGTGCAAATGCGGTGGACTTCAGAAAGGGCAGCATGGCAGCGCCAAGCGCGGCGCCAGAGGTGGTTTTCAGTAGATCGCGGCGGTTCATTGTGGAGGCTCCTATAGACCCAAGGGGGTGGTGGCGGTGGGGCCGATAGGGAGTCCATAGGGCAGGAGGACACATGTCACCCGGTGGGCACCGCAAGCCTTATGAATACCTATCGGTATACAAGATGGTATGCAGCAAATGTGCCAATCTGCAGAATGGCGCGCAGATGCGGTTTACCACGATGGACGCCGGGGTCTTGCTAGGAAGCTGCCCTAAAATTGGGCAGGCTCTGCACCAGACTTGCTCTAAGGGGTTCGGTCCTGGTGCAGGTGATGGGCTAGGCTACTAACTATTTGGGCAACAGCCCCTGAAGTGTGACCGCGATGTTTTCTTAAAAAGCCGCTATACCCCCGTTGGACCGGGGATCGAATCCGCCTTCCAGAACACCATTGGCATAACGCCGGATCATTCCTGCATGGCCCACGGACTCATCCCAGGCGCCAATCCGCTCGACCCAGTGTCCCTTTTTGGTCAGTTCCGCAAACACGGCATCTGAAAAACGCGACTCAAGCTTTAGGCTGTCGCTGGCATTGCCCCAGGTGCGGCCCAGTAGCCAGCGTGGCTGTGAGATAGCCTCTTGGGGGTTCAGCCCAAACCAATGTACGCGGCTAAAAAGCGTAGCCTGTGTCTGCGGCTGGCCATCGCCGCCCATGCTGCCATAGACCATGGTGCTGCCATCAGCGAGTTCGGCAAGCCCGGCGTTTAAGGTGTGGAAGGGCCGCTTACCCGGCGCCAGGCAGTTGATCTGCTGCGGATTGAGGCTAAAGCTGCACCCCCGGTTCTGCCAGTTGACACCGGTGGTGGGCAGGACAATGCCAGAGCCAAACTCATGGTAGATGCTCTGAATAAAAGACACCGCAATGCCGTGCTGGTCGACCACACCCATCCACACCGTGTCACCCGGTTCGGTGGGCCGCCCCCAGGCGGCTGCGCGCGCGAGATCCACCTCGGATGCCAGGGCGTCAATGGCCTCGGGTGCGAGCAGGCTCTCGGGCGTGACGGTCATATGGCCAGGGTCGGTAAGGTGTTGGTTGCGTACCCGAAAGGCAAGCTTGGTGGCCTCCACCTGCAGGTGAATAAACCCGGCTGACTCGGGCCCATCAAGCGCATGGGGATGCTGCGCAACCACCCGGTTCATGATGGCCAGAATAAGCAGCGACACCAGCCCCTGCGAAGGCGGGCGCATATTGCGTAGCGCAGCGTTTTTTACTGCGTAGTGCAGCGGGTCTACCAGTCGGGCAGAAAATTGCTGAAAGTCGGCTAGCGTAAGCGGGCTGCCCAGGGCCTGCAGGTCGTGGGCGTTGTCGCGCGCGATCTGCCCGCGGTAGAAGTCATCGAGCCCTGCGCGTACTAGGCGTTTAAAGGTGGCAGCAAGCCGTGGCTGTTTAAAGACTGTGCCCTGCGAGGGCGGCTTATGGTCTATGAGAAACGTGTCGGCAAACCCAGGAATGTCTTTGAGCTCCTCGTATTTGGCTGCCGTGTTGCTGGCCTGGCTCTGGCTAACCGGCATACCGTTTTCCGCCAGCCAGATGGTATCGGCTAAAAGTCGGCTTAAGGGCAGTCGCCCCCCGATTTTTCGAGAGACTTCGAGGGCCTTGGCCCATCCGCCCACGGTGCCTGCCACAGTAAGCGCCGCATCTTTTCCGCGAAAGGGAATGGCATCGGTAATGCCACGTTGGTCGCGATAGTGATCAATGCTGGCAGCGGCCGCACTCGGCCCACTGGCATCGATACCACCAGGTACGCCATGAGGCCCGCGCATCACCCAAAAGGCATCGCCCCCAATCGCGTTCATATGGGGGTAGACCACGGCAATGGTCGCAGCAGCGGACACCATGGCTTCAAGTGCGTTGCCCCCTTCACGCAGCACCGCGACTGCGGATTCCGACGCCAGGCTGTGCGGGGCAACCGCCATGCCCCGCCTGCCGATCGTCGCGTGGTTCACGGGCGTACGACTTCCGCCTGCGCAAGCATTGCGTCGAGTAGTACCTGGGCGCCCGCAGCAATATGCGCTGGCTCGGCGTCCTCGATCTCATTGTGTGAGATGCCGTCTTTGCAGGGAATAAAGATCATCGCCGCCGGCGCAGTGCGTGCCACGTATACGGCATCGTGCCCTGCACCACTGACAACGGGCATAAAAGAATAACCACGCTGTTGGGCTGACTCGGCGATGGCTGCCTGCAGCGCGGTGTCAAAGGGCGCCGGTGGGTAATAGACCACCTGTTCCACCGTCACAGAGATCTTGTCGTTGGTCTGCGACTGGGCCCAGGTCTGCAGGGCCTCATTCATTGCAGAAAGCCCCTCATCGGTGGGATGGCGAAAGTCAACGGTCATTTTCACCTGCCCGGGGATGACATTGCGCGAACTCGGATGCACCTGCAGATGGCCCACGGTGCCCCGGCCGTGCGGGCTGTGGGAGAGCGCAATGCGGTTGACTTCTTGCACCAGTGCAGCGGCAGGCAGCAGGGCGTCACGGCGCAGTTGCATAGGGGTAGGACCCGCATGGGCCTCCATGCCGGTAATGGTGATGTCGTACCAGCGCTGGCCCAGAGCGCCACTCACCACGCCAATGGTCTTGTTGGCGGCCTCAAGCACGGGCCCTTGTTCTATATGGGCCTCGAAGTAGGCCGCGAATCGCGGGGCACCTTGCGAGAGACTGGCAGGGGCCTCGCCACGAAAACCAATGGTTTCTAATGCGGCTTTGACCGAAATTCCATCGCGGTCTTTGGCAGACCATGCATGCTCGAGCGTGAAGGCATCGACATAGACCCCCGAGCCCATCATGACGGGAACAAACCGTGAGCCCTCTTCGTTGGTCCAGACGCAGACCTCGAGTGGCGCGCGTGTGCGTATGCCGGCATCGTTAAGGGCCGCAATAACCTCGAGCCCCGCGAGCACACCGTAGTTGCCATCGAACTTACCACCAGTGGGCTGCGTATCGATATGGCTACCCGTGCCGATGGCGGGCAGATGGTTCTCGGTGCCCGCACGACGCGCAAAGATGTTGCCAATGGCATCGATGCGAATCATGCAGCCCAGGGCGGTGGCCCATTCCACAAAAAGACTGCGCGCCTGACGGTCGAGCTCGGTAAGCGCCAGTCGGCAGACACCGCCTTTCTGCGTAGCACCAATCTGGGCAAGCTGCATAAGGCGACTCCAGAGTCTGTCGCCGTTGATGGTGATGTAGGGCTGCACAAGGGGATCCCTGGGGTCGCGCATGTTCATAGCTTTACTCTCTAAAGTAAATCAGGTGAAAAACTGAAGTGTGATTGGTCTGCACCATAGCTTCCTTGGCAAGCCCAAAGGCTTACGCCCTGCGTGGCCAGCCCAATGGGGCCGCCCAGCCCAGATAGGTTTTCTCAAGGGGGCGGGCATAGTTGCATCGTTTGCTGGTCTTTAAACCAAGCCCATGCAGAGCCTCGAGAAGCTTGACCGCAGCCGCAACGCCATCAATCACGGGTACCCCAAGCCGTTGCTGCAGCGCCTCGCATAGGGGCGCCATGCCCGCACAGCCCAGCACGATGGCATCGCTTCTGTCTTTCTCTAAAGCCTCTTGGCAGGCTGCGAACAACTGCGCTTGCAGGCCATTCCCGGCAGCTTCGAGCGCGAGAACCGGAACATCGGTGCCGTGAATTCCCCGGCACTGTCGCTCAAACCCGTATTTCACGACCAGGTGTTCCGCGATGACGCAGGTGCGGGTCATGGTAGTGACTATCGAAAACCCTGAGGAGACCATCGAGGCGGCATGAAATGCCGCCTCTGCAATACCGAGTACGGGGCAGGTGAGGGCCTCGCGCGCGGCGTCTAGGCCGGGGTCGCCAAAGCAGGCAAGGGCTAGGCCCTGGATATCCTGGGCATCACTGGCCCGAACGCGCGCGGCCACACCGGCTGCTGCGATCGCTTCATCGTAGAAACCCTCAATCGACACCGGCCCAAACTCCGGCTGCACGGCAAGAATCTCAGTTGCCGGCCCCGCCACAGCCTGTGCGGCGCGGCCGATGGATGCAGTCATACCATGCGAGGTATTTGGGTTGAGCACCATGATTCTCATAGGAACACTTTAGAGGTTTTTACGGATTGTCCCAAGTAGTTCGCGCGCACACCCTTCCATGGTGCATTTTGCGAGCGATGCATACTCGTCGGGCAGATCTGCACTGATTTGGTGTCGTCTCGCATCTCGCCCGTTTCTTGGAATGTCCCTGCGGGGCGGTAGTTGGTAGTTTTTCTCGTGCCCGCTTGATTGGCACGTCGATTGCAACGAAGTTGTGGTTTTCTTTCCTCAAAGGAGTCTGCACCATGCCTGCTCAAATTGCTTCCCAATCCTGGTTGAAGCGCTCACTTATCGCCGCCGTGGCCACGGGTGTTGTGGTGATGGCCCTAAGCCAGCCCGCGCTGTCTCAAGAGAAGGTCTTGCGCATTGCCATGACCGCTGCCGATATTCCTCGCACGCTCGGTCAGCCTGACCAAGGCTTCGAGGGCAATCGGTTCACCGGGATTCCGATGTACGACGCGCTTACCCACTGGGATCTGTCTAAGTTTGACGGCCCCAGCGTTCTTATTCCCGGTCTGGCGCTTTCCTGGTCTGCCGACCCGAAAGACCGCACAAAGTGGACGTTTCGACTGCGTTCGGGCGTGAAGTTCCACGATGGCTCCGACTTTAATGCCGATGCGGTGGTCTGGAATGTGCAAAAGGTACTCGACAAATCCGCCCCGCACTTTGATGCCAGCCAGGTGGGTGTCACCGCCTCGCGTATGCCTACGCTGCGCACTGCCCGCAAGATCGACAATCTCACGGTAGAGCTCACCTCCAGTGAACCGGATGCCTTCCTGCCGTTAAACCTTACCAACCTCTTTATGGCCTCGCCTGCCCACTGGGCGGCAAAGCTGCAGGCCGTGCCTGCCAGCGTCACAGACCCGGCAGAGCGTGCCAAGCAGGCCTGGGCCGCATTTGCGGCTGATGCCTCAGGAACTGGCCCTTTCCGTATGGCCCGTTTCGTGCCTCGCGAGCGGCTTGAGCTACTGCCCAACAAGGCCTACTGGGATCCCAAGCGCACGCCCAAGATTGACCGCGTGGTGATGCTTCCTATGCCGGAGGCCAATGCGCGCACTGCGGCGCTGCTCTCAGGGCAGGTGGACTGGATTGAGGCGCCCGCGCCTGATGCCATGAAGCAGATTACCCAGCGTGGCTTTACCATCTATAGCAACGCCCAGCCCCATGTCTGGCCCTGGCAGCTCTCGTTCGTTGAGGGCTCTCCTTGGCTGGATCGCCGGGTGCGGCATGCGGCCAATCTGTGTGTCGACCGCGAGGGTCTTAGAACTCTCCTGGGCGGAATGATGGCAATACCCAAGGGCACCGTGCCTCCAGGCCATCCCTGGTGGGGCGACCCCAAGTTTGATATTCGCTACGACGTCGCGGCTGCCCAGAAGCTCATGACCGAGGCAGGTTTTAGTGCCAGCAAGCCCATGAAGGCCAAGGTGCAAATTTCCGCCTCGGGTTCGGGTCAGATGCAGCCGCTGCCGATGAATGAGTATGTGCAGCAGTCGCTCAAGAAGTGCTACATCGATATCGAGTTTGATGTCATTGAGTGGAACACGCTCTTCACCAACTGGCGTGTTGGGGCCAAAGACCAGACCGCGAACGGGGCGCATGCCATTAATGTCAGCTTTGCCGCTATGGACCCCTTCTTTGCCATGGTGCGGTTCACCAGTACCAAAACCTTCCCGCCGGTCTCAAACAACTGGGGTTACTTTGGCAATGCCGAGTTCGATAAGCTTATTGCCGATGCACGCCAGACCTTTGACGATAAGGGCAGAGATGCCGCGCTGGCACGGCTGCATGCCCGCATCGTGGAGGAAGCACCTTTTGTATGGATTGCCCACGACGTTGGCCCGCGGGCTATGAGCAAGCGCATTAAAAACTTTGTGCAGCCTCGCAGCTGGTTCGTTGATCTTGCGCCCATTACGATGGACTAGGTGGTTCCTGGCCGTGTCCCTGCCCTCTACCGCGACTCCACTGCGTTAGAGGGCAGGATGCCCGAGAGGGCAAAAGGGGCGTTATGGTTTCTTTCATATTGCAGCGCATTTTGGTAACCCTGCCCATTATGCTGGGTGTGGCCTTGGTCTGTTTTGGCCTGGTGCATCTCGCGCCAGGCGACCCTCTGGTGTCTATTCTGCCGCCCGATGCCTCTGCGGAGCTGCAGGCGCAGTTGATGGCGCTTTATGGCTTTGATCGGTCTTATTTCGAGCAGTTTGTCTCTTGGGTATGGAGAGCTATACAGGGTGATCTCGGTACCTCAATTGCCACAAATCGGCCGGTAGCCGATGAGGTATTTAAGGCCGTTGGCAACACGCTGCGGCTTGCCCTGGTGGCCACCATTATTGGGTTCTTGTTTGGCTGTCTGTTCGGGTTTGTGGCTGGTTATTTCCAAAACTCCTGGATAGACAAGCTGGCCTCTTTTGTCTCGGTCTTGGGCGTGAGTGTTCCGCACTACTGGCTGGGCATGGTGATGGTGATCATCTTTTCATCAATACTCATGTGGCTTCCGGCCAGTGGGGCCGGGCCGGGCAGTTCTGCAGACTGGGCCTGGGACTTCGAACACATTAAGTTTCTGATTCTTCCGGCGCTCACCATGAGTGTGATTCCCATGGGTATCGTTTCGCGCACGGTGCGTGCGCTGGTGGCCGAAACCCTTGCCCAGGAGTTTATTGTAGGCCTCAAGGCCAAAGGCATGCGCGACTTCGGTATCTTCATGCACGTGGTGAAAAACGCAGCGCCCACGGCGCTTGCGGTCATGGGTCTGCAACTGGGCTACCTGCTGGGTGGCTCTATTCTTATCGAAACCGTGTTCTCCTGGCCAGGCACGGGCTTTCTGTTGAATTCGGCGATCTTTCAGCGTGACCTGCCGTTACTGCAGGGAACGATTCTTGTGCTAGCTGTTTTCTTCGTTGTGCTGAACCTGGTGGTCGATGTTATTCAGACGCTGCTCGATCCACGGATCGCGAGAGGCTGAACATGACCGCGCTCTCGGGATTTCCTTCGACCTCAGGCATCAGCCCGGTGGTGGCCTCGCCGGGCTATTGGCAGACGGTCTTTCGCAGGGTCATGGCAGACCGCGTGGCCATGTTTGCGGGCCTGGTGATTCTCTTTTTATTGGTTCTGGTGGTCTTTGGCCCGCTGATCGCGCCACTGGATCCCTATCAGGCCTCCATGATGAAGCGGCTGCGGCCCATTGGTACTGAGGGCCATCTGCTGGGTACCGATGAACTCGGCCGTGACATGCTCTCGCGGCTGATTGTGGGAGCACGGCTGTCCTTGTTTATGGGAATCACGCCCGTGATCTGCGCCTTTGTCTTGGGCTCGCTTATCGGCATTGTCGCGGGCTATGCCGGCGGCCTGGTGAACACCCTCACGATGCGCACGATTGATGTCTTTTATGCCTTTCCGTCGGTACTGCTGGCCATTGCCTTGTCGGGGGCCCTAGGCGCTGGTATTACCAATTCGCTCATCTCATTGACCATCGTTTTTATTCCTCCCATTGCCCGTGTGGCAGAAAGCGTTACTACGCAAATTCGCAGCCGCGATTTTGTGGAGGCCGCCCGGGCCTCGGGCGCATCGGCATTTACCATTGTGCGGGTGCATGTCTTGGGTAATGTGCTGGGGCCCATCTTTGTCTATGCCACCAGCCTGATCGCTGTCTCGATGATTCTCGCCTCGGGCCTGAGCTTTCTGGGCCTGGGTGTGAAGCCTCCGGAGCCCGAGTGGGGGCTGATGCTCAATACTCTGCGCACGGCCATCTATGCCCAGCCGTGGATAGCAGCTCTGCCAGGGGTCATGATCTTTATGACCTCGATTGCCTTTAACCTGCTTGCCGATGGACTGCGTTCGGCTATGGAGATAAAGCAGTGATGGCCGCACCCAAGGTGGCCTTGGAGGCCCGGGGGCTGGTGAAGCATTTTCCGCTCAAGCGCGATGTGCTGGGTCGTGGTGGGGGTCTGGTACGCGCGGTCGATGGCGTTGACCTCACGGTGTTCGAAGGGGAGACGCTGGGCGTGGTGGGGGAGTCTGGCTGTGGTAAGTCCACCACCGCGCGGCTACTCATGCACCTGCTGTCGCTTACCTCGGGCGAGATTGTCTTTGATGGAAAACCCGTTGGTGGCAGTGGGCTTGGCCTGCGCGCCTTTCGTCGCCAGGTGCAGATGGTCTTTCAAGACAGCTACGCCTCGTTAAATCCTCGGCTTACCATCGAAGACTCGGTGGCCTTTGGCCCGCAGGTGCATGGTATGGCACAGGCCGAGGCAGTCACTGTCGCCCGCGACCTGCTCACCAAGGTGGGTCTAGACCCCAACCGGTTTGCCACACGCTATCCGCACGAGCTATCGGGAGGCCAGCGACAGCGGGTGAACATTGCCCGGGCATTGGCCTTGCACCCGCGGCTGGTCATTCTTGATGAGGCCGTTTCGGCGCTCGATAAATCGGTTGAGGCCCAGGTGCTTAATCTTCTGCTCGATCTGAAAGACGAGTTTGGGCTTACCTATGTCTTTATCAGTCACGACCTGAATGTGGTGCGGGCTATTTCCGATCGTGTGGTGGTGATGTACCTGGGGCAGGTGGTGGAGATTGGTCCGAGCGAGTCGATTTTTGCTGAGCCGAAGCACCCCTATACCCGCGCCTTGCTGTCTTCCATTCCATCCATGGATCCGGCCGATCGGACCGAAAAGCCGCCGCTCATGGGTGACCCGCCCAATCCTATTAATCCGCCTTCAGGCTGCCGTTTTCATACCCGATGTCCCCATGCCCAGCCGGTATGTTCCGAGCGCACCACCAGCCTAACCTCTGGCGAGCATCAGGTGGCCTGTCATATGTATGTGCATGGAAGCGGTCATACCGAGGTAGGGGTATGACACCTTCCGCCACAGACGCGATAATGGCCACAGCGCAGACAACCCAGCCGCAACAGGCTGAGCCCTTTGTATCGATTCGTAACCTGCGTGTGGGATTTCGGTCTGGGCGCGATCAGTATGTCCAGGCGGTCAATGGCGTTGACCTCGATGTGGCACGCGGCGAGGTGGTTGCCCTGATCGGCGAGTCGGGCTCGGGCAAGAGCGTCACCCTGCGTTCGATTCTGCGGTTGCACGCCGAGAAGCGCACCGACATGTCTGGCAGCATTCGGGTGGGCGGGCAGGAGGTGCTCACCATGGCGCCCAATACCCTGGCGGATTTTCGTGGCCTTGTGGCATCCATGATCTTTCAGGAGCCGCTTCTGGCGCTTGACCCCGTTTTTACGGTGGGCGATCAGATCGCCGAGACCATCCTGCGCCACGAGTCAGTATCGCGGGCCGACGCCATGGCCCGTGCCCTGGCCTTGTTCGAGCAGGTACGTATTCCGAGCCCCGAGCGACGGCTAAAGGCCTATCCGCATGAGATGTCTGGTGGTATGCGGCAACGGGCGATGATTGCCCTTGCGCTGGCCTGTCGGCCGCAGTTGTTGCTTGCCGATGAGCCCACCACCGCCCTCGATGCCACGGTGCAGATTCAGATTCTGCTCTTGCTGCGCGAGCTGCAACGCGACCTGGGGCTCTCGGTGGTGTTCGTCACCCACGACATTGGCGCCGCGGTCGAGGTAGCCAATCGTATTGCCGTGATGTATGCCGGACAGATTGTCGAAGAAGGGCCGGTGGAGGCCGTGATTCGGGAGCCCAAGCATCCCTATACCCAGGCACTGCTCTATAGCCGTGCCCATGGGCGCATGAATAAGGGCGATCGCCTCAAGACGATTGCCGGGGCGCCGCCTGATTTGTCTGAGCCTATCCAGGGCTGCCCATTTGCCCCACGGTGTGAGTTTGCAATGCCGGTCTGTCGTGGGGAGTCTCCAGTGGAGACCCAGCTCCCGGGTTATCATCGTGCCCGGTGTTTTCTGCTCTCAGAAGGCGCCCAATAGGTGATAGGCAGTGGGCACACGTAAACAAGCAATAGGCCTGCGACTCCCAAGGTTCCGAAGATACAAAAAAGGCATTCACGCATGATGCATGACCCCGCCCGGGCATTTATGCCGTACCCCGCTGTCCCTGTTGCAGCCGCCTCCACGGGCCCTTTAACGGGCCTGCGTTTTGGTGTGAAAGACCTATTTGATGTGGCAGGCTACCCCACCAGTGGGGGCCAGCCTTTTGTACTTGCAATGTCTGGCATTAAGCAGAACAACGCCCAGACCGTACAGCGTCTTCTTGATGCCGGGGCCCAGTTTGCAGGAAAAACTGTTACCGATGAGTTCGCCTTTTCGATGAACGGGCAGAACGCCCACTTCGGGTCTCCCATTAATGGCGCGGCACCTGATCGCATCTCAGGTGGGTCTTCGTCGGGTTCTGCGGCGGCCGTGTCGCATGCGCTGGTTGACTTTGCCCTGGGCACGGATACCGGCGGGTCGGTGCGTGCACCGGCAAGCCATTGTGGCCTGGTGGGTCTGCGCCCCAGTCATGGCCGGGTGAGCCTCTTGGGGGCGCTCGACCTGGCACCGAGCCTGGATACCTGCGGATGGTTTACGCGTGACCTGCCCACCTTTTTGCGGATCGGCGAGGTACTGCTAGGGCCTGACGCCAAGGCACTCCCGGCGCAACCTCGTTTGCTGTATCCCAAAGAGGTATGGGGACTGCTCTCGCCCGAGGTGTCAGCGGCCTATGCGCCTGCACTCGACAAGATCACCCGTACCTATGGCACACCGCAGCCTGTCGAGGTTCTCAACGGCCATAGCTTTGACGCGCTTTATTGGGGATTTCGGTATATCCAAGGCCATGAGGCATGGAAGACCGACGGCGCACTGATCGAGCGGTTTCACATGCCCTTGGGCCCAGGGGTGGCCCAACGGTTTGCCTGGTCAAAAGCAGTAACCGACGACCAGTGGAACAAGGGGCTTTCCCTGCGTACCGCGTACCGCAGTTTTCTTGCCGATCTTCTGGGGGACGATGGCATGATGGTGATGCCCACCATGCCCGACGTGGCGCCCCTTATTTCTGCCGATGAGTCTTCGCTGGAAGACTATCGCAACAAGGCAATTCAAATGCTGTGTATTGCTGGGCTCACCGGGTTTCCGCAGCTGAGCCTGCCTTGGGCCTCACGTCTGGATGCGCCCTTGGGAATCTCTCTTTTTGGCCCTTCGGGTAGCGACCTCAGCCTCATTCAGCGCGCCTTGCAAAGTCAGTAACATCACTAGGTCTTTTCTCGTGTCGATCGTCATATCGTCCTAACTGACGGGCGCCGCTAGCAACCGTATGGCTAGGCTAGGAGGTCCTGGTTTTTCCCGCAGATTCAAGACGCTGCAGATAATCGCGCCAGAGCAGATCTCTATTCTGGCAGAGCCACCAAAGGTAGTTCCAGGAGTAAATGCCCGTCTGGTGCCCATCAGAGAAGACCGGCTTGACTGCGTACTGCCCCACGGGTTCGATCTGGACAATGCTGACGGATTCCTTCTCAGTCTGCAAAACTTCTTGGCCGGGGCCGTGGCCTGTGACCTCGGCCGAGGGAGAGTAGACGCGTAGAAGCTCAAAGCTAAGCGCAAACTCCCCCAGGGGGGGCTCATAGCAAAGAGTCATCAGCCGCTGCGTGGCCGAGACTCGGATCTCCTGCGGAATCGGGGCCTGCCCGGAGTTGACAAACTCGGGTCTCTCACCACCAGGCTTGCCGTGCCTGGCCGGTGTATTCGGGGCCGTATCAGTCATAGACTTCCTCTTGGTCTGGCGTTAAGGTAGGGAGGCGAAAAAACAGAAAAGGGCTCTCTGCGATGGTACGACTAAGCAAAGGCCGCTGCTGGGCTGTCAGGCTGGTGGCCCTGGTGGCGGTCATGACGGCACCGCTTGGCGCAGGCGGACAGGTCTGGTCTGTGCAAGACTCTCCCAGGGAAATCCGCGACCGGGCAGATATGAAAAAGAACGCGTTTATTGCCCGACTGCCCTTGGTCACCCACTGCAAGGCTCAGGTGGCTGCGGGCGTGCTGCGCCCCGAGGGGCAGGCCAGCTGGTCTGCGGGAGAGTTTGAGGTGGAGCCCCAAGACCATTTTGTCTTCAGTGTATTTCTCAGGGCGCAGCTGCCAGAGTCAGACCGACCCAGCTGCGAGAGCCAGGCCGAAGCTCTTGTACCCAGCTCCGTGGAGCGTAACCGCCGATTTGATGATGGGTCGCTACTGTGTGTGAAACGGGTCTATCAGGACGCGGCCCGACTTCCCCAGACCCTGGCTTGTGAGCTTCGGTTTCTGTTGACCCAGCCAACCCACTTGCGATGCAAAAACCTTGATCCGATTTTGGATCCCGATGGTATTTTCGTCTCTCCCAACCTGATGATGGTCATGACTCTGCCCCAGGCAGTGATGACCCAGGGTCTCTGCAGTTCCTCCCCACGCTAGCGGAGTCTCGGGTCTAGGCCGAACAGTCTGCATCGAAGTCTGTCGGCGTGTTGAGGTTTCTGAAGTCGCTGTCGGTAAACCCTTTCAGGGCAATCGCACCTACTTGGTGATGAAAATCTTCAATCCGTCGCTGACCGGTGCCGAGAAAATGCCGCAACGGCGCAAGACACCCTTTGCTAAGCAAACAAAAGGCATACTGACCTTCAACAAAAAAACTGCGGGCTTGCACCATGCCTGCACCTGAGTCCGTGAACGACTCTTGGGCGGCCCACCAGAATCGGTCTATCAGGTCGGCTGGAAAGAGCGGAACATCGCAAGGAACGACCATCAGCCATGGTGTCTGGGCTTTTATCAGGCCTTGATAGATACCGGCCAGAGGACCTTGAGAGTTTTTTGCGTTCAAGCCATCGGTGTTATCTGCAGAGCAGTGCGCGGTATCTGAGGGGTCAGTAGCGGGTTCATCTGGCAGTACAGGGTAGCCCCGCTTAGCATAAAGAGCCAGGTTACGGTTAGCACTGATCAACAGCGTCCGTACTCTGGGTGCGAGTCGGTGCAGGGCATGGTCGATCAGCGGCTGACCCCGCCAGAACTTTAATCCTTTGTCCTCGCCATGAATGCGACGGCCCTGTCCGCCGGCCAGAACCAGGCCTGTGATATCCGAAAGCCGCACATCGCTCATCGGCTTAGCCAGTTCCTTCAGAAGGCCGATTGCGTCTGCATGCGTCAGAGAAGACCTCCAGAGCCCCTGGGGATAGACCACCAGGTTGGGCCCCACACTGCAGAGCCCAAGGCAGCCCGACTTGGTAGCCATGATCCCTGCTTCATGATCCAGGCCTCGCCCCCGTATCGTGGCCTTCAGAGCCTTGAGGATTTCAAAGGACCCCCGACGGCCGCAGCTTGATCCTTCGTCGCGCTCATTGGTGCAGACAAAAAGGTGGTGTTGGTAGCCGGGCATGCTAGTGTCCCTGAAGGGGAATCACATCGATCCAGTCTCCCGCCTGTAATTCGGCCGCCTCATGGGGAAGCACTGCAAGACCATCGGCAGACACCAGCGTTTTCAGACTGGCTGCACTCTGGCTCGGGAAGATCCGAGCCTGCCAGCCGCCGTCGGTAGATAAGGTGAGCTGACAGCGCAGATACTCGGTTCGGCCTGCCGGCTTGCGCGTGTGATCAGCAAGCCTTGCTCGCAGCAGCATCGGGGCCTGACCGGTGTCTTCTCCGGCCAGTCGGCCCAATGCATGACGGACGATTGCCATAAAAGTGACATAGGAGGCGACCGGGTTTCCTGGCAGACCAAAAAAAGGCACCTGCGCACCACCAGGCGGTCGAATCGATCCGAAGGCCAGCGGCCGCCCCGGCTTGATCGCCAGCCGCCAAAAGTTAACCTGTCCTATCCGGGCCAGCGTCTGACGGGTGTGATCGGCCTCGCCGACGCTGACCCCACCCGAGGTAATCACCATGTCTGAGATGGTCGCCGCATGCTGCAGTCGGCTAGCCAGATGGTCGGGCTCGTCACCGACAATTCCCAGGTCGATGGCATGCGCGCCGGTCTGGCGCACGAGCTGCAGCAGCATGAACCGGTTGGTGTCGTAAATCTGGCCGCTGGCGAGCGGCTGATCAGGATTTCGGATTTCCTCTCCGGTGGATAAAACAGCCACCCGAAGACGCCGCACAACCTGAACCGAGGCTGCACCGACCTGAGCAAGAAGGGCTAACTCCCGGGCACCAATGAGTCTGCCCGCTGAGAGCGCCATTTCGTTTGCGGCAATGTCCTCCCCGGGCTGACGAACGTTCGCACCTGACCGAATGCGGGCAGGGTCGAAGGCAATGACCCCCGGGCTGAGTTCTTCGACAAGTTCCTGCGGGATGACTGTGTCGTAGCCAACGGGAACCGCAGCACCCGTAAAAATCCGCAGGGCGAAACGGGCATCGGTGGGTGCTTCATAGGGCTGGCCTGCTAAGGATTTACCCTTAACTTCAAGAGAAAAAAGGGGCTTTTCTTTCCCCGGACTCTCGGATTGGGCGCGCGCGAGCCTAGCCACCTCATCTGAGGAGAATGCGTAGCCGTCCATTGCTGACAAATGCTGGGAGGGAAGTTGCTGCACCGCATAAACCGGCTGTGCCAAGACCCGACCGTGCGCCTCTTCAAGGGATACGGTCTCGCATTCCGCAATGGGTACGATCGCCCTAAGAACCTTATGCAGCGCGACTTCAACGGGTTCTAATTCCAAAACTGGATCGGTTCGCAGGACCATTGGTATCGCCAAAAAAGGAAAAGACGCGCGTCAAATGACAAGGGATGAGTCTATCTGCTCGGCCTTGCCTGAATCGATGCCTCAGGTCTAGCGTTAACCCTAGGCCTCCCTTTCCACTTGACTGTCAACAAGACCCGGTGTGCCAGGCTGTCGCGCTCTTTTTGGGTCGATGCTTGGGGTACCGACTTTTGCAACGAATCGTCCTCGGAGAAGGGGGGGTTGCGTATTGGCTGAGGAGGGAGTAGGGTCTTTTTATGGCGATCTCTCACGAGAGGCTAGAAGCTAGGGCATGGGGTGATTATTTCCAGGCGTCTTGCGGTTTTGCTGGTCTGGTTGCCCCAAGCAAACGAGTGTTAATTGACTCAAGGAGACAACAAGATGAATGCACCAGTGTCTCGTCGGCAGTTCTTTAGAATCTGCGCGGCGGGGGTTGCAACGTCCTCTATTGTCGGGCTAGGGCTTGCACCGGTCAGCGGCTTCGCCGAGGTCCGAGCATACAAGCTTGCCCGCACGACAGAGACCCGGGGTATGTGCCCCTATTGTTCGGTGAGCTGCGGTGTGGTCATGTACAGCCGCGAAGAACAAGGCAAGCGAAAGATCATCCATATCGAGGGCGACCCCGATAATCCTGTTAACAAAGGAACGCTCTGCCCGAAGGGCGCTGGCCTGCTCGACATGGTCCATTCTCCTAACCGTCTGCTGCACCCCGAGGTGCGCGAAGCCGGTACGGGACAGTGGAAGCGAATCTCCTGGGACGACGCGCTGGAGCGTGTAGCGCGGCACATGAAAAAAGACCGGGACGCGAACTTTATCGAAAAAAACACCAGTGGAGTAACCGTAAACCGCTGGCCAAGTACGGCCATGCTGGTCTCTAGCGCGGTGAGCAACGAGACTGGTTATGTGGCCATTAAAATGGCCCGCGGTCTGGGGTTAGTTACTCTCGATACCCAAGCACGTATCTGACATGCCCCGACGGTAGCCAGTCTGGCTCCGACGTTTGGGCGTGGTGCAATGACCAACGGATGGGTTGACATTCGTAATGCCGATCTTGTGCTTGTCATGGGCGGAAATGCCGCAGAAGCGCATCCCTGCGGGTTTAAGTGGGTTACCGAGGCGATGGAGCATCGCAAGGCTCGGCTCGTCGTGGTGGACCCAAGGTTTACCCGATCGGCTGCGATTGCCGATGTCTACGCCCCACTCAGGGTCGGGACCGACATTGCCTTTCTCGGCGGTGTGGTGAACTACCTGCTGGCCAATGACAAGATCCACAAAGACTACGTCAACAATTACACCAATGCGTCCTTCATTGTTGGTAAAGACTACAACTTTGAAAATGGGCTTTTCTCCGGCTACGACGAGGGCAAGCGTTCATACGACCGCAAGGCTTGGGCCTACGCCATGGGTTCCGATGGCTTTGTGTCGGTCGACCCGACGCTCAAAGACCCACGGTGTGTCTTTCAGCTGATGAAGACCCACTTTAGCCGGTACACGCCCGAGAAGGTCGAGGAAATCTGCGGTACGCCTAAGGACAAGTTCCTGAAGGTAGCCCAGATGATGGGAGAGACCTGTACCCCCGATAAAGTGATGACCATTCTGTACGCCTTGGGCTGGACGCAGCACACGGTGGGCTCTGAGAACATTCGCACCATGGCGATGATTCAGCTGCTGCTCGGTAATATCGGCAGGGCTGGTGGCGGTGTGAACGCGCTCCGGGGTCATGCCAATGTCCAAGGAATTACGGATCTCTGCCCATTTGCGGCCAGCATGCCTGGTTACCTGTCTGCGCCGACCGACGCCGATGACACCTATGCCAAGTTTATCGAGGCACGGGTGCCTAAAGAGCTGCGGCCGAATTCGGTTAACTTCTGGAAGAACTTCCCGAAGTTTCAGGTTAGCCTGATGAAGGCCTGGTGGGGAGATGCGGCCACGAAGGAAAATGACTTTGCCTACGACTACTTCCCCAAACGGGATCATGTCTACGACATCATGCACACCTTCGAGCGGGCGTCCAACGGTGAGCTCCGGGGCTTGATCTGCCAGGGCTTTAACCCCATGGCTGCCATGCCAAACAAGACAAAACTTGAGACGGCGCTCTCGAAGCTCGATTACATGGTGGTGCTCGATCCCCTTAAGACAGAGTCTGCCGAGTTCTGGAAGTCGTTTGACCAGTATCACAAGGCCGATCCCGCCAAGATCAAGACCGAGGTGATCCGGCTCCCGACATCCTGTTTCGCGGAAGACCCAGGAACCTTCACCAATTCGGGTCGGGTTCTTCAGTGGCACTGGGCTGCGGCCGATCCTCCCGGGGAGTCCAAGACCGATCGAGAGATTTTTGGGGAACTCTTTGTTCGACTGCGCGAGATGTACGCCAAAGAGGGTGGCAAAAACCCAGTGCCTCTGCTGAAGATGTCCTGGAACTATGCCAACCCTAAAAATCCCTCCCCCGAAGAAGTCCTGCGAGAGATCTCAGGCAGCACTTCGGCTGACATTGTCAACCCCGATACCAAGGAGGTCTTGGTGAAGGCGGGTGGACAGATCGCCGGCTTTGGAATGCTTAAAGACGATGGCACCACTGCCTGTGGGAACTGGATCTATGGTGGCGCCTGGTCGGAGCGAGGCAACCTAACCGCTCGTCGAAGCAAAGAAGACCCGGGCGAGATGGGCAACTTCCTGAACTGGGGCTTCGCATGGCCGGCAAACCGCAGGGTGTTGTATAACCGGGCGGGGACCGATCTTGCAGGCGAACCTTGGGATAAAAGCCGTAGCTCCATTAGCTGGGATGGTAGCAAGTGGTCTGGCCCTGATATTCCAGATATGCCTCCGACCAACAAGGATGCGGGTCCTTTCATCATGACCCCTGGTGGTGTGGCCAATCTGTACGCACCCATGGCCGAAGGCCCCTTTCCTGAGCACTACGAGCCGTTTGAGACGCCATTGGGCCGTAACCCCATGAACACCAATCCCAAGGCGGTGAGTAACCCAGCGGCGCGCATCTTCAAGTCAGTGGCCGGCACTTTCGGAACCCCCGATAAGTTCCCGTATGCTGCAACAACCTACCGGCTTACCGAGCATTACCATTTCTGGACCAAAAATGTCGTCTCTAACTCGATTGTTCAGCCTAGCCCGTTTGTAGAAATCAGCGAGCAGCTGGCCAAAGAGAAAGGCATTCGCAATGGTCAAATGGTGCGGGTCTGGAGCAACCATGGCGAGATCAAGGCTGCTGCGGTTGTCACCAAGCGGATGCCATCCTTGAAGGTCGCGGGCAAGACGGTCGAGACGGTTGGTATCCCGATCCACTTCGGTTTTGTGGGTGTGGCAAAAAGTGGGTTTCTGGCCAATGCGCTGACACCGTACGTGGCAGACGCTAACTCGCAGACGCCGGAGTACAAGGCGTTTCTTGTCAACATTGCTAAGGCATAAGGAGGAAGATCATGGCAAATGCTCAACCGATGACCATTGTCGACCGGTCTGCCTCCCGGGTGCCAATGGCCTTAAAGTCCAACCCGCAACTCGAAGTTGCCAAGCTTATCGATGAGTCAAAGTGCATTGGCTGCAAGGCCTGTCAGGTGGCCTGCATGCAGTGGAATGACCAGCGCGATGAGATTGGCAGTAATGTGGGCGTCTACGACAACCCCTCGGATCTCACGCCGGCCTCCTGGACGGTGATGCGGTTTAATGAGGTCGAGGATCGTGAAGGCAGCATTAACTGGCTCATTCGCAAAGACGGCTGCATGCACTGCGAAGACCCTGGCTGCCTGAAGGCCTGTCCGGCCCCAGGTGCGATTGTGAAGTACGACAATGGGGTAGTGGATTTTGTGAAGGATAACTGTATTGGCTGCGGATACTGCGTGGCAGGCTGTCCCTTCGATATTCCTCGAATCAGTAAGGTAGACAACAAGGCCTACAAGTGCTCGTTGTGCTCAGACCGCCTTGCGGTTGGAGAGGATCCCGCCTGTGCCAAGGCGTGTCCCACCATGGCCATTAAGTTTGGGCCCAAGTCCGACATGATCACCCTGGGTAATAAGCGCGTCGGTGACTTGCAGGAACGGGGCTATCAGAAGGCTGGCCTTTACAACCCGCAAGGGGTAGGGGGCACGCATGTCATGTATGTGCTGCGACATTCGGACAAGCCTGATGCCTACAATGGGCTTCCCACCGATCCCAAGATCAGTCAAACCGTCAGTGTCTGGAAGGGCGCCACCAAGACTTTCCTGTCTTGGACCATGGGTGCAGCGGTCTTGGCTGGGGTTGCGCACTATCTGGTCAAGGGTCCAAAGGTGGTAGACGAGAAAGAGGAGGCATAGTGTGATGGCAAACAACCTGATACGGCGTTACTCAGACGGTGAGCGCTGGAACCACTGGATTACGGCGATTACCTTCATCTTGCTGGCCTGCTCGGGTCTTGCCTTCTTCCACCCCTCGTTCTGGTTTTTGTCTGGGGTGTTGGGAGGGGGTGAGCTCTCACGTTTTCTGCACCCGATTATTGGTGTGGTCATGTTTGTCTCCTTTATGATCTTCGCCCTTAAGAAGTTCTCGGAAAACCTCATTAACCAGACCGACAAGCAGTGGCTTTCTCAGATTGGTGATGTCATTAACAACCGTGACGAGCGTCTCCCTGAAGCTGGCAAGTACAACGCTGGTCAGAAGGCTGCCTACTGGGTGATGCTCATTTCCATGATCTTGCTGATGGGCAGTGGCATTGTCATGTGGCACGAGTTCTTCTCGCACCTCTTTAGTATTGCTGTGGTTCGGGCGGCGATCTTTGTGCACGCCATCTCGAGTGTGGTTCTTATTCTCACCATCATCGTGCATGTCTACGCTGCGCTCTGGGTAAAGGGCTCGATGCAGGCCATGTTGTCTGGAGTTGTCTCGCGTGCCTGGGCCAAGCATCATCATCCGGCTTGGTTCCGCTCTGTTGATAAGTCGTAAGAGAAGGGTTCTTTTTTCTCGCAGGTTTTAAAAGAGTGTGTTGTGTTTGAAAGCCCCCTCTCCTTGGGAGGGGGCTTTTTAATTAAAGGAGACCTATGCCGACGCCAATCATTACTGATGGCTCCATGGATAGTGTCAAGGAGGCACCGAAGGTTGTTCTGCCCTCTGGCCTCACAGCGCTTTTTCGCCTAAGGGCAGATCGCTTCCTGGCGCTTTCGCGCAAGGACCAGGGCAGCATGGGCCCCTACTTGGCGCTCATGGCCGACCTCTGTCAAGCCCAGTCTCATTGGGCTGATAAACAGAGCCCAGTGGCGGTGGATTCAGTTGCTCTTGAGCATAGCCGTTTGCATGGCATGCCTCCGATGGCGGATCTGGTCTTTAATCGACCATCGGGCTGGCAGGCGGATCTGCGTGGCCTGGTCTCCCATGTTCTCGAAAAGGGCTCAGTCAACGATGCCGTTCGTGCAAGCCTCAATCACTTGCAGCAGTGCACAGAACAGTCCGACCACGGGTCTACCAAGGTTGAGTCTCTTGCCGATGCGGTCCTCGCGGGGGTGGATCTCGCTGCTGAGGATGCCCGCCTGGTGCCTTTCATCGGGGCCGCCCTGCAGCTGCATTTTGCCCGCCTGGCTGCAAGCTTGTCCGCGGAGGACCTGCGAATCTCCGATACACCGGGGGTTTGTCCTTGCTGCGGGTCTCGCCCGACAGCCAGTATTATTCATATGGATCCCCAGCGCCTTAATTCACGATACCTGGTCTGCTCAGTCTGCCTAACGGAGTGGAACATGGAGCGCGTGAAATGCACCAACTGTTACAAGGAAGGGGGGGTCGCCTACCTTCTCATCGATGACTCACCGACCGCCAGTCAGTCTGCCGCCATTCGGGCAGAGACCTGTGATGACTGCAAAAGTTACCTGAAGATTTTTGTTGAAGAAAAGGACCCGATGCTCGACGTCATCGCTGATGACCTTTCGAGTCTGGCGCTTGACCTGCTCGTGCATGAACGCGGCTATGCACGCACCGGCCCCAATTTATTGTTGTATCCCGGAGATCAATGAGCCAAGTACGCCATGCCCCGCAGAACGGTCTGATCCGACCGCCCTCGGTTGATCAGGTGCTGGGATGGCCAGCGCTTTCGGCAAGCTTGGCGTCCTTTGGTCGCACCCTGGTGAAGCGGTCGACCCAGATCTCTCTGGACCGGCTGCGGTCCGGGCAGATTCTCGCCACCGAGCAGGCTGTCTGTTTGGATATTGAGCAGGAGCTTGCTCGGCATGTCCGCGGTCGCGTGCAGCCGGTGATTAATCTGACAGGCACAGTGATTCATACCAACCTGGGTCGAGCCGTCATGGGGACAGAGGTCATTGAGGCTGTGGGTGTCGCCATGTCCGGCTACTGCGCCCTGGAGTTCGATCTTACCTCTGGAGACCGGGGCGACCGCGACACCCTAATCGAAGAGCTTGTCTGTCGCCTGACCGGCGCGGAGGCGGCCACCTGTGTCAACAACTGTGCAGCTGCCGTCTTATTGAGTCTGGTGGCCTTGGGTGCTCGCAAGGAGGTCATTATTTCTCGGGGAGAACAGATTGAGATTGGCGGGGCCTTTCGCATGCCAGACATTATGCGAGCGGCCAACTGCCGGCTCGTAGAGGTTGGCACCACAAACCGTACCCATCTCAAGGACTATGCCCAGGCCATCTCCGCAAAGTCTGCACTGATTGTGAAGGCGCATCGTTCGAACTACGCCGTTACCGGTTTTACCGCCGAGGTCGGTGATGCGCAGCTCGCCGCCCTGGCCCATGAGCACAATCTGTTTTATATGGTCGACCTGGGGTCTGGGGCGCTGATCGATATGTCTGCGTATGGCCTTCCGCGAGAGCCCCTGCCCTCCGATAGCCTTGCGGTTGGCGCTGATGTGGTGATGTTTTCGGGCGATAAGCTTCTGGGGGGTCCGCAGGCCGGAATTATTGCCGGTAGCCGCAAGGCCATTGACCGAATCAAGAAGCATCCCCTAAAGCGCGCCCTGCGCGCCTCAAAAATGGTTCTGTCCGCCTTGGAGGCAACCCTGCGTATCTACGATTCGGGCCATAGGCTTACTGAAAGGCTGCCAGTGCTGGCCATGCTGACCCGGCCTGCCCAGGAAGTTCAGAGCCAGGCCCAGCGGCTTTTACCGCTCTTTAAGCGTATTGCTGGGGATGGGGTCCTTGCTGACCTTGTAGCCTGTCGCAGCCAGATTGGAAGCGGGGCACTGCCCGAAGAACGTATCGACTCTTATGCGGTGAGGCTTCGGTCTTTATCAGACCGACCCTCTGGCCGGTTTGCCAGCCAGCTGCTCGCTCGATTCCGGGACCATCGGCCGAGCATCATTGGACGCATTCATAATGGCTCGGTCTTGTTCGACTGTCGTTGCCTTCTCCCGGCCGATGAGAAGCGACTTCTACAGGGGCTGCAGCAGTGATTGTTGGAACCGCTGGTCATATTGATCACGGAAAGACCAGCCTTGTTTATGCACTTACCGGCAAGAACACCGACCGTCTGCCAGAGGAGAAGCGGCGAGGCATCAGCATAGCCCTGGGCTATGCCTATCGCGACGTTCAGGGCCAGCCTGGACTGCTGGGTTTTGTCGATGTTCCTGGTCATGAAAAGTTTGTCCACACCATGGTTGCGGGAGCCTCTGGGATAGACCATGCGCTGCTGGTCATTGCCTGTGATGATGGGCCCATGCCCCAGACTCGGGAGCACCTGGATATTCTGCGACTCCTTGGTATCGGCCATGGAACGGTGGTTCTGACCAAACGTGACCGTGTTCCAGACGCCCGGATGCCAGGGCTTTCGGCAGAGGTCGCGGCCCTGGTGGCTGGCTCGCCGGCTGCCGACTGGCCGGTCTTCGAGGTGGCTTCCGTCACGGGCATGGGCATTGCCTCTCTAGAACAACGGCTCGCAGACCTTGCACTCCAGATGGGTCAACGCCCTGTGGAGGGTCTGTTCAGGCTTGCCATTGATCGAAGCTTCGCGGTTGCCGGTCATGGCACGGTGGTTACTGGGACTGCCTGGTCAGGCTCAGTTCAGACCGGTGACGAGATCTGGGTCTCTTGCCTGAGGCAGTCAGTGCGGGTGCGCGGCCTGCATGCGCAGGACCATGATGCAGACCAGGGTTTTGCCGGTCAGCGGCTGGCGCTTAACTTGGCAGGGGTTAGCCACACTCAGATCCGTCACGGGGACTGGGTCTGCGGCACCGAGCCTCGTATGTCCTACACCTTCGATGCACTCTTGCAGGTCTCGGCCTTTCAGCCCACCCCCATCCGCGGCGGGCTCGAGGTGCATCTGCATCATGCAGGGCTAGACAGCCTAGCGCGGCTCCATCCGCTCGGTGCATCAGCGCTTGAGCCGGGTCAGGACGGGCTCGTTGCCATTCAGACCCGGGAGCCCTTGCACCTGTGTTCCAGGGACCGATTTATTATTCGTAACAGTCAGGCGAGGACTACTCTGGCGGGCGGTCGGGTACTCGATCCAGCGCCTCCTCGTCGTGGTCGTCGTCTGGCCGCAAGGCTTTCGCTGCTCAAGGAACTCAGCGAGATTGCTCGGCCTGCCGAAGCGGTGGCGATTCACGTTCGCCATGCACCGGTTTTAAGAACAGATCTTCGGGCTTGCTGGAATCTGACCGAAGCCGAACTCGATTCAGCCCTTGAAGGTCAGGCGGTGGTTCAGGCCAGCGGGCAGCTTTTTTATCGGCCCCACTGGGAGCAGAGAATGTCTCTGGTCGAGACCGCCGTCGATGATACCCACCGACTTGAGCCGGAAATGCCCGGCATTGAGCTTCAGAGGCTGCGAAGGCGCACGGTGGCGAGCCTTTCAAAAGAAGCCTTCGCCGACCTGATTGATGCCATGGTCGCCCAGGGCCGGATTGTTCGGCGGGGGGCATTTGTTGCACGGGCCTCCCACAGAGCCGAGCTCTCGGCTGCCGACAAGGCTCTCTGGCAGAGTGTGGAGCCGCTTCTAAGGGCCCAACCGTACAATCCCCCTCGGGTTCGCGACATTGCCCGGGAACTCAATATTCCCGAAAAAGAAGTGCGTCAACTGCTGCAACGGGTGGCGCGCACTGGGGAGGTCTGCCTGGTGGCCGTAGACCACTTCTTTCTCACCGCTTCTGTGGGTAACATGGCCGAACTCGTGAGAAGCCTTGGACAGGCAGCCATTGAGGTTCGGGCAGCAGACTTTAGAGACCTGATTGGGACTGGGCGAAAGGTGGCCATTCAGATTTTGGAGTTCTTTGACCGAGTGGGTTACACCCGACGAATCCGTGATAACCATCTCATTCGTGGCCAAAATCCATGGCGATAGTATCCAGCATGGCGATTTTCGTTATTTTCTCAAGGAAGAGTCTCGTGGCCCGGTGGCCCGGTCAGACTTCAAATCTGGTGGGGGTTGCCAGCAATCCCTGGTGGGTTCGACTCCCATACTCTTCCGCCATTTTTCACGGGTTGTTGGTCTCTATGGATCATCGGAGTGCGGCATGACCCTGGAGGAGTTCAGTGCAAGCCTGCCCGGCGACCTGCTCTATGCCCCGCAGAGCGATCTCTGGGTCCGTCCGGGTCAGGATCTCTGGACGGTTGGCGCCAATGCATTTGTGGTGCATTACGGGCGGTTCATGATCTTCTACCCTAAGCCCGATGGTCTGCAGTTTGCGCCCCAAGACTCACTTGGTGTCATGGAGACGTGGAAGACTGCCTTTGCGATTGAGGCCCCGTTTGCGGGCCGGCTTACCCGCAGCAACCTGGCCGCAGCCGAGGATATCGAGCGGGTTCGCAGTTCCCCGTACGAGCAGGGCTGGCTTTTTGAAGTCTGCCCTGCAGACACCGAGGCGGCAAGAGAAGGCCTGCTGGGCCTGTCGCAGTATCGCGAGTGGCTCGCCACCCATGGGCAGCATCAGTTTGCCCATCTGATGCCCGAGAAGAATCTGGTGCCCTATGACCCGCTGACGGGCGTTTAAGACCATGGCGACAACAGACGTTTTGCCTTCTCGTCGCTCCGTACCGTTGCTGATTGTGCTCGCGGCAGGCCATGACCAGCAGCCCGAGCTCGCAGCCACGGCTTTTGTCTACGCCCAGACTGCACGCGCCCTTGAGCAGTCCGTCGAGGTGCACCTGACCGGTCGGGCAGTCCGGCTGGCCTTCGAAGGGGTGGCCGATCATCTGGTCACTGACCCGGCCAGCGACACCCGTCTTCTGCAGCATATGCAGCGGGCGGTCCAGATCGGGGCCCGTATTTTTGTCTGTTCCATGGCCATGGCCAGTCATCATCGTGGCGAGCCGCTGTTGTCGATTGTCAGCGGTCGCTCGGGCACAACCAGCGTTCTGGGCAAGATGTTTGCCGAGGATGCCCGCGTGCTGGTCTTCTAAAGAGAGCCCCGGTGCTGCATCCCAGCCTTCGAGAGAATAACGCTCGCGATCGGGATTATTCGATGCCCAGGAGCCGTTTTGCAGACCCCAGTACGAGCATGGATTCCGCATGACGTCCGAGCAGATGAAGCCGCTCACCCTCGGCCCGCAGCTTATCGACGCGTTTTCGCAGTTCGGGGCTGATTGTGGGGTTTTCCGAAAGATGAACATCTATTTTTCGCATCTCGCCCGGACAGCCATGGGCGAGGGCGTTAGTATGCAACACCAGAAGCCCGAGGGCTACAGCGATGGGCCATACCCATTTCTTAAGAGTGACTCGATATGCAACGGCGTACATTCCTAAAGGCTAGCGCAGCTGTCGGTGCGGTGGCAAGTGTTGGTGGCTATAAGCTCTACACCATGCCTGGCGCTGGCCAGTTGGTGGCCGCTTCCGATGATGTTCAGTTTCTGGGAGCAGACTTTCCGTATACCTCCGTCTGGGCCTTTAACGGGCAGGTACCAGGTCCTGTGCTGCGTTACGCGCAGGGGGATCGACTGCAGATCGAACTCTGGAATCGGCTACGGCAGCCCACCACCATCCACTGGCATGGGATTCGGCTACCCAACGAGATGGACGGGGTGCCGGGTATCACCCAGCCAGCCGTGCTGCCGGGAGAGCGGTTTCAGTACGACTTTGTCCTTCCGGATGCGGGTACTTTCTGGTATCACCCCCACTTCGCCACCTATGAGCAGATCGGTCGCGGGCTTTACGGGGTGTTGGTTGTCGATGAGTATCCACGGCCCGATGTAGACCAGGACATCATCTTGGTCTTGTCAGATGTGAATATCGACGAGCGCGCCCAGATTATGGGTGATTTTAAAAACCTGCATGACACCTCACATGCGGGTCGTCTGGGCAATGTGATTTTGGTCAATGGTCAGAAGGTACCCGCAACGCTGCAGGCACAGCCTGGAAGTCGGCTGCGGCTGAGGGTTGTCAATGCCTCGAGTGCCCGCATCTATAAGCTTCGGTTCCACAACAGTCTGCCTACTATTGCGGCCATTGATGGCCATCCTTGTGAACTCTTTCAGGCCTTTGAGCAACTGTATTTTTCTCCTGGAAATCGTTTTGACTTTATTCTAGATATGCCAGCGGGTTCTGGGCCCTTGCCCTGGATTGAAGATGATTTCTTCCCAGCGATGCGTAAGCCACTGGCCCAGTTTGCAGTCGATAACCGTCCCGCACTGGCCGCTCGGGGATTTTTCCCCGGCCTGCCTCCCAATGCCATCATGGCTGAGGAGCCAGACAAGGCCGTGGGGGTGGTGCTCACCCTAGAGGGTGGTGCCCTTTCGAACAAGGCGACTCGTGAGCATGTCTGGCTGATCAATGGCCAGGGGAACTCTCATGACCATTCCCACATGGACGGTCATGGTCAGTCTCCAGAGCCGCTATTCACCGTCGAGCAGGGATGTACCGTGCGCTGCATTATTGATAATCGAACCGCCTGGTTTCATCCGATGCATTTTCATGGCGTGGTGTTGCGAGAGAGGCTCAAAAACGGGGGCTGGGGCCCGCTGCGTGACGCGACCCTGGTTTGGCCCTTCACCAAGCAAGAGGTGATGTTTCGGGCAGATCTTCCTGGCGACTGGATGATCCATTGTCATGTATCGGAGCATCATCACTCGGGCATGATGACGACCTTTCGTGTGGTCGGTGGCCTGTGTGTCTCCCCGCGGATTGACCTGCCTTTGCTGCCCAGGGGTGGCGTTCGTCTATAGTGATTGAACGGTCAGATGAATTGAATTCAACCAAGGAGACAACAATTTGAGTGTTACAACAGAGCAAGTGAAATTGGTTTTGGCGCAGGTACAGGTCGCAGACCTGAGAACCGACTTAGTGTCAGCCGGCATGGTTAAAGACATTCAGGTGACTGAAGATCAGGTGATGATCGACATTGAGTTTGGTTACCCCGCGAAAAGCCAGTGGACAGACTTGCGGTCACAGGTGGTCGCGATGATTCGCAACATGCCTGGGGTTGGGAATGTCAGTGTCTCGGTGGGTCAGAAAATTATTGCCCATGCAGTTAAGCCAGGTTTGAAGCCTCTTGCAGGAGTTCGCAATATTGTTGCGGTGGCCTCAGGCAAGGGCGGGGTGGGTAAGTCCACGACTACCGTAAACCTTGCGCTTGCTTTAGCGGCCGAAGGGGCCCAGGTGGGTGTGCTCGATGCCGATATTTATGGGCCAAGTCTACCGACCATGTTGGGGCTGCAGGGTCGCCCAGAGTCTACCGACGGTAAGACCATGATGCCTTTGCAGAGTCACGGTCTGCAGGCCAACTCGATTGGCCTGATGGTCGAGAAAGACCAGGCCATGATCTGGCGTGGGCCAATCGCCACGCAGGCCCTAGAGCAACTGCTTCGCCAGACGAACTGGTCAAGTCTGGACTTTCTGCTCATCGATATGCCACCGGGCACAGGCGATATTCACCTGACACTGACCCAGAATGTGCCGGTGACCGGTGCCATCGTCGTGACCACTCCGCAGGAGATTGCACTCATGGATGCCCGCAAGGGGTTAAAGATGTTCGAGAAGGTTTCTGTGCCTGTGCTTGGTATCGTTGAGAACATGTCGATGCATTGCTGTTCGAACTGTGGTCATGTGGAGCATATCTTTGGCGAAGGGGGAGGCCAGCAGATGTCCCATGACTACAAAGTTCCTTTGCTGGGTAGCCTGCCCCTGAGTCGCTCGATTCGGGAACAGGCCGATTCGGGCAGACCCACGCTGGTGGCCGAACCCAACGGGCCTATTGCCGACATCTACAAGGCGGTGGCCCGACAAGTCGCCATTGCTGTCTCAAAGATCGGCAAGGACCATGCCTCGAAGTTTCCAAGTATTGTGATTGAAAAGATTTAATCTCGCAGGGCCCGAGCGACTGCTACTGAGCCCCTCAGCATGTGCCGACATTTAAGGCCGGTCTAGCCCATGACCGGTCGTCGCCTCGCTAAAGGCAGGCACGCTCGTCGGCCGCCCGTTCATGTGCTCCCCGGGCCATCATGCTGTTGGTGCCCAGAAGAGGACTCGAACCTCCACAGTGTTGCCACCGCTAGGACCTGAACCTAGTGCGTCTACCAATTCCGCCATCTGGGCCTATCATCGAGAGATACATCTGATCTCGCGTAGACTCGACACTTTAGCGAGATTCTTGGAATTGTCAAAACACCGAAAACCGCGTCTGACAGACGACAGCGAACCGGAGAACGATGCCGGCCTGGTCTTTTCTGGAAGGCTAATTGGCCACCGTGATGGGTTTGGATTTCTCAGGCCTGACGCCGGGGGTGATGATGTATTTGTCTCGCCTCGCGAGATGCTCAAGGCCATGCATGGAGACCGGGTTACCGCCAAGGTAGTCGGTACCGACCGAAGAGGCCGGCCTGAGGCCGTAATTGTGGAAGTGCTCGAGCACGCGGTGGGCCGCCTAGTGGGCCGCCTTGTGCAGGAACGTGGCATCACCCTGGTGGTGCCAGAAGACCAGCGCATTAAGCACGACATTATCGTGGGCAGCGCCGATACCCAGGGGGCAGACCCCGGCCAGGTAGTGGTCGTGCAGGTAATCGACCCTCCCACCCGCTACACGCCGCCGATTGGCCGTGTGGTGGAGATTCTTGGGGGCATCGATGACCCTGGAATGGAGGTCGAGATTGCCGTTCGAAAGTTTGACGTGCCCCATACCTTTTCAGACAAAGCCCAGGCCCTTGCCAGCCGACTGCCCGATGGGGTGCGGGCCTCTGATGTTAGAGGGCGGGTGGATCTGCGCGACCTTGCCTTCATGACCATTGATGGCGAGGACGCCCGTGACTTCGACGACGCGGTATACGCCGAGCCGATTTTCGCAAAGAAAAAACCCATAGGGTTTCGGCTGCTGGTGGCGATTGCCGATGTCAGTCAGTATGTGAAGACTGGCGATGCGCTCGACCGTGATGCCTTTGAACGGGCCACATCGGTCTACTTCCCACGGCGTGTGCTGCCCATGCTGCCCGAGAAGCTTTCCAACGGGCTGTGCTCGCTTAATCCGGGCGTGGAGCGACTCGCGCTGGTCTGCGATATGGTGATTTCTACCGAGGGCTTAGTCACCGCCTATCAGTTCTACGAGGGAATCATTCTGTCCTGCCAGCGGCTTACCTACGATCGCGCATGGTCTGCGATTGCCGACCCGCAAGGGCCAGAGGCACGCGCCCTCGGCTCCAAGCATGACACCCTCATGCGGCTCTATGCGGTGTATCAGAGCCTTGCCAGTCAGCGATCAGCCCGCGGTGCGATTGACCTCGAGACTATCGAGACCTATATGCAGGTTGGAGCCGACGGCCGGATAGCGCAGATTCTGCCCCGCACCCGCAACGATGCCCACCGTCTTATCGAAGAATGCATGCTGGCAGCTAACACCAGTGCCGCCGATTTTCTGGCGCGTAGTAGGCAGCCTGGGCTCTATCGCGTGCATGAAGGCCCCACGCCGGAGCGGCTAAAGGCACTGCGCGAGTTTCTGCGCCTGCAAGGCCTGCGCTTAGAGGGTCAGGATGACCCTCAGCCCGCAGACTATGCCCGACTGGCCCGCGAGATTAAGGCGCGTCCCGATGCCCGGCTGCTGCAGACGCTCTTGCTGCGGTCGATGCAGCAGGCCATTTACAGCCCCGATAACGCAGGGCACTTTGGTCTGGCCTATGCCGCATATACCCATTTCACATCGCCGATTCGGCGCTATCCCGATCTGCTCGTACATCGTGTGATAAAGGCCATACTGGCGCGGCAGAGCTATCGTCCGGCCTTTGGGGCAGACGGGCTTGATCCCCAGGCCGACCTGCTGGACCACTGGCGCCGCGTGGGCGACCACTGCTCGGCAGCCGAGCGCCGCGCCGATGATGCCTCCCGCGATGTCGAGGCCTGGCTGAAGTGCCAGTTTATGAAGGGCCGTGTGGGTGAGGAGTTTCGCGGCGTGGTCACGGGGGTCACCAGTTTTGGGCTCTTCGTTACCTTAGACAGCCTATATGTGGAAGGCCTTATCCACGTCTCAGAGCTCGGTGCGGAGTATTTCCAGCACAACGACATTGTTCACGAGCTGCGCGGGGAGCGCACGGGCAGGCGGTTTCGGCTCTATGACCCGGTTTCGGTACTCGTCTCTCGGGTGGACCTTGATGCCCGACGCATAGAGTTTCGGCTGGTCCCCAGCCTTGTACGGGTCACCCGTCGGCCGCGTTCTGGGGTCGTTGGTGAGGAACTGGAAGACTTCGCGGCCATGCCAACGCATGGGCCTGATGCCGACCTCCTAGAGGACAGCGGCACTGCTGCTCTTCCAGATCGCCGGGGGCGTAAAGAGGGTCTGGTTCGGCCCGCCCGCACGTCAGGCTCCCTTCAGAAAAAAACACCCAAAAAGTCCGCGAAGACCCCGGTGAAGAAGCCGGTTGCCAAGCCAGGGCGCGCTGCGGCCCGAGGGTCTGCCAAGAAGTCCCGCCGCAGAGGCTAGCCTGCTGAACTATGTCTCGTACTGACCTTCAGCCGCTACTGGGCTTTCATGCCGTTCGCGCAAGGCTGCGGGCTGCGCCCGAAACGCTACGCGAGGTCTGGGTGGACCGCGACCGCCGGGATGGCCGCGTGAAGGCCTTGCTTGCCGAACTGGCCGTGGCCCAGGTTAAGGTGCACCTAGGGTCTTCCCATGAACTGGAGGCCCATGCTGGCGGGCAGCGGCACCAGGGGGTGGTGGGACTTGCTCTGGCCCGCCGCCTGGCAGATGACCTCCCCAGTCTTCTGCAGCAGATTGCAGGGCAGACTGCGCCAGCCCCTTTTTTGCTGTTTCTTGATGGGGTGACCGACCCCCATAACCTTGGCGCCATTCTGCGCACAGCCGATGCGGCGGGCGCTGCGGCGGTGGTAGCCCCGAAGGACCATTCGGCGCCGCTGTCTTCCGTTGCCACTCGCGTGGCTGCTGGGGCGGCCGATCAGGTGCCCTATCTGCAGGTCACGAACTTGAATCGCGCCATTGAGCAGGCCCAGGCAGCTGGCTTTTTTGTCTGGGGTCTGGCCGATGAGGCCAGCCAGTCGGTCTATAGCCTCGACCTTACCGGTCCAGTGGTGTTGGTGTTTGGCGCTGAAGGGGCCGGCCTGCGTCGGTTGGTGCGGGAGAACTGCGACGGCCTCATCGGCATTCCGATGCGTGGATCGGTATCGAGCCTTAATGTCTCGGTGGCCTGTGGGGTGGCCTGTTACGAGCGCCTGCGTCAGACCTTAGTGGGATAGGCTATCGGGCCTGCTTCTCTGCGCGGGAAGCCTCTTTTTCCCGCTGGCGAAATTCCCAGGGCGGCACGGGATCGGCTTCCCGCCAGAGTCCTCGCTGCGCCCTCTGTGCAGACTTTTCCGCAGCGTCATAGGCCCGTCTTTGCTCTTTGGTCAGGTCAGTCTGATAGCGCCGAAAAAACCAGACCAGCCCTTCTTCAATCATGACTAGCCCTAAGTCTTTGTCTGCAATCCAGAGGCTCGCGAGCCACCTGCCATAGACATCTTTTTTCAGAATTGCTACACGTAGACCGTCCTGGTTTAGCAGTTCGGCCAGTCGGTCTCGGGCAGGGTCGGCAAAAGGCTGAGACTTTTCCGGCGCATCGATTCCCGCAATGCGCACCTGAATCACGCTGCCCTCTGGGTTACGCATCAGCATGGAGTCCCCGTCAAATACCTTCACCAGGCGATAGCCGGTAGCGGCGGACGGCGGAGAGTCTCCGGCATCGATTGGGCCCGTCCATATCGAAACCGCGCCAAGCAGGCTTAAGGCCAGTACGATGACAAGGCGTTGCAACTTTTGAGACAAGAACCGCATAGGCCTTAATGCTAACCGGGATCCCAACGAACCACCTTGCAGATACGTCTCCGTGGGGGCAGCTCTGCTCGGACGAAACCTGGCCGATTGCTGAGTTTGAGCCTGCGGTCTCGGCCTGCCAGGCGGCCTCGGCAGGCCTCATTCCTTGGTCGATCGGATTCTCAACTGGGCTGTCGTCTGATACCCTGGGCTGGATGCACCCTACGGTGTTCGCCTATCTGCAGGCATCAGAAGCCTCTCTGCGGTACGCCCTGACCCCTAACATGGGACAGGGCGGGGCGCCAGGCCTGGTGATCGCTGCCGATGATCTGCTTGTTCTCGAATCCATTCTTCGTGAATCTTTTATCGGAAAGGGATGGCGCAACGAACGTTTCTTTCTGCGTGACCGTGCTGGGGGTCTTGTTGTTAATGGAGTACACGGGCCCTTGGCACTCGAGCGCAGCATGTTTCGGCCTTTGGGCCTTTTATCTGCCTCTGTGCAGCTCAATGTAACAACGCCAGAGGGAAGGGTCTGGATTGGCCAGCGTGCCCTGCATAAGCAGATCGACCCGGGTCTCTGGGATGCTGCTGTCGCGGGAGGGCTTACGGCGGGAGAACTACCGCTTGCGGCCATACGCCGTGAGGCCTGGGAAGAGGCAGGCCTGGGGTCGCAATGGTGGCCGCATATTCGACCCATGGGCCGGGTGCGGGTCTGCCGGTTGTTACCTGACTGCCTGCACCATGAGCAGGTCTGGGTCTTTGCCCTGCGGGTTGCTGCCGATACGGTTTTGCATCCCCAGGATGGCGAGGTAGCAGGCTTCTCCGCGGTCTGGCCCGAGGAAATTCTCCGGCGCTATCAAGAAGGCCTTTTCAACCACGAGGCTGCCTGCGCGAGTTTTCTTTCTTAGGTAATCAGGGCCAGCCAGGCCCGGCGGCGAGACTCCAGGTGAGTTCCCAGAGACGGATTCTTTTCCAGTATCGCTGCAATTCCCGCCTTGACCCCACAGCCAGGCTCATGGCTATGGCGACAGTTGTAGAACCGGCAACTGGTCTCCCGCTGCAGTAGGGCCCATTCGGGAAAGCAGGCGCCGATCTCGTTCAGACTCAGGTGGGCAAGGCCAAACCGCTGAAACCCTGGCGTATCGATCACCCAGGTGGTTGTACCGCAAGACGCAGTCGGTGCATCGGGCCAGTGGTAGGCCTTACTTACCGTGGTCGTGTGTCGGCCGGTCTGAAGCGCCTCAGAGATCTCCTGTGTCTGGGCTGCCGCCTGCGGTACCAACCGGTTCAGCAGGCTTGACTTGCCCATGCCCGACTGCCCAATCAGGGCGATGCTTGTCTGTTTGTCTGAGCCCGTGCCAGATGCCCGCGATTGGGCGGTGTCGGCGTCGTCTACGAAGAACCTCTCAATCAGCTTTAGCAAGGATGCCAGTCCGGACATTCCCTCGCCTGTGGTGGCGCTTATCTCGCAGCAGGTAAGCAGTAGCTTATCTGGCTGCGTGTCACCATGCGGGGGCTTGAGGGCAGGAAGGCTCAGGCGCAGGGCCTCACGGGCCTTCTCAAGTCCTGCAGCCTGGTCAGCCTTATTGACCGCAATAACGACAGGAATCTGGGCCGCCTTCAGACTGGCCAATACCCGCAGCAATAGGTCTGCAGAAAACAGAGGGTGGCCAGAGACAACTACGATGGCGAGGTCTATATTGGACGCCAGCTGTTTGGTCTTGGCGCCTTCGCTGCGCATCACGGTATTGGCCGCGGCAAGTATTTCTTGCACGACCGGGGGGTCGTGGGTCCAGTCGACCCGCACCCAGTCTCCTGCAACCGGTTTCAGGCTACGCCCCTTTAACTGGGCAAGGCGCGCGGGCGACGCGTCGAGCCAGGCCTTATCGCCGTGGGCGCTTACAACCCGAGTTGCTGCAGGATCTGGTCGGCGCACGCTAAGCCGATGGAGGGAATACCGAATTTGTTGCAGCCAGGCCGTTCTGCCGGTCGCAGCCGAGCTTCAGGCAAACCAGCGACCCAGCGAAAACAAGAGCACCATAAAGAACCAGACGAGTACTGCCCGCCAGACCAGCCCGACAGCCGAGCCCATAGCAAGCGCATCGGGGTCGCGCAGGGGTACCTCTGTAGTTCCCCCCACGGAAAACTCATCAAGGCTCTCGGCGCCGGAAGGGGCATCGGGCAGCGACAGACGCACGCCCATGGCGCCAGAGCCTGCTGCGATAAGCACCCGCTCGGTATCGTTCTGCGCCGACGGGGCCACTATTGAGGCGGAGGCCTGGCTGCGCCATTGGTCTACGGCATCCTCAAAATTTCCCACCATGGCGTAGATGCCTGCGGTGACCCGGACCGGCAGCCAGTCGATCCAACGGAATGCCCGTTCGGACACCTGGCTATGGGCATCGTAGGCGGGGCTGCCAAAGTCACCGGCCGATGCCTCAGACTCGGGCACCTCTGAAAGACTGCTCAGCGCATCACGCGGAGACGACCAGGCCTTGAGAATCTGCACGCTCAGCCAATAGGCGAGTGCCCCAGATGGCCCGGGAAGGATAACGAACCAGAAGATCACTCCGAAGACATGGCGCTGCGCGGCAATCAGCGCGAGCCTTATGGATTCTCGGGCAATTGCCTGGGCGTCGCCCCGCTCTGCCGCTGCCTGGGCGGGGCGGTCTGCCTGCGTCTGACGCACCCAGTCTTGAAACACCTCGCGTGCCCTACCGAGGTCGTCGGTTTTGAGCGCCGACTGGATCTCGTTAAACCAATGACTGAACTGCCGAAAGCCGAGCGTGAGGTACAGGATGGCCACGATTCCCAGAAGCTCAAGCAGGGGGTGAATCAGACCCAGCAGCCAGGTTACTGTCAGGCCGAGCAACGCCCCTCCGCCGACAACGAGCCACCAGGCCACCCAGATGGACTGCTCTTCATCGGGGGCCGCCATAAGCCGAAGCCGCCGAAGCTGCTGGTCAATCCAGCCTTGAATGGCATTGGAGGGCCGCATGGGCTGAACCTGCTCTAGCAAGAGGGCGATGAGAAGGCTAATCAGGGTCATGACAACTCAGAGGGCTTTCGGGCGTGACTGGTTCCAGGCGGCATGTAGAAAATGATAGAGGTTTCGTATCATGGCTGCAGTCGCTCCCCAGATGAACTGGCCGTGATACGGGATCGCAAAAAACTCGATCACTTCCGATTCTAGCTGCACCTGACGCAGTTCATGGTTTCGGGGGTTCATGAGAAACGCCAATGGCACCTGCAGTATTTCTTCTACCTCGAAAGGATCGGGTCGCAGGCAGTAGCCCGCAGTGAGCACGCTGAGCACCGGTGTCACCCGAAACCCGGTAACCGTAATGTATTCGGGAAGTGTCAACAGGGGCTGTATCCAGCGCCTTTGCAGACCCACCTCTTCCTCTGCCTCACGGCAGGCCGCATCAATGGCAGATGGGTCGAAAGACTCCATGCGTCCACCGGGAAAACTAATCTGACCAGGATGGTCTTTGAGGTGTAGCGGCCTGCGGGTAAGTATCAGTTCTGATGACTCTGGGCAGACCGCAATGAGCACTGCGGCGGGGTGAAGGCTGGGAAGGTCAAGCAGACGGTGGCGCCTGTCTGCCAAGAGCTCTGGCTGCCACAGGGGAAACGCAGGGTCACTTTGGGCCCGACGGCACCATCGAACGATCTCTTCAATGCTGAGCGCTTCTGGGGGAACAGAAGGCCCATCGAGCCGCGCCACAACGGGCGCGGCCTGGGGGTCGAAGGGTGGCTTTCGCAGAATATCGGACTGCGCGAACGACCCTGCTATGCCTTACGCCGCAGGGGTGTCGGGCGTTGCTTCTGGCTCTTCCCGCGAGGGCTGGCCCGAGGCCACAGCAATAGACAGGCCTTTGGACTGAAGCTTTTCGCGGATACGGGCAGACTTGCCGGAGCGCTGACGCAGGTAGTAGAGCTTGGCTCGCCGGACATCGCCACGGCGCTTTACCTCGATCTTTGCAATCAGGGGCGAATAGAGCTGAAAGGTGCGCTCTACGCCTTCTCCTGCCGAAATTTTGCGAACAATAAAAGAAGAGTTCAGGCCACGGTTGCGCTTGGCAATCACAACGCCTTCATAGGCCTGCAGCCGCTTTCGGGTGCCTTCCACAACGTTGACGCTTACCACGACGGTGTCGCCGGGTGAAAACTCGGGCACGGTCTTGTTAAGACGTGCAATCTCTTCCTGCTCAAGGGTACGAATTAAATCCATAATGGCTCCACGGGTCATCGTTGGGGTGGCTGGCCGGGCCCCACAAGAGGATGGCAAAGGGTTTTAGACTGACCTTTTTACAAGATCTGGCCTGCGGGACTGCGTAAGCAGATACGCCTGCTCTTTCCGCCAATTTGCTATTTTGCCATGATGCCCAGATAAAAGCACGGAAGGCACAGCCCTACCTGCAAAGACCTCCGGCCGGGTGTAGTGGGGATGGTCGAGCAGCGGTTCGATAAATGACTCCGCCACAGAAGACATCTCATCATTAAGCACCCCAGGAAGGCGTCGCACCAGGGCGTCCATAAGGGCCAGTGCGGCGATCTCTCCGCCAGACAGCACAAAGTCTCCCAGACTGATCTCTTGGTCGACGTACTGGTCGATAAACCGTTGGTCAATGCCCTCGTATCGCCCGCAGACCAGCGTGAACTCGGCAATCGCGGAGCTGTCCGGGGTTGCGCCATGCGGCGAGGCTCTTGCCTTGTCTGACTGCTGCAGAATCCAGGCCCTTTGCGCCTCAATCCAGGACTGGGTAAGCGGGGTTCCTGCAGGCGAAAAAAGAATCACCGGTCCGGGAGAATACGGGGCCGAAGCCTTGCGAATGGCCTCAATGCAGCCTGCCAGGGGTTCGGCCATCATCACCATGCCGGGGCCGCCACCATAGGGCCGGTCATCCACGGTCTGGTGCGGATCGTGGGTGAACTGCCTTGGGTTCCAATGGCTAACCGCCACGCGGTTCTGGCTCACGGCCCGGCCGCAGACCCCAAGCCTCTGCCAGGGCGCAAAGAACTCCGGAAACAAAGACACGATCTGAAACCGTACCACCGGCCCCGCCGTTGGCCCCTCATTTGGCCCCGCCCGGGTATCGGTTGCAGTGTCTACCGCCAGTTTTGTGGCTGAGTCGCCCAGGTCTTGCCCAGCGTCGGTATCGGCGGGAAGGTTCATGTCCAGTCCTTTTCCCAGTGGACCACCATGGGTGTGCTGTCGCTACCCAGCGAGACAACGTGCTTCTCCACTAAAGGAATGTAATGCTGGCCCACCACCAGCCAGTCTTGCTGGCCATTGGTTTCGAGTCGGTCTACATGGCCCAAAAGGTCTCCCGTGGCACTGCGAACCTCTCTTCCCACCAGGTCTGACCAGAGAACCGGGGTCTGGTCGGGTTCCTGCAGGGTTACATTACTGTTGCGCGTCGTACCCAGGCGAACCCCTACCAGCGACTCGGCATCCTGGCGATTCCTGCTGCAGGAAAGCGTGAGGCAGAAATCGCTGCCCCGTGGGCTGCACGATAAGACCTTAGTGAGCCGCCAGCCGGCAGCGGACCGCAACCAGACCTGCTTAAGGCCCGGGATAAGAGAACCAGAAACTCCGGGCAGAGCACCAGCGCCAGAGGCGACCGGCGATGACAGATGCAACTGAACGCGTTTTGCTTCTGCCAGAGGCCGGGCACGAACCTGACCCTTCAGGCCAATGGCCGCGGTAATGAGGGCAAGACCAGTGAATCCAGAAGGTGGGGAATCCTCGAAAGCCACCACGGCGCGAGGCGGGGGATTTTCAGGACTGCCGAGCAGGCTGGCCCTGCGGGACCGAAACGTGTCGGCGATGCGGGAACGGGGTTGGGCAGAAATGTTGCGTAAGGGCAACGCTGCCTCACCGACCCCTGCATGGCACAGGGTTCTGCCTTACGCGGCAGCCCCGGTGCTGGCTTTCTGGCCTTCGAATGTCTTTACCAGCTGGCTAACCCGCGGGCTAATCTGGGCGCCAACGCCCTGCCAGTAGGCAACCCGGTCGAGCGATATCGTAAGCCCAGAGTCGTTGCCACGGACAATGGGGTTAAAGAATCCGAGGCGTTCAATAAACCTACCGTCGCGACGATTTCGCGAATCCGTGGCAACCACGTGGTAAAAAGGGCGCTTGTGCGACCCGCCTCGGGCCAGTCGAATAACAACCATGCTGTGATTTCCTTAAATTTCCTTAAACTGCTGACGCAGCGACTCGATAGTGACTTGCTAGTGACTCGATCAAAAGTCTCAAATTATAGCATCCCAAGGCCTGTAGCCCAAGTGCCGCAAGGGCTTTCTGGCCGTCGGGCCCTCCTGGGGGCAGCCGCCGCCGCGGCAATGGCCTTATCGATACCAGCGGTGGGCCAGGCTCCAGTACGTCGTGCGGTGTCGGTCAAGGCCAGCGGCGGTATTCCTGATTGGCTCGATAGCGCCTCGGTGCAGGCCTTTTGGCAGCAGTTGCAGTCGGAGCATCAGCTCGCTGAGCCCTGGCTGGCCCGTCAGTTTTCGGGCCTGTTGCGCCAAGACCGGGCCCTTCAGCTTGTCAATCCCGATCCGGCCATAGCCCAGGACCGTCCTAAGCCTTCGTTGTCGCGGTCGCTTGCCCGAAACCTTGATACCCGAACACAGCAAGAGGGAAGGGCGCTCTTGGTAAAGGAACAGCTTTTTCTTGCCCGGGCAGAAGACCTCTACGGGGTTCCGCCTGAGGTGGTTGTGGGAATCCTGGGCGTGGAGACCCGCTACGGCCGTATTCGCGGATCGTTCCCAACGCTCGATACGCTGGCCAGCCTGGCCTTCTTATCCCCCCGTCGGCAAGACTTCTTTCGCCGAGAGCTCGGCCATTTGCTCTTGATGGGTCATCGCGGAACTCTCGACCTGTCGAAAACCCAAGGATCCTTCGCGGGGGCCTTGGGAATTCCGCAGTTCATGCCCTCGAGCTGGCAGTCTTGGGCGGTGGACTTCGACCAGGACGGCAGGGCAGACCTGATCAACAGCATGCCCGATGCCATGGGGTCTGTGGCGCACTTCTTAAAAGAGCATGGCTGGGTCCGGGGCCTGCCAAGCTTTGTCTCCTTGGGCAGCACCCTTGCGGTCGACCCATCGCCGTTTATGGTGCAGGGCCTTGAGGCGCAGCACACTGCAGGAGATATGGCTCGCGCCGGCCTGCTGCCCCGAGACCTCGAGCTCGCCCCGCAGACGCCTGCAAGCATCATCGCTCTGCCAGAGCCTGATCTGGCACCGGTTTATTGGCTCGTTACCCCCAACTTTTTCGCGGTCACCCGCTATAACCGCAGCTACCTCTATGCTGCCTCGGTCTTGAGTCTCGCCCAGGCAATTCGTTAATAAAAATGACCCAGATATCTTTGAGTGAAAACAACCTGGTCTGGGTCGACATGGAAATGAGTGGCCTTGACCCCGAGCAGAACCGCATTCTTGAAGTTGCGGTGGTGGTTACCTGCCCGCAGCTCACGCCCGTTGCCGAAGGGCCTGTGCTTGTTGTGCATCAGACCGATGCCCATATGTCGACGATGGACAGCTGGAATAAGGGCACGCATACCCGATCGGGGCTCGTAGACCGGGTTAAGGCCTCCCCCTTTGCCGAGGCCGATGTGGAGCAGACCCTTATAGACTTTTTGAAGGCCTTTGTTCCGCCGGGTAAGTCGCCGCTCTGTGGCAACACGGTGCACCAAGACCGGAGGTTTCTGCTGCGCTACATGCCGCGGCTAGAGGCTTATTTTCATTATCGCAATATCGATGTCAGTACCATTAAAGAACTCTGTCGCCGATGGCGTCCAGACATTCTTAAGGGCTTTGAGAAAAAAGGCGCCCATACCGCGCTGGCCGACATCCAGGAGTCGATCGAGGAACTCAGGTACTACCGCAAAAACCTCATGCCACTGAGCTACTCCGACTTTGTTCGCTCTTGAAGATAAAACCGTGTGCGCTCCGGTCGATTGGGGTTACGCGGGATTTCAAGAACGGTAACCCAGCCCTCGGGAACAAAGCTTGATGTGGATAGCCGCCAGTGGCACTGGCCATAGCTGGGTCCGGCCAAAGGCAGGCTAAGGCTGGAGAGCACAATCGCCCGACTTGTCAGGTCGGTGCCCGGTGCCTGCACGCAGGTCTGCGCTGGTCTGAGGCTTGCCAATGGTACCGCTCGATCTATCGCCGACTGAATGCCGGCTACCGCATGGCCGTAGCCCCGGTTAATCTCCAGGGCGGGCAGTAGCAGGTTCATCATCAGCACCCAGGCGAGGCTCACCCCCCCAGCCGAGAGCACCACCGGCCGCCAAAGACGGTTTTCTCCTCGCCCGATACGCCAGGTAATCAAGGCAATCCAGAGGCCACTGACCGAGACCCCCGCAAGCAACTCGAAAAGACTCGCATCGCCGGTAACGCCCGGTGCAAGAAAGTCTAGTCGGCTCGCCAGTTGTTCCGGAAAACCAAAAACAATCGCCGACCAATAGAGCCAGATGAGAACTCCTAGGCCCGTAAAGACCACCACGGCAAACCAGTCTACGAGGCTCGTCACCGATCGCGGCAGCGACAAGAGCCCGTAAGCGGCCAGGCAGGAGAGCAGGGCCACCGGCATGAACCGTGCCGGATTACCCCCTCCAAGGCCCAATCCGTAGACGAGGATCCATGGCAGAAGCAAAGCGGCCATCATCTGCAGGTGGAAAAGGCGCCAGAGCCCATGGCGCCATGCCTGAACCATAAGCGTAAGAACCATGGGCCACAAGGGCCACCATGACCATGCCCAGGTCTCAGGGCCATGCAGCAGCGATCGGGGTATGGCGGTCTGCTGAGAATCCCACCAGGTTTTCAGCACCGCCTCTTGGTCGAAGGCAATCACCGCCATCAACCACAGCCCGAGGCCCAGGCATAAGACCGGCAGTCCGATACGCAAGAGCGTTGGGGCAATCAGACGCCATGGCGCAACGAACAGGCAGGCCATGGTGATGCCTGCGAGCGCTGCCAGCAGAAACCGTAGCCCCTCATTGAAAAACCCAAAGGCAGTAAGCACCCCAATCCACAGGCCTGCCTGTCGGGGCCTTTCGGGAGCGACTGCCATAGCCCAGAGCAGGCCTGCGGTGAGGCAGAAATGCAGGGCATGCGGGCTGGCCTCATGCCAGCGGGCGAATGCGCCAATGCAGGCAAGCGCCAGCAGCACCGCGCAGTCGGCCATCGTGGTTGCAAAGGCCGGCGCGGTCGGGCCAATGCCAAGCGGGTCGTCTGGACGTGCCTCCCGCCTGCGCGAGAGCCGATGGGTGGCCTGCCAGAGGCATACCAGACCGCCCAGAATCCAGACAACCAGACTGATTCTCCCCGCCGCATGCAGGCTCTCTATAGAGACCGGGAATCCAGCCAGGCCGCCAGCGAAGAGGGCCCAGACTGCCATGCCCAGCGCCATCCACCAGGCAGTCAGCGGCCCTTCGCTGAGCAGGGCTCCGCCCTGGAGCTGGGAAAAAAGAAGCGAACCCACGGCATCGCCAAGCGATACTACAGACGCGTCTAAGGGCTGAAGCGCCTGCAGAATCGAGCGCGCCTGCGCCATACCCAGAAGGTCTGGCCCTTGCCAGGGGCCATGGGTAAACAGGCCCGACCAGAGATAGAGAATCCCCAGAAGAACCAATACCCATCGGGGCACATGCTGCGTGGCGCTAGCGGCAAGACCTGGCAGCGGCCGAGGAGGCCGCCACGACCGAATGTGGTCTCGCATGCCAGAGGAGACAGTCACCGTTAACGACCCTCAGGGTAGAAACGGCCGGGGTGAGAAGGCGGTGGCCTGGGCCTGACCCTGCAAGGCCCTTGGGCTAGCTGGCGGACTTGGCTCCAGCGCCGCGCTTGGCACCAAACTTTTGGCGGAACTTTTCCACCCGGCCGGCGGTATCCATGATCTTCTGGGTGCCGGTGTAGAAAGGATGAGACTCTGAGCTGGTATCGAGCTTGTACAAGGGATAGTCTTTGCCGTCTTTCCACTTGATCGTCTCGCGGGTATTCACCGTGGAGCGGGTGACGAAGCTGAAGTCGTTGGAGAGGTCGACAAAGACAACCTCGCGATAGTTAGGGTGAATGCCCTCTTTCATAGCTGCTGTTCCTTAACGTGGCGGATCGCCGGTCTTTTATCGATTGCCTGAAAGGCTTGACGCAACTTTCAGGATAAAAGACTACGTGTCCTTGTGAAATTAGCCAATGAGTATATAGGAATTAGGTCTTACAAGCCCGCTGCCCTAGCCCCCGCGCTTCATCATGTCGAAAAATTCGCTGTTGTTCTTAGTCTGCCTTACTTTATCAAGCAGGAATTCCATCGACTGGATCTCGTCCATATCGTGCAAGAGCTTTCGCAGAATCCAGATCTTTTGCAGCAGATCGGCAGGAATGAGCAGTTCTTCTTTGCGGGTACCTGAACGGTTGATGTTGATCGCAGGATAAACACGCTTCTCAGCCAGGCGCCGCTCAAGATGCACTTCCATATTGCCTGTGCCCTTGAACTCCTCGTAGATCACCTCATCCATGCGGGACCCGGTTTCGATGAGTGCGGTGGCGATAATGGTGAGCGACCCCCCTTCTTCGATATTGCGGGCCGCTCCAAAGAATCGCTTCGGTCGGTGCAGGGCATTGGCATCCACGCCGCCCGTAAGCACCTTGCCAGAGGTGGGCACCACCGTGTTGTAGGCGCGTGCCAAGCGGGTGATGGAATCGAGCAGAATGACCACATCTTTTTTGTGCTCAACCAGGCGCTTGGCCTTTTCGATGACCATCTCGGCCACCTGAACATGACGCGTGGCAGGCTCATCAAATGTGGAGGCCACCACCTCGCCGCGCACAGAGCGTTGCATTTCGGTGACCTCTTCGGGGCGCTCATCGATCAGCAGAACAATCAGCACCACCTCGGGGTGGTTGGTGGTAATAGCATGCGCAATGTGCTGCATCATTACCGTTTTGCCGCTTTTGGGAGAGGCAACCAACAGGCCACGCTGTCCCTTGCCGATGGGCGCGATCATGTCGATGATGCGGCCCGTAATGTTCTCTTCTCCCTTCATGTCCCGTTCAAGCTTCAGGGGCTTGTTGGGAAACAGCGGGGTGAGGTTCTCAAAAAGGATTTTATTTTTAGAGGCCTCGGGCGGCTGTCCGTTGATCCGGTCTACCTTCACCAGGGCAAAGTACCGCTCACCGTCTTTGGGGGTGCGAACCTCACCCTCTATTGAGTCTCCCGTATGAAGATTAAAACGGCGAATCTGAGAGGGCGACAGATAGATATCGTCGGTACTTGCAAGGTACGAAGATTCCGGTGCTCTGAGAAAGCCAAAGCCATCGGGTAACACCTCCAGCACGCCGTCACCAAAGATCTGCTCGCCGGTCTTTGCCTTTCTTTTGAGAATGGCAAACATCAGTTCCTGCTTGCGAAGCCGGCTGGCATTGTCGATTTCCAGAGTGCTGGCCAGCTCGACGAGCTGGGTTACGGGCATAGCCTTTAATTCAGACAGATACATGAGAAGAAGAGAAGAGGAGGAGAGAAAAGGCTTTAGATCTGACTATCGATCCAGGCCGTGAGCTGGGACTTTGCTGCTGCCCCGACCTTTTGCGAGACCACTGCTCCGTTTTTAAACAGGATGAGGGTGGGAATGCCGCGGATGCCATGCTTTGCAGGAACCGCCGCGTTTTCGTCGACGTTGAGCTTGGCAACGGTGAGCTTGCCGCCGTATTCCTTGGCAATCTCTTCAACGATCGGGCCAATCATTTTGCAGGGGCCACACCATTCGGCCCAGAAGTCTACTAAGACAGGGAGATCGGATTTCAATACATCGGACTCGAAGCTTGCATCGGTAACAACTTTTACGGAATCGCTCATGATTATTCGGAAAAATAAATAAGGGGAAGGTGAAGGGGCCCTCGCGAGGTGCACCAGAGACAGCCAGACAGTGAAATAAAAACGCCTTTGGGAGACCGGGGAGGAATCGTATTGCGCGGCTGCTACTAGGGATTGGGGCGAAGGGCAGCCGATCTAGGCCGGTAGTGTAGCGCATAAGCCCCTGACGCGCGCAACCCCTTCGCTTGATACACTGCTTGCTGGCGGGCCGCCCCGCATTGTGAGCCTGTGAACCTGGTCAGGTCGGGAACGAAGCAGCCACAGCGGGTCCTTGCAAGTGCCGGGGGTCCGGCTCGCCTCCTTTGCGTTCCGATGTTCCCTATGCATGCTCTGCACACTATGCCTTTTGCCTGTCTTATCGCCTTGACGAAAAACCTGTCTCTTACACGATGACAGGACTATTCGAAGACCTCCCTTCTGCCGGGGCGCAGGCACCGGTTGCGCTGGCGCGCAAGTGGCGGCCGCGCAGCTTTGCCACCGTGGTCGGCCAGGACCATGTGGTGAGGGCTCTCCAGCATGGGCTTGCCCAGAACCGGCTGCACCATGCCTACCTTTTGACAGGCTCGCGTGGGGTAGGAAAGACCACCCTTGCTCGCATTCTTGCCAAGGCCCTGAACTGCGAGACAGGCCTTGTGGCAGAGCCCTGCGGCCAGTGTGGCAGCTGCCAGGAAATCGATGCCGGGCGGTTCGTGGACTACATCGAAATCGATGCCGCTTCTAACCGTGGGGTCGCCGAGATACAGCAGCTGCTTGAGCAGTCCCGTTTTGCCCCCACCTCAGGCCGTTACAAGGTCTATGTCATCGACGAGGTACACATGCTCTCGGGGCATGCCTTTAACGCCATGCTCAAAACCCTTGAAGAGCCCCCCGCGCAGGTGAAGTTCATTCTTGCCACCACAGACCCGCAGAAGATCCCGGTTACCGTGCTCTCGCGTTGCCTGCAGTTCAGCCTGAAAAACCTGCGCGTCGATGCGCTAGAAGGCCATCTGCATTTTGTGCTTCAGCAAGAGGGCGTGGTTGCCGAGTCCTCTGCGGTGCATGCGCTGGCCCGTGCCGCCCAGGGCTCTGTGCGTGATGCCCTTTCGCTTACTGATCAGGCGATTGCCTATGGCGGCGGCACGATCAGTCAAGAGGCCGTCGACCAGATGCTTGGTCTGGTGCATAGAGAGGCTCTGATTGCGCTGGCGGGGCATCTTGCCCGGGGCGAGGCCCAAGACAGCCTTGCCACGGCCGAGGCCCTGGTCACCGCAGGGGCGTTGGCCGATGCGGTTCTCGAGTCTCTTGCCCGGATCTATCACGAGGCGGCCCTCGTGTCGGCGCTGGGCCTTTCCGATGCGGTCTCTGACCCGGCTATCGCACCTTTGGCCCAGGCGCTTGGGCCTGAGCGGGCCCAGTTGGGCTACCAGATTCTGGTGCTGGGGCGGCGAGACCTTGCCCTGGCCCCCGATGAGTCCACCGGGCTGCAGATGACCCTGCTGCGGCTTCTGGCATTTTCTCCAGAAACTGTGGCTGGCGAACCGGGCGGTGCTGGCGGCCGTTCTGGCCAGAGGTCTGCAGTAAAGGCAGCAGCGCTGGTTGCCGCATCCGGGCAGCGACAGGCACCCCGCGTGGCGCCCCAGGCCAAAATAACTGCCGCGGTGCCGACTGCCCAGGAGCCTCTTTCAGCTCTGACGCCAGCCCGCTGGCCAGAGGTCGCCCGGTGTCTTAGTCTCGCGGGCCTGTCGCGGCAGTTTGCCCAGCAGTCTGGCTTTGAAGGATTCCACCCGCAGCGTGCAGACCAGCTTCTGTTCAGTGTTCCGCTGGATGCCCTCGCCGAGGAGGCCGTTGTGCATAGGGTAACGACCAGCCTCGAGGAGTACTTTGGCCAGAAGCTGAAGCTTCAGGTGCGGGTTTCCGCGCCAAGCGGGCCCACCGCCGCCGCCCAGGATGCAGGCAAAAGGGCCCAGGCACTTGCCGATGCTGAGGCCTCAATTGTCCAGTCTGCCCTAGTTCAGAATCTTATTCGCAGGTTTGATGCGAAGATCATTCCCGGATCAATCCGGCCGATCGGTGAAGCGACGCAGTCGGCCGACTCGTTGCCCCCGGCCGATCCAATAACGGCAGCGATGCCATCTCCAGGAGAACCACGATGATGAAAGGTCAGATTGCCGGGCTGATGCGGCAGGCCCAGCAGATGCAGGAGAAGATCAAACAGGCGCAAGACTCCCTGGCGGATCTTCAGGTAGAAGGCCAGGCGGGTTCCGGCCTGGTAAAGCTTGTCATGACCGGTAAGCATCAGGTGAAGTCTCTGGCGATCGACCCGAGCCTCATGACCAGCGACCCCGATGACCGCGAGACCCTGCAAGACCTGCTGGTTGCGGCAGTCAATGATGCGGTGGCTAAGGTAGAGCAGATGTCTAACGAGCGAATGTCTGCGGTCACTGCAGGGCTACCCTTGCCTCCTGGCTTTCGCCTCTAGTTTAAGTAAAAGGCTGGGATGGCTGGATCGCTGTCTCGTGCGGATTCTGTGGGCGCGGCGCCAAGCCTTGCGGCCCTCACCGAGTCCTTTGCGCGCCTTCCGGGCGTGGGTCCGAAGACGGCACAGCGCATGGCCTTTCATCTGCTGCAGCATGACCGCGAAGGGGCAGAGCAGCTGGGCCATAGCCTGCTCAATGCCCTCTCCAGGCTAGAGCCCTGCCGTCGTTGCAATACCTTCTCCGAGCAGCCGGTATGTCCTACCTGTCTTGATGAGACCAGAGACCATGGACAGCTCTGCGTCGTGGAAAGCCCCGCAGACCTGCTTGTCATGGAACAGACCCGAAGCTATCGGGGGCTGTACTTTGTCCTGATGGGGCGGCTTTCGCCGCTCGATGGCCTTGGCCCCGCACAGCTGCCTTTAGAGCGTCTGCTCGAACGCGCGCGCGAAGAGGCACTTACCGAGGTGATTCTCGCCACCAACTTCACGCCCGAGGGCGAGGCCACCGCCCATGCCATTACGGGGCTGCTGCAGAGTCTGATACGAGCCGTGCCGCTTCGTATTACCCGGCTTGCCCGCGGCGTTCCGCTGGGCGGAGAGCTGGAATATGTCGACCTGGGTACTGTTGCCCAGGCCTTCCGTGACCGTCGCGAAAAGGAGCCTTCCAAATGACGACCGCCCTGTGGTGTCTTCTGATCAGTATGTTTCTGCCTATTGTCTGCGCGGGAATATCCAAGGCCGGCGGCCAGGGCTATGACAATGCGCAGCCGCGAGACTGGCTGGCCCGCCAGGAGGGCTTTCGCGCCCGCGCGGTAGCGGCCCAGCAGAACAGCTGGGAGGCCCTGATTATCTTTGCCATCGCTGTGCTTGTGGCCCATGGTGTGGCGGGGCCCTTGGAATCGGTAGACCAGATGGCAGTAGCCTTCGTTCTGGCGCGTCTGGCCTACATTGTTGCCTATGTCGCGAACTGGGCCCTGTTCCGGTCTCTGGTCTGGCTGCTGGGGTTCTTCCTTAGCATTTCCATCTTTGTTGCTGCCGCCTAGTAGGCCTTGTCTTCCCCGGCTGCCTTGCCGCCGGGGCTGTTGCGGGTCGGCGAGAGATATCAAGGGACATCGCAGCATATTTCTAGCTTGGGCTTCGCCGAACCGTAATTCCGCTCCTTTATAATCGTCAAAATTACAAGGAGTTTATTTTGCAGGTTCGCCAGCTGCTGGCCGCGGTGCAGACCGATGCGGCCGGATTCTCTTCGTCTGTGTCTTCTCAGTTTCCCATTGCTGTTCTTGCCCTTGCCGATGGCAGTCTTTTCGAAGGCTTCTCAATTGGTAGCCCCGGACAGACCACCGGCGAGGTGGTCTTTAATACGGCCTTAACGGGCTACCAGGAAATCCTTACGGATCCCAGCTACTGCCAGCAGCTCGTCACCCTTACCTATCCGCATATCGGCAACACCGGCTGGAATAGCGAAGACCATGAGTCGGCAAAGGTGCAGGCAGCAGGCCTGATCGTGCGCGACCTTCCACAAGTGGTGTCAAGCTTTCGCAGCGAGCAGAGCCTTTCAGACGCACTGCAGGCCGCGGGCATAGTAGCCATAGCGGGTATCGATACCCGGGCCCTCACCCGTCGGCTGCGCGAAACCGGGGCACAGTCGGGGGCCATTGTCTGTGCAGAAGGCTCTGGGCTGATGTCAGGCATGCAGTCGCTCGCTGATCGGGCGGTAATGCTTGCCCGTTCGTTCCCAGGGCTGGTGGGTGCCGACCTTGCGCAGAAAGTATCAACAGAAAAGTCCTATCGCTGGACAGAGGGCAGCTGGCAGCTGGTCTCGGCCATGACCGGTGCCCCCGCATCAAATACGGCCTTCGCCCAGCAACGGCAATCCCCTGCCGAGGCTGCGCCCCATGTCGTAGCCTACGACTTTGGCATCAAGTACAACATTCTGCGTCTGCTGGTCGACCGTGGCGCCACGGTAACCGTGGTGCCGGCCAAGACGTCGTATGCTGATGCCCTGGCGCTTAAGCCCCAGGGCATTTTTCTCTCCAATGGGCCGGGAGACCCACAGCCCTGCGACTATGCCATCGCCGTGGCACAGCAGGCGATGGCAGATCGCCTTCCGCTGTTCGGCATCTGCCTGGGGCATCAGATCATGGCCCTGGCCGCAGGTGCCAAGACCTTAAAGATGAAGTTTGGCCATCACGGTGCCAACCATCCGGTACAAGACCTCGCCTCGGGCCGCGTTTTTATAACCTCGCAGAACCACGGATTTGCGGTTGACCCGCAGAGCCTGCCCGCGCAGCTTAAGGTAACCCACGTGTCACTGTTCGATGGCTCGATTCAAGGTCTCGCCCATACCCAGGCCCCTGCCTATTGCTTTCAGGGGCACCCTGAGGCAAGCCCTGGGCCGCACGACATCATCCCCTTATTCGACCCGTTCTTTAATGCGATGGCGCGGGCGGTAAAGGCGGTGGCCCATGCCTAAGCGCAGCGATATCAAAACCATTCTCATTATCGGGGCGGGCCCCATTGTCATTGGCCAGGCCTGCGAGTTTGACTATTCCGGTGCCCAGGCCTGCAAGGCGTTGAAGCAAGAGGGCTTTAAGGTGGTGCTGGTCAACAGCAACCCGGCCACCATTATGACCGACCCCGAAACGGCCGACGTCACCTATATTGAGCCGATCACCTGGCAGATGGTCGCGCGCATTATTGAGAAAGAACGGCCCGATGCCCTACTGCCCACGATGGGTGGGCAGACCGCACTGAACTGTGCGCTTGATCTCGCCCGCGAAGGGGTTCTTGCAAAGTACAAGGTAGAGCTCATCGGTGCGCGGGAAGAGGCCATCGAGAAGGCCGAAGATCGCCAGAAGTTTAAGCAGGCCATGACCAAGATTGGTCTTGCGTCTGCCCAGTCCGGCGTGGCCCATTCTATGGAAGAGGCCTGGCAGGTGCAGCGCCAGATCGCCGAACTGACTGGCAGTGCGGGCTTTCCCATGGTGATTCGCCCAAGCTTTACCCTGGGCGGCACGGGCGGCGGTATTGCCTACAACGCCGAAGAATTCGAGACTATTTGTAAGCGGGGCCTGGAGGCCTCTCCCACCCGTGAGCTGCTTATTGAAGAGTCGCTTATTGGCTGGAAAGAGTTTGAGATGGAGGTGGTGCGCGATAAGGCCGACAACTGCATCATCGTCTGCTCCATTGAGAACCTCGACCCCATGGGTATTCACACCGGAGACTCGATCACGGTGGCGCCTGCGCAGACGCTGACCGACAAGGAATACCAGATCATGCGCAACGCCTCGATCGCTATTCTGCGAGAGATTGGCGTGGATACTGGGGGCTCGAATGTGCAGTTCGCCATCAATCCCACCAATGGCCGCATGATCGTGATCGAGATGAACCCCCGGGTCTCGCGGTCTTCGGCCCTGGCCTCTAAGGCCACGGGCTTTCCGATTGCCAAGGTAGCGGCCAAGCTCGCGGTGGGCTATACCCTCGATGAACTGCGTAACGAGATCACCGGCGGGGCTACACCGGCCTCGTTTGAGCCTTCCATCGACTATGTGGTCACCAAGGTGCCGCGCTTTGCCTTTGAAAAATTCCCACTTGCCGATGTCCATCTCACCACCCAGATGAAGTCTGTGGGCGAGGTCATGGCCATGGGCCGCACCTTTCAGGAGTCGTTTCAGAAGGCCCTGCGTGGTCTCGAAGTGGGCGTCGATGGCCTGAACCAGAAAACAGTGGACCGCGAGCGTATTGAAGAAGAGCTGGGCGAACCCGGCCCCGAACGTATCTGGTACGTGGGTGATGCCTTTGCCCAGGGGTTTACCGTCGAAGAAGTCTTTGCGCTGACCCATATCGACCGGTGGTTTCTGGTGCAGATCGAAGAAATCGTGCGCATCGAGATGGCCCTTGAGAAAAAGACCCTGGCCGAGATTGATGCGGAGCTTTTCTTCGAACTAAAGCGTAAGGGATTCTCCGACAGACGGCTCGCCTACCTGCTCGATACCTCTGAGGCCGAGGTACGCAAGCAGCGCCATGCTCTTGGCGTGCGGCCCGTGTATAAACGTGTGGACACCTGTGCGGCCGAGTTTGATACCGGCACGTCCTACTTTTATTCCACCTATGAAAAAGAATGTGAGGCTCGGCCCACCGATCGCAAGAAGGTAATCGTGCTGGGGGGCGGGCCAAACCGCATTGGCCAGGGCATTGAGTTTGACTACTGCTGTGTCCATGCGGCCATGGCCCTGCGTGACGATGGCTTTGAGACCATCATGGTGAACTGTAACCCCGAGACGGTCTCCACCGACTACGACACCAGCGACCGGCTCTATTTTGAGCCGCTCACGCTGGAAGACGTGCTTGAGATCGTCGACATCGAAAAGCCTGTGGGGGTGATCGTGCAGTATGGCGGTCAGACCCCGCTGAAGCTTGCCAAGGCTTTAGAGGCTGCCGGGGTGCCGATTGTCGGCACCTCACCCGAATCCATTGACATTGCCGAAGACCGCGAGCGGTTCCAAAAACTACTTACCAAGCTTGAACTCTTGCAGCCGCCCAACCGCACCGCTCGCAATGAAGAAGAGGCTATGCGCCTTGCCCAGGAAATCGGCTATCCCTTGGTGGTACGCCCGAGCTACGTGCTCGGCGGCCGGGCTATGGAGATTGTCCATGAACAGAAAGACCTCGAGCGCTACATGAAGGAGGCCGTGAAGGTCTCAAACGATTCGCCTGTGCTGCTTGATCGGTTTTTAAACGACGCCATCGAGGTCGACGTGGACTGCCTGTCTGATGGCAAGCGTGTGTTTATTGGTGGCGTTATGGAGCACATAGAGCAGGCCGGGGTGCACTCGGGCGACTCCGCCTGCAGCCTGCCGCCCTATTCTCTGCCAGATGCCGTGGTCACCGAGCTAAAGCGTCAGACCGAGATCATGAGCCGGGCGCTTCATGTGGTTGGCCTAATGAACGTGCAGTTTGCCATTCAGGGCCAGACCGTTTTTGTGCTCGAAGTAAACCCTCGGGCCTCGCGCACGGTGCCGTTTGTCTCCAAGGCCACCGGACTGCCTCTGGCAAAAATCGCCGCCCGGGCCATGCTGGGCAAAAGTCTCGACGAACAGAACATTCGCGGTGAGATTGTCCCCCCTTATTTTTCGGTCAAAGAAGCGGTTTTTCCCTTCGTGAAGTTTCCGGGTGTCGATACCATTTTGGGGCCCGAAATGAAGTCCACGGGCGAGGTCATGGGCGTTGGTAAGTCCTTTGCCGAGGCCTTTGTAAAGTCGCAACTGGGCGCCGGCGTACGCCTTCCCGAGCCCGCTCAAACCGGATATGTCTTTCTTAGCGTAAAAAATGCTGATAAGCCAGGTATTGCCCCGGTGGCCCGCAGCCTGCATCAAATGGGCTTTCGGCTGGTAGCCACACGCGGCACAGCCGCCGCTATTTTGGCAGAGGAGATTCCCGTCACCATCGTGAATAAGGTCACCGAGGGCCGACCCCACGTGGTTGATCTCATAAAAAATGGCGAGATCGTCTTTATGGTCAACACCGTGGAAGAACGGCGTAATGCTATGGCCGATTCGCGTTCCATACGCACCACCGGGCTTGCCCAGCGGGTGACCACCTACACCACGCTGGCCGGTGCACGGGCTGCCGTCGAGGGCATGAAGGCTATGGCCGAGGCGAGGCTAGACGTTTATGATCTGCAGTCAATGCACAAGGACCTTGCCCAATGACCACCACTGTCCCTCTTACCGTGCGCGGCTCAGAGATGCTCAAGGCCGAGCTGCACCGGCTTAAGCACCAAGAGCGTCCGGCCGTTATTAACGCCATCTCCGAGGCGCGGGCGCAGGGCGATCTTTCCGAAAACGCCGAATACGACGCCGCTAAGGAGAAGCAGGGCTTCATCGAAGGCCGCATTGCCGAACTGGAGTCAAAGCTTTCCATGGCCCAGGTGATTGACCCCAAGACCCTTGAGCAGGACGGCCGGGTGGTCTTTGGCACCACGGTGCAACTCTCAGACCTCGACTCCGAAGAGACTGTGGTCTATCAGATCGTGGGCGAAGACGAGGCAGACCTGAAAGACCGCAAGATCTCGATATCCAGCCCGATCGCCCGCGCCCTTATCGGTAAGTCGGTGGGCGATGTTGTTACCGTGCAGGCCCCGGGTGGGGGCCGAGAGGTCGAGATACTCGAAGTTCGTTACGAGTAACGGCTGGCGCGCGCTCTGGCAAAAATTCTGGCAAAAAATAAATCCAATCCCGCCTGGATCCATCGTCACGTTACGGATCCTTACGTGCGGCAGGCGCAGCAGAAGGGCTATCGGTCGCGCGCTGCCTTTAAGCTCCTAGAGATCGATGAGAAGGATCACCTTCTTCGCCCTGGTATTACCGTACTGGACCTTGGAGCGGCCCCGGGAAGCTGGTCTCAGGTGATCCGTGAGCGGCTTGCTTATAAATCGGCTGCGCCATTAAAGCCAGGTGAACCGTCGGCTGCGGGCCGTGACTACCCGCAAGATTCCCGCCCGCCCGGTATCCGTGGGCGGGTATTGGCCCTTGATCTTTTGCCGATGGAGCCGATTGCTGATGTAGTGTTTCTACAAGGTGATTTTCGGGACGAGGCCATAGCGGATCTTTTGGCCCAGCAGCTCGGCGACGAGGGAATCGACCTTGTTTTGTCGGATATGGCCCCCAACTTGTCGGGAGTGGGGGTGGCTGATGCCGCCCGAGTGATGCACCTCGGGGAGCTCGCCCTGGAATTTGCTGCGCGATACCTCAAGCCCAACGGGGCTTTGCTGATAAAGACCTTCCAGGGTAGTGGGTATAGCCAGTTGGTGGAGCAGTTCAAGAAAGTCTTTAAGACCGTGGCGCCCCGCAAGCCGGGGGCCTCACGGGCAGAGTCGTCAGAAGTGTTTCTGTTGGGCAGAGATTTAAAAAATCAACTGCTTAAGGGTGAAACAAGGGTTTAAGACGAGTATCCTAAGAAGAATATTGATTTACAGCTGGTGCGTTTCCGCCAGCGCAATACCGGGCAGCTAGCCCAAGGAGTGATGCGTTGAACAATGTTTTCTCAAAAGTAGCCATCTGGATGGTGATCGCTCTGGTGCTGTTCTCTGTCTTTCGGCAGTTTGAAGGCACACAGCCGCGTGGACTCGAGGTCTCCTACTCCCAGTTTATGGAAGAGGCGCGGCAGGGGCGTATCCGCACGGTCATCATTGATGGCAACACCGTTCGGGCCATGACCACGGATGAGCGCCCAATTGTTGTAAATACACCACAAGACCTCTGGATGGTCTCCGACTTGTTGAAGTACGGCGTGGCAGTCTCGGCAAAAGCCGCAGAGCAGCCGTCCTTACTTATGAGCATCTTCGTCTCCTGGTTCCCCATGCTGCTGCTTATCGCGGTCTGGGTGTTCTTCATGCGCCAGATGCAGGGCGGTGGCCGGGGCGGGGCGTTCTCTTTTGGTAAGAGCAAGGCCCGCATGCTCGATGAGAACAACAACAGCATCACATTTGCCGATGTGGCTGGCTGCGATGAGGCCAAAGAAGAGGTGCATGAACTCGTGGAGTTTCTGCGTGACCCATCCAAATTCCAAAAGCTCGGGGGCCGTATTCCACGTGGTGTGCTCATGGTGGGTTCGCCGGGCACAGGTAAAACGCTTCTGGCCAAGGCCATTGCGGGTGAAGCTAAGGTGCCGTTTTTTTCTATCTCAGGCTCTGACTTCGTAGAGATGTTCGTCGGCGTGGGCGCGGCCCGTGTGCGCGACATGTTCGAAAATGCCAAGAAGCATGCGCCCTGCATCATCTTTATTGACGAGATCGACGCCGTTGGCCGGCAGCGCGGTGCTGGCTTAGGCGGTGGTAACGATGAGCGTGAGCAGACGCTTAATCAAATGCTGGTGGAAATGGATGGGTTTGAGACCAACCAGGGCATTATTGTTATTGCAGCCACTAACCGCCCCGACGTTCTTGACCCCGCGCTGCTGCGCCCAGGCCGATTCGATCGTCAGGTGGTGGTGCCGCTGCCCGATGTCCGTGGTCGCGAGCAGATTCTTACCGTGCACATGCGTAAGGTGCCCATGGCCCCCGATGTTAAGGCAGACATTCTGGCCCGGGGCACTCCGGGTATGTCGGGCGCCGACCTGGCCAATCTGGTCAACGAGGCCGCTCTTTTTGCGGCCCGCCGCAATGCCCGGCTTGTCGATATGGACGACTTCGAAAAGGCCAAAGACAAGATCCTTATGGGGGCTGAGCGGCGTTCTATCGTCATGCCCGAAGAAGAGCGTCGTAACACCGCCTACCACGAGTCGGGTCACGCACTGGTTGCGCGCATGATGCCAAAGACCGATCCCGTGCACAAGGTCACCATCATTCCTCGCGGGCGTGCGCTCGGTGTCACCATGCAGCTCCCTGAGGGTGATCGTTACAGCATGGATCGTGAGCGCATGCTCAGCACGATTGCGGTTCTTTTTGGTGGCCGGATTGCCGAAGAGGTGTTTATGAACCAGATGACCACCGGTGCCTCAAACGACTTCGAGCGCGCAACGGGATTGGCTCGTGACATGGTTACCCGGTACGGCATGAGCGAGGCTCTTGGGCCTATGGTCTATGCCGAAAACGAGGGCGAGGTGTTTCTCGGTCGTTCGATCACCAAGACCACCCATGTCTCTGAGTCGACCATGCAAAAGGTAGACGCCGAGATTCGTAAGATCATCGACCAGCAATACGCCGTTGCCCGCAAGCTCATTGAAGACAATAAAGACAAGATGCATGCTATGGCCAACGCCCTGCTCGAATGGGAAACCATCGATGCTGATCAGATCGATGACATTATGTCTGGCCGCTCGCCACGTCCGCCTAAGCAGTCTGGGCCGGGTGGTGGTAATGCCCCCTCGGGCGGTGCAGACCCCAAAGTAGCACCCGATAGCGCTGCGGCACCGGCGTAAGCTCAGGCGCTTCTTCACGGTCGCGAGTCTCAGTAACTCCTGCGTCTGGTCTGGTTCGCTAAAATAGCGGCCCATGACCAGACAATATTTCGGAACGGACGGAATCCGGGGCAGGGTGGGTACCCCACCAATTACCCCGGATTTTGTTTTACGACTTGGCATGGCGGCAGGCCGCATTCTCGCGAGTCATTTTGATGAACCTGCTGTTCTTATCGGCAAAGATACCCGGGTTTCTGGCTACATACTCGAAGCGGCCTTAGAGGCTGGCTTTGCCAGTTCGGGGGTCGATGTGGTTCTCGCAGGTCCCATGCCTACCCCTGCCATTGCCTATCTCACCCGAACCCTGCGTCTGTCGGCTGGGGTCGTCATTAGCGCCTCTCATAACCCGTTTGAGGACAATGGCATCAAGTTCTTCGATGGCCAGGGAGAAAAGCTACCCGATGCGATGGAGCTTGAAATCGAGAAGGTGATCGACCAGCCACAGTTCTGTGCCGACCCACATCTTCTTGGCAAGGCGCGTAGGCTCGACGATGCCGCGGGTCGCTACATCGAGTTCTGTAAGGGCACCTTTCCGTCTCGCCTGTCGCTCAAGGGCCTGCGCATCGTGGTCGATTCTGCCCATGGGGCTGCCTACCATGTGGCGGGGTCCGTCTTTCATGAGCTAGGGGCCGAGGTCATTCCACTAGGCGATGCGCCTGATGGCTTCAACATCAACCAGAACCTGGGTGCGGCCAGCCCCCAGGCAATGGCCCAGAAGGTGCTCGACGTAAAGGCCGATTTCGGCATTGCCCTGGATGGCGACGGAGACCGGCTTGCCATGGCAGACGCCTCGGGCCGACTCTTTAATGGCGATGAGCTTTTGTATGTCTTGGCACGAAGCCGGGTTCGGCATAAGGGCAAAGGCAGTGTGCAGGGCGTGGTCGGCACGCTGATGTCAAACCTGGCCCTGGAGCACCGGCTTGAGGCTATGGGGCTTGATTTTCGGCGGGCCAAGGTAGGCGATCGGTATGTACTTGAGATGCTCAAAGAAACCGGCTGGGAGCTTGGGGGCGAGTCCTCGGGGCACCTGCTCTGTCTTGATAAGCACACCACGGGCGATGGCATTGTGAGTGCGCTGCAGGTGTTGGCTGCCCTGGTATGGTCAGAGCAGTCGCTGGAAGAATACCTGGGCGACCTGCAGCTCTACCCCCAGGTGATGATCAATCACCCCATGGCCGCTGACCTCGACTGGAAGAATCATGCAGGCTTTCAGCGGGTCTATCAGGATGTCTCGCAGGCTATTGAAGGCAGCGGCCGGGTATTGATCCGCCCCTCAGGCACCGAGCCTGTGCTGCGCATTATGGTGGAGTCTCCCGACAAGGCCGAGGCAACCCGGCATGCTCAGGCGCTGGCCGATGCCCTGACATGACCAAGTCCTTCGGCCGGTATCAGCTTGATGCGGGCCGGCCTTGGGTAATGGGAATCCTCAATCTCACTCCTGACTCTTTCTCAGATGGCGGGCTTATTGGTGGTGTCGATCAGGCCGTCGTCCGTGCCGAGGCCTTAAGGCAGCAGGGGGCTGATATCCTCGATATCGGGGGTGAAAGCACTCGGCCGGGAGCTCGGGCGGTAAGCCCGGAAGAAGAGGCACGGCGGGTGCTGCCGGTGCTCAAGGCTCTGCAATACCTTAGGCTGCCATTGTCTCTCGACTCGCGCCGCCCCGCCGTGGTTGCCGCTGCCCTCGATATCGGTATTGATATGGTCAATGACGTTACTGGCCTGCGTGATCCAGGAATGCGGGCGCTGCTGCCGAGCATTCAACAGACGGGTTCTACGGTCTGCGTTATGCATATGCAAGGCGACCCACAGACCATGCAGCAGTCACCCTGCTACGACGATGTAGTTGCTGAGGTATTCGGCTTTCTGCGCAGCAGGCAACAAGACCTGATCGATAACGGATTTGACGCCTACCAGGTGTTTCTCGATCCGGGATTTGGATTTGGCAAGACTCTTGCCCACAACCAGGCACTGATGCATGCCTTGCCGAGTCTTGCCCATCACCACCAGGTGCTGGTGGGGCTTTCGCGTAAGTCGATGATCGGAGCATTGCTCGGGCGTCCAACAGACCCCCACGACCGGCTTGCAGGAAGCCTTGCGGCAGCCCTCTACGCAGCGCAACAGGGCGCCCGTATCGTTCGGGTGCACGACGTGCAAGAGACGGTCGATGCCCTGCGGGTGTGGCGGGGGCTCAGGTGATGCAAACCCCTCGATCCCCATTTGGCGGGAGTCATCCCAAGGGGGAGGTCAATCCGCTCACCCTTGAAATCCTTTCGGCAAACCGCCTGCCCATCGAAGGGCTGCGTAGCAAAGACTGGAACGAGTTCTCTGGTCTACTGGGTGAATCGGCGCGCAGCATAGTAACGCGACACGGGTTACGGGGTGTCCATGGCCGCGTATCCCAGAGCAGCCTCTGCCATAACCTCTTCTGCCTTGGCCACGATAGTCTCCCAGCTGCTCTCATGTGCCAAGGCTAGGCCTGCGACATAACATTTCTGTGAGAGTTCTGTGAAGTTTTTGTGAATCAGGCTATATGACAGTCATAAAAATGGAACCAAAGAGACATCAGATCGTCATCAGACTTCGCCACAGTACAGGCTAAGCGGCGTTTGATTTCAAGAGCAGTCAGGCAGTAGCGCTAACGAGACTCAATGCTACGCATGCGCTTTCGTAACGCCGCCTCAGGGGGGGCAACTGCTAGCCCTTCAAACCGTGTAAACCAACAAAAGGAACCGATTCGTGACCGCTCTCAAGAGACTGCAAACCACCCTTCGCACCCAACGCTGGGATGACCATCGCTACTACCACCAGAGCCGCATTAATCAGGCATTGCATCTGGTGAGCGCCATCTCATTTCTGGTGGCCTATGTCTACCTTTTTATTGACCCTGTGATCTCTGCCTTAGTGGCCTGGCTGATTGCCATGACGACACGTCAGGTAGGGCATTTCTTCTTTGAGTCAAAGGAATACGACACGGTGAACCAGGCGACCTTCGAGCACAAAGAAGAGATCAAGGTGGGCTATAACCTTAGCCGCAAGGTTGTCTTGTTGTCCATATGGGCTGCTATCCCCGTGTTTGCCTACTTTCTGCCGCAGGCGGTAACCTGGATGGTGCCCGCATCGTTTGAAGATAGCACCCTGCGTATTGTCGGCTTTGCCTGGCTGGTGTTGGGTGCGGCAGGGCTGCTCTTTCGTGCCATTCAGCTCACGATTAAAGAAGATCTCTTTGAGGCCTGCGCCTGGGTGTTAAAAATTATTACTGACCCATTCCACGACATTAAGCTTTACCACCGTTCGCCGCTTTACCTGCTAAAGGGAGAGCTGGTCGATCCGATGCCCCACGTTCGGGCCTCGTAAATTTGGCCACGATCATCTCTCGAAGTACGCTGCGTCTAATCTGCTTGGCTGTTAGCCCCTCTGGGGCTGACAGCCAGCCGTCTTCCGAGAACTGACGGCAGCCTGTCACAAACCGATCCAAAAACTCCGAGAAGTCTGCCTCGGTGAATCCAAAGTTAAAGATCAGACGCCCCGTACCCACCCAGCTGAGGTATAGCCCGGCACGCCGCAGATAGAACTGCAGCAGCCAGTGGTAGCGACCCGCCTGCGCGATCTCCAAGGCCCATACTGTAGGAAGCCCAGAAAATCTCAGTGGAAGGCCTTCTTGCGCCAGCCTGCGGTTTGCGGCCTGCATACGGTCGTTCCAGAGGGCCTCGGAGGCCTTGTACGCCGCTCGCTGCTCGGGCGTGGTAACGCGCTTTAGAAATGCGTGCATGCCGGCAACCACATGCGGATGGGCATTAAAGGTGCCGCGGGCAAAGCAGACATTCGCAGGCTGGTCGGGCCGAAACCGTCGCATCAGGGCAGCGCGCCCACACAAGACGCCAATGGGAAATCCCCCACCGACGGTCTTACCGTAGGTAACAAGGTCTGCCTGTACGCCAAAGAACTCCTGGGCGCCTCCAAGTGCAAGACGAAAACCAAGAAATACTTCATCAAAGATTAAGACGATGCCTTTTTCGGTGCAGACCTCTCTCAGTGCCTTGAGCCATTGGGTATACGCTTCGCGGTCATAGTGAATCGCACGCATGCCATCGATCAGCAAGGCATCGGTAGGCGCATTGCGGTTGGGGTGCATGGCCTGAATAGGATTAACCAGCACGCAGGCAATATCGCTTCGGCTTCTTAGAAAATCGAGGGTGGGGGTATATACCTCACGCAGCGTGAGCGTATGACGTGAGGGCGGCATGGGGTTACCAGGCCCAGGTTGGACATCATCCCACCAGCCGTGGTGGGCCCCGCTAAACCGCACGATCTTCTTGCGGCCTGTGTGGTAGCGGGCAAGACGCACCGCCTGCATCACTGCCTCTGTTCCTGACATATGAAAGGACACCTCGTCCATCTGCGCAACCTCGAGCAGCATCTTGACGGCCGGAAGCAGGCTTGAATGGTAGCCGCCTAAAAAGGGGCCAAGGTCGTTTGCCTCGTGCTGGGCCTCTGCCATGGTGCCCTTGTAAAAGTCGAGCCCAAAGAGGTTGACACCATAAGACCCGCTGATATCGATAAACTCCTGGCCATCGAGATCGTAGAGGCGGCAGCCCTGACTCGCCCGCCAGAAGGTGCCGGTCTTCAATCGCATGACATCGTTGTTACGAAACTGAAGGGGAATGCGGTTGTGCTTAATAAACTGCGCATCCGAGATCACCTCTGCCGACTCGGCAGCCGCGGCAATGGTCTTGGGGCTGCGCTGTGCAAGCTCTGCGGCAAGCCGCCTGAAGCCCCGCCGCCTGCGATCGAGCACCGCGGGCTCTGCACCGTCTACCCCGAGCCAAAGGGCATCAGGGTACTGGTAGTTGGGTATAAACCGGGTAAAGGTCTTGGCCATGCGCGAGTGCCCGGTGAGCGACGGGTGTTTGACCCGCGAGAGCCCTAGTCGGCGATAGACCTTATAGCCCACAAGTGCGGCCAGAGACCCCCAGAGCAGGTTTACCAGTGGTGTATCCATGTTGTAACAAAGCCTCCTTATGCTCTGCTTTGTATTACAAGAACATGACCCTTTGATGACGGTGGGCGATTTCCTTGTACTCCACTTGCAATACCCTACATCCCGTTCCTACAGCCTATTCCCAATTTCTTATGCGCGCCTTAAGAGCCGTCTTCAGCAGCGAAGACATTAACTTTCTGCTCACCAACCGCATTCCCCGTCTGGCCGTCACCCACTGGGTGGGCTGGCTGAGTCGAATCAAGAGCCCGCTACTCACTCGAGTCTGCATCTGGGTCTGGCGGCTCTTCACTGACCTCGACCTGAGCGAGGCTAAGGAGCAGCGGTTCGAAAGCCTACGCGACTGCTTTATTCGCGAACTTAAGCCCGGGGCCCGGCCCCTTGATGCTGACGTGAACGCGTTCGTGAGCCCCTGCGATGGCTTTGTTGGGGCCATGGGCAGGGTAGAGCAGGGGCGGCTGTTTCAGGCTAAGGGCTTATCGTATCGGCTTGATGACTTCCTTATCCATGACCGGCTGTTGTCGCAATGGGCTGATGCCCAGTACCTCACGATTCGGCTCACCTCGGCCATGTACCATCGGTTTCATGCACCGTACGAAGGGCGGCTAACCCAGGTGCATTACATTTCGGGCGACACCTGGAATGTGAATCCTGTAGCGCTGTCTCGCGTTGAGAGCCTCTTTTGCAAGAACGAGCGGGCGATTCTTGAGGCCGAACTTGGCTTGCAAAGGCTGCCTTGCCTCATGATTCCTATCGCGGCCATTCTTGTAGCAAGCATGCGTATTCATGCCCTTGACCGCACCTTTACCAGTCGCCTTCCAGGGCGCTTCTCGGTGCCCGTCGATTATCGCTTTGCAAAGGGGCAGGAGCTTGGCTGGTTTGAGCATGGGTCTACCATCATCCTGATGCTACCCACGGAGTGCGCCTTGGCAGAAGGTATTCAGACGGGGTCAGAGCTCAAGATGGGGCAGTGGCTCTTTCGAATGCCGTAGGGGTATTTAGTCAGTTATTACTTGGCTGGGCTTTCGCCGTGCATAACTGTTAATAATGCTGGTAGCGCTTGCACAGCCATGCGGTATCTAAGGTTTCGCTGAGTCGTAGGTCGCCACTGGTGGGGTTGAATCGCACAGTCTGCCCACTTTGCTTGTTCTGATAAAGACGTTCTGCCCCGCGCTCCTCCGCGAATGCATAGCTGACATCTTTGATCTCAAGCGATGTAGGAGACATTCTTAGCTCAAAGTTGATCTCGGGCGATCCGTCGCGAATGCAATGAAAGTCTTGCGTGCGTACGACGCAGCCGTTTGCGAGAATAAGAAGGCCGAGGGCAACTGCGAGGTTACGCATCATCTGACGGTTTGTGATGCGCTTGCGTGTGGAGAAGAATGTCTTGCGCGATAGCCACGCCACTCTGCCAGGCAGCCTCTACGCGGGCGCCTAGGCACCAGTCACCCCCAAGGTAGAGGCGCTGGTCGGACGATGCAAGAAACGGCTGGCCCAGCGGTGTGCGAACCCGCGCGTACCGCCAACGGTGTGCGGCCGAATATACGACCTGCGTCGGCGATGCCCCAATACGCTCGCAGAGCATGGGAACCATTAGCGCGGCAATCTCGGCAGGTTCTTTTTCAAGATGATCCTGGCTAAAGACGGGCCCTGCCTGTGCCACCCACGTCGCTACATTTAGGGCACTACGCCCAGGTTTACTGCTGTCCTGCGCAATCCATGCGAGTGCATCGCTGGCATCTTCGCGCGTGTTAAACCCCGCATGGTTACCCTCTACTGCAGCCATGAGGGTAAGGCAGGGGTCATAGGCAACAGCGGCAAGAGGCTCGAGTAGCCGCGTGTTATGCATACCGTTGCTGTCGCCATGGGCAAGCAGTGGGCCAATCTGTGGCGCAGGCGCGGTAATAACCATGCATGCTGCTATTACCGGGGCGCTGTCTTTGCATTCAATACGCCACCCTGCAGACGTTGGCACGGCCGCGGTTACCTGTAGGCCTTGTCGCAGGTCCAGCCCGGTAGCCAGATACTTCGCCAGAGAGGCCATTCCCGGCGTACCGACGGTACGCACACCGGTACCGTGTATTGGCCAGTCTGCTGCCGTGTTCGCCGTCTTCATCTCTGATAAAACTTGTGCAAAGCCGGGCGTTTTTGCAGTGACATACTGCGCGCCGTGGTCGAACTGAAACGATTCAACCCGACGCGTGGCAAGCCGACCCCCGACACCACGACCCTTATCCATAATTGCGGTTTGTAACCCGGCATCAGTCAGGGCGCGCGCGCAGGCAAGCCCGGCCATGCCAGACCCCACGATTGCAACTGCAACATGCTCCGGGTTTTCTAAGGACATACGATGAAGCCTGTCTTTACTATGCAACTGACCACCAATGAAGACCGCCCAAAGAACGACAGGGCGTGCAATTGCTCTAATATTAGCGCGCGTCTACTTGCCCTCGCCGAACATTCCGCAAAATAAACCTTTAAAACGCTCTCCATCTTGGACTCAGTCTCACAATTTGCACTCGGTGCTGCGGTTGCCGTATCGCTGCTCGGTCGCCGGACGGCTGCCTGGAAGGCCACCCTTTGGGGTGGGGCTGTAGCCACCCTGCCTGACCTTGATGCGCTTATTGGCTTCGAGGATGCCATTCTCGATATGACCCGTCATCGTGCCGAGTCGCATGGGTATTTCTATCTCACCCTTGCTGCGGCCGCTCTCGGCTGGCTGAGCCACCGTGCCTATAAGGCAATGGCCTTTTCGCGGGCGCATCTGGCAATCAGTCTTCGCGACTGGCTGCTCGCCGCCTGGCTAGTACTGGTGACCCATGCCACGCTCGACTACTTTACGGTCTACGGTACCCAGTTGCTGCAGCCTTTCTCAGACTATCCCTTTGGCCTGGGCAGCATTTTTATTATCGATCCGCTTTATACCCTGCCCCTGCTTATTGGCCTTATCCTCGCGATCGCGCGACTGGGCCGACAGCCTGTGGTCTGGTGCCATATAGGGCTTGCGGTGAGCACCCTCTATTTGTTGTGGACGGTTGCAGGCCAGCAGGTCGTTAAGCAGGTGGCATTGCAGAGCCTGCCTGAGGCCCACAGTAACGGACGCCTGCTGGTCACGCCCGCGCCGCTCAACACCATTCTCTGGCGACTGGTCTGGGTGAACGACACCTACTATTACGAGGGCTGGTATTCGTTTTTTGATGCCACGAAAACCGTGAAGTGGGAGCGTTACGACCGAGGCGCCGACCTCATCGCCCAGCACGCAGACCATCCTGGCGTCTCCCGCGTTGCGGCCTTTAGCCAAGGGTTTTATCGCATGGGCTTGGATTACCAAGCGGGCGAGCCGCAGGTTTTTGTCACCGACCTGCGTATGGGACAGGAGCCTTTTTATGTGTTTCACTTTGGGCTGGGCAGTCCCGATGCTCAAGGCACTTTACCCAACACAGTCGCAACTATTAAACGTGGCCGCCCAGATCTGGCCTCGGGGCTTCCCTGGCTAAAGGCCCGGGCTCTGGCAGATACTGAGCTCTCGCTTGTCGACTGGCTGGTCTTTCGGAAAGAAGACGCCCGCTAGGCGTAGGTGCTAATCGTCTAAGCAGCGAGCCCTGCCTGAAAGATCAGGCCCGAGTGCTCCCGCAACGCGTGAAACTGAATGTCCGGCCAGCGCTCCTTGGCAATATTGAGCTCCGAGCTATGACTGGCCAGGAAAGCTGGCGCATTCACAGCGTCTTCTGCAACCCGGTACGAGTTTTGTTTTATGAAGTCTTTGAGCGTGGCCTCTTTGCTGCTGGTAATCCAGCGGGCCATCCGAAACTTCGTGGGCACCAGCCTAGCCTCTACCCCGTACTCGTGCTTGAGCCGGTGCAGCACCACCTCAAACTGCAGCTGCCCCACTGCGCCCAGCAGCATGGTGCCCCCATCCATGGGCCGAAAGACCTGAATCGCCCCCTCTTCACCAAGCTGAACCAGCCCTGTGCGAAGCTTTTTAATCTTTAAAGGATCTGCCACCTCTACGGCCTGAAAGAGCTCGGGTGCGAAAAAGGGCAGTCCCGTAAACTGTAGGGTTTCGCCTTCGGTGAGGGTATCGCCTAGCTGAAGGGTGCCGTGGTTGGGAATACCAATAATGTCGCCGGGATAGGCGTCTTCGAGAAGGTCGCGGCGCTGCGACAGAAACGAAACCGCATTGCTGGTACGAATATCTTTTCCGGTACGCGCCACCCGCAGGCTCATGCCGCGTTCGAACCGCCCCGCGTAGACCCGCAAAAACGCAATTCGGTCACGGTGGGCGGGGTCCATATTGGCCTGCACCTTAAAGACCACCCCAGCAAACTTTCCTTCCTTTGGCTCGACCGGCCTCTGAAGGCTCTCGCGCGGGCCTGGGGCTGGGGCGAGTTCGACCAAGGCGTCAAGCACCTCGCGTACGCCAAAGTTATTAATTGCAGACCCAAAAAAGAGTGGTGTCTGCCGACCTTGCAGAAAAGCCTCTCGGTCAAATGTCGGTGTGGCGGTCTGTACGAGTTCGATCTCTTGCCGGGCGTGGTCAAACGTAGCGCCAAACCGAGTAGCGTTATCGGGGTGATCAAGCCCCTCGATAATTTCTATGTCTTCAGCACGTCGGTCTTCGCCCGGGGTAAAGACCCGTATGCGGTTTTCTTGCAGGTCAAAGACGCCATGAAAATCTTTGCCCATGCCCACGGGCCAGGTAAAGGGCACTACCGACATTCCCAAGGTGCGCTCTATTTCATCTAACAGGTCAAGCGGCGGCTGTACCTCGCGGTCCATCTTATTAATGAAGGTGAGAATGGGCGTGTTACGTGCGCGACAGACCTCTAATAGCCGCAGGGTCTGCGATTCCACGCCGTTGGCAGCATCGATCACCATCAGTGCCGCGTCTACGGCAGTAAGCACCCGATAGGTGTCTTCTGAGAAGTCTTGGTGTCCTGGGGTATCGAGCAGATTAATAACGCAGTCGCGGTATTCCATTTGCATGACCGAACTCGCCACCGAAATGCCCCGCTGCTTCTCGATCTCCATCCAGTCTGAGGTGGCATGCCGGGAAGACTTGCGCGCCTTTACGGTACCCGCGATATGGATGGCACCTGCGTAGAGCAGGAGCTTTTCGGTGAGGGTTGTCTTTCCCGCGTCGGGGTGGGAAATAATGGCAAAGGTGCGCCGACGTGCGGCTTCTTGGGTGATCTGCATACGAGACCGAGATTATATCTGGCAAGACATTCGTAACATGGTTGTCATATTTGCCCGGCATTCTTTGGTGTTTAAGAATTTGTTGAAGAAATACGAATGCGGGTAGGAATCAACGGAACGGGTCGCATTGGCCGACTCGCCATGCGGGCGGCTATGGGAGCGGCCGATCGGCCAAACGACGACCCGCGTGGCGCCAATCGGCTCGATATCGTGCACATCAACGAAATCAAAGGTGGTGTGGCCGCCACGGCCCACCTCCTGGCCTTTGACAGTGTTCAGGGGCGATGGCGGGCAGATATCCAGGCTAATGAGCAGTCCCAGTCGATTCGCATTCACGATGGCGCAAGCAACAGTACGGTCTCGTTTTCGAGTGCAGCGCAGCCGGCCGATATTGCCTGGGGAGACCTGGGGGTAGACCTGGTACTCGAATGCACCGGTAAGTTTCTCTCGCCAGAGTCGCTGCAGGGGCGCTTCGATCGCGGAGCAAAGCGGGTCATCGTCTCGGCACCCGTAAAGTTTGAAGAGGTCTTAAATGTGGTGGTGGGCGTCAACGAATCGCTCTACGACCCGTCGCGCCATCGCATTGTGACTGCAGCCTCCTGCACGACCAACTGCCTGGCCCCCGTGGTGAAGGTGGTGCACGAGAATCTGGGTATTCGTCATGGTCAGATTACGACCATCCATAACCCTACCAATACCAATCTGGTGGTCGATGCCCCCCACAAAGACCTGCGCCGTGCGCGCAGCGCCATGCTCAGCCTTGCGCCCACAACCACCGGCAGTGCCACGGCCATCGCGCTGATCTACCCCGAGCTTAAGGGCAAGCTCAATGGCCATGCGGTACGTGCCCCCAACCTCAATGCCTCGCTTACCGACTGCGTTTTTGAACTGCAAAGGGCCACCACCGCAGAAGAGGTCAACGGCCTTTTTGCGCAGGCGGCCCGAGGCGGGTTGGCCGGTATTCTCGGCTACGAAACCTTGCCTCTGGTCAGTGCCGACTATGCCCGCGACACCCGCAGCAGTATTGTGGACGCGCCATCCACCATGGTGACCGACGGCACGCTCTTAAAAGTCTATGCCTGGTATGACAATGAGATGGGCTATGCCTGTCGTATGGTAGACCTCGCCTGCCATCTAAAAGCAGCAGGCCTGTAGCCTGTGTCTGATGCGTCTTCGTCTGGGCCGCCAGCAGCAGGGGTAAGGTCTTATCTTGCGGTAACCGCAGCCTACTGGGGCTTTACGCTCACCGACGGCGCGTTGCGCATGTTGGTCTTGCTGCACTTCTTTAAGCTGGGCTACTCGCCCTTTACGCTCGCCTTTTTGTTTCTACTCTATGAGGCAGCAGGAATCGTTGCCAACCTGATTGGCGGCTGGCTAGCCACCCGGTTCGGCATTCCGCGCATGCTGGTGGTGGGGCTTTCTACCCAGATCGTTGGCTTCCTGCTCTTATCCATGGTCTCGCCCGACTGGTCTGCCACCCTATCTGTGGCATGGGTCGTCATGGCCCAGGGCGTCTGTGGCGTTGCCAAAGACCTCACCAAGACCGCCAGTAAGTCGGCTATTAAGCTCACCGCAGGCTCGGGGTCTTCGCGTCTGTTTAAATGGGTCGCCTGGTTTACCGGCAGCAAGAACGCCATGAAGGGTGTGGGCTTCTTCTTGGGCGGCCTACTGCTCGAGGCTGCGGGGTTTCAATGGGCCCTTTGGATCATGGCGGCATTGTTGGCCTTGGTGCTCGTTGCGGTGGTGGTGCTTCTTCCGTTTGGCCTGGGAAAGTCCAAGCCCTCAAAGTCCGCTAAAGAGTTTCTGTCGAAATCCCGGGCGCTTAACCTGCTGGCTGCAGGCCGCATGGCGCTCTTCGGTGCCCGCGATGTCTGGTTTGTGGTTGGGGTTCCGGTATTTCTCTACGCCCAGGGCTGGACTTTCACCATGGTGGGGGGCTTTATGGCCGCCTGGACCATCGGCTATGGGCTGGTGCAGGCGATCGCACCGAGTCTTGTGGGGCGAAGTACCGACGGCCTGTCGCGTGAGGTTCCTGCCGCCCGCCTCTGGGCAGGGCTATTAACCCTTGTACCACTGGTCTTAGCGCTGGTGGTCTGGAAGGCATGGGCACCGGTGGATATCTGGCTGGTACTGGGGCTTGGTCTTTTTGGATTTCTGTTTGCCGTTAACTCCTCGGTGCACTCTTACCTGGTGCTTGCCTATGCGGGGTCAGAGAAGGCCGCCGAAGACGTGGGCTTTTACTACGCGGCCAATGCGGCAGGGCGGTTTCTGGGCACTTTGTTTTCGGGGCTATTGTATGGATGGGGTGGGCTGGAGGCCTGTCTTATTGGGTCTGCGGTAATGCTCTTTGTCTGCCTGCTCTTTACCTTAGCCATGCCTGCGCGGGCGACCGAAGAACTGTCATCAAACCGTAATCTTCTCTAGGTAGAGTTCCGGCTGAAACGGTAATCAAGCAACGTTGTACAGCACTTGGGTTTCGTTTAAAGCAGTTTCCTTCCAACCACTCTCGATGAGGCGTATTGTCATGAGAAGATCGTTTATCAAATCCCTGATCGGTGGCGCAGCACTTGCCTTCGGTCTTAACGCTGCCCAGGCCGCTGACATTACCGGCGCCGGCGCGACGTTCCCGTTCCCCGTCTTTGCCAAATGGGCTGAGGACTATAAAAAAGCTACCGGTACGGGCCTTAACTACCAGTCGATCGGTTCTTCTGGTGGTATTCGCCAGATTCGTGCGAAAACGGTGACCTTTGGTGCCACAGATGCGCCTTTGAGCGGTGCTGACCTCGACAAGGACGGTATGGTGCAGTTTCCGGTCATCCTTGGCGGCGTGGTTCCCATTTTTAACCTAGAAGGTTTTGCCCCAGGCGAACTGCGTGTCAACGGTGAAGTTCTTGCCGAAATGTTCATGGGCTGGATCGTGAAATGGAACGATCCCAAGATTGCAGCGCTCAACCCTGGCAAGAAACTGCCTGATCAAACGATCACCGTAGCCCACCGTGCCGATGGTTCTGGTACCACCTTTATCTTTACCGACTATCTCAATGAGGTCAGCAAGGTCTGGGCAGAAAAGGTCGGCAAAGGTGCTGCTGTCAAATGGCCCGCTGCCTCCTCTGTGGGTGGTAAGGGTAACGAGGGCGTCGCGGCCAACGTATCGCGTGTTCGTGGTTCGATCGGCTATGTCGAGTACGCCTATGCCAAGCGCAACAAGATCCCCCACATGCAGATGCTCAACCGTGATGGTCAGTACGTAAATCCTGATGATTCCACCTTTGCTGCTGCGGCAGCCGGTGCTGACTGGTTTGGTACACCTGGTATGGGCATCTCTCTGGTAAATCAAAAAGGCGCAACCTCCTGGCCGATCTCTGGTGCCTCGTTTGCCCTGATGTACAAGAGTCCAGATAATAAGGCAGCCTCTGCCGAAGTGATCAAGTTCTTCGACTGGGCGTTTAAGAACGGTAAGAAACAGGCGCTAGATCTCGACTACGTGCCTCTGCCTGATGCCCTGACGAGTCAGATCGCATCGAAAGTCTGGTCGCAAATCAATAATAAGTAATGCTGTCGATAGTGCATTAATCCTCGTTGTCTTGAACTCGGGCATCTCGGTGCCCGGGTTTTTCTTGTAAAGCCCTCAAAGGTGTCCTCCATGTCGACCGAATCCTCCACCAGTGGCATGCTTGATCCCCAGATGCTCGCCGTTGTTAAACGGCAGCGGTGGCAGGATTTTTTCTTTCACAAAATCACAATGTCTTTTTCTTTGCTGGTGCTGTTGGCACTGGCGGGAATAATTGTCTCGTTACTGATTAACGCTTGGCCGGCATTCGCCAAATTTGGCCTCCCGTTTATCTGGACTGTCGAATGGGACATCATCAACCAAGAGTTTGGTGCTGCGATTGCGATCTTTGGCACGCTGGTGAGTTCGGCAATCGCTCTGGTCATTGCTGTTCCCCTTGCTTTTGGTATAGCCCTGTTTCTTACGGAGACCTGCCCGGTCTGGCTCAGGCGGCCACTGGGTACTGCCATTGAGCTTCTTGCGGCTGTGCCCTCAATTATCTACGGCATGTTTGGTCTTTTTGTATTTGCCCCGCTCTTTGCCGAGTATGGCCAGCCCGCCTTGCAGTCTACGCTTGGCCAGATGCCGCTTATCGGCCCCCTCTTTGGTGGCGCCATGAACGGTATCGGTCTTCTGGCAGCCGGCCTTATCCTTGCCTTTATGATTCTTCCGTTTATCGCGGCGGTGATGCGCGATGTCTTTGAAATCGTTCCTCCTATTCTTCGCGAGTCGGCCTATGGTGTGGGCTGCACCACCTGGGAGGTCGTGCGCTATGTGGTGCTCCCCTACACCCAGACCGGTGTGATTGGCGGCATTATGTTGGGTCTGGGCCGCGCTCTAGGCGAGACCATGGCGGTTACGTTTGTGATTGGTAACTCCCAACGACTCATCGCCTCCTTTTTTGCACCGGGTACCTCGATTGCCTCTACGCTTGCCAACGAGTTTGCCGAGGCCGACGACTTCCACCTGTCCACCTTGTTTGCCTTGGGCTTCCTGCTCTTTGTGATTACCTTCTTCGTCTTGGCGGCTGCCAAGCTTCTGATCATTCGTACCGAGCGGGCCAAGGGCTCCAAGACCTAACAAGATACAAAGGACGCATGGCTATGAACCAATCGCTCTACAACAAGCGCAAGCGGGTAAATCAGGTGGGCCTGACGCTGTCCATGACGGCCATGGCACTCGGCCTGTTTGTACTGCTCTGGATTCTTTTTATTCTCTTTAAGAATGGCTTTGAGGCGCTTAACTGGGCGATCTTCACACAGTCGACACCCGCCCCAGGCTCTGAGGGCGGAGGGTTGGCAAATGCCATCGTCGGTAGCGCCATGATGATTGCCGTAACAGCCTTTATAAGTACCCCTATCGGTGTTTTTGCCGGTGTCTATCTGGCTGAGTACGGTGACAGTAGTAAAACCGCCGCGGTTACAAGGTTTGTTACCGACATCATGCTATCTGCCCCCTCTATCGTCTTGGGCCTGTTTGTCTACGCTATTCTGGTGGCGCAGGTAAAGCATTTCTCGGGCTGGGCCGGCTCGCTTGCTTTGGCGCTGATTGCGATCCCTGTGGTGGTAAGAACCACCGAGAATATGCTGCGTCTGGTACCCGGAAGCCTTCGTGAGGCTGCCTACTCCTTGGGTGCTCCGCAGTGGAAGGTCGCTACCTTCGTTACCCTGCGAGCAGCCAAGGCGGGCGTCGTTACGGGTCTACTTCTGGCGCTTGCCCGCATCAGCGGTGAGACCGCACCATTGCTGTTTACGGCTCTGAACAACCAGTTTTTCTCTACCAACATGAATGCACCAATGGCCAACCTGCCGGTGGTCATCTTCCAGTTTGCCATGAGCCCCTATGACAATTGGATCCGTCTGGCCTGGGGTGGCGCATTGATTATCACCCTCACGGTTCTGGTGTTAAACATTATTGCCCGGGTGTTATTCCGAGATAAGGTCAAGGTCTAGGTACCGTGACCCCATCGCCGACCTGATATCCATTTAAGAATCTGTTTCTAGAGAGAAAGACGACAATGACCGACTCCGCTGCCGCTGGCCTGCCGATTGCCATTCAGACCAAGAAGCTTAACTTTTTCTATGGAAAGTTTCAGGGCCTCAAAGACGTTGATCTCGATATTGCCGAGAAGAAGGTCACTGCCTTCATTGGTCCTTCGGGATGCGGAAAGTCTACCCTTCTGCGCACGCTTAACCGCATGTATAGCCTTTACCCAGGGCAGCGCGCCGAAGGAGAGATTAATTTTTATGGCCAAAATATTCTGGACCCTAAGCAAGACCTTAACCTGCTGCGCGCCCGCATCGGCATGGTCTTTCAGAAGCCTACTCCTTTTCCGATGTCGATCTACGACAACATTGCCTTTGGGGTGCGGCTCTATGAAAACCTAAATAAAGCGCAGATGGACGAGCGGGTAGAGTGGGCGCTTTCCAAAGCGGCCATCTGGGGAGAGGTGAAAGACAAGCTTGGCCAGAGTGGCCTATCGCTTTCGGGCGGTCAGCAGCAGCGGCTTTGTATCGCCCGGTCGGTGGCGGTGAAGCCTTCGGTCATTTTGTTAGACGAGCCCACCTCTGCCCTAGACCCCATCTCTACTGCCAAGGTCGAAGAACTCGTACACGAACTCAAGAACGACTACACGGTCGCTATCGTTACCCACAACATGCAGCAGGCTGCTCGGGTTTCTGACTTTACGGCCTACATGTATCTGGGCGAGCTGGTGGAGTTTGGGCGTACCGATGAGATTTTTATCAAGCCCAAGAAGAAAGATACGGAAGACTACATCACCGGGCGCTTTGGCTAGGGTTACGTATTCCTTTTACCTCGTAATCGTCAACGCCTCTTTTATTATCTCCGGCTCTTTAGAGTCGCGATATGGCCGGGCCTCTGAAGCCTCTCTGTCGCAATAGAGATTCCTAGCAATAGTCATTGATTTGTCACTGATGTTTCACCGTGTTGTAAGAATTCGGTTGCAAGCTTTGGAGATGGAAATGCAACCTCACGCGATGAAAGGACAGACAATCCGATGAATGCTCCCTTGTCGAATCGGCAGCTTGCAGTAGTAGGGTTTTATCAGCGACAGAACCTTCCTGGCCTAATGCAGGCAGTCGTGGCCGAGGATCGTTACCAGCTGGCACTGGCCCAGTCAAAAGACGATCTTCGAATGGCCCAGCGCCTGCGGTTTGATGTATTTACCCAGGAATACCAGGCCCGCATTGACTCGCGCCTGCCAGGAATAGATGAAGACTTTTACGATGCCTTTTGCGACCACTTACTGGTGCGCGATACCAGGTCAGATGAGGTGGTAGGCACCTACCGTATTCTGCCGCCGCATCAGGCGCAGGCAATTGGGGGCTACTACTCGGAGACCGAGTTTTTTATCAACCGGCTCGACCGCATGCGTGATGCCATGGTGGAACTCGGCAGGTCTTGTGTACACCCAGACCATCGCAATGGGGCGGTGATTATGCTGCTCTGGTCGGGTATTGCGTCCTATATGCGCCATTATGGCTATCGTTATCTCATTGGCTGCGCCAGCGTAACCATGCGCGATGGGGGTCGCTCGGCCGCCCAGATATGGAACATCGTAGCCGGTAGTGCCCTGGCTCCTGCCGAAGACCAAGGCTTTCCCAAGCATCCCCTTCCGCTTGATCGCATCGTGCCCGACGAGGCAGCGCAGCTTCCCCCTTTGCTCAAGGGCTATCTGCGGGTCGGCGCAAAGGTCTGCAGCCCACCCTCTTGGGACCCTGACTTCAACTCGGCAGACTTCCTTATGCTACTGCGGCTCGCTGACACCAATCCGCGCTATGCCCGCCACTTCGGCCTAGGCGTGACCAGTTGAGCCAAAGGGGGCCTCGGCCGAAAACCGTGGCGCGCGTCATAATTGGGCGTTTATGGCGCAAATCTCTTGGATACCCGAAAGCCCCTAACCCTTCAGGCCACCGGCCTGATGGCTTTTCTCTGTTTTATATGGGCATTTCAGCAGGTGGTCTTGAAGGCTACTGCAGTAGAGATATCGCCAACGCTGCAGATCTCCCTGCGCTCTGGGGTGGGTGCAGTTCTGGTCTGGCTTTTTATGGTCTGGCGGGCAGAGAAGATGATCTGGACCGATGGCGTCTGGCGGCCCGGGATTCTGGTGGGGCTGCTTTTTGGCATGGAGTTTCTTCTGATTGGGCAGGGCCTTAACTTCACTTCCGCCTCGCATATGGCCGTATTTCTTTACACGGCGCCGGTCTTCACGGCGCTGGGCCTCCACCTAATGATCCCGTCTGAAAGGCTTGCCCCGCCCCAGTGGCTGGGCATCGGTCTGGCTTTCTCAGGAATGGCCTTAGCATTTCTAGGAGGCGACATTTCCGGCGGTGATGGCGCGGTCGATAGAGATCCTAGCCTAGCGTCGTCCATGCTCTGGGGAGATTTTCTTGCAGTGCTCGCGGGGTTTCTCTGGGGCGTGACAACGGTGGTGGTGCGAACTACCGGGCTGGCAAGGCTTCCTGCCACCCAGACTCTGCTCTATCAGTTGGTCGGTGCCTGTCTGCTCCTGCTTCCGGCTGCCTGGCTTTTAGACGACATGCTGTTCGCTCCCACTGTGTTGGGCTGGTCGAGCCTTGCCTTTCAGGCGGTGGTTGTCGCCTTTGCCAGTTACCTGGCCTGGTTCTGGATGCTGCGGCATTACCTTGCCTCCCGTCTGGGTGCCCTGTCTTTTCTTACCCCATTGTTTGGCGTAGTGCTGGGCGTCTGGCTTTTGGATGAGCCGTTAACCATGCACTTTTTGTGGGGATCCTTGCTTGTGATCTTGGGTATTGTCCTTGTGAGTGGCTATGAGGGAACCAGGGCCGTTATTGCCGCAGGCTTTCGCCGATAACCCCGGAGTAACAAAACCGTCGCAGACGTCATTTACTCACCGAAGTATCGTATTTTGACTGGGTCGCTAACGTGTTGGCCCGCCTTTTTTCAACAGAGCTATTCAAGCGCGATTATCTATGATTGAATCTTCGTATGCGGGTCTGCGCGGCATTGTGCTTGGGGTGGCAAATGACCATAGCATTGCGGCCGCAGTAGTGCGGGCCTTGCATGCATCCGGTGCCCGGCTTGCCGTGCCCCATATGCCCGCAGGCGGTAGCCTGGTAACCATGACCTACCATGGCGCCGAAGAAGTGGTGCCCCACTACGGACTCATGGGACCGGTGAAAGCTGCCCTTGAGTCAATGGTCCGCTATCTGGCCGCCGAACTGGGGCCCAAGAACATTCGGGTGCATGCCGTGTCGCCGGGGCCTGTGCCCACCCGGGCTGCCTCCGGTATCGAAGACTTCGAGGCCTTAATGCGTGAGGTCGCCCATAAAAGTCCGCTGCGCAGGCTGGTCACCACTGAAGAAATTGCGCAACTTACCCGGTTTCTTTGTGGCCCGGAGTCCTCTGGCATGACCGGCCAGACCATCTATGTGGACGGTGGCTATTTCATGATGGCCTGAAAAGGTGTTTTGATGGGCCTGTGTCTTGGGGCTATCCAGCGGCGCATGCCTAGGGCTGTCTCTGGGTGGCCGGGGCTTGGCACGCGATTGGGCAGGGGTACAGTGGCGGTGAAAGAGGCCCTTGGGCTATACTCCCAGTCTCTCGGGGTGTAGCGCAGCCTGGTAGCGCATCTGCTTTGGGAGCAGAGGGTCGGGAGTTCGAATCTCTCCACCCCGACCATAGATGTATTTGCTGTGTTGGGTGCTGCTGCCCAACGGGTGAAACAAAAGCCGCGCCAGCCGCATCTGCCGGTAGCTCAGTCGGATAGAGCAACAGCCTTCTAAGCTGTGGGTCGGGGGTTCGATTCCCTCCCGGCAGGCCAAGTCCGAATGGGTATGGTGTCTGGGCTGTAACGCGCCGTTGTAGTGGTGGGTAGGTAAGCAAAAGCAGTTCTGCGTGGTGGCCGTAGCTCAGTTGGTAGAGTCCCAGATTGTGATTCTGGTTGTCGTGGGTTCGAGTCCCATCGGTCACCCCATCTCCCCTTTTACGTAGTACGCAATTAAATTGCGAAATTACGGTGGAATTACGGGGAATTAAGGGAATTACGGTGACAGTTTACTAATTACACTTAAGTGTAATTAGTAAACTGTCACCGTAATTCTAGTAAACTGTCACCGTAATTTTGTAATTTAATTGTCACCGTAATTCCATAGGATCATCCCTCGAGGACGTTTTTAGACCTTAGTTGCTTTTGCGCTTATCTCGTAATTCGCAATCAAAGATCGGGCGGGAACATGGCTACAGCCGTAGGCGTTATTGGTGTCGGGCTTATGGGGCATGGCATTGCCTTCAACCTCGTTACCAAGGGGTTTCAAGTGTCGCTGCTTGCCCACCCCGGCAATCAGCCTCTGGACGAACTGGCGGCCGCCGGTGCGCAGGTATGCCCAAGTCTTGCGGACATCGCCGAGCAGGCCTCAGTCATCATCCTCTGTGTCACCGGTGCCCCTGAAGTCGACGCGGTAGTAGCCGGCGAGGCTGGCCTTGTCAACTGGATTCATCCCGGCAGCTGCGTGATCGACTGTTCCACTTCGTTGCCGCAGACATCCCTGCGTATGGCAAGACTCCTGCAGGAAAGAAACTGCGCATTTCTCGACGCTCCTATGACCCGGCTTGCCAAAGAGGCCCGAGAGGGGCGGCTCAATCTTCTTGTCGGTGGGGAAGAGCAAACGCTGGAGGCCGTGAGGCACGTACTCCAGGCATTTGCGGAAAACATTACGCACGTGGGGCCCACGGGCGCGGGCCATCGGATGAAGCTACTGCACAACTATGTCTCACTGGGATTTATGACCTTACTGGCCGAAGCGGCAGCCCATGCCGAGGCCAGTGGGGTTGATCTAGCCACCTTTGTTCGGGTGCTTGAGGCTGGAGGAGGCTACGGCGCAGCCCTGAAACGGCTTTCGCCTCCGATGCTCGAAGGCAACACCCATAGCGTGCCATTTGCGATTGGCAATGCTCTCAAAGACCTTCGATACTACCTTGAGATGGCAGATGAGTCGCGGGCACAGCGAGCGGTGGCAGAGTCGATTGCTCATGTGCTTGCGATGCAGGCAGAAGCAGGGCATAGCAAACAATTTATGTCTGAGCTGATTGGGCTGATGTCGCCCATGCAAAAAAAGCACTAACCTTATTTGAAGGCGCAGCCCCCTGCCCAGCGGCTATGCAGAAGGAATAAAGGTCTTGTCGCCCTGCTGCTTGCGCTCAAATTTTAAAAACTGGTAGTAGCCGCAGGTTGTTCCGTTGGGAAACTCTCGGCATACCGAGGGACGCGCGTCATAGATCGTACAACGCCGGGTGGTCTGGTCGAGAAACCCACAGACAGATTTGTATATCTGGTCTTTTTCGTGCCTCAGAATACGTTCACTAATCTTCTCTTTGCCGTCGTCAAAACGGTACTGGCGTGTATGGCGCTTCTCTGCCTCTTTTTCGGTTGTGCCGAAATGTTCGGCAAGCCGGCGCAGGTCACTGTCGGTTACGACTATGCGCGGATAGCTGCAGCAATAGGCTGGGCACTTATTGCAGTCGTATTGGTTTTTGTTTTTCTTCTTATCTGGCATTGCGGGTGTATTGGTCCATTGGTTTTGTAGCCTATCGGTCTACTCGATAGGTGGGGGCACGCAACTTTGAGGGTATGCGCCCCCCTTCACTAACGTCCCGATTGTATAGTGCTGACTATGGAAAAATCACAGCAGCTCTTAAAAGAGGCAGTAGCCCGTGCCGCAGTCGCGGAGCTTGTGCCTGGCATGATGCTTGGGATTGGCACGGGGTCTACGGTGGACTGTTTTATCGATGCCATGGCCGACTCTGGACTGCGCATTACTGCAGCAGTGGCAAGCTCTGAGCGCAGCGCGAGCCGGCTGCGCAGCCGGGGCTTTATGGTTACGCCCTTGTCTGCAATAACCCAGCCCCTGGATTTCTATGTGGATGGCGCCGACGAAATCGATTCTTCCCGTTGCATGATCAAGGGCGGCGGCGCGGCCCTTACCCGCGAGAAGATTGTTGCCAGCGCCTCGCGCAGGTTTCTCTGCATAGTGGATGCCAGTAAACAGGTGAAGGTGCTTGGCGCCTTTCCCTTGCCTGTAGAGGTAATCGAAATGGCCTTGGTGCCTGTCTCTTGGGCTTTTAGCGCCCTTGGCGGGAGGCCGGTACTGCGAGAAGGGGTGGTCACCGATAATGGCCACCCCATTCTTGATGTCCATGGCCTGCGGTTTGAAAACCCCCTCGAATGGGAAGACCGGCTCAATGCCATTGCAGGTATCGTTACCCACGGTATCTTTGCCCGGCAAAAGGCCGACCTGGCGCTCGTGGCCACGGCTTCGGGAGTAGTACGGCTTGCCTGACATCAAACTGACATATTTCTGCAACAAAACTGAAGGAATTACTCGTTACCCTTAAGAGTCCGAAAAACTGATTTTCGACGATCTTTTTTCTGGATAACTCTCTGCGTTTTCTCAGTTGACCAGGTTTTCTAGGTAACACCTCTTGCCCCAAAGGAACTCTATGAATAAGCATATCTCTTCGCAGTTTGATGCCGAGCTAGAAACCGTTCGCACCAATGTTCTCAAAATGGGGGGGCAGGTTGAGGAGATGATTCATGCGGCCTTAAAGGGACTGGCTACTGGCGATCAGGCCCAGTTTGATGAGGTCTTTCGAATCGAAAAACTGGTGAATGCGGCTGAGATGGAGATCGACGAGGTCTGTAACCATGTCATCGCAAAACGCCAGCCTACGGCATCTGACCTGAGACTGGTGGTGGCCTGCATGAAAATGACCCGCGACCTAGAGCGTGCCGGCGACGAGGCAGAAAAAATGGCCCGCATGGCGATGCACTTTTACGAGGCATCACCTGCGTCTTTTCCGAGAATCGACTTCAGCCCCATGTCGTCCCGGGTAACCTCAATGCTGCGTCGCGCTCTCGATGCCTTCGCCCGCGAAGACGAGTCGGTCTTGGCTGACGTTATCAAAGAAGACAAGCTGGTAGACGAATACTTCCGCAACCATATTCGTCTGCTGATTTCTTATGTCTTGGAAGATGCCCGCACAATCTCGCGGTCTATTGATATGCTGTTTTTTGCCAAGGCCATGGAGCGTATTGGAGACCATTCCAAGAATATGGCCGAGCATGTCTACTTCATGATTCGTGGCCGGGATATTCGCCACGCTGAGACTTCGGAAACCCCCGAGGCATAAGGCACTCACTGGCACCAGCAGGCGCCCGATACCTATCGAGAACGCGCCAGCGCGAGCCCTGTGCCTCTTGACCTTGGCCCGGTTTAGGGCTCGCTTGGAGGAACGTAGCCTGAGGCCATCTCGGCGCCGCTCCCAAAAAAGTGGGCTTCAAGCTGCTGACCGAGATACTTGCGTGCCCTGAGGTCCGACAGGTTTAGCCGGTACTCATTAACCAGCATAGTCTGGTGCTTTAGCCAGTCGGCCCAGGCCTGCTTAGATACCTGTAGATAGATCTTTTTGCCAAGCTCGCCGGGAACGGGTGGAAAGTCGAGCCCCTCGGCCTCTTGCTTCAGTTTGATGCAGTGAACAGTGCGTGGCATGGGACGAGTATGCCATGGCAATAGGCCTTTCGCCTGAGACCGCGCCATTGCTGCGCCGCATAAAAGCCTGCCAATAAGGCCCGTCTGGTCGCGCTTTTTTCTGCTTAGAAAAACTTAACAAATTGATTCTATGAGATAAAAATTTATGTTTTTTTCCGCTTGCAAATGTTGCATTGCGTCATTATTATCTCACTATCGATGTTAACCCTAAACCCCCCACTACTTTTTTAAAGGAATCGCCATGAACCAGAACCTGAACCCCGAGCAGCTCATGAACAGCATTAAACAAACCCAGTCGGCCATGGTTGAAATGCTTGCCAAGTCGATTGAGTGCATGGAAAAGCACATCGACCTCAACCTGAAGGCAGCCAAGGCCAATCTGGCTGACGCCACCGAGGCCTCCGGCCAGCTCATGGGCGTAAAAGACGTCCCCGACTTCTATGCAACGGTACAAACCGTGTCGCAGCCCGCCGTGGGCAAGGCCGCTAGCTATGGCCGCAATGTCTACAGCATCAACGCCGAAACCGCGGCCGAGTTCGCCAAAATGGTTGAGCAGCGCATGGAAGAGGTGAATAAGGCCATGTCTGCCAGCATTAACGAAATGGCAAAGACTGCGCCTGCCGGCTCTGAAGGCATGGTTGCCATGATGAAGTCTGCCTTTGCCGCATCAAACTCTGCCTTTGACGCCATTAACAAGGCCGCCAAGCAAGTAGTAGAAATGGTCGAGCACAACGTGGAATCTGCCGCCAAAGCCGGCGAGGCTGCAATTGCCTCCGCGCCCAAGGCCGGTGGCCGTCGCAAGTCTGCCGACTAGTGCGAAGCCATTGCTCGGTTGCCTGACTTCAGGGCCTGGCTAATGTCTCGACAAAAAAGCACCGTAAGGTGCTTTTTTGTTTTGTATCCTGCACGGCCGAACTATGATCACACTCCCCAGAAAAAGCGAACCACTGCGGTATACAGGGGAATGCCAATCAGGATGTTGAGTGGGAAGGTGATTCCCAGAGACAGCCCTAGGTAGAGCGAGGCGTCTGCCTCCGGAATTGCCTCGCGAAGCACGGCGGGCACGGCAATATAACTGGCGCTTGCTGCAAGCACGCATAGCAGAATGGCATCGCCGGCCGCAAGACCGCCTATGGCACTGAGAATCAGGGCAATCAGGGCATGCAGCAGCGGCGCGGTCACCGCATATCCCAGAAGCAGCACCGACTGCCCTTTGAGCGCAGGGATGCTCTTGGCTGTGAGCAATCCCATGTCTAACAAAAAGAAGGCCAGCATGCCGGTAAACAGGTCTGCTGAGAAGGGCTTCATGGCTGCAGCACCCTCGGGCCCCATGAGGTAACCAATGAGCATACTTGCCAGCAGCAGCAACTGGCCACCGTCGGTAAATGACTCATGCAGTACACCCAGAAAGCCACCCTTGTGGGGTGCCCCAGCAGTCGGCAGGTGGACATCCCCGCCGTAGCGCAGTGGCCGCGCGTCTGGCATGCGCCCCTTGCGGACAAGGTTGGCAATCACGACGGCAAAAATCACCGCAGGCGACTCCATAATCGCCATACAGGCTGCCATGTAGCCGCCGTGGGGGATGCCGCGGACATCCAAGAATTCGCCGGCGGTAATAAAGGTTACGGCACTCACCGAGCCATAGGTGGCGGCGATACTCACGGCATTGTAGGCATGGGTGACGCGCCGTAAGGCCAAGAAACCAATGACCGGTATCACGCAGGCAAGCAGTAGCGAAAGCTTTAACGTGGTGATGACCTCGGGCGTGAGGCCAGTTACCGCAAGAGACTGGCCACCCTTTAGTCCCAGGGCCATTAACAGATACAGCGCCAGAAACCGGCTGATCGCAGCCGGGATTTCTAGGTTGGATCGAACGGCCCCAGCAAAGAGCCCCAGCAGAAAAAACAGGACTGCTGGGTGAAGAAGCGCGGTCACGCAGTAATCTTCAGGCCGCGCGCAGTCGGGCCGCCTGCCCCGGGAGGCTGGCCAACTCTTTATACCGATCGGCCGCACAACTGGCCGCAAAGGCATGGGGCTTTACCTGGGGCGATACATTGCATACCCCGCGTATGTAGCCAATGGCCTGTTGCACGACGCAGTGCGACCCGTTCTCTGGTTCCGGCGAGATATCCAGGTGCACCTCTACCGACCGATCTGCCAGAACCGGGGCCAGCTTCAGGTAGAGGTCTGCCACCTTATAGACCTCGTTCATTAGCCGCATCTGAGGGCGGTCCACCCGCTGGTCGTAGTCGCGTTCGCGGATTGTTTCGCCAAAGAGTTTGCAGCCGTGGTTACCATCGATGTGCACCACGACTACCAGGGTGTAGTCGGCAAACCAGGTGTTCCCCTGAGAGAGGCGGCATGAGTCCGCACCAATATAGACCTTGGAGGCGGGGCTCTGGGCCGCGATAAACCGTTGCACCTCGGACAAATCAAAGCTCATGGTAGGGACTATCCTCCTGAGTTACTTTTCTCCCGTGCCCAGCCCCTGCCTGGGGCTAGACGGAGACTAAACTTCCGGAGTGTATCGCGAGCGGGCAGGCTTTGTGCGATGCATCGTTCCTGCTTTTCCGAAAAACCGGTCACGGCATCGGCCATCGTTGTTTTTCTATGCCCCAGGGCTCTAGAATCGGGACGTTTCGGCGTAAACCCCAATCTCAACCCAAGTTTCTCTATGACCGAACTTCATGTCTACTGTCAGGCTGGTGCCCGGCACACGCAGGTCGAGGGCTGGCACGATGGCCGGCTTAAAATACGGCTAAAGGCGCGCCCCGCAGAGGGGCGTGCAAACCGCGCACTTGTCGACTGGCTGTCAGATCGGCTGGGATGCATGCGGGGGCAGGTGGTCTTAATTTCTGGTGAAAAAAGTCGTTACAAGACAATTCTTATTGAAGGCCATGGGCCTGAAGAGGTGCTGGCACGCCTCTCGAGCATGGGCCCCCCGGCGCTCTCTTCGCATTCCACCTAGCGCTGGCATTGAGCCACCTGCCGGGCGCATGGCCTGTGTCCGAGTGGAAAGTTAATGCAGAACCGTATCCTTGGCCCGATAGTGGCTGCCGTCTTGCTTGTGCACGGGGCCGTGGTCTTTTTTTCGCTGCGCACCGCTGTACCAGTGCCGCCCGAAGTTACCGCCGTGGTTGCCTTTTTCGTCTCGCCTGCGGTCCCTCCAAGCCCCCCGGTGCGGGCCGCGTCAGCCGAGAGACGACCCGCCCCGAGACCCGATCCAGCCCCGCAGGCAGTGGCGCCCCAGCCTCAACCCCTGGTAAGCCAACCGACCCGCCCGATAGAGACTTCTGCACCATCCGTTGCGGCTAGCACCCCGCAGGCCACGAGCCAGCTAAGCCCTGCGCAGGTGCCCTCCGAGCCTTCGGAGCCCGCAAGCCGCGTGAGCCCTGCGGTCCCGGCACCTGCATCTGAGCCAGCCCCTGCAGCGCCCGTTGCAGTGTCAATCGACGCGGTGCGTTACCTGAAGCCCCCGCAGGTAGTCTATCCTCCCCTATCGCGCCGCATGGGAGAGACCGGCCGGGTGGTGGTTCGCGTGCTCGTTGATGCTCAGGGGGTGCCGACCGAAGTAACGCTGGCCGAGCCTTCGCGTTTTGCGCGTCTGAATGACCAGGCCCTGCAGGCGATGCGTCAGGCCCGATTTGAACCCTATCGGGTCAATGGCCGGCCGATGTCTGTCACTATGTTGGCCCCGATTGTTTTCACCTTAGAGGATCGTCCATGAACGAGGCAGCCACGCCCGGTATCGCCCACTTTGTCTCTCAGACCGATGCCGTTGGTATGGTCTTGTTTGTTATCTTGTTGTTGATGTCTGTCGCCTCGTGGACAGTAATCCTGGTGCGTCTGGTTCTTCGGGCACTGCAAAAGCGCCGCTCCCATCAGTTTCGTCAGCAGCTCGAGTCTCAGGCGTCGGTCGCCGACTTTGTGGGAAGTCATCCGGCAGACCCCCTTGAGGAGCCGTTCTCCTGGTTTATGGCAGAACTCAGCAAGGCCCAACGGTCGGCTGATGCCCTCGGGCAGCGGGCCCAAATACTGATGGACCGCATCGCCGCCCGTCTCGAAAACGGCCTGACCCTCCTCGGAACCGTGGCCTCGACAGCGCCCTTTGTGGGCCTCTTCGGAACCGTCTGGGCGGTCTACCATGCCCTGGTGGCCATTGGTATGACAGGCTCTGCCGGCCTGGAGCAGGTGGCTGGCCCCGTAGGAGAGGCGCTCATCATGACGGGCCTTGGCCTGGCGGTGGCGATTCCCGCAGTGGTGGGCTACAACCTAATTGTGCGGACCAATCGTCTGCTGCTGACTGAGCTCAATGGCTTTGCCCAAGAGCTCATCGAAGACCTGGTGCTGGCCCACGAGGCTAAGGGATAAGGACAAGTCATGGCATTTTCATACTCCCCGCGTTCTGGGCATGGGTCGCATGGTTTGGTTGCCTCAGAGATAAACATGATTCCGCTTATCGACGTCATGCTCGTTTTGTTGGTGATCTTTATGGTCACTGCGCCCTTGCTCACCCATGCAGTCAAGCTCAACCTGCCTGTTGCCGAAAGCCAGGTGAGTCGCGTAAATGCAAAGCCACTGGCGGTGTCTGTTCAGGCCGATGGCAGCCTGTTTCTGGCAGACCAAAAGATCGATCGCACGGCACTGAAGGCCGAGTTTGCGCGGGCAGTGGGTCAAGACCCCGAGATACAACTGCACCTGCGGGCTGATACAGCGGTGGCCTATGGCCGTGTTGCCGAGGTGCTCTCGGATGCGGCCGCAGCAGGCGTGACCCGAATGGGGTTTATTACACAGCCGTAATAGCGCTGCGCAGGGCCGCAGTAAGTTCGGTGGGCGCTTCTGTCATGAGTGAATGCCCGCAATCCAGGGTGTAGACCTTGGCCTGAAGTGCCTGTGCGAGTTCTCGTACAGAGCGCGCAGGGGTCATCTGATCGCGGCTGCCCACCACCAGGCTGGTGCGCACGGCAGCCGCTGCCTGCGAGGCGGAATCTGCTGCAGTACCACTAAGCCTCTGCGCTGCCTCTAGGCCGCGGGCATAGTTGTTACAGAGCCGAAAGTCGTGGGCAAACAGGTTTACAGAGGGGTCGGCCAGGCCGATGATCCGGCGCATCAGGGCGCGGCTGGCGCCATACAGCCAGGTGCCCGGCCCCGGCGTTCCCGGTTTGGGTGCAAGGCTGTAGATCGACCATGCGGCCACATTCTCTACGGCCTCAAGCGGGTCGCGCTCTGCGAGTTCTAGTAACTGCGGCGACACCCGCATGGGGTAGGTGGTGCCCACCATGACCAAATGGGTGATCACTGGGGCAGCCATCTGCGCATGCGTTCCCCCTGCTGCGACCTGTGACCGTTCTGCTGCTGGCTTTGGCTGCGCTGCCGCCGTGGTTGACTGCGCTGCTGCTTCGAGGGCAATCAGCGAGCCCATGCTGTGGCCCACCAGCGCGGCGGTTTTTACGCCTGCTGTCGCGAGTAGCCCAAGTAGCCAGGCCCCGGCCTCTTCAATCGATGCCAGAGGCAGGCCTTTACTCTTTCCGTGACCGGGTAGGTCGAGGGCCAGCACGCTGTAGCCATGATGGGCAAAGGCCCTTGCCTGTAGGCCCCAGACACTATGGTCGTTTACCGCCCCGTGCACGAACACTACGCAGGGAAGGCTTGGGTCAAAAGGCCTGCCCCCGGTGTAGGCATAGGTGCCCTGAACAATCATGCCCCTGTGGCCGACTTCTCGGCCCCTGACTTCTCGGCCCGCTTGAGCGCCTGGCGTAGGTCTTCGATCAGGTCGTGGGGGTCTTCCAGGCCAATGGAGAGTCGCACGGTGCCCTGGCCCAAGCCTGCCTGCCGCAGGGCCTCTTCCGACATTCGAAAGTGGGTGGTCGAGGCGGGGTGAATGACCAGCGACCGGCAGTCGCCGACATTGGCGAGGTGGGAAAAAAGGCCGAGTGCGTCGATAAATGCCTTGCCCTGATCGCGGCTGCCCTTAATGTCAAAGCTTAAGACGGCACCGGCTCCTTTAGGCAGCAGGGTCTTGGCCAGGGCATGGCTGGGGTGTGTCTCCACCATGGGGTGGCGCACCGAGGCCACAAAGGGGTGACTTAACAGAAACTCCACCACCTTCTCGGTGTTTGCGATATGCCGGGCCATACGCAGCGGTAGGGTTTCAAGCCCCTGCAGAATATGCCAGGCGGTCTGTGGGCTCATACAGGCCCCGAAGTCGCGCAGTCCTTCCCGCCTGGCACGCAGCGAGAAGGCCCCGACGGTGCTTTCCTCAGAAAAGACCATGTTGTGAAAGCCTGCATAGGGTTCGGTGAGCGTGGGGTACTTGCCTGAGGCCTCGTAGTCAAACCTTCCACCATCGACCACCAGGCCGCCAATCACCGTGCCATGGCCACTGAGAAACTTCGTGGCCGAGTGAAACACCAGGTCTGCGCCGTGGCTTAGGGGCTGCAGCAGCCAGGGCGTTGTTAGCGTGCTGTCCACCAGAAAGACCAGCCGGTGGTCGGTTGCAATCTCAGAAATGCCGGCGAGGTTCAGCACATCAATACCGGGGTTACCCAGGGTCTCGCCAAAGAGCAGACGGGTATTGGGCCGAATCGCATCACGCCAGGCATCAAGGTCTGCAGGCGGAACAAAGCTGGCGGTGATACCGAATCGGGGCAGGGTATAGCTCAGCAGATTGTGCGAGCCGCCGTAGAGGGCAGCACTGGCCACAATGTGGTCTCCCGCGCTGAGCAGGGTGGCAATCGCCAGGTGCAGGGCCGCCTGCCCACTGGCGGTGGCAATCGCGCCGACGCCGCCATCCAGCGCAGCAATGCGCTCCTCAAGTACGGCATTGGTGGGGTTCGAAATACGAGAATAGACATGCCCCGACTGCTCCATGTTAAAGAGGGCAGCGGCCTGGTCTGCCGAAGGGAATACAAATGATGTGGTGAGGTGAATGGGCACGGCCCGCGCCCCAGTGGCAGGGTCGGGTGCCGCCCCGGCATGCAGGGCGAGGGTGTCAAAGCCGGGTCGAAAGGGCGTGGTCATGGCTATCTTTCAGTGTATCGCCTTCGGGGGTAACCGTAACGCCCACCTCGAGCCGGTGATGCGCGCCCCCATGAATCACCCCGCGTAGCGGCGAGACATCGGCAAAGTCACGCCCGACCGCGAGCCGAATATAGTCCAGCCCAGGCGAGGCAAGTCCTGTTCGGTTGTTGGTGGGATCGCAGTCAAGCCATTGGTCATCGCCCAGATAGACGGAGACCCAGGCATGGGAGGCGTCAGCCCCAATAAGCCGGGGCTGGCCTTCGGCTGGCTCGGTAATAAGGTACCCACTGACATAGCGGGCAGCCAGCCCGCGGCTGCGCAGGCAGGCCAGCATGATGTGGGCAAAGTCTTGGCAGACTCCGCTGCGCTGGGCAAGCGCGGTTCGCGCAGCGGTCTGAACCGTGGTGGTCTGCGGGTTGTACTGCAACTCCCGATGGAGCAGCGCGGTCAGTGCCGTGCAGACTTCTGCCAGAGGCCTGCCCGCCACAAATACTTCGGCCGAGAACGCAACAAATTCTTGGCCTCGGGGCACATAGCTTGACGGATAGGCATAGAGGCTTTCTTTGAGGGCGGGCTTTGTGGGTGCATAGGCAATTGCCTGGGCCATGAACTCCCAGGGCGACTTCCAAGATGACACCCCTAGCGAGTCCCGCGGAGGCACCGTTAGTTTCTCCCCCGGGGGCAGACCTCCTTGCGTATCTCTAGCGATGCTCCAGGTCTCGAGTACCGAGGTAACGCACACCGTGAGCTCGGCATGTGCCGTTTCCTGGTTGAAGAACCACTGCTGGTTACCAAAGGCATCTGTTGTCTGCAGGGCGAAGGTGGGCTGCGGATAGACCTGACGGTGTACCGAGACGACCCGCTGGCATGGCGTGTTACTGGGCTCAAGGTGGGCCTGGTGCCAAGAGGTTGTTACCGCGGGCTGATAGAGATACCGGGTCTCGTGGCTCACCCGAATGCGCCGTGCCTGCGTCGGCTGCGGCAGAGACAGAGACCTAACCACCAAGGCTGGTGTCGCGGTCGTAGACATGGACAAAATACTGCTGGGTAATGCGATCGGACAACTGCCAGGCAGCCTGCTGTATCTCCTGCAGCCAGCAGGACAGCCTCTCGTCGTTCTCCGAAATATGCTGCAAAACGCCAGAGGGCGGAATGTCGATGGTCTGTGCCAGCGCGTCCGGCTCTCCCATCGGGGTCTGCGCAAGCTTTGACAGTCGTTTGCGCAGGCTAAGGGCAACCCAGGTCAGTGACCGGGGGCTCTGGTCGTGGGACAAGAACAGGTCCATGAGCCTGCGACGCGGCGTATGCGAGGGCAGGGGTGCCAGGTCGCTGGGGTTGGTCTCAAAGAGGCGCGTGAGCACCAGGCCCACGGCTGATCCCCGGTAGACTGTCTCTTCGGGCTGCGGCAGCACACGGGCCTGGGTGGCCGTTGCCAGAACATCTGCCAGAAAACCCAGTCTTTCCAATAATCGACCGATCATTAAAAGCTGCCAGCCATCATCCCGCAGCATCCGGTCTGACTGCGCCCCGGTCATGCTCGCCAGGGCGCGGCTGGTGCGTTCCAGGGCTTTTAAGGCTGTGACTGCAGAGGGCTGCTCGCTGGGTTTAAAGGCAGAGCCCAGAGATGCCAGGCAGTCTTCTACGGCATGCCAGTGCTCCTGCGATAGCCGGTCACGCACCGCAGAGGCAGACCGTCGCAGGTGGGCAAGTTGATAGGCAAGGCTTTGCGGTGCCGCCGAATCACCCAGGCTGGTAATCAGGTCTTCCAGCGCAGATACAGGCTGTAACGCCCTGGGGCCGAGTCGCAGCCAGAGATGGGATAGCCAGCTCTCCAGCGCCGAAGGGCTGGGGGTTTCGGTAAGAAGGGTATCGAGACGCACCTGCACCAGACGAAGGCTGTTCTCGCTGCGCTCGGTGTAACGCCCCATCCAGAAGAGGTTCTCCGCCGCGCGACTGGTGACCCCCCGGTGCACGATCGGGGGAGGGCTGTACAGGTTTGGTCCAGCCGCCTGGTCCGCCAGAGGTGTCTCGTTATCGATCAGCCAGACATCGGCGCTGCTGCCGCCCTGCTGCATTGAGGCGATCTGATGTCTTCCCACTACCCGGGCCATGCCGCCGGGAATAACCTGCCATTGATCGGGCCCGGGCCCGATCCGAAGGGCAAATACGCGCAGCAGGTAGGGCTGGTTGACCAGCCCCTCTCGCCAGACCGGCATCTGATCGAGTGCAACGATTGACTGCACTGCATAGGCCTCTGGATCTTCCGCGATACGCCCACGCCATGCCGCTTGCTCGTCTTGTGAAAGAGAAGGCAGCAGCACCGTCTCGAAACTCTCGCGCCCCGGCGCATCGGGATAGCTGGGCTTGATAACGCATCGGTCGAACTCATCGCTCACGGCCTTGCGTGCGGCCGCCTCGCCACACCACCAGGTGTCGGCAGAGGCAAGGGCCAGGGGCCCACCGAGCACCGCCTCTGAGAGCCCAGGCAGAAAACCCAGTAAGGCCGGAGACTCCAGAAATGCCAGCCCCGGAGCATTTACGATTGCCACCTGGCCGGCCAGGTAGGCATTAAGCAGCCCTGGCGTACCCAGGGTTGAGTCGGCCCGCAGCGTCAGCGGATCAAGAAAGGCGTCATCCATACGTTTCACGATGACATGCACCCGCTCGAGCCCCTTGAGGGCTTTGAGAAAGACCTGGCCGTTACGCACCACCAGGTCGTGGCCCTCCACCAGGGTCAGACCGAACTGTCGGGCCAGATAGACCTGCTCAAAATAGGTCTCATTAAATGGGCCTGGCGACAGCAGGGCGATATGGCTTGGGCCCGACTCGGGATTCAGCCTGCCAAGGCCTTCCACAAACTGCCGCAAGACCTGGGCCCAGGGCCTTACCTTCAAGGCCTGAAAGGCGTCGGCATGCTGGCGCGAAACCAACAGCCGGTTTGTTAAGGCATAGCCAAGTCCCGAGGGGGCCTGGGTGCGCTGGGATAAGACAACCCATGTTTCGTCTGGCTGACGGGCGAGGTCAAAGGCAATCACCTGCAGGTATTCCCGCGGTCCTTGTCCTCCGATGGCAGGCGACTGTACGGCGGGAATAAAACCGGGATGACCATAAACAAGGGCACTGGGAAGCAGGCCTTGATCGAGCAACTGACCATCACCATAGACATCTGCGGCGATATGTTCGAGAAGCGCGGCACGCTGGCAGACTCCCTGAGAAATGCCTTGCCAGTCTCTGCCATTGAGTAGTAAAGGAAATAGTTCCAGCGACCAGGGCCGCTGCGACTGGGAGTCTGGTGAATAGATGTTGTAGCTCAGGCCATGGTCTTGGATCTGGCGGTTTAGCTCTTCGTGGCGCTGTCGCCGGCTCTGCTCGGTCTGAGGGCCGAGGGCGAAGAATTGCGAATAGGCAGTGGCAGTGGCAGCGTTCAAAAGGTACCAAGCGAGGGCAGAGACGGTTAAGGCATCGGGCGACGTAGGTCCATGGTAAACGGAAACTCGGGGCTTGCGGCAACATGACGGAGCCTTGCGCTGGCATGAGGCAAGTCGCCAGGCGTGTGGTTGGCCCGAAAGAACCGTGACAGCCTTCGGCTCTCAGCCTCGTAGGCATTGACCGGAAAGGTGTCGTAGTTTCTTCCGCCCGGATGCACCACGTGATACTGACAGCCCCCAAGCGATCGATGGTTCCAGGTGTCTACCAGGTCGAATGTAAGTGGCGAATGCACGCCAATACTTGGGTGCAGGCTTGAGGAAGGGTTCCAGGCCTTGTAACGCACACCGGCCACATAGTCCCCCTCAACCCCTGTGGGCTGTAAAGGCAGCGCCTGGCCGTTACAGGTGACCAGGTATCGGCTGGGATTCAGCCCATTGATGCGCAGTTCAATGCGTTCGAGTGAAGAGTCAACATAGCGCACCGTGCCGCCCCCGCTATTTTCTTCTCCCATAACATGCCATGGCTCTAAGGCCATGCGCAGGGTTATCTGCATGCCCTGCAGACTGAGGTCGCCAAGACGGGGAAAGCGAAACTCCACGTGCGGGGAAAACCAGTCGGGGTCAAAGTCGTAGCCTGAGGCCTTCAGGTCGAACAAGACATCGTGCAGGTCTTGCACGATAAAGCTAGGGAGCATAAAGCGGTCGTGCAGTGCGGTGGTCCATCGGGTTACCGGGGCCTCGTAGGGGCGAGACCAGAACTTTGCCACCAGTGCCCGCAGCAGCAGCTGCTGCACCAGGCTCATCCGCGCGTGCGGCGGCATCTCGAAGGCCCGAAGCTCAAGCAGCCCCAGTCGCCCGGTGGGGCCATCGGGCGAGAACATCTTGTCAATGCAAAACTCACTGCGGTGCGTGTTGCCCGTGACATCGATCAAGATGTTGCGCAGGCTGCGATCGACCAGCCAAGGCGGCATCACCTCGCCAAAACGGCTGCGATGTCTCCTAATTTCCGCCAGGGCTATTTCCAGTTCGTATAACTGGTCGTTGCGGGCCTCGTCAAGCCGAGGCGCCTGGCTGGTCGGGCCAATAAAGAGCCCGCTAAACAGGTAGCTTAGGCTCGGGTGGTTATGCCAGTAGACCAGCAGGCTTGCCAGCAATTCCGGGCGTCGCAGAAAAGGGCTGTCGGCCGGTGTGGCCCCACCCAGCACCATGTGGTTGCCGCCGCCCGTGCCCGTGTGCCTGCCATCGGTCATGAACTTTTCGGCAGACAGCCGCGAGGCAAAGGCTGCCGCATAGAGAAATTCCGTATGGGCCAGCACCTCATTCCAGCTGTGGGCCGGGTGGATATTGACCTCAATCACGCCGGGATCGGGGGTAACCTGCAATACCTGCAGCCGTGGGTCACGCGGGGGCGGGTAGCCTTCGAGAATCACCGGCATGTTCAGGGCCTCTGCCGTCTCTTCTACCCTGTGCACCAGCGCAAGATAGTCTTCGAGCCGCGCCAAAGGGGGCATAAAGACATAGAGCTGTGATGACTGCCCGCCGTGGCTTACCTCTGCCTTGGGCCCATTGGCCCGCATCGGGTCGCGTGTCTCAACGACCAGCGCCGTTCGGGTCGGTCCGTGGGCGGTTTCGGCAGAAGGCGCCTCATCAAGCCCTGCCATCCCGCCCTGGTGTGCGGGTCTTTGCATGCGTAGGGTCTGGGCCGGGGGAAGCGCTGCCCGCGGTGCGCTTGGGTCAATGGGGTGCTGATGCAGTTCGTCCGTCTTTGGCACCCAGGGCAGCGAGTCTAGGGGCAGCCGATAGCCCATCGGTGAATCGCCAGGCACAAGGTACATTCGTTCATCCCGCAGAAACCAGGGGCCGGTGGTGAATACGGTTCCGGAGAGCTCAGGGCTGCCCGGTACTGTGGTCAGAGGAAGTGCATAGCCCACTACCGCCGATAGCCCTTGCGAATAGACCCGCCGCAGCCGTGTGCGCTCCATGGGATCTTCCAGGCGTGCGTCAAAGGGGTCAACGTTGATCGGCAGCCGCCGCTCGCGCCAGAGGTAGTAGAAGGTGTCCTCATAGCCGGGGGTGATGGTCTGCGTGGTGAGCCCGAGGTTCATTGCAAGGCTTTCGATAAACCGCTTCGCGTCTTCGCTGGTCTGCTGCCGTGGCTGCGCCTCATCGGCCAGCAGCGCAGGGTTGTGCCAGCAGGGCTCGCCATCGGTGCGCCAGTAAAGGCTTAACGCCCAGCGCGGCAGCTGCTCTCCTGGGTACCACTTGCCCTGGCCAAAATGCAGGAAACCGCCCTGACCATATTCCTCGCCCAGCCGCTCGATGAGGTCGATGCCGTAAATGCGCTTGGTGGGCCCGAGGGCATCGGTATTCCACTCGGCCGCATCGCGATCGGTGCTCGACACAAAGGTAGGTTCGCCGCCCATGGTAAGGCGTACATCCTCGCTGATGAGCGCCTGATCAACTGCATGGCCTAGCCCCAGAATGTTCTGCCATTGGGTATCGGAATAAGGAAGGGTGACGCGGGGCGATTCATAGATACGCGAGACCGACATCTCGTGGCCAAACTGGACTTCGGCCTTTTCAAGCCGGCCCTCAATGGGCGCGGCCCCGGAAGGCTGCGGTGTGCAGGCCAGCGGAATATGGCCTTCGCCGGCCAAAAGCCCCGACGTGGGGTCCAGGCCAATCCAGCCCGCACCCGGCAGATAGACCTCGCACCAGGCGTGTAGGTCGGTGAAATCGCGGTCTGAGCCGGAGGGGCCATCCAGAGACCGGACATCGGGCTTGAGCTGAATGAGATACCCCGAGACAAACCGCGCCGCAAGTCCCAGGTGCCGCAGCATTTGTACCAACAGCCATCCTGAGTCGCGGCAGGATCCGCTGCCAAGCGCAAGCGTCTGCTCGGGGGACTGCACACCGGGCGCAAGGCGAATGAGGTAGGTAATGTCTTTGTGCAGCCGTTGGTTCAGACCCACCAGAAAATCGATGGTGCGGGTCTTGGTCTGCGAGGTGCGGCGCAGGTAGTCGGCAAGCCTCGGCCCGGGGGGAGGGCAGGCTAGGTAAGGCGCGAGCTCCTCGCGCAGGGCTGGGTCATAGGCAAAGGGGTAGTGCTCAGCCTGCGGCTCTAGAAAAAAGTCAAAGGGGTTGTAGACCGCCATTTCAGCAACTAGGTCTACGGTTACCTTCAGCTCTTTGGTTTTCTCGGGAAAGACAAGCCGAGCCTGGTAATTGGCAAAGGGGTCTTGCTGCCAGTTCAGAAAATGGCCTTGAGGCTCTATTCCTAGGGAATATGCTAGTACGCGCGTTCGGCTGTGCGGTGCGGGCCGCAGCCGCACGACCTGCGGGCCAAGGCTGATTGCCCGGTCGTAGCGGTAATGGCTGACATGGTGAAGGGCAACGTGTATGGACATAAGCGACTAACGCACTAAAAAAGTGCAAAAAAGTGTTTGAAAATGAAAGACTTAGGAGGAAAGGAGGATTCGCATTATTCCCCTCTTATGCACTGCAACACAAGCTTTTTCTGCTGAAAAATAGTCTTTGCTCCTGGGCATGGGCGGTCTCAGACTGGTACCGGCTTTAGGCATCGCTCGGGCCCGATCCCGCCCGGGTTGGCTGCGCCTTCCCTTTATGACAGGTGACCGCAGCGTGATATTTCAATAAAGTGCGGTAAATTCATCCTGCCGCGGACATAACAATGAAGAAAACCATCGTTCTTCTCGACGACGATATAGGTGTTCGCCTTGCGATCGCGCGCGCGCTTGAGTTCGCCGGGTTTGAAGTAATGCCCTTTTCCTCTGGCCAGGACCTGCTTGCCCGGATATCGGAGGTGCTGCATCAGGCGGACGGGCAGGTCGGCTTTCTGTTAGATATGCGCATGCCCGGTGGCGTCTCTGGTCTTGAAGTTATGCGCCGACTGCGTGAGCGGGGAATTGCGCATCCTGTTGTTTTCCTCTCAGGGGAGGCACATCTGCAAGAGGCCATTGAGGCACTCAAAGCCGGTGCCTCGGATTTTCTTCTAAAGCCTGTTGATCACGAAAAGCTGGTCCAGGCCCTGCGGTGTGCCCTCGATGCTGTGGCGATCGGGCAGGATCAGCCTGACGAAGAGGAGTCCGATGCGCCCATTGATCTGGGAACCGTTTTTGCGGGTTTTCAGGGGCAGACTGAAGAGCCGGAAGGCCCTGGCTCAGAAGGGTTTGCCGCGCTTACGCGCCGTGAGCAGGAGGTCTTGTCGTTTGTGCTCAAGGGGTTTCGCAGCCTGCAGATAGCCTCGGCGCTACAGATCTCTGAGCGCACGGTAAAGATGCACCGATCTAACATCATGGCGAAGGTAGGGGCCCACGGCGCAACCCATCTGGTCTATCTCTATCAGCAGTTCCGCCGCGGCCATTCCCGTGTCGCCTAAAAAGTCGTGGGCAGGATGATTCCCCCAGCCGATGTGGGACATGACTGGGAAGAGCGGTCCGCCCGCCTTCGGCAGGCGCGTCTCGATCAGGGCTTCTCGCTTTCGGCTATGGCGGGGCGCCTCACCGTAAGCGTAACCGAGTTGGCCGCTATTGAGGCCGCCAATTTTCAGTACTTCGATTCGGGCGAGCGCGTGCAACTTTTTCTGACCAAGCTCGAGGCGATTCTTCAGCCTTCAAGCCCCGTCTGCGGGCAGTTTATCCCTAAGTTTCTGCGTGACGACCTGTCTGCCTAGCGCGGCGACTTGACTTTTTGCCGGCCAGTGAAGAACACTAGCCTTCGCACGCGTCTGGAGGCTGCCTTGGAATTTCCTGATCATCTGCGCTACACCCTGTCTCACGAGTGGGCCTCGCAAGAGCCCGATGGTGACGTTCTCGTTGGTATTTCGGCGCTTGCCCAAGACTCTCTGGGTGAACTTGTCTATGTGGAACTACCGTCGCTTGGAAAATCCGTTGCTGCGGGTGAAGCCTGCGCAGTTGTCGAGTCCACCAAGGCCGCCTCTGATGTCTATGCGCCGATTGCAGGCGAGGTAACGGCAGTAAACGAGGCGCTGCGCAACGAACCTCAGACGGTTAACGCGGCGCCCTATACCGAGGGCTGGCTTTTTCGCATCCGGCCAGCAGTCGGTGCCGATCTGTCCGCATTACTCAGTGCCCAAGACTATCAGGCCCAGGCCCACTAAATTTTTTCCAGGAGTTTTCCCGCATGAAGACTGTCGAACCGATCGATCGACTCGATGCCCTATTGGCTGAAGACGCCTTTCATGCCCGCCACATTGGCCCGTCCACCGAAGCCCAGCAGTCGATGCTTGCCGCTCTTGGCCTTGATTCGGTTAATGCGCTGATCCGCGAGACCGTTCCGGCCAGCATTCTGCGCGGCGACCTATTGGCCCTGCCAGAGCCTATGGATGAATCTGCCGCTCTGCAGTACCTGCGGGGGCTCGCATCAGACAATGCGGTCTTCCGCAGCTACATCGGGGCGGGCTACTACGGCACCCATACCCCGCAGCCCATCGTTCGTAATGTTCTAGAAAACCCCGGCTGGTACACCGCCTACACCCCGTATCAGGCAGAGGTGGCCCAGGGGCGGCTTGAGGCCTTAATGAACTTTCAGCAGGTGGTCGTTGACCTCACGGGGCTGTCCACGGCCAATGCCTCATTGCTCGATGAGGCAACGGCTGCAGCCGAGGCTATGGGCATGTTCTTGCGAGTCCGCAAAGATGCCAAAGCCTCGCGTTACCTGGTAGACCAACAGGTGCATCCTCAGGTGCTTGCCGTACTGCGCAGCCGCGCTCGCTGGATGGGCATTGCCATTTACCTCTGCGACCTGTCAAAGCCTCTGTCTGCCGACACCCTTGCTGGAGTCTTTGGGGCCCATGTACAGACCCCCTCAACCGAAGGCCGGCTTTTTCATGTCGCGCAGCTGGCAGAGCAGTTGCATGGCGTGGGGGCGCGGCTTGCTGTGGGTACTGATCTCTTGGCCCTTATGCTCACCCAGTCGCCCGGGCAGATGGGTGCAGATGCCGCCTTGGGCAGTGCCCAACGGTTTGGTGTTCCTATGGGGTTCGGCGGGCCCCATGCCGCGTTTCTGGCAGTGCGGGCTGACCTCGTACGTGCAATGCCGGGCCGCATTATTGGAGTCTCGGTTGATGCCCACGGGCAGCCGGCCTATCGCATGGCTTTACAGACCCGCGAGCAGCATATTCGGCGCGATAAGGCCACGAGTAATATCTGCACCGCCCAGGCGCTGCTTGCCAATATGGCAGGGTTTTATGCTGTCTATCATGGGCCCGAGGGCCTTACCCGAATTGCCCTGCGGGTCAATGTCTTTGCACGGGTGCTCGCCCAGCGGGTGGGTCAGTCAAGCCAAGGTGCGCTCTCGCCCGTACACCAACACTTTTTTGACACCCTGGTCTTCGATGCCCCAAGCCACAAGGCGGCGATCCTGCAGCGGGCGGCAGAGCGGCGTATTAACCTGCGTGACTATCCGCAGTCCACGCGTCTGGGGGTATCGCTTGATGAGACGGTCACGCTGCGCGACCTCGCTGATCTCATCTGGGTATTTACCGGCAACGACACTAGCCCTGACAGCCTGCGGGGGCTTGCGATGACGACCCTGCCTGAGTCTCTGGGCAGCGATATGCGGCGAAGCGAGCCGGTTCTGGGTCATCCCGTGTTTCACCAGTATCGCAGCGAGACTGAGTTTGTCCGGTACCTCAAACGGCTGGAGAACAAAGATATTTCGTTAGTGCATTCTATGATTCCGCTCGGGTCGTGCACCATGAAGCTCAATGCCGCCTCTGAGATGGCTCCCGTAAGCTGGCCAGAGTTTGCCGCGTTGCATCCTTTTGTTCCGGCAGAGCAGAGCCGTGGCTATACCCGCATGCTCAAAGAGCTGCGTGACTGGCTGGTTGAGATTACCGGCTTTGCCGAGGTGAGCTTTCAGCCTAACTCGGGTGCCCAAGGGGAGTATGCGGGCATGATGGCGATTCGTCTCTACCAGGCAGCACAGGGTCAGGGCCATCGGGATGTCTGCCTTATTCCCTCATCGGCCCACGGCACCAATCCCGCAACCGCGCAGATGATGGGCCTGAAGATAGTCGTGGTGGCCTGCGATGCCAACGGCAATATTGATCTTGCCGATCTCGCTGCCAAGATCGCAGAGCATGGTCCGCAGCTCTCTGCCCTAATGGTTACCTATCCGTCTACACATGGCGTCTTTGAGTCTGCGATTCAAGAGGTCTGTGCCCAGGTGCATGCCGCCGGTGGTCAGGTCTACATGGATGGCGCTAATCTGAATGCCCAGGCGGGGCTTACGCAGCCTGGCCAGATAGGTGCCGATGTCTGCCACATGAACCTGCACAAGACCTTTTGTATTCCCCACGGTGGCGGCGGCCCGGGTATGGGGCCGATTGCGGTGGCGGCCCATCTGGCCCCGTATCTCAATGCTCATCCTTTTTACGAGGCCGATGCGGCCAATAGCGTTTCTGCGGCCCCCGTGGGAAGCGCGCTTATCACGACGATTTCCTACATGTACATACGCATGATGGGGGCGAGCGGTGTTCGCAAGGCCACAGAGATCGCCATTCTCAATGCCAACTACCTTGCCCACAGGCTTAAAGACTATTTCCCCATTCTGTACACCGGAGAACACGGGCGGGTGGCGCATGAGTGCATTCTTGATCTACGTGGCCTGAAGGCTGAGCTCGGTGTCACTGCCGAAGACGTTGCCAAGCGCCTCATGGACTATGGCTTTCATGCCCCCACCTTGTCATTCCCAGTGGCCGATACCCTTATGGTTGAGCCCACAGAGTCGGAATCAAAGGCTGAGCTCGATCGGTTCGCAGAGGCCATGATTGCCATCGCAGGCGAGATTGCCAAGATTCGTTCGGGTGCCTTTGACCGGGTCGATAACCCACTAAAAAATGCGCCACACACCAGTCGTGAACTGGTGGGCACCTGGCCGTATGCATACAGCCGTGAAGAGGCGGTATTTCCGTTGCCTTGGGTGCGCGCCGCGAAGTTCTGGCCTTCGGTTAAGCGCATCGACAATGCGGCAGGCGACCGCACGCTTGTCTGCACCTGCCCGCCCATTGCAAGCTACCAGGAGACGGCGTGACCCAGAGCCTTGTTCTCGAGTCTCTGCACCGTGCTGCTGGCGCCCGGTTGGGCCCCTTTGCCGGATTCTCCATGCCGATTCAGTATGCCGAAGGCCTTAAGGCCGAGCATCTGCATACCCGTAGCCATGCTGGCCTTTTCGATGTCTCCCATATGGGCCAGTTGCGCATTACTGCGGCGTCCGGGGGAGGCCCGGCGCTGCGTAGCAGCCTTGAGGCCGCGCTGCCCATCGACTTTGAGGGCTGGCCCTCAGGCCAGCAGCGGTACACCGTCTTGCTCAACGAGGCCGGGGGTATTGAAGACGACCTGATGCTTGTCTGGCGACCGGGGCCAGAGCCCGAGGTGCGAATGGTCGTGAACGCTGGTAACCGGGAGAGTGATCTCAAGCGTCTGCAAGATCTGGCGCCGGGCCTTCGGTTTGAATGGGTAGATGCGGCGCTCCTAGCCTTGCAGGGCCCTCAGGCCGAGGCCGTACTCGCGGGCCTTGACCCCAAGGCCGCTGCGATGCGGTTCATGGAGTCTGCCGAGCTTAGCCTCTTGGGAGAGACCTGCTTTACCACCCGCAGCGGCTATACCGGCGAAGACGGCTATGAAATCTCTGTGCCCATCGCCAGTGCGGAAAAGATTGCTGCTGCCTTGGCCTCAGACCCACGGGTGCGCTGGGTGGGGCTGGGTGCGCGCGACACCCTGCGGCTTGAGGCGGGTCTGCCACTGCATGGTCAGGATATTCTGCCCACGGTGTCGCCGCTTGAGGCCGGGCTGCGGTTTGCCATTGCACCCGCCCGTCGCCCCGGGGGTGCACGGGCGGGAGGCTTTCCGGGTGCCGATGCGCTTGCCCCGCAGTGGCAGTCAGGCCCGCGCCGAAGGCTACTGGCGTTTTCATCTCAGCAGCCCGTGCCGATTCGCGCCCATGCGGCCGTCATGGGGGCTACAGGTGCGGTGGGAGAGGCTACGAGTGGAACCGTATCGCCTAGTCTTGGCTATCCGATTCTTATGGCGCTGATCGATGCATCGGCAGACAGCCATGGTCTATCGGCACAAGTGCGCGGGCAGTTACTTGCGCTTAGCCCGGTGTCGCTGCCCTTTGTGCCTAAGCGGTACAAGCGAAACTAGCCGGACGGGATTCTGGCGCTCGCGACTCTCTCTGTGGCGTTTTGAGCGCGGACATGGCGATCGGCAAGGCTATTAAACGATCGCTAGTCTGGCTACTGGCGATTGGCTTTACCCTTTTTGTTGGCTATGAGGTCTACCTGCTGGGCTCGGTCTACTGGCTGCGTTCGCATAATCCGCCAAGCACAGCATTCATTAATGCAGAGCGGCAGCGCCTGACTGAGCTCAGGCCCCCGGTTCGTATCCGGCAGACCTGGGTACCGTATGCGGCCATATCGGTGCATGCCAAGAGGGCGGTAATTGCGGCCGAAGATTCTGGCTTTGTGGACCACGAGGGATTTGACTGGAAGGCCCTGGAGAAGGCCGCCCGAGACAACCTTGAGAAAGGAAAGATTCGCAGGGGTGGCTCTACGATAAGCATGCAGCTGGCCAAAAACCTGTTTCTCTCAGCCGACCGCACCTTGCTGCGTAAGGGTCAGGAGTTTTTGATCACGGGGATGCTTGAAACCGTTCTTGATAAGAGGCGTATCCTGGAGATCTATCTGAATGTGGCCGAATGGGGTGTGGGTGTCTTTGGCATTGAGGCTGCTGCGCAGCATTACTTTGCAACCTCGGCTTCGGCGCTCTCACAGGAGCAGGCTGCCTGGCTCGCCTCGATTCTGCCGGCCCCGAGGCGATACGACCGAAACCGAGGCAGCACGTTTATTCAGTCAAAGGCCCAGACCATCATGGCTCGGATGCCCCTGGTGCGGGTGCCCTAACAGCACCGCCCGTTAGACCATTGCCCCCTGGCTGGCCAGCGACTTGACCGTTATCTGGCTTAAAAAGGCCTGTTTCACCAGTTTCATGCGGTCGGCAAGAGCATGCACGGGGGCGCTTTCGGGAGATAAGGGCGCATTCACCACGGGTTCATCAGATTCGGCGTCGAACAAAAGGCATACCCCTTGGGGTGTGATTTCCTCGGCAGGGGTGCTGAGCTTATAGCCACCACCAGGGCCACGAGAGGCCGCTACCAGGCCAGCCTCACGCAGGCTTCTGAATATGAGCTCAAGGTAGCTCACAGAGACATTGAGCTCTTGGGCGATACTCACCAGGCTGATAGCGCCCTTGTTCTGTTTTTTCTGCAGAATGACCAGCGAATCCAATGCAACACGCGACTTGTTGGAGGTATTCATAATCAAACCCTTTGCGGTTTTTCGATATTTTTTCAGCCCCTAAGGGATGTGTAAGGCGTAGACTCAGGGTTTATGAAATTAGTTCCGTAAAGCGTTTTTTTTGGCCCAGGGTTTCTATGTACAACAGCCAGACCCAGTTACAAGTGCTCTCGCAGGTAATGCACCACGATGCGTTAGCCGGTGCCATGCGCGCACTCACCGAGGGCCTCAGCGAGCAGGCCCCAGCGGGAACCCGAATTGTCTGGTCTCCCGGTTCGGTACAAACCGCCATTGGCGACATGCAGGGCGCGCACCATGTCTTTCTGGTAGATCCTGTGCTTGACGGCGGCGGGCAGATTATTTTTTTCTTTCCTACGCCGCTTTCCTTGGCACAAAAAAAAGACCTCGACCGGTTTCTTGGCATGGCAGAGCGGTGGATGCATGCATTGTGTGAAATGGAACAACTCGAGGCCAGCCTAGGACATGCCGCCTCGCAGGATCCTCTTACCGGTGTGCTTAATGCCCGAGCCTATGCGGCGCGAGTGGGGCAGCTGCTGCACCCGAGCCTCTCTGCATCAGGCCCTGCCGTCGTCCTGCACCTCGACCTGATTCAGTTCAAATCGATCAACGACCAACTCGGCGACGAGATGGGTGACGAGCTTCTGTTCGCCTTTGCCGATCGCGTTCGAAAACAGCTCGGCGCTAACGACTGTTTCGGCCGTCTCGGCCCCGACGAGTTTGGTCTGGTGTTTATGGATCGGGTTTCAGGGTCCGAGACCACCGCATTTCTTGAAAAGTTTCTGCGCTGGGTGCAGCGGCCCCCTATACAAACCAGCCATTGGCATGGCGTTCGCATCGGCATTGCCCCGGTTTCTGATCATCAGCTTTCGGCTAGAGAGCTTCTGCTGGCTGCGGCCAATGCCCTAGGCAGCACAAAGGCGATGACCACGCCCGCATACGCGATGGCGGGGCAGTCGCCCCAGGTTATTGCAGCTGATCTTCAGTAGGGGCGGGCATGTTGCAGCGACTCTTTGGGGGCAACAAAAAGGATCAGCTTGTTAAGGCCAAGGAGGAATATGAGGCCGTCTGCCGGCTACAGGGCGACTCCCGCGAGGCACGTGCGGCGCGGCTTCGCATGGGGATCCGCTGCCGTAACGTTATTGATCAGACCTTTCTCGAAGGAATCGAGAAGTGTTCGGAGCACCTGCAGCAGTGCATGGTGGCGGTTATTACGGGAGACCCGCGCCCTCCCGCGCCAAAGGCAGGCGCCTTTCAGAAGGTCAAGACCATTAATGGCCCGATCATGGCCTATATTCCGCTAAAGGCTGCAGAAGAAGTCTTTGCCATCGGCGACCTGTATCAGCGCGAGGAGATCTCCGATGCCCATGCCCTAGAACTCGTGCAGGCGGTTGCCGACAAAATTTCTTTAGAGCTTAAGCTAGAGCGTGCGATAGAGCCTTTAGGCTTTCTGAGCGAGAAGCTCGAGGAAGACCGCGCCGTAGAGGATATGGCGGCGGTGCGCGCTGCACGCCAGAGGCAGGACGGGCAGCCCGACAGCTAGCCTGTTTGGCTAACCTAACTTTAGTTGGCTGCTATGTTTCTGGGCCTCGCGACAAGGGCTGAAGAGCTCCTAGCGGCGCAGTTGTTGGGCCCGGTGGCCGAGCCCCCAGGTTCATGCGAATAGTAAGAAACTCCGGAAGCCAGGGGTTTGCCACTGATAGCGAGTACTCCAACATGGGCCGGAACCAGGCCTTCTGCCATGCCCGGTCTGTAGGCAAGGGGGTTAGCGAAATCAAAACGGCCAGAGCCACCGAAATCGCAATTCCTCGGGCAACGCCAAAAAGCCCCCCCAGAAACCGGTCTATTGCCGCGCCCCCAGAAGCGGTTACGAGTTCCTTGAGTGCCATCCGAACCAGCTTGCCCAGAAGCAGTGCCACCAGCACGACCAGAACGAACCCCAAAACCTGCGGAAGGGGTTCTGTGACTAGTCCGGTTATTGCCTGTGCAGGAAAATCGTAGAGCTGATAGGCCGCTATCAGGGCACCCGACCAGATAACCAGTCCGGTGATCTCCTGGACAAAGCCTCGCAGAATGGCCAGCAGCGTAGAGCTGGCCAAGACCACGATCAATACCCAGTCAATCCAGGTAAGTTGGGAAGTTATCTCGATATCTGCCATAACCAGGTGGTGGCCTGATCGGCGGGATGCTGCCAATAGCGCCTCATTTCAGGCCCCCTTTTCTTTGTCTCGAACTAGGATTCGGCCTGCTCGAGGAAAAGTTAAGGATACGGGCAGTCGTTCTGGACGGGGCTAGTGGCTAGTGGCCTTTGGGCCAGATTCGGTACTGCTGGTAGTGCTACTGGCGCACTAGCCCGCCTGTGTCCGCTGTTGAGGCACCACTTGCAGCTTTTTTTGTGCGTCTCTGGCATTGGCCTCGGCCTCTGCCGCCAGTTGCTCACAAAACTGGCTGTGAAAGTTGGTATAAAGCTCGCCCGCCTCTGTTGCATACACTCTAAACAGGCCAATGAGCTTATCGTCTTCAATGGCAAAGGGCGGCAGGTTGCTGTTGCGGGAAAATATACCGGACACCCCGCCTGTGGGCTCCTCCCGCTGGTCCAGCCTGACCTTTGCAAGGCTGTGACAGATGAAGATTCCGGCAAACTCAGGGCTGGCACCAAGCCTGCGGCACAGACTTCCCCCAATAACAATTGCCCGACCAAACCGGGTGAACAGGTCGAACACGTGGCTTTCCAGCTGGTTTCGAAAGCCGGGATTGCGAAACCAGGGCTCGCGAAACCGGGTGCACTCCCAGAGTGCGTCGGTAACATAACGCGCCACCCAGCGGTTGTAGTCGTTGTCGCTGAGCGCTTGGTAGTCGATGCCATCGGCGGAGTCACGCTGCATGGTGGTTCCTCTCTGAAAAATCAGGGATATAAACCTAGAGTAGAGCAAATGCCCCCTTGCTGCAATGGCAGTGCAACCAGGATGTGGAATTATCCAACCAGAAGATCATCGAACCCACCTGGGGGGGCTTGACAGGTTTGCTAGTCTGACTCTAAAGGAGGATGTTATGAAAAAATATCTGGCATCGTTTAACCGTTATGTTCGTTGTGGCGCTTTTTGCGCCATTGTTGCAGCCGGTGGCTTGCCATCGCTAAGTATGGCGGGGCCAGGCCATGCCCATGGCAAGGCCGATATGGAGCTCAGTCTGCAGGGGGCAAGCCTCTCTGGTGTGTTCAAGACCCCTATGGATAGCCTTTTGGGCTTTGAACATGCACCGAAGACCGATAACCAGAAGCGCTCAGTGGAGCAGTTAAAGACCCGGCTCTCTGACCCTACCCGGTTTTTTCAGCCCACCGAGGCCGCCCAGTGCACGGCACAGTCAGTCGACTTTCAGTCGGCCCTCTTTACCGGAAAGGTGAGCGGCGGGCATAGTGATCTGGAGTATCGGTTTGTCTTTACCTGTGCCAACCCGGCCGCCCTAAAGGGCTTGGATGCTGTGGTCTTTGGCCAGTATCCCCGTCTGCACGAGCTGCGGGTCGAGCTTGTGACCGACAAGGGGCAGCGTTCCGTTACGCTGCGCAAACGCAATCGGGTTCTGTCGCTTCCCTAAATGAAGCCTGCCGTGCTTACCGCGGGTGTCGCAGAGCCTGTCATAAGGCTTGATGGCCTGCGTTTTGCCTGGCCTGGGCAAAAGGTGCTGCTTGCGATCGATGACTTTGTGGTGGCACAGGGCAGCACCGTGCTGCTACAGGGCGCCTCGGGCAGTGGCAAGACAACGCTGCTTAGCCTTATTGTGGGGGTGTTGTCTGCCCAGCAGGGCAGTGTTCATGTGCTTGGCCAGAACCTGTCTCAGATGCGCCCCGCCCAGCGTGATGTCTTTCGGGGGGAATCAATTGGCGTGATCTTTCAGCTCTTTAACCTGCTGCCGTTTTTAAGTGTGCGCGACAATGTGCTACTTCCCGTGCGTATGTTTGCGCGGCGGCGCTTGCAAATTAAAGATACCGATGCACAGCGTCGAGAAGCCAGTCGGCTAGTTACAGCGCTTGGGCTTTCCGATGCGGTTCTCGATCGGCAGGCCCATCAGCTCTCGGTGGGTCAGCAGCAGCGGGTTGCCGCAGCACGCGCGCTTATTGGGAGCCCCCCGCTCATTGTTGCTGATGAGCCCACGTCTGCCCTTGACGAAGACACCCAGAGCAACTTTTTGGCGCTACTAATCGCCCAGGTGCGTGCCACAGGAGCCACTTTGCTGATGGTGAGCCACGATTCGCGGCTCGCCGGGCAGTTCGACCAGGTGATACGCCTATGAAGCTCTGGCTGCAGCTTGCGGCGCAGAGCGCCTGGGCGCGGCGGGGCCCTTTGTCTCTGGTGGTGGCTGCCATCTCGGTAGCCGTGTTTCTGGTGTTGGCCATCGCCCAGCTGCGCCAAGACGCCCGTGATAGCTTTGCCGATGCGGTGTCTGGGGTGGACCTGATTGTGGGTGCGCGTGCCAGCCCCACCGAGCTTTTGCTCTACTCGGTGTTTCACCTGGGCAGGCCGGTGCGGTCTATGGCCTACGAGCATGTCGAGGCCATTGCAAAGCTTGAGTCTGTGGCCTGGGCAGTGCCCGTGCAGCTTGGTGATAGTTACCGTGGCTATCCGGTGGTGGGTACCAGCCCGTTGTTCTTTGAAAAAACCGGCGGGCCAGGGGGCCTTGCCTTTGCCTCGGGCAAGGCTTTTAGCGATGTCTTTGATGCCGTGCTTGGCGCAGACCTGGCAAAACGGTTTAGCCTAAACACCGGCGATAGCCTGGTGCTCACCCATGGCAAAGGGGAGGGCCTTGCCCAAGACCATTCCGACCGGCCTTTTACGGTGTCGGGGGTGCTGCAGAAAACGGGCACCCCTGCCGACAATGCGGTGTTTATCTCCTTGGCGGGGTTCGAGGCCATACACATTGGCTGGGAGTTCGGCAGCAAGCCGCGAGAGTCGGTGGTGGCGCAGCTTTCTGCCGAAGACCTACAGGCGCTCACGCCTTCGCAGGTTACCGCTGTACTGGTGGGGCTGCAGTCACGCATTCAGGTCTTCTCGGCACGCCGCGCCATTGAAGGCCTTGCCGGGGGGCGGCTGATGGCCATTCTGCCTGGCGTTACGCTCGACGAGCTCTGGCAGTTGATGCGCACAATCGAAAACACATTAAGCCTCATGGCCTGGCTGGTGGCGGTAAGTGCCCTGCTGGGTGTGGCCGCTACGCTGCTTATTGCCCTTGGCGCGCGCCGAAAAGAGCTCGCGATTTTTCGGGCGCTGGGTGCACGGCCTTCGCAGTTGTCGCTTTTTGTAGTTTTTGAGTCGGTACTGGTCTGCCTGGCGGGTCTGGTTCTGGGCTGGCTCTTGCTTCAACTTGCGGTGCTTGGCGCAGGCGACTGGGTACGCAACAGCTTTGGTGTTATGGTGTCTCCGCGTCTCCCCGATGCCCAGGGCTGGGCCGCGATGCTGGGGCTTTTGTTTATGTCGGTACTTGCCAGTGTGGTTCCTGCCTGGCGTGCCTTTCGTCTGTCGGTGCACGATGGCCTGCACCCTCCTACTGTCTAGGCTCACGATGAAGAGAACAGTTTTTCTGGGTGTGGTGGTTGTCTCGGCATTTTTTTGGGGACACTTTGCTGGGCAGTCGGCGGGCACGTCGCAAGGTCTGCAAAGTTTGCAAGGGTTGTTCATCAACCCAGCGTCTGCAAAGACTGTTTACGAAGAGGTGATCTGGGACGACCTTATTCCCAAAAAATGGTTTGGTGAGATTAAGGCCCAGATGGGCCTACTGGGCCGGTTGGGATTTTTAGTCGATGGTTCTGAAGAGGCCGATGCGGCCATGCAACGGCTGCGTAAAAAGTGGGATGAGGCCCCCATTGAGCCTCGTTTTATTAATAAGGCGATCAAGATACCCGGTTATGTTGTGGCGCTCGATGCCAACCGCAAAATGATTAACGAGTTTTTGCTGGTGCCGTACTTTGGCGCCTGTATTCATACGCCTCCGCCACCCGCCAATCAGATTATTTTGGTTCGGCTCGAAAAGCCCATTAAGCGTATTGAGTCGATGGAGACAGTCTGGGTCGAAGGCGTGCTTAAAGACGCGCGCGTTGATACCGGGGTGGCCGTAACCGGCTATGCGCTCGATGCCCGGCGGGTCTACCCCTATACCGAAAAGTAGCAGGGTGCGCGTGGTAAAGTTTCAAGCTGTTCGTTTGCCACCGGACGCGTAGCTCAGTGGTAGAGCACTGCCTTCACACGGCAGGGGTCACAGGTTCGAACCCTGTCGCGTCCACCAAAAATCCCCCGTATTTTCAAATGCTTAAGCCAGAAAAGTCAGGCAGGGTCTGACCAAAAAGTAGTTAACTCCAGAGTTAACTACTTTTCTGACATTTTCAGGGGCTGGGCAAGGGCAGGGGCTGACCATCAAACGTCGGGTAACACGACACTTCGTGGGTAGGGGGTGAGTGGGGGGGTTGGGGTCTTGACAGCAACCCGACGTGCACTTCAACGTGCGTTTCAAGGCTAAGGCATGACGAAGCGACTTTCAGGTGTTAGCATCTTCGGATGATTGATTGGTCAAATTGCCCCGAAGTCGAAAGCTCTGCAGACAGAGTCAGTGGCGCTTGGGTTTTTGTTGGCTCTCGGGTACCCCTTGCAGCGCTGTTTGAGAATCTTGAGGATGGGGTGTCGGTGAAGGAATTCACCGAGCTCTTTCCGGGTGTAAGGCTTGCTCAGGCAAGGGCGGTTCTGGAGTTCGCGGCCAAGCACTCGCTCACTGCTGCGTGAAGGTTCTGTTTGACCAAGGCACGCCTGTGCCGCTCAGAGAGTTTTTATCTGGCCATGAGGTCTCAACAGCCTACGAGCTTGGGTGGTCAACGCTTAGAAACGGTGAACTGCTAGCGATGGCTGACGCCAGAGGCTTTCAGGTTTTCGTTACGACCGATACCAATCTTCGATATCAACAGAACCTTCAAGAGAGAAGAATCGCGATTGTCGTTTTAAGCACCACGAGCTGGCCTCGGATTCGACTTCGGGTAGCGGACATAAAGCTTGCAATTGACCAAGCAGCAGCCAGCGGATTCTTCGAGGTTTTGATTCCGCACGCGAAGTGATCCGATCGGTACTCTTGTCACCGCTCCCACGGCCTCGGCCGTCTTTTAGCCTGTAGCTCCTGTATGGCCATCTCACCCATCAGGGGTGCTGCGTAGAACCGATCGATCATCTCTGGGCTGGTTCGGGCGTTTCTCGCAAGTTTCAGTGTGTCGATGCTGGCGCCATAGAGCAGCCGGAACATGATCGAGCTGTGGCGCAGGCTGTAGATCGTGCGGGGGTCACCTTGGGCGTTGTGCTTGAGGTCCAAGAGGTCTAGCAGGGCATCGAACTGGTACTGCAGGATCTTTAAGGCATGGCCCCGGCTCTTCTCCCCATACTCCGGCATGAACACGTAGTCGTTGGGCCCAGCCATGCCCCGTGCGGCGTTCATCGCCTTGATCCGCTCATAGACCCGGACAGCCCAGGGCATGGTGGTGATCGGGTACTTGTGCCCTTTGCTGGGTGGAAGGTTCAGCCTCAAGTACTGCCATTCGCCCTTGATCACATCCACATGCCGGTGCTGCATGTTCTTTAAGTCCGTGGGCCGGATGTAGCTATTGACCATGAACACGATCATCTCCCGCAGATCTGGGGTGATCCGCACGCTGCGGCGCTTTTCTCCCCCACGCTCTGAGCCCTTGATCACGTGGTGGTAGGCAGCGACTCCATTGCCGTCCACGGTCTTGATCCGCTCGATGGTCTGGCCCACGAGCTG
>Ga0194119_10000093_pt1 | contig 163257 bp, 135 predicted proteins | sample TA2MahC100mmetaG_FD_148620 | JGI IMG/M metagenome (GOLD analysis project Ga0194119, IMG submission 148620) | Freshwater microbial communities from Lake Tanganyika, Tanzania - TA2015018 Mahale Deep Cast 100m | ecosystem: Environmental > Aquatic > Freshwater > Lake | place: Tanzania: Lake...
TGACTTTGAAAGGAGCCATAGAAATTATCAAATACCACACTCATCATAACCATGTTGCATATATCTCTCACAGAAAGAAGGCTGTCGCCAAGGCGAAACTATTCAAAATCAATGTGTCGCTGTAGTACTAGTTCGCCTTAATAATGATTTAAAAAAATGGATTGAGATACATTGGAAAATCTCCCCTAACCCCTCTTTGCTAAAGAGGGGTTAAGAGAAAAAGAGAGGTCCTCCCTTTGGCAAAGGGAGGTCAGGAGGAATTTTGTAAAACGAGTTCTAAACCTATTAACTTTACTTCCAGGGCTTCCCACTGATATTGTATTTTCTTTCACCCTTCATCGCCTGCAGGATGAAGTCTGCTTTAGCTCGGGCGTCGATCTTCTTTTCAGTAGTGATGATAAGTTTTGAGCCAAATTTTTCCGCACAGGATTTGGTCAGGGCTTCCAGGACTTTGGTGCTTCCGGTTACCGGAAGAGCCGGCCAGAAATAGGTTGTAATTCCCATGGCCACTGTCCACATCGCTTCAGTCACCTCTGAACTGCGATTGGCCTCCGGATAACAGGCTGCGATCGGATATCCTGACAAATCCCTTTTTCCTGTCTTTGCTAGCTCCAGCAGGAAGTCAGTTGTCGTTCCATCTCCTCCTCCAATATCAATGACAGAGGGAATTTCCTTACCGAGCGAGGACAGAACATCGGACAAACCTTTGCCACAATGTTTTTCATTTGAAGCGGGATTTAAAAATCCATATTTTCCGAGGGCAACGCTTGCCTCGCCCTTTGATAAGCAAAGAATATCGTTTTTCAGAAACTCCTGGGCCATCATGGTGATTTCCTGATCTTGAGTATATTTGACATTGTTGCTTCCAGCGAAAATCACGATCCCCTTCAAAAGGCCTTTCTGAAGAGCAGTCGCAATCTTTTTCACATCAATGCTATCCTTGGAGAAACCCATGGTCGCATATTCCTTCGCTTCTGGAATGTCCCTGGAGATGCTGCGGCGGAAGTTAAAAGATTTTTTGGCCTGTTCAACTATTCTCTGAACAAAGAGGCCAATATTCTTTTCCTTTTTCAGGGTCGATGCCAGAATGATCGGTATCTCAAATTCTTTAGCTACCTTCAATAAAGATGGATTGACAAACTGATCTCCAACCACAACGAGATCGACAGCGCCGGTCATCAAAGGGATCTCCTGGGAACCATAACCCGTCGCAATGGGGAAGCTGAAGGGGGGCAATAATGATTCAGTGCAGACGCCCATTACATTGACTCCCTGTTTTTTTGCCGCCTCGGCTATTTTTCGTTTTAGAATGGGGGAGAAATAACCATAAAGGAGGAGGTTAGGGGCTTTTTGCTTGAGTCCGCCCAGGTTGATCTCGATTTTGGTCGGAACGGTTTCGCCAAAGACCGATGTTTTTAAACTTCCGTAAAGCCATTGGGCCATGGATGCGAAAAGGGATGCTTTGAATGTCCAGAGGAGAATTTCCTCAACCTCGCTTACCCCTCCCTCCAATTTCTGGGAAGCTTTGAACAGATCCCTTGCGATTCCCTCTGGAGCGATTCCAAGTTCCTCCCAACACCGAAGCCATGATTTTGGAAATTCTTTCTTAGCCACGGTCCCGCCATTTTGGATAAGGGCCTGGACCTCCTTAAGCATCTGATCGGTTTTCACCTTATTTTTCGGTGTGACCTGTTTTGATTCAACTTCCTGGGCAAAATCGGTTAACCGGTCGAGATAGGTCATCGTTCCTTTTAAAACCAATCTCAATAAGGACTGAATGGCAAGGGTATCTCTATCCTTTCCGCAGACTCCCAATTTATTCGAATCCCGGAAGGGATGGCTGATGCAGGGGCCTTGAAGGCAGTCGCGGCAGCTTAAACCAGTTTCACAGAAACCACATTCCGGAAGCTGACCTTCATAACGGTCCCATACCAAAGCAATCTCACTGTCGGCAGCTTTCGTTAAAAAATACTCCACTGCGCTATCTATCGTCTTCTTCTGAATGAACTCCATTGCTAACTCCTTTCTATTCTTAAAGGGATAAAACCCAGCATTCCATCATTCCAACATTCCATTATTCCAACTAAAATGCTTTTGTTCGATAATCCTTCCGATCTTCTAATTTCAAAGCCTGAGTGGGACAGACCTCCGCACAGATGGGATAGCCCATGTTCCGGCAACGATCGCACTTGATTGCCACCTTCATTGAAGGGGAGGGGTTGATGATCCCAAAGGGGCAGGTCATCACGCACATCCAGCAGGCGATGCAGGTTGGCTCATTCACATAGACCAGTCCTGTCTCAGGATCTCTGCGCATCGATCCATTGGGGCATGCCTCAATGCAGGGCGCCTCATCACAATGCCGGCACTGAAGGGCGAACTGTTTTCCTTCCACATAAACCCGCGGAACAGGTTGAGGCTCTTCATGAATGGCCTGGTAGAGCTCTTTGGAGACAGATGAAATTTCCGTCCCGCACCAGAGCTCACACTGATGACATCCAGTGCACTTACTTTTATCAACCATCAAAATTTTCACAACGTTATCCTCCTACTTGCTCTCGGTTCCTGCTGGAACGGTTTAGAAAAATTCGAAATTCGAATATCGAAATCCGAAACAAATTCGAATGTCCGAAACCCCAATATCTTAAACTTTTTTGTTTTAGGCATTTGAAATTTTGTCATTTGGGATTGTTTCGAAATTCGAATTTCGTGCTTCGAGTTTAATTTTTTACAACATCGTATCCATGACCTCTTTAAATTCGGTTTCCGTGAATTGGTCTGCATTTCTCCTGATCAACGGCAGAATATTCATGAAATTGAGATCCCTGCTCATTAAGGTCGAGGTGTATTCGGAGACATTGATCCTCTTCTTCAATAAGACAAAGAAGAGACCGGCCTTCTGTGTCTGACCGACCAGGATGGCTCCCACCAGGCGACCATTCTTTAAAATGAGTTTCTTATAGGTGTCTTTCGTCCTTCTTTTAATTTCCTGAAATGTCTCTCCTCCTTCACACGTTGAACAGGTCTCGGCTTGAGTTAATCCCATTGAGATGGCCGGTACTCCGATAAAATTTCCGATGGAATTTCGTCTAAAGGACCCCTCGTACGGAGTCTCACGGCCGGCCATATTCAAGCCAGCAATGCGGCCCTGTTCCACAGCGCAGGGCCAGATGGCATTGATCCAATTGGAGTCCCGCGTGATGTCGTAAGTTTCGGCCACGTCCCCTGCAGCATAGATATCCGACACACTGGTGAGCATCCGGGGATTGACCTTGATGCCCCCAAGGGAGCCGGTCTCTATCCCTGCTGTCTGGGCAAGCTCAATGGCAGGCCTCACACCGACCGCAATGACCACCATATCGCATTCAATTTCCCTGGAATCGGTGATGACACTTTTGATGTGACCGTTTCCGGTAAACCGGAGGGCCTTTTCACCGGTAATCGTTTTAATTCCGAGGTTTTCGATCCTTTTCCGGATGATCGTGGCAGCCTCCTCATCAAAGACTGTCGGCAGGACATGTGCCAATTGCTCAAGCAGAGTAACGTCCATCCCTCTTCGCTTGAGACTGATGCATGATTCGACGCCAATGCTACCGGCTCCGATAACCACTGCCTTTTTGCCTTTGAGATTGTAAATCTTTTCCGCATCCGCCATGGTTTTCAAAGTGGAGACACCATCCTTTTCAATGCCAGGAATGGGGGGAACAATAGGATTCCCTCCTGTGGCAAGGAGAAGTTTATTAAAAGGATATGAATCCCCGCTCTGGGTGTGGATCGTTTTGGAGTCGGCGGAGATTTGTTGAACTCTCACCCCAAGGTGAGCAGTGATTCTGTTCTGTTCAAAGAAATCGGCGGATCTGAAATTTAAGAGCGGTTTTGAGAGTTCTTCAGCAACATAGTAAGGCAGAAGGACTCTTGAAAAGAGGGGAGTGGTTTCATCACTGAACAGGTCAATGGGTGATTCTTTGTCAATGGATCGAATGGCCTCTATCGCACTGATCCCAGCTCCACTTCCTCCGATGATGACATATCGCATTCTTGCCTCCTTCTATGAATTGGAAAAAATCCGAAATCCGAATATCGAAATCCGAAACAAATCCAAAATCCGAATGATCAAATTTTCAAAACCTCTTTTATTCATAAGTTTAGAATTATGGTTATTCGAAATTGTTTCGAATTTCGAATTTCGTGCTTCGAATTTATGGGTCTGTTAGTACAAGCTATGCACCATATAAAGCGGTAGCAATTCCTTGAATGCTTTTATGCCACGGGTGATATTGTAGTTGCCACAGGTGCAGCATTTAGACATTTCCAGGCATGCTTCTTCGATTGTTTTTCTTCCCCGTTTCACATCCCTGACCATTTTATAGACCAGATCTGACCCAATCATGGCATGGCCGCACATCGTTGTCGTTTTAAGAATCTCGAAATAGGGTAACTTCTCCGTCTGTCCCCAGGTTCCCAGGGAGTATTCAATCGTATGGATACGACCCAGTCCGGCTTCCTCCATACACTGCTGAACGACGTCGCTGACTCCGGAGATGATGACTGAGATGCCTGGTTTATCTTCTTTCAGATCTTTGAGCAATTGAACGATCTTCTCACGATTATCAAAGGTGCACTGGACGATCGTACTATCCGTCATATTGCCCAAGATGACATCCATCGTGGTATTGTAGATGTTCCCTGTCTTCATGTCACCCAGATTGATCGGGCCATTTTTATAACAGATGCTTAAAAACTTCTGGGTTTTGGGCGATGAACCCGCCTTATTAATGCCGGTTGCGGGGCACCCCAGCACCACGAAATCGTCTTTTAATTCGTCCCAACTTCCTCTTCGGTGCAAACTATGGGTCATCTCTTCCTCCCTTTAATCCTTAGCTCCCTATTCGTTAGAAAATATTATACAGAGCCCTTCATTTGTAAATGGTAGAAATTCGAATATCGAAGCACGAAATTCGAAACAAATCCGAATTTCAAATGTTCCAAATTTAAACATTACACCGGAAAAAACATGTTTTGATCATTTGAGATTTGAATTTTGATCATTGTTTCGAAATTCGAATTTCGAATTTCGGATTTTATAACTATGGCTATTTATCTCCATAGAATTTATAGGCAGGTTCTCCCAGGCCCATATTATTTTTGGTGTTAATGGAGTACCAATATCCAAACTTCTCCAGGATGGGTTTAACCGGGATTTCTCCCTCGGGCGGGACCTTTGTAATCACTTCGACCGTAAAAACCGTGTCCACTTCTTTTGCAACTCTCTGAAGGACCTTCAAAGCTTCTGGAAGTTTTTCGATCTTACACTTGCCTTCAATGATGGCTGAGGTCGCCTTTTCATTAAGTACATCGTCTCTCAGTTTCCCTGTTGTTTTATCAGACATGAAATGGGTGACCGGATTTTCAGCCGCCAGCTCATAGCCGATATTTGCACCCATCAAAGCCATGGCGACCTTCTCAACATCCTTAAAATAGGCCCCAATGCCAGGTCTGCCCAACTCGATTCCCACTCCAACTTCCCCAGCCTGGAATCGACCTGAGACATCATTGGTCTTCATCTCTTCAGTCCCACGTCCCGGAACCTGGGAGCCTTTAAATTCGATCAGGGGATTGCTTAAGATACCGCGTACCTCCCGAGGCCACGGCATTTCGGGTTGTAAAAGGGCTTTGACCGGGCATATATTTGCCCTGAAACAGACCCCACAATCAGTACACCGCTCCTGATCGATCTCGATATAGACCCTTCCTGCAATTTTATCATGCCGCTTAAAGGTTTGGATTCTTCCCATGGGGCAGTATGGGAAGCATCTCTTACAGGCAATACATTTGTCTTGGTCGGCCTTCATAAAACCCCCTTTGATTGTATACAAAGATGGTAAAATATTTTTACATCCAAATTTTTATAATATCTTTCAGGGAATGTCAAGAAAAAATAAGTCAATTAATATGCTTTAAGTTACGGTAAGATACCCATGCTCCACTTTATTAAAGTAACAGGTAGCCGAAATATGGGTAAAATTTAATCTACTATCAAAAAACGAATATTGGATACAAATTTTGGGGTATTCTATTGACTGCATGAGTTGATTGGGTTTATATTGGGAAGAGAAAACATAGTATCTGATAAACTATTGAGGGGCATCGGAGATGGCGTTTCGGGTGTTTGTAGACAATGAAAAATGCAAAGGCTGTGAGGAATGTCTTGAGGTTTGCACGGTAAACGTATTTGAGATGAGGAAAGGCAAATCAATACCTGTTTATGAGGGAGAGTGCATCGGTTGCAGAAGTTGTGTTGAAGTCTGTAAAGAAAAGGCGATCGCGGTCGATGAATTGAAGCCCGAGATGTCTGAAACTGCCTACCTCCTTTTAAGGGAGATACTGAGTGATTGAGAAATCAGGGGACACTTCCCAATTTTTCACTTCCACCCTAAATCATCACTTTTGGCTCAATTAAAAAATGGGGTTTTCCGGCTTTCGTATGGGTGCTTTCCCCCCTCTTAAGTCTAAGAGGGGGGAGGGGGAGTTATGAAACTTGCGGTGGAATTGGATGGGGAACAGCCCAACAGATGTGAGGCTAAGGAATAGGATGCTGTTGGTTCAAAAAACCTGAAAGCCATGAGGATTGATGTTATGCGGTCTTGGGACAATGAGGTATTGCTTGATATGTAAAGCGTCCTGTCTGAACTGGGACGAAAAGTAACCCCTCCCCACCTCCCCTTAACCTAAGGGGAGGTTATCCACTCAATTCCTGGATGAACTAAAGATTCTATTCTAGTTTTAAGGTTTCATTCAGAAAATTGGGAGTGTCCCTAAATTCTCCTAAGGACCTTTTTCCAGCTTTCCGTTCCAAGAAAACTGCCGGAGACATTTTCGAGGAGTTTTAAAAAAATAGAGTAAGGCATAGCCAGAGTGAGAATATCTTTATCGACCATGGGCCTTGCTGAAACGTCAAGCATACCAAGGACCGCCCGGGGTTGCTCTCTTACAGCTTCTTTCAAAGGGTAGGTGAGAATGGTTCCACAACCCGAACCAAATGGAGCATAAACAGCGTCTATTTGTTCAAGGGCATAGTTGGTCAATGTGAAAAGACCGGAGAGGATATCCGGCGTGACGAAGAAAACAACAACCTCCGGTTCGACTCCTGCCTGAAATTGGTCAATGGGTTTGAAGACGCAATAAGTTGCTGGCGCTCGCCTCGGTATCATCTTGGCAAAATATTCCCTTGCCCGCTCCGGCGTTTTAATGTAACGTTCCCCTTCCATCTCGCCGGGTATCCCACAGGAGAGAAAATATTCAATGTTCGGTATAGGAGATTCAAAAAATCCCATATAATAGGCACCTCCAGGGCATCCAAAATGGCTTTTATCAAAATAGACAATTTGCCCCTTTTTTCTTGCATTCTGAAGAAGTCCGATCATGCATACCTGGATTCCCTCTTTCATGGTGATGCCTTCGGGTTTGTCGTTGGTGTAATAGATCCCTAAAGGGGATTCTTTTAATCCCAGAGTTTCACGAAACTGTAGCCATAAATCTACTGGAAATAGTCTCAAGGTATTTTCCTCCATTAAGGTTTTCAATATCCAAATTTACATAAGTCATAGCTCAAAGTCAACGGGGTCACGAAGATTGATCTTTACCTGACACACACATGATTTACTATTGTTACCTATCACCTTGCTTGCCTGTTTTTTTGAAAAAGATTATATTACAAACACCAATCAACCATGCTATTTTATAATGATAGCATACCCACCTGAGGAGGTGGTAGTGTGAAAGAACCGGAAGGGGCAGCTAATTTCCTTGGAGTTCTCTATAAGCGACATTTCCAGGGAGCGCTCGTGCGCGCAGGCGCAAGTGCGGTTATGTGGCTCTTTGCGCTAGCTGCTTTTCTTTTAAACGCGATCAGAATAGATCACTTTATTGGGGTTACCCTCGCCGTTGTATACCTCATCTTAATCAATCCTCCTACTCTGTTGTTCTTGAAACGTATTACCCAAATCCGCTTATACAAGTATGCGTCACTTTTCATCAATTTCCTGGAGATCCTTGGGTATACAGCGATTATCTATTTTTTGGGGGGCATCGAGGCTATTTACCTTACTTCAATCTATGCTGCAATCATTACCTATGTGGGGGTTGTATCGCCAAGGAGTTTTCCTTTTATCATAGCTGCTATGTGTTCGGTTGCTTTCAGCTTTGTTGTCTTAGGTGAATATTTCGGCTACCTACCGCCTCAGTATGTCCTTCTGTCTTATGATCCTCCATTGGTGGACCAATTGGCTCAACTCGTAGTGGTCATTGGTTTACTTTTGGTTGTAGCATATATTTCTTCGTTAACCGGCGGTATTCTGAAAAAGAGCCGGGACACATTAAAAGTAAAAAATCTTGAGCTTATCGAGAAAACCGTTTTGTTGCAAGAAGTTGAGAGAGATCTGCGTAGAGCGCACCAGGAGTTAGAGAGCCGGGTTAAAGAAAGGACAATAGAACTGAAGGAAGCAAACGACCAGCTTAGTGCGGAGATCGCAGATCGAAAACGGATAGAGGAAGCACTTCGGGAATCCGAAGAGAAATATCGATCCCTGGTAGATCATGCCAACGATGCCATCTTTATTGCCCAGGATGGCATGGTCAAGTTTCCTAATCCGAGCACACTCGCTTTGACGGGCTATTCCGAAGAGGATTATGCAAATACCCCCTTTATGAATCTCATCCATCCGGAAGACCAGGAAATGGTGATTGAAAGGTATAACCAACGACTAAGAGGGGAAGATGTTCCAAGTCCCTATGCTTTCCGGATCATCAATAAGGCTGGCGAAGAGATGTGGGTCCATCTCAATGCCGTTCTGACTGAATGGGAGAAGAGACCGGCTATTTTGTGTTTTATCCGGGATATCACATCCCATAAGAGGTTGGAGGTTCAATTTCAACAGGCCCAGAAGATGGAAGCGGTGGGGACCCTTGCTGGAGGCATTGCCCATGACTTCAATAATCTCCTTCAGTCTGTCCTGGGCTACACAGAAATCCTACTGATGAATAAGCAAGTGAGACAATATGCCTCTAATGACCTTGAAGAGATCAAGCGTGCGGCTAAACGAGGAGCTGAGCTCACCCAACAACTTTTGACTTTCAGTCGGAAGATCGAGAGCAAGTTAAGGCCCATGGATCTTAATCAGGAGGTTGTACAGGTCCAAAAAATTCTCCAGAGAACTATCCCGAAGATGATCGAAGTCGAACTTTCCCTCGACGGCGACCTAAAACCAATCAATGCGGATCCGGCTCAGGTAGAACAGGTTTTAATTAACTTGGCAGTCAATGCGAGAGATGCCATGCCTGAGGGGGGCAAACTAATCATCCGAACACACAATGTCACTTTGGATTGGGAATTTTGTAAGAACCGTCTGGGATTAAAACCAGGGGATTATGTAGAATTGACGGTTTCGGATACTGGCCATGGGATGGATGAGGAGACACTTAAAAATATTTTCGATCCCTTCTATACCACCAAAGACGTGGGAAAGGGGACAGGTCTCGGGCTTGCCATGGTTTATGGGATCATGAAGAGCCATGAGGGGTATATCGATTGTGAAAGCAAGCCCAATGAAGGGACTACTTTCAAAATTTATTTTCAGGTGGTTGAAAGAGAAAAGGTAACGGAGGAATTGAAAGAGGATGAAGAAGTGAAAGGAGGTTCAGAAACGATCCTCTTGGTTGATGATGAGAAACCTATCCGCGATTTCGGAGAGCAGATATTTAGCAGATTTGGGTATACGGTACTTCCGGTTTCTGATGGGGAAAGCGCCCTGAATTTATACCAGGAAAAGAAGGATGAAATAGATTTAGTCATCCTTGATCTGATTATGCCGGTGATGGGAGGAAAGAAATGCCTGGAGTGGCTTCTTCAGATTAACCCAAATGTAAAGGTGATTATTTCAAGCGGATATTCACCAGAAGAAACTGTGAAAGAGGTTTTAGAAAAGGGCGCCAAAAATTTTGTCAACAAACCTTTTAATATGAAGGAGATGCTTCAAGTCGTTCGAAAAGTCCTGGATGAATGAAACTATTTCCACCTTTAATCCAAAGATCACTTCTTAATTCTTAAAATAGCTAAGCCGCCGGTGACAAATCAATATTGACCTTTTATTTTACGTTCCGTATAATGACATAAAAAAACGGCGGGTTTGATGAAGCTAACTCAAACACAACTGCATCTGCCTATCTATACATTCAATGGGATTTCCCTGGAAAAGTCTGCCAAGGGTGAGAAAAATGGGCGGACCGCTAATAGGTTAGCGCCATCTGATAGAGCTTTTCATGATTGGTATAGATTTGTTCTCTCTTTTCCTCCTCACCTCGTAAATAGTTACATTGAAGATTTTGGTTTGGATGGAAGACACGTCATCTTGGATCCTTTTTGTGGAACGGGGACTACCCTTGTTGAATCTAAATTGCATGGCATCAAAGCAATCGGGCTTGAATCAAACATTTTTGCGCATTTCGCCAGCTCTGTAAAAGTTGATTGGAATATCGATCCCGAGTTATTGAAGAAGAAGGCACGCCATATTGCGAATTCGGCTTTAGAATTATTGAAGGCAGAGGGCTTCGATGACAGCAGCCTTTCGAAGCGCCATGCAAAAGAAGGTCCCCTTAGAGATCTCGATCCTGAAGCAGCAAGCCTGCTGCTAACTAACTCAATTAGTCCTCTCCCTTTACACAAAACTCTCATCTTACTTGATTTTCTGAGAGAGCACAAAGAGCAACCTTTTTATCGGCATGCCCTGCTTGCATTAGCGAATGCTTTAGTGTTCAGGATCAGTAATCTTCATTTCGGGCCGGAGGTAGGAGTCGGAAAGCCCAAAATGGATGTCCCGGTTGTTGCTTCATGGCTTCAAGAAGTAGATAGGATCGCAAACGATTTAAAGCTTGTTAAAGGGAGGGCATATCCCAATACTATAACCTATTTGGGTGATGCCCGGAATGTTAGTGACTTCATAGAGCCCCATTCGGTGGATGCCGTAATCACTTCTCCTCCATATCCAAATGAAAAGGATTATACAAGGACAACAAGACTTGAATCTGTCATTCTTGGGTTTATCAAGAATAAAGCTGAGCTGAAAGAGATGAAGAAGAGCTTTATACGTTCAAATACACGGGGTGTTTATAAAGGCGACGAAGATGATAAGTATGTAGAAGGTCATCCAGAAATTCAGAGGATTGCGGAATCCATAGAGAGACGCAGAAAGGAGCTTGGAAAAGATTCCGGGTTTGAAAAACTTTACGGGAGAGTGACCAAATTGTATTTCGGTGGTATGGCGCGTCATCTGGCCGAGCTTCGCTCTGTACTTCGCCCTAGTGCCCAGTTAGCCTACGTGGTGGGAGACCAGGCTTCTTATCTGAGAATTATGATTCGTACAGGACAGCTGTTGGCTGATATAGCAGAGGCACTTGGGTATAAATTGGTGAGGATAGATCTATTTCGCACGAGATACGCTACCGTAACGAGAGAACAGTTAAGAGAGGAAGTTGTTGTCCTAAGATGGCCCGGGAAGAAAAGGTGAAATAATGGCCGCAATTAAAAATCGATATTCACAGATCATAGAAACGATTTTTTCTAAATATTTTCAGAAAGGATCGACAGAAATCTTATTTGAGCGGTCTGAAATTATAGCAGCAGCTAAGAAACTTCGAATAAAACTTCCCAAGAACATAGGAGATGTACTCTATTCATTCCGTTATCGGGCTTCATTACCGGATAGCATTGTTGAAAAAGCTCCCAAAGGATTTGAGTGGATTATCCGCCCTGCCGGGAGAGGGCGCTATAAGTTTGTACTCACCACCCTATCCGCTATTCTACCATCCAAGATCCTATTAGAGACAAAGATACCGGATGCCACACCCGGAGTGATCAGTAAGTATAAACTCAACGATGAACAAGCGCTTTTGGCAAAGCTTCGTTACAACAGGCTCATTGATATTTTCACCGGCCTCACTTGTTATTCCTTACAGAACCATTTGCGTACAGCGATACCCGATATCGGACAGGTTGAGACGGATGAAATATACATTGGTATCGATAAGAGAGGGGTCCACTATGTTATTCCGGTTCAAGCAAAGGGGGGATCGGACAAAATTGGAGTTGTCCAGATTGAGCAGGATGTAGCTGTTTGTAAAACGAAATTTCAAGGGCTCATTTGCAGATCAATCGCTGCCCAGTTTATGCAAGAAAATGTCATTGCATTGTTTGAATGTGAAATGACGGGAGAAGGTGTCCGGGTCTCTGCAGAAAAGCATTACAGGTTAGTAAACCCGGAAGAACTGACCGAAGAAGAATTAAAAGCCTATCAAAAGCGACCCCCCGACTGATCAACTTACGCACTCACTTGATAATCATTTTCATTACTGAGCGCATTCGGAGGGGTCGCCCTTTAGTTTGGAGAGGGCGTGGGGAAGGGCAGGGAGGATGACCTGCAAATTCTCTTTAACACTCTTCGGGCTTCCCGGTAGATTGACAATCAGGCTCGAACCCCGAATTCCACAAACTGCCCTTGAGATCATGGCATGATGGGTCTTTTTCAAGCTTTCAGCCCTCATGGCCTCGGAGAATCCTGGAACTTCCTTATCAATTACTTTCAGTGTCGCCTCTGGTGTCACATCCCGTGGACTCAATCCTGTTCCTCCAGTGGTGAGGATCAGGTCTACCTTCAAATCATCCGCACACTTTATTAATGCATTGACAATCTGTTCTTTCTCATCGGGAATGATTTCATAATGGATGACTTCGGAGGGTAAATCTTTAATCATCTCTTCAATGAGGGGACCGCTTGTATCCCCCCGCTCTCCCTTTGATCCTTTATCACTCATAGTAATGATAGCTACTTTGAACATAACTGACTCCAAATTCCATAAAATAACTCCCCCTCTCCCCCTCTTAATTTAAGAGGGGGTTGGGGGGCGTTATTATGATCAATGACCAATGCTGATTTCATCTCCTACTTTTACTTCTCCTTCAGTTACAACCTCGGCAAAGATGCCTTCCCTTGGCATGACACAGTCTCCTGCCTGGTAGTAGATGGCACAGCGTTCGTGACACTCCTTTCCAATTTGGGTCACACGGAGGACGATGGCCTTTCCGATAAGGATTTCTGTTCCTATGGGGAGGTTGACAAGATCAATGCCTTCTGTCGTGATGTTCTCCGCAAAATCGCCAAAACCCACATTTAGCCCTTTGGCTTTCATCTTTTCGACTGACTCATTAGCTAAGAGGCTGACTTGCCTGTGCCAGGGTCCGCCGTGGGCATCACCTTTCAGACCAAAATCTTTAAGTATGGTACACGATCCGATATTGGTCTTTTTGGTGCCCTTTACATCGCTGATATTCACTGCTAATACCTTGCCTCGCTGAGTTTTATTCATCGTTTATCTCTCCATGATGTCCTTAAAAGGGTTCGAGGGTTCAGGGGTTCGAGTGAAAAATATTTTCTAATTCACTTGCCCACTTGAATCCTTGGCCCCTTGAACCCTTCTATTCCCATTCCGAACTCCCAACTCCGAACCCCGAACTGTGAACGTTCCACTCTTTCCTCCGGTCTTCTTTACCAGATGGATGTCGGTCAACCCCATTCCCCGGTCGATCGCTTTACACATATCATAAATCGTCAAACCTGCCGTGGCCACAGCAACAAGAGCTTCCATTTCCACTCCGGTCCGAGCCTTGATTCTGACTTTGGACTCGATATCGATTCGGCTCTCCTTTTCGAATGGAAAAAAGTTGATCTCCACATGAGAGAGATTGAGGGGATGACACATAGGGATGATTTCAGAGGTCCTCTTTGCCGCCATGATGCCTGCCACTTTTGCCACGGAGAGAACATCTCCTTTTGCAATCTTGCCGGACATGATCTTTTTAAAGGTGGCGCGCTTCATATAGATAGACCCCTTCACGATGGCTTCTCTTAATGTCTCTGACTTGGCACTGACATCCACCATCTTCGCCCGACCCTTCTTATCAAAATGAGTTAGTTTAGGCATCCGTCTCTCCCTTTTAATGAACGCAGGTCGTATTACCAACCGATACAAATTCCAATAACCAAATCACAAACTCCAAATAAATTCCAATAACCAATGTTCAAATCACCAAACGCACCCCCCTCTCTCCCTCCCAGGGGAGAACGTGGGAATTTAATTTATTGGAATATTGGTTATTATTTGGTTATTGGTGCTTGGAATTTGGTAATTCCCCTTATCCTCCTATCGCTGACATATTTCTCTGGCATTTCTTAAACTGGTGTGTGTTGATGTGATGTCTCTCCGGCTTCGTTCTTAAAGCCACGAGAAGCTGTTTCCTCAAATCCTCATCACTTCCACCATTTCTCAGGAATGACCTCACATCGATTTCTTCATCCGAGAAGAGGCAGGTCCTGATCTTTCCATCCGGCGTCAGACGAAGGCGATTGCAGGCCTCGCAGAAGTGGTCGCTCACTGGCCCGATCAATCCGATTTCTCCGATTGCTCCTTCAAGGCGAAATCTACGGGCTGGGCCATCCCATTGATCAGAGGGTATGGGGATGAGTTTCCCTATTGCTTCGACCCGTTTTTTAATCTCAGGAATGGTTAAAATATTCCCCTCTGTCCATTCCTCTCCATTCCCGGAGGGCATATACTCAATGTAGCGCACAATGAGCGGATGATGTAAAGTAATCAGGGCAAAAGATTCAATCTCATCGTCATTTAAGCCCTTGATGGCGACCATATTGATTTTAATGGGAGAGAGAGAAACCTTCATGGCTTCTTCAATTCCCTGCCATACCTGTTCGTAGCCATCTCTCCTGGTGATCAATGAAAATCTATTACAATTGAGAGTGTCCAGGCTGATGTTGATCCTCTTAAGACCCGCCCGTTTCAGATCTGCAGCATAACCTTTCAAGAGCAACCCATTGGTGGTCAGGCTTAAATCCTTGATCTCTTTAATCATCGAGAGTTGGGAGACGAAATCAACGATTCCTTTTCGTACGAGGGGTTCTCCCCCGGTTAATCTGACCTTAGAAATTCCCTCAAGGGCAAAAATCCTGACCAATCTCAGGAGCTCCTCATAAGAGAGGATCTCGCTATGAGGGATAAGGGAGAGCCCTTCCTCAGGCATGCAGTAGCGACAGCGGAGATTGCAACGGTCTGTCACCGAGATGCGAAGGTAATTAATGCTGCGTTTGTAAAGATCTAAAAGCACTAATTTCTCCAATGCCAAATGTCAAAGTTCAAAGGAAATTCAAAGCCAAAATGTCAAAATTTAGAATTTGACATTCCTTTGACATTTGGATTTTGTTATTTGTAATTTCAGATTAGTTCTTCTCCTGTCTTTGACACATCATATCCTCCCATACGGAGGACTTCTTCTTTGAACTCTTTTGAACGGATCACATCGATCATTTTCTGAACCTTTTCATCCTCGAAATATACAGAAGGAATGGCAAGGTCGTAGCGCTCTTTTGTAACGGGAATAAAATCGAGATTCATGGCCCTGGCCGCCGAAAGGATTCCCAATCCAGCATCGACGACACCGCTGGCGACCAGAGAGGCAACAGCCATATGCGTAAATTCCTCTTTTTCGTATCCTTTGATCTGGCTTGAATTGATCGAAAGGTTTTTCAGTTCATGGTCAAGAAGGATTCTTGTCCCGGAGCCCTTTTGACGATTGATAAAAGTTATCTCTTCCTTGAGAAGATCCTTCAGTCCCCTCAGGCGTTTTGGGTTTTTACGCTGAATGATCAAGCCCTGCTCCCGATGGACAAGATTGATAACTCTGATATCGATTCCTTTCAAATGGTTCTGAATATAAGGAATGTTATACTGCCCTGTCACGGGGTCCAAGAGGTGGAGACCTGCTAAATGGCAGATACCACTTTTTAAAGCGAGGATTCCCCCAAAACTTCCTACGGAATGGGATGAAAGAAAGACTGGGGGGTAATATTTACCGAGAACATTGGCCAGGAGGTCGATAGTAAGATCATGGCTTCCCACCATGACTACAGTATTTAGAACTTCCTCAAAGGGCCGAAGAAGTTGTAGGTCTATTTCCTGATTCTCATCTACACCCTCGGAGAGCGGTGGAATTCGAATGATCCCATCCGCCTTTGTCAGGGAGGTGATCATCCCGGAACCACGGGGAAGGGGAGTGGCATAGAATTTTTCTCCTACCTTTCCTACCTTCACCCTTAAAAATTCTTCGGTTCCCAATTTGGACGGGATTTTTCGTGTTGGGAAAACCTTAATTTTAATTTTTTCCGGTTTTATGAGATGAAGAATCTGGTAGATGAGCGGTTTGACCAGTTCCTCATAGGCCAGTATGGCAGAAACAGGATAGCCCGGGATTCCAACAATGGGTCGATCCTTAAATTTTCCAAGGAGAGCCGGTTTGCCGGGCATCATAGAGATGCCATGGACATAGACCTCTCCGGATTCTTCAATGATGGACCGGGTATAGTCTTCGGAACCTGCCGATGATCCAGCAATGATCAGGATGAGGTCAACTTCTTCATATTTTGAAAGCAGGGCTTCCCGGATCTTTGTAAAATCATCTCTGACAATGGGATGCCTAAAAGGCTCCCCCCCGTCCTCAACGACCATATTGCTTAAGACATAGGAGTTGGATTCGATGATCTTCGGTAATGGCTCTGAAAGATTGACCTCGCCCGGTTCAATCAATTCCGATCCCGTGGGAAGAATCAGGACCCTCGGTTTCTTCTTTACACGGATCTCCCGGTAACCGCTCGCCAACAAGGCTCCAATATCATAGGATGTGATTTGATGATTCTCAGGGAAGACCATCTCGGTTGCAACGATGTCTTCACCGATGGCTCTCACGTGTTGCCAGGGATGGGCTGCTTCCCTGATTTCCACCCTTTCCGAATCAATCTGATGGACGTCTTCAATCATGATCACCGAATTCGTCGCTGGAGGGATCGGATGGCCCGTATTAACAAACCAGGCCTCTTTACCGGTGATAAGTACTTTGGGAGAATCGTCGGTGGCTCCATAGGTTGATTCCGCCTGAACTGCAATACCGTCCATTGCTGCGCAGTGGAAAGGAGGCGAAGAAATTTTTGCGAAGAGGGGTTCGGCCGTCACCCTACCCAGTGACTGCACCACATGGACCGTCTCCGTTCCCAAACGGATGAGAGAAGCCAGCTTGGAAGCGATTTCTTTAGCTTCGTTTAAAGATTTCTTTTTGAGATAGATGTTGCGTTTCATAAAGAGACTTAAAATTCGAAATCCGAATTTCGAAATCCGAAACAATTCCTAATTTTCAAATGACCAAATTTAAAGAACACAATTTGATTATATTTTGATCATTCGAATTTGTTTCGATATTCGTGCTTCGAATTTCGGATTTCTCCTTTTAAAGGAGAATGGCTTCTGCTTCTTCTCCTTCTTCCAACCCTTCTTCATTCATGTCGATCCTGAGCAATCCATCGGCATGAGTCAGGTGAGCGATGGCTCCAGATTTTCCGAAAATGGGGTAAGCCCAGAGAATCCCGTCCTTCTCTTCCAATGTTACCCTGACGTAATCTTCTCGTCCTGCTACAGAAGGGATATTTCTTCCTGCTCTGACTTTTCGTCGCCCCTGGGGCTTCATCTCATCGGACCAACCGGAAAGGATGTTCAGGATTGTTTTCCCAAAGAGATAGAAGATGACCATGGCAGAGACAGGATGACCCGGAAGTCCTAAGAAAGGTTTTCCCTGGACCCCTGCGAGCAGGGTGGGTTTCCCGGGCCTGATGGATAGGCCATGGCCCAGGACCTCCGTTTTGGGAAAAGATTGCAGGACTTCCCCTACCAGGTCGAGAGTCCCCACGGAACTCCCTCCGGTGATGACCACCATGTCCATCTCATTCAACCCTGTTTCAATTTTATCCTTGAGATCATCGAATCGGTCTTTTGCTATGCCAAAAAAAAATGGGATTCCTCCTGACTCCCTTACCATTGAGACGATGGTATACCGATTGATATCCCTCACTTCTCCGGAATTCGGCTTTTCGTCAACAGGAACGATTTCATCACCGGAAGAGATGATTCCAACCTTTGGCCTTCGAAATACTCTGATAGTGGTTCTGCCGATTCCAGCCAGGAGTCCAACTTCCTGCGGACGAATGAGGCGGCCCTTTCGAAGAACCACTTCTCCTGCTTTGATATCCTCTCCGGCCTGGATCACATTCTCGAGGGGAGAGAGGGTTTTAAAGGCGTGGATTGTTTGTCCATCCACCCATCCCGTATATTCAACCATCTCCACAGCGTCTGCGCCCTCAGGAACCATTCCTCCTGTTGCAATTTTTATTGCTTCGCCATCCTTTAGAGTAATCTCTGAAACCTTTCCCATGGGAATCTCTCCAACGATTTGAAGGAGGGCAGGATTCTTTTCAGAGGCTCCATAAGTATCTTTTGCTTTTACAGCAAATCCGTCAACCGTGGAGCGGGGAAATTCAGGAAGATTCATTGGAGAGGTGACATCCTCCGCAAGGACCCGATGGAGAGATTCCTCAAGAGGAACCTCTTCGGAGGAGAGAGGTTTGAAACAGTTAAGTTTCTGATAAAGTTGGGCTGGCGTTTGAACCTTGAAGAAACCTTTCATATTCACTTCCGAATTAAACGAATGACAGCGAATAGCTCGAATATTCTTGTATTCGTAATATTTGCTATCATTCGAGTTATTCGCTGAATCAGTTAAACAAAAAGCCGATACCCGTGTTGGGGATATCGGCTCTTGAAGTCCAATTATCCATCTCCTTTCCAAACACGGGAGGTATGGCCGTTTCCAGCCATGCCCTTACGGCCCGTTTCCATTTCCCTCTTATGTAAAGTGGGAGTTAGGAAAAAGGCTCGGAGATTCGATACAACCAATTTGTAACGTTTTTTTTAAAGAAAGTCAAGAAAACTGTGGATTACCGGACATGAGTCTCGCTGGTCTTACGGAAATGGTGGCCGTAAATGGCCAGTGTGATTGCCATCGGGAATGCTCGGGGTCGGCGGAGCAGTGTCCACAAGAAAAGCTTCCAGTATTGAACCCGCTCTTTACCCATAATACCAAGGCGGAGGACAGAACGAATAAGGGCGTGGATGTTGTCAAAGACATGTCGGAAGTCGAGCCGGACTTTAATCTTCGGAGGTTTATATTCCCTTAAAAAAGTCTTGACCCGTTGATAGTAGGCCTCGGGAGAATAGAGGTATTGTAGGACATCCTTGTATCCCTTACGCAGTGCTTCAAGATTCATGGCAGGGATGATGTTCGTTGAACCGTCCACGTTGTCTCCCGATAACCGATCAAGTAAGCGGCCTGCTTGCTTGAGCCGCTCGTAGAGTTTGGTACCAGGAGGGGCTTGAAGCAAGCCAACCATTGCCGTTGCAATTCCGCTTTTTTGGATGAAATCAGTGAGTCGCCGAAAGGTCAAGGCTGAATCGTTGTCAAAACCGAGGATGAATCCTCCCTGCACCTGCAGTCCCTGCCGCTGGATACGCTTCACATCCAGGACCAGGTCACGGTTCATGTTCTGTTTCTTGCTGCACTCGGCCAGGCTGTCCTCGTTCGGCGTTTCGATTCCGATAAATACTGTATCAAAACCGGCTTTGACCATCATCTGTATCAAGGGTTCATCATCAGCCAGGTTAATGGAAACCTCCGTATTGAAGAGAAACCCGGTTTTCCCTTTTCGCCATTCGGTGAGAGCAGGGAGCAGTTCTGTTTTGAGATGGGTCTTGTTTCCGATGAGGTTGTCATCCACAAAGAAGACACCTCCGCGCCATCCCAATCGGTAAAGGCTTTCCAGTTCGGCAATCATTTGTAAAGCGCTCTTGGTGCGCGGCCTATGACCGAACAAAGCAGTCACATTACAGAACTCACAATTGTAGGGGCAACCGCGAGAAAATTGGACAGACATCGAAGCGTAATCACCTGGACGGACCAATTGCCACATTGGAGCAGGGGTCTGACGGATGTCGGCGAAATCAGAAGTAGTGTAAACCCTCTTGGCACTGCCCTGGGAAAAATCTTTAAGAAAGGCGGGCAGAGTTAGTTCAGCCTCATTGAGGACAAAATGATCCACCATTTCAAACTGTTCATGTTCCGTGGTGAAGAGTGGCCCTCCAGCGATGACCTTAAGGCCTGCTTCTTTGCACTGAGCAATCACCCTGCAGGCTGAATCCCTCTGCACGGTCATGGCGCTGATCAATGCGCAATCAGCCCATGAAAGGTCTTCACTCGAAAGCTTTCTTACGTTGATGTCAACCAGCCGTTTTTTCCATTTTGCTGGCAGCATGGAAGCGATGGTGAGGAGTCCGAGCGGAGGAGAGGCAGCTTTTTTACGTATAAACTTGAGGGCATGCTTGAAACTCCAGAAGGTATCCGGAATCTCAGGGTAGATCAGAAGAACATTCATCAGGTTGTATTCCAAACTTTAAGGACGGGTCTCAATGGACAAAGCCTTTTATATATCTATAAGACCTCATTAGGGTCTTGTCAATTTTCATTAAAGAGATTTCATTGATTAAGGTTCGATTACATAGATTAGAGGGGATTGGAAACAAAGAAAAATCTGTGGAATCGTTTTTTCAAATCCCTGCCTGCGGCAGGCAGGTGTGTAATCAGATCTTTTACAGCGTTGGGGTCATTCCTTTTCCGAGAAACCGGTGGAGAAAGAAGAGGGGGATCAAAACCGAGAGGATGAGAATCGTCCCATAGGCGGAGGCAGGTCCGAAATCTCCGCTGCCGACATATTGGAAGATCTGGATGGTCATCGTGGACCATGGCCCATAATAGAGGATGATTGTGGAGCTCAACTCAGCCAGGGTGGTTACCCACATGATAATCGCTCCGGCCGCAATCCCCGGCAACATGACAGGGACGACGACCTTCAGAAAAGACCGGACAGGGGGAACGCCTAAATTAATGGAGGCTTCTTCCACTGATGCATCAATCTGCTGGAGGATGGAGGAAGTGGTTTTAATGGAAAAGGGAACCTTCCTGATAAAATAGGCGAGCACCAGGATCATCCATGTTCCGGTCAAGACGATTCTCCCCTTATTGTAGGTTGCAGCGAGGGCAATCCCTAAGACCGTTCCTGCGATGATCAAGGGCAGGATCATCAGCAAGTCCAAAAGATAAGTGACAGCCCCCTTTTTCCGAACCACCAGGTAGCTCACTGCCAAACCAAAGACAATGCCAATCAGGGTTGCTACTGTGGACAGGAAGAAGGAGTTGAAGATGGGGCGAGGAGCGATACGAATGGCCTGAGTTAGATTTTTTAAACTGAATTCTCCGAAATACATGACCGGACCCTGGGTTTTTGTTACCGACGAGATTAGGACGACCAGGAAGGGAAAGAGCGCTAAAAAAAGGATGAAGATACAGAAAAACCACATGCAAAATGTGAAAAAAGGTTTTGCTCTCCTGACCTCTGGAGGTCTCAATGAGGACATGGAATAACTTTTTCTCTCCACCCAATATTTTTGAATTAGGGTCACCATCAGTGTGATGATAATCAAGACCATGCTGAGGGCTCCTGCCATGGAAGGATTTCCTCCCATTTCACTGATGAATTCATTATAAGCTTGAACGGCAAGGACCCGATAATCCTCTCCGATGAGTTGGGGAACGCCGAAGTTTTCAATCGACATATAGAAGACCACCAATGCTCCTGCCACAATGGAAGGAGTAACGATGGGAAGTGTAACGGTCGTGAAGACCCGCCTCGGATGGGCGCCAAGGTTTTGAGCGGATTCTTCGAGGGATTTGTCAATCGCATTAATGGAGGCGGAGACCATCAGAAAGACAAAAGGAAAGAAATGGAGAGAGAAGACCAGAACGATCCCCTGCCACCCATAAATGGATGGCAGTTCAATGCCAATCTGTTTGAACAGGTTGGTAAACCAGCCATTTCGGCCAAGCAGAAGAATCCAGGCTTCCGCTCCGATAAACGTAGGCAGGATCAGGGGCAGGGTGGCAAGGGTTTTGATCAGAGATTTTCCCGGAAGATGAAAACGGGAGGTGAAAAAGGCGAAAGGGATCCCGATAATCAAGCTAAAAGCCGTGGCTAATGCACTGACCCAGAGGCTGTTGCGGAGACACCTCAAATAGAAGGGCAGGGAGGAGATCTTCCGGTAACTCTCAAGAGAAAATTGGCCAGTCTCCGGGCTCAAAAAGCTGGCATAGAAGATGGAAAACATCGGGTAGAGGACGAAGAGGAATAGAATGACAAAGATCGAGAGGAGAATGAAATTCCAGGGAGTGAAATATCTGCGCATGATGGGCTCGATCAGGAAGTGATGACCACAGGCCGGTCCATGTTAAACCGGAAATAGAGTGTCTCTCCTTCCTTCTTAATCTCGTGTTCCTGAGGGTCCTGAACCTCAAGAGCAAGGATCTGATCCTCAAAGGCCTTCACCTGGTATTTCACCATGAAACCCATAAAGGTGAAACTGACCACCTGACCAATGAAGAGATTTGTGGAAGACTCTTTTGCATCTCTGGCGATTTTGATCCATTCCGGTCGGAGGAGAATTGTCACGGTCTTCCCGGTTGGCTTTGAGGCAGAACGGAGAAGAATCGGATTCCCCTTAAACCTGCCGGTGAGTATGGATGTTTTAGGGTCATAAGCGACCACCTCTACTTCCATGAGATTGCTGGTTCCGGTAAACTCGGCGACAAACCGGTTTTGGGGGCGAAAGTAGATATCGGAAGGCATCCCGACCTGCTGGATATGTCCGAAATTAAAAATGGCGATTCGATCCGATATGGCCATCGCCTCTTCCTGATCATGAGTGACATAGATGGTGGTAATTCCGAGGTCCTTCTGAATCTTCCTGATCTCGTGGCGCATCGTGACCCTAAGCTTAGCATCGAGATTGGAGAGAGGCTCATCCATCAAAAGGACACGGGGTTGAATGACAAGGGCCCGGGCAAGGGCAACGCGCTGTTGTTGCCCACCACTCAATTGATTCGGGTACCGCTGTGCGAGAGTTTCCAACTGAACTTTTTCTAAAATCTGATGGACCTTCGCTTGGATTTCCTCCTTCTCTACCTTCCGTGCCCTCAGTCCATAAGCCACATTATCGAAGACATTAAGCTGCGGGAAGAGGGCGTAGTTTTGGAATACCATGCCGGTCTCCCGTTTGTATGGCGGGATGTGGTTAATGAGCTGGTCACCGAAAAAGACATTGCCAGAGTCAGGAGAGGCAAAGCCTGCAATCACCCTGAGGAGGGTGGTCTTCCCGCAGCCACTGGGACCGAGGAGCGTAAAGAACTCACCTCTCTCAATCTGAAGGCTGACTCGATCGAGCGCCTTTAAAGAGCCAAAAGCTTTGGAAATGTCATTTAACCGGACCTGCATCCTTCTATTGCCTTACCTTTGGAGGACCATCTCTTTCCATTTTTTAAGGATCTCTTTTTCAAGAGCACTTGACTCGATGGAATCGAATGCTTTCAGCAAGTTGATTTCGTTGATCTTCGGGAGCCCGACGGATGCAACGACATCCGATCTGGCTGGCCTTCGGTAATGTTGTTCAAAGATTTCTTTTTCCACCTCTCGGGAGAGCAGGTAATCCGTGAATGCTTTTGCCTCCACAGGGTGCTTGCAATTTTTGATCATCGCTGTCCCTTCCGGAGCAGCAAAGGCACCCTCTTGGGGATAGATAATCCCCACGTCTTTCGATCCGCCAGCAATATACCGGTAGGCGGCATATTCAATGGTCATCCCGAGAGGATATTCCCCTTCGGCTGTGCCTTTCCAGATAAGGCTGGCACTGTCGAGAACCTTGGCATTCGTGAGGAGTTTTTGTAGACCGTCCCAGCCGTATAATTTATATAATCCATAGACCTTTGCATAGGCTGATCCTGATTTCTCCGGATTGGCCATCACGACCTTACCCTTCCATTTAGGAGTGAGAAGATCTGCCCAGCCTTTTGGTTTCTCCTGCTCACTGACTAGTTTCTTATTATACATGATGATCATGATGTGAACATTGGTGGCTGTCCACAGGCTATCCTTTTCGATATAGTGAGAAGGAAGACCCTTGGCCTCGGGTGATCTGTAGGACATAAAATTAGCTTTGGCAGCATCGAGAACAGCGATATCCCCGCTCCAGAAGATATCCCCAAGCGGATTATCTTTCTCTGCCTGTATCCTCTTCATCGCCTCTCCGGTTCCCATACGAACAGCGGAGACCTTGATCCCTGTCTTCTTCTCAAATCCTTGAGAGACCATGTCGATCAGGTCGGATTGATTCGAAGAGTAAAGGACCACCTCTTTTGAAAAACCTTTCGAAGGGGTTCCCATTCCAAACACCATGAAACAGGTCAGGATTGCTCCAATTAAAATAATCTTTTTCATCTATTTTCCTCCTTTCTCATTTTTATCAAATTGTTGAATGATTGCCACGCTTGCGCTGGTGCCCAAACGGGTGGCTCCAGCCTCGATCATCTTCAAGGCGTCCTCAAGGGTTCGGATTCCACCTGCGGCCTTCACTCCGAAATCTTTTCCCACAGTCTTTCTCATCAGCCGGACATCCTCAACCTTTGCCCCTGCCTCTGCGAAACCTGTTGATGTCTTGACGAAGGAGGCGCCTGCTTCGACGGAGAGTTTGCATCCCCGTATGATTTCTTCCGCGTTAATGTAACAGGTCTCAAGGATCACTTTGACAGGATTTCCTGTGGCCGCGTGAACCACGGATTGAATATCCTCCATGACCTCACGATCTCTTCCCTCTTTCAGGGCTCCGACTCGGATGACCATGTCGATTTCCTGAGCGCCCAACCGAATCACTTCTTTTGTCTCAAAGGCTTTTGTCTTATGGGAATGGGTGCCAAAAGGAAATCCGACCACGGAGCAGACAAGGACCTTTGATCCCTTGAGTAGCTGAGCAGCCTCAGCCACATGGATGGGGTTAACACAGACGGCTTTGAACCGATACTCCATTGCCTCATGACAGAGCTTTGCAAGCTGCTCTCGGGTAGCATTAGGCCGGAGGAGAGAGTGATCAATCATATTGGTTAATTGCTGTCTTGTGATTTCCATTTGTCTGGTTATCGATTAATCGATATTTTCCCTTCATTATATTTATGAATCAGCATTGAGATAAGGGATTGATAGGGGATGCCCTCTTCAACTGCCTTCGCCCGAATTCTCTTTAAATCTCGCTCTGTCATTCGAATGTTGATCCTTTTTTGTTTATTCAGGGAATAGCGGGCATATTCCTCGTAGTGTTTCTTTTCTTTTTTATTAAGGTCTGAAATCCATTCTTCTTTTTCAAGCGATTTTGCCAATTCCCTTTCGTTTTTATCCAGGTATGCTGTTTTCTTCATTTCTTACCTCCCAAATACTTCTTTGTTGCCTTGCTGTTGGGTATGATGGTTTTTAAAAATATTTTTTCATGATCTTCAATGTATGGCACCGAATAAATATAGCCCTCAATTTTTACCAGAAAAACTTTCTGATTTGGATATTTTGCTGGGTTTGGATGTTTTACTCGATCAACCAAATCTCCTAATGCGATTGCCAATTCTACCTGTTCGAATGAAACACCTCGAACTTTCTTAAGCCTCTCATTCTTCTCGTCGCTCCATTCAAAATACTTCATAGACGTGTGCCTATTGTATTCTTCCCTATCATAACGAGGATTCTTGCTTCTGTCAAATTATTTTATTCTCCGAAGCGGCTTGTAAGGGGTTTCCTGGATTAATGATTGCGACCAAAATCAGCGGGTGGCTAACCGCGTCCGTTTGATTGACTTGGTGTTATTCCGATCATTTGTGACTTAATAATCAAATTTGATCCCAGGCTTACATCCCTAGATTGAGGAAAAGAAACCTTAATCTAGTAAATACTATAAAATTAACTGTAGCACCTACCTATACGTGACAAAATGGATTGACCGTTAGATTGGCTAAGGGTCATGATTTATTCTGCTTTTCTTGAAAAAGAAAAGGAGGAGAGATATGACCCAAGTTGAGCGGATCGTCAATGAGTCGGTCCAAAGTGAACGTGATTTACTTAGTGAGCCACCTCTTTCACCAACCCTAATCGATGGCATCCTCCAGAAACTCTCCTGCATGGAGCTTCCCGCCAAGGAGCACGTCGAGTGCTACATGCGTCACAAGTGGCGCATAAATCACAAACCAAGGACCCTTGCGAGTTCATTTACGTCAGTCGTGCTCTTCCTGGATTTTTATGGGAAGTCGGGCAAGAGCGCTATCGAGCAAATTGAAAGGGTGGACCTGGAGGGTTTCATCGAGCACGAGCAGGATCGGGGATTACGGATCGCCACGGTGCGCACGAGGCTGGCCTGCATCATCGCATTTCTGCATTATCTGATGGAGCAGGAGGTTATTCCTGGCTCTGTTCTGAAACGAGGCATCAAGCTAAAGTTACCGGACGTCCTACCTCGGGCCATGAACCCCTCGGATGTGAGAAAGCTTTTTGGTGTGATTGACGACATCCGGGACCGGGCTCTGTTTCTTTTGCTTTTACGGACAGGGATACGCATCGGTGAGGCCTTGGGGCTGAAGGTAAACGATCTGGATATCAAGGGCAGAAAGGTACATCTGTACGAGGGAGAGAAGAACAGCATGGGGAGGGTAGTCTACCTGAGCGATGATGCTCTGTTCGCGATCAAACTCTGGCTGAGGCGGAGGAACATGGACAAGGAGTTTATCTTTTACGGCTGGAGCCATGGGCACCTCTGCTACAGTACCGCCAGAGGCCTTTTCATGAAGTACCTTAAGAAGGCAGGACTGGATCAGAAGGGCTACACGGTCCATTGTCTTCGCCATACGTTTGCCTCTGAGCTTCTCAATGCGGGGATGCGTCTGGAATGTCTCCAGCAGCTTCTGGGGCATCAGGATATCGAGGTGACTCGCCGATATGCCCGGCTCACCGACACCACGCGTGAGGAAGAGTACTTTCGGGCCATGGCTATTATAGAGAGGGGAGGGATCGATGGAGCTTATTGAGCTGATCCGGTATCGAAGAGCCTTGAAGAGAAAAAACTACTCGATCCATACGGTCAAGACTTACATGAACATCCTCAATCAGTTCATGAGGTGGCTTGCAGTACCCCTCTCTGAGATAACCCGCAAGGAAATAGGAGCTTATGTCGATCATCTCCTCCGAAACAGACGGACGCCCAAGACCATCACCTGCCATCTGCAGACGATCCGTCTGTTCTTTGACTATCTGACCAATGAGGAGGGCAGATCGATCGTCAATCCTGTCACACGGATCTCCCTGCGTCTGCCCAAGCCTCTGCCTCGACACCTGAAGGAGGACCAGGTCAGGAGCCTCTTTGATAGCATCACGGATCTCAGAGACCGGGCCATGTTCATGTTGATGCTCCGCTGTGGCCTTCGAGTCCAGGAGGTTGCTGAACTGACTTTAGATGCGATCGAGTTTGGAAGAAGACAGATCTTGGTCTTCCATGGGAAGGGGGCGAAGGATAGGGTTGTCTACATGAGTGAAGATGCCCGATGTGCTCTTTTGTCGTACCTGGCGAAACGATCATCAAAAGCGAAAGGATTGTTTCTGGTGCAGAAAGGGCCGATGAAAGGCAGCCCCATATCGGTTAGAGGCATTCAGAAGAGGATCGAATACTATGCACAGGAAAATGGACTGAGCGTCTCGTGTCATCGGCTACGCCACACCATGGCCACACAACTTCTCAACGCTGATGCTGACCTTGCGACTATCCAGGACCTGCTGGGACATGGCCAGATTACAACGACGCAGCGCTACTGCCGGGTCGCAAACCTCAAAGTTCAACGAGACTATTACAAGGCTATGGAGGTGGTTCTACATAGAACACAGGCACAGCAAGACGATGACGAAGAAGGAGAGAACATGGATCTCCCAGAATTATCTTGACATGAATTGAGAAATAATGATAATGGTAAATAGCTCTTAACTAATTAATATCACATGGAAAAGCAGAATATGTTACGTATAGCACCTACGAATATGCAGTCCAAAGCCACCAACGGAGTCAACGATTGCGGATGGAAATATGCAACTGGTATAAAAACCTTCCCTTGACATCACCTGACTTATTGCCCCAAAGCTGTTTAAAACGATTTGAAATCACATCTCCAATAAATCGACTTACTGTATTCAACTCTCAGACGGTCTGACCTTTTGGAAGGGGTTTCTTTTCGTACACAACGATTTTGCCCTCACCCTCAAAATACTTTTTGATATCTTTGTCTGTTACCGATTTTTCTTTACCGTCGGATTTCACCTTCGTCCCGATTGGCTGAAGCGGCTCATTGCAATCTACACAATTCCCCGGTTTATTATTGTTTTTATTATGATCTGTATTTGTACATCTACATCTATAATCATTATTTTTCCCCATAATCCGAACTTCGGATCCTTTGGGGCCATCAACGTTGAATACGAGTCCCTTGTCTACGCAACTAATTTTACCGCCGGCAATACTCATTCCCCAGGACGGAATAAGATGAATTTGCACTTTTGGGTCGCCAGGTTGGGCCTGTTTTGATACTGCATTACCCGTTTGGTCGGTATGATCATTATAGAATTCCCATATCCGGTCATATGCATGATCCAGACAGATCTCTAAACCAAAAGTGATATCATCAATTGAAAATACTGAGCCGCCTCCATACCCAACTTTATTGATCTCGGAAATACGATGTTCCTTTTTTTTACCGTCTTTATCGATATATGTAGTTTTTGTACCTGGCACATTTCTTTTTGCCGAAAGTTGGTCTCGGGATCCTTCGGTGGGTATTACGATGCGATCATCTTGTCCATGAATTTCGATACGCCGATTTGTACTTGTTCCCCAATATTTCTCTTTGTCTCTAAGAAAATCAATACCTGAAATATATTCCTTATAGATAACAAACTGCTGCGGCTCATCTGTGTCTTCTTGCTTTGGGCCACCCTTGCAAACCAGTGCGTAATTACCTATCTCTGTCTTACCCTCTTTCGCAGTTAACTTGACGAAATGACCAACATCGAATCCCTTATTGGTGTTCAAAACAAGTGAGTTTTCCATCTTTGCATATTGATTTTTCCGGATAAAATTCTTAGAAATTTTACTATGAGTATGAGTGCAATGCTTGCAAAGATAAGGTTTCGATTCAGACGCCTCGAAGCTTTGGCACTTACAAGCGGGGCAAGGATTAATTCTCTGTTGGTCCGGATTATTGATTGTAATGATGGTGCCCTTCGGGCTTGATCTGCTGGCCTTAATGTTAAATTCAACGGTTCGTGAAATATCCTCTCTATAAAAAAATACAATGTTATCTTTGGGGTATAGCTCATTTGTGTCTAACGTAATTTCAAAATCATTTCCTGCCGTATTCCGGATATCTTCTATTGTGGCCTGAACACCTTTCGTATGATTTGTTACAGCAACGGGTCCTGATTTCGGTGCCTTAGACTTATCTGAACAATCCTGAAATTGTACGTATTCACTTGCTGAGGCAGATGTCCAATCCGATTCCAGAAGAGAATCTACGGTGATCTTTGTCTTATTTCCGGGTATTCTCTCAACCGATGTGATTTTTACGCTTGTATCTTCTTGTTTCAGGTATCCGATGGCTGTTCCAAAAACAAAAAGCCAGTCCTGGTAGGATTTAAAGTCAATTTCTTTCCGCAGGTTTTCCATAATTGTATGGATTTGCTCAAACGGATACGCTCCTTCGGCACCCCGAAAGTAGAATTCAGGTGCCATGAAAACTTTTAAAACAGGCTCTTTTTTACTGAAGACATTCCAGGAACTACGTCTGACTTTTGCCTTTAATACATTTGCATCAAGATATGCTGTTGTGATTGCCTTTTTCATGAGCCTGCACCGAAACTCTATATCTTTGGTGTGATCATTATCTCCAAGATACGATTTATGATCACCTAAACATTTGTTTCCGGTACTTGTGCAACAGGTTTTACAGACCCAGTCATGAGGAGGAGGAAAAGGTTTGAAATTAGTGCACCCGCAACTCCAGCACTTTTTCATTTTATCATCCTTATACCCCGGGCGTATATTGAATGCGATGAATTGCACTTTACCGTATTTAGCCATATTTATAATCCTATGCAGGTCGCGTACGATTTGAACGTGGATACGTTTACTGTTTTTGGGTTTAAAGCCTTCTTTACCTTATGTCTGTTTATCCCCCGTAGACATTTTCAAGTTTTTGTCTAAATGACTCATCCAATTTTCCTGTCGGATTAAGGCCTTTCTTCTCTTGGAAGTCTCGAATTGCGTTTTCAAGCTCCTCGCTCATTTTTCCGTCGACTTCACCTTCATAAAAACCCAGGTTGCCAAGTCTTGCCTGCACCCCTGTGATTTCCGTCACGGGATCGAGTTCGCCCAGCTGGAGTTCGTATTCTTCACCTGAGTCCCGGAAGGTAATCTTGCCTTTTTTTGCGTTCGGCGGGATCCAGATTTCGATTTTTCCATCCTTATCGGTTTTACTATCGGAAAGTTTCCCATCGATGTCGAGAATACAGGCTTCATTGGCTCTGCCTTTACCTTCTTCATCCATGAACTGAAGACGAAGCCTTTCGGGCACGCCTTTTCTTTTAAACCGATGTCTCTTCTCGGTTTCACAGGATTCTTCTTTATCTTCTTTGTCGCATATGTACACCTCGTCGCCGGGAAACAGGACATTCGGGTCTTTTCGGTCCTGCCTGAGTTTATTGTTTTTCGAATCGTTCCAGATGGTGTCTGGGGAAAAACCGTGCTGGAAAGCAATGCTGGAGATACAGTCCCCCTGCTTTACGGTGTATTTCTTGTAGCCCATTGGATCCCCCCAACAAAACCAGTTCCTTTTGGCTCTTGTCTTGTTTCGACACACCCCTGGCCAAGGGAACTCTATTAATTAAACGAGTAGGAAAAGTCCTGTTTTTCCTTTAGTTACTTCCACCTGAATGTAAAAAGCCGCTACCTAAAATTCATTAACTGGTAGCGACCAGACTATCTTGATCTATTAACCTCCAGAAAAATTAATATATTTATGGACCCTACGGCTTTCAAATTATTTAATCTACTAACATGGGTAAGAATATTTTAAAGGTTTTTTCTAAATAACCACCCCCTCATGTTCATTTGTATTACAAATAACAATCATAAAAATTATTTTTTGTCAATATAAAAATGACTGGAGTTTCCTGAGTTTTTGAAACAAAAAATGTTATTGTGCCGGAATATCGATATGTTGGAAATAGAGGTTTCTGGAATTCTCATTTTCCGAGTTTCAAAAAATTGGGTCTAAGCATTTCAAATACTTAGAAAACATTTTCCCCTAAGAATCGTATAGAAGGTTATATGACCTCTAAAAACTCAGGAAACTCCAGAAAAATGAAGGTTGTGAAAATTATCATTTTAAGGATTGCCATTCGAAACCTTGCATAGTTGGGTGGATTTTCAGAATCGCTCTTTCAGGAAGTACTTCATATCCAATTTCGAATTATTTCTTTAATCTTTGGAGAGCTTTTTCAAAATAGCCTTCCATCTCTTTTTCTGAGAGTAACTCGGGAGATGTATCGGGTACGCCCAGGTAGAAAACAACCATGATCGGATTTTCTTTTAAAAAATCTTCTTGGTTTCGGTAGAAGATGATTCTCCGGGATGTTTTATCAATAAATGAAGAGCGCTGACTTCTAATGAGATTTTCTTTTTCTAATTTGACTCCTTTGACAACCCATTCCTTCGCTTTGGAAAAGGGGTCCTCAGCTTCTACGCTGAAGAGTTGAAAAGGGGAGGGTTTTTCTTCAGAGCGGATCACCTTGATCACCACCCATGTGCTCTCCTCTGTCTTCCCTTTGAGGACTGCCCACAAAATGGTGATTCCTTCTTTCTCAAAAACAGAATCTGCTCCATGAATGATCCCTTGCCCATGCAAAGGTGTGATATCCCATACTATCCCTAACATCCATACCCAAATGGAAAGAAGTAGTAATCGCTTCATCAATCTCTCTTTCTCTCTTCCTTTAAAATCTGGATGGCCTCAGGGTGAAACCGGATTCCTACTTCCTGATTGGGGGAAAACGACCCCTGTCTGAGCGGATCATAGGAAGTGGCATTGACCAGATGGCCATCCAGTTGAATGAGGTAGTCGACTTTCTCTCCCAAAAATACTCTTTCCACAATCGTTGCCTTCAACGCCCCTTCATCAGAAGGCTCTGTCAGGATGATCGTTTCCGGTCTTACAAAAATATTAATCTTTTCCCCGGATTTAACATGGTGTGAACCTCTTGAAACCTGATACTCCTTTTTAAAGAGTTGAAGGGTCACCTGATTATTCGCAATCGCTTTGATCTCAGCAGGGAAGACGTTGATCTTGCCGATGAACTGCGCTACAAAGGGAGAGTCTGGTTTGAGATAGAGCTGCTCAGCAGTTCCAATCTGGATGATCCTGCCTTCGTTCATCACGGCGATGTGGTCTGAGACGGCCATGGCCTCTTCCTGGTCGTGAGTCACATAGACGGCTGTGATGGAGAGGGTTTTCTGAAGCCGCCGGATTTCCCCCCGCATATAGACCCGTAGTTTGGCATCCAGGTTGGAGAGAGGCTCATCAAAGAGAAGGACCCGTGGCTGGATCACAACAGCCCTTGCCAGTGCCACCCTCTGCTGTTCACCTCCTGAAAGTTGATGGGGGAACTGTCGTTCAAACCCTTTAAGCCCTACCAGATTGAGAACATCGGTGACCGATTTCTCGATCGGTGTCCTTTCCATTCCTTTCACTTTCAACCCATAGGCCACATTTTCGAAAACAGAGAGATGTGGGAAAAGGGCATAGTTCTGGAAAACGAAGCCAATGTTTCGCTGGTTGGCCATGAGGTCTGTGACGTCTTCTTCTCCAATGAAGATACGGCCTTTATCCGGTCTTTCAAAACCGGCAATCATGCGAAGGGTGGTCGTCTTTCCGCATCCCGAGGGACCCAGCATGGTCAAAAACTCCCCTGGCTGAACATCAAAGCTGACCTGATTAACTGCAGAGACCTCTCCTTTGACACGATGAAGGAAAGTTTTAGAGATATTTTCCAGACGTATTTTAACTGCCTCCACTTTATCCTCCTAAAATATTGGCCATATCAGGAGATCCGGGTTGTCTGAACAATCGAAGGACCATGCTGATGGCTGTAATGACAACGAATACGATCAAGACGACCAGGATGGAGAAGGCGGCAGCCACTCCCAACTCTAACTCGGTCATTTTTTCAAGGATGCGGACGGTGATGAGTGTCCAATTGATTGAGATGAGAAAGATGGTCGCGCTGATCGCAGTCATGGAACGAATGAAGACTACCCCGAGGCCGGCAAAGAAGGCTGGAAGGATGAGGGGCATGGTGATGCGCCGAAACGTGGTTCCGGAGCCTGCTCCGAGACTGTAAGATGCTTCCTCAATGCTCGGGTCAATCTGCTGGAGAATGGCCACAGTAGTTCGGATTCCAGTAGGGCCATATCGGAAGACATAGCAGGCGATGATGATGATGGCTGTGCCGGTCAGGAGAAAAGGGGGATCGTTGAAAAAGAGGAGGTAGGCGATGCCTACGATCGTCCCGGGCAGAGAGTAATTAATCATCGAGACGATCTCCATGGATTGCCGGGAAGGAAAGCTCTTTTTTGAAACAAGATAGCCCAGGATTACAGCGTATATTCCTCCAAGAGGCATTCCAACACCGGCAATGATGAGGGTATCACGGATCGCCTTTAGACCTTCGGTAAAGACTACTCGATAATGCTTCAGGGTCATCTGAAAGTTGGCCCCGAAGGCCTGAACAATGGAGGCATAAAAGAGGAGGACGTAAAAATAGAAGATAAATGCCGAGATGAAGAGACAGAGGCCAAGAAGAAGAAATTTTGCCCAGGGCGAGACACTCTTGATCTGGGTCTGGGCTCCGACCTTGCCTGAGATGGTGACATAATATTTACGGCTGACCCAGAAGCGCTGGAGGAGAAAGACCAGGAAGGCAGGCACCAATAGAACGAAGGAGAGGACAGCGCCTCCCTTCAAATCGAAAAGCCCGGTAATTTGAAGATAGGCCTGAGTTGGAAGCACAGGAAAGGAGTTTCCTGCGAGGATCAAAGGTGTGGCAAAGTCAGCAAGAGAGGCGGCGAAGAGGAGAAGAAAGGAGTTGGCCAACCCCGGTACGGTAAGCGGAAGCGTAATCGTCCTAAAGACACGGCGTCGCGAACTGCCCAGGCTAAAGGCCATATCTTCGATATTGGGATCAATGCCTGCAATGATCGCTTTCAAGGTAAGGTAGGCAATGGGAAAGTAGGTGATTGTTTCGGAGAAGAGGGTTCCATGAAGGCCGTAGACAGTAAACCCCTTTATCCCCAGCAGGTCATAGGTGATCAGCCCCCTGGGACCGAAAGAGAAAATCATCGCGATGGCTGTAGTAAAAGGAGGGGAGATCAGGGGAAGGATGATCGAAGCATCGAGAAAGAGAGTCCATGCCTTTGGAAGGTTGGTGCGCACAGCGGTATAGGCGAAGAGAAAACCGAGTGCTGTTCCGCAGAGACCGACCAGAGAACCCAGGAGCAGGCTGTTCCAAAGGGCCTGACGCTGATTTGGATCGCCCAGAATGCCAATCACATTGCTAAGAGTGAATTGCCCCCCCTCTTCAAACGTTCTGGCAAAGAGCTTGATTAATGGGACGAGGATGAAAAGACCGAGGAGGCCCCAGAGAATGATCAGAGTGATGAGCAGAAGAGGGTCTCTGAGCAGTTGACGGAAGCGGTCTTTGAGGTTGGGTTCAATGACTGCCGAAGACATCTTCATCTTAATGCGCGCTCAAAGGGAGGCATATGTAATTTCTGACCATAGATGTTTGAAATTTATCCCAAAATCCCTCCCCCTTGATAGGGGAGGTCGGTGCGACTCGAAACCGAGGTGGGGGTGGGGGTGGATTGAAGAGGCTTGCTGTAAATTTAGTTTTGTTCCCCCTCCCCTTCATCCCCTCCCACCAGGGGAGGGGAGATTTATTTTGGTTTTTTCTTAATAGAGAAAATTCTCAGACTTTATCGTTTGTCTATTTAAACAACTGGGACATTTATCGTATCTATGGAGTTAAGGCAGAACTTCTTTAATCCAGCGCTCCACGATCCTTTTTCGGTTCTGGCCTGCCCAGACGTCATCGATCGGAAAGATCTTCGCCCCTTTTAAAACCTCAGCAAGGCTTTGCTCGGTCTTCACTTCAGGATGGGCTGGAATAAAATTGATCTTGTATTTTGCATAGTGATTCTGCATAGCGGGACTAGTTGCCCAGTCAATCAGTTTTTTTCCGAGGGCAGGGTTTTTGGCTCCTTTGAGCAGGGAAATGGCTTCTGCTGCGGTGCCAATTCCTTCCTTGGGGAAAGAGATCACCACATCGTACCCTTCCTGTCTAGTCTTCAGGGCATCAACGATAAAAAAGATTCCAGCGCCCGCCTGCGCCAGACCGACCGGAATCGTTCCTCCTCCTCCGCTCTTTGTATAAACCTGAACATTCTGGCGAAGTTTCTTCATGAAGTCAAAAGCCTTCTCTTCGTCCCTGTTAAAAATCTCAAGGATTGAGAAGATCCGGGTGACAGCCGTCCCTGAGGTTCTCGCATCCGCCATCTGGATCATTCCCTTGTAAGCAGGATGAAGAAGATCATGCCAGGAGACCGGAGGAGCGAGGCCCTTTTCCTTCAGAAATTTGTTATTGCTCATAAAGACGAGCGGATCATCAGCAATGCCGATCCACTGTCCATCCGGGTCTTTAAATCGTCCAGGCAAAACCCCAAAGGTCGGGGGTTTATAAGGATCAAAAACGCCTTCTTTTATTCCAGCCCCAAAGGTTTCTACCGGGCCGCCGAAGAGGACATCAACACGGGGATTGTTCTTTTCAGCGATGATCCGAGCCAATGCTTCCCCGGAAGAGAAGCGAAGGAAGTTGACCTTAATGCCCGTGGCTTTTTCAAACTCCTCAAACATAGGCCGTGCCCAGTTCTCGGGCCAGATGGAGTAGGCATTGAGGCTTTCTGCAGAATAGGCATGATGGATTGGAAAAAGCAGGATAAAAAACAGACCCAGCATAAAAATTACTTTGAACCTTTTCATAGAAATTCTCCTTTCTTATAGGGGTTGATAAACTCCAATTAGTTATGAGGAATTAGGATGACCCCTTCCTCATTCCGAAAGCAAGTTTATTAGAGTCACATTAAAAAGTCAACCCAGCCATCATTAATCTTATGAGTCGATTTACCTTGACATCTTTTTGATAGATAAGATAGTATTGTGAAACATTTAACCCGATAAAAAAAGGAAGGAGGGGGATGCAAGAAGGGGGGGAGATTATTTTGAAATCACTGTATCGTTCATAGGGTTTTTCTTAGAACTTTTAACCTTAATGGAAAGGAGGGTATTTCAATGAAGAGAAAGATTTTTATGAGAGTCGCCACACTTTTTTTATTGGCACTTGTCACGGTTCTTTGGGTATCTCCAACTGAAGTTCAGGCTCAGAAAGAGAAAATTGGCTGGGTCGGCCCGGTTTATAAGGAGCTTTCCGACAGTTTAACCAAAGGTTTTAAAGAGTATTATAAAAAGACTTATAACAAGGATATTGAGATCACATTCATCCGGCCCGGAGGATGGCCTGTGTGTGTGGACAAGGTGCGAGCATGGAAGGGCAAACCCGATGCCGATGTTTTTCTTGGCGCTGGCGCTCCTGCGTTCGAGGTTCTGGAAAAAGAGGGTTTGATCGTTCCTTATAAACCGAAGGATTGGGACAAGATTCCCGATAAATGGGGCGGCATGAAGGTGAAGGACGAAAAACTGATGTGGACCTGTTTTGCGCCGTGGATCGTGACCAACCTTTATAACGAAAGAGTTCTCAGAGCCCTCAAATTGCCGGCGCCAAAGACCTGGAAGGATTTGCTTAATCCGATATATCGGGATTTAATCGTCCAAACCTTACCCTATGCCTCGGGTACTCAGCATGAGGTGATCGAGATTCACCTGCAGAGTTTCGGAGAGAAAGAAGGATGGGCCTACAACCGATTGTTGGCGGCGCAATTAGCAAGGTTTTCAACAGGAAGTGTTGATACCACTCATATGGTCAGCCGGGGAGAGGTTCCCATTGGCATTGCACAGCCCCAGATGAATGCGATGGCTGCGAGGGCGGATGGTTATCCGGTGAAGGATTTGCTTCCTGATAAGACGATCCTCGTTCCCGAAGCAGTCGGTTTGCTGAAAAACGCACCCAATGAGGCCAATGGAAAAATCTTTTTGGACTGGCTGTTCAGTATGGAAGGACAAAAATACGTGTTAGAGGGCCGCTACTTTACCGCAAGGACAGACATTAAGTTCTCAGTTTGGGAAAAAGAGGGTGTGACCATGGCGAAACATGCCCGTGATGCTCTTGGGGTGGATTCCTTCTGGGATATGAAGGTGGGATTCATCGATTACAATCTGGATCTTGCTGCGAAGCGATGGGATGATGTCAACCGGTATTTCGAATATGAGATTTACCGGAAATGGCGTGAATTGAAGAGCAGCCTCTTTCTCATTGAGGAGGTTGAAGGTGAAGTAGATGCCGCCAAGAAGAAAGGGGCAGACGTCAGTAGAGCGGATGCAAAGATCAAAGAAGCCCGAAAGCTCTTTGAGATGGATGGGGCTTATGCTCCTGCCAGGTTGGCTGCATCAGAGGCTCGCGCATTGCTTGTGAAATGATTCTGTGAGATTCACCATGAGATAGCGAGGGCGAGTTTCTGCTCGCCCTCGCTATTTAGAGTCTGTCCATAAACTAAAGATTTTTCAAAAGGTCGTCATTTCCCGCTAAGGCGGGGAATCCAGTAATTTCAATCCCACCAAAGGCGGGACTGGATGCCCCGATTTAATCGGGGCATGACACAAAAAGTGCATTTATAAACGGACTCAATTTAGGTAAGGACTAAACCATGTCTCGAGGAAACCTACTCATCTCTGCCATCCTGTGGCTCGTTGTCGCCCTCTTTGTCATCTATCCGCTCTCCTTTTTAATCATCGAAAGTTTTAAAATAGCGGGTACCGACCAGTATGGGCTAAAAAATTACATCGATTTTTTTAAGGACTCCTATTATCTCAAAACCTTTGCCAACACCCTATTGCTTGCGGTGCTGGTGCTCATCACCACCACCCTGATTGGATTGCCGCTGGCTTATATTCTCGCAAGGTACAGGCTTAAGGGAAAGGTTCTTTTCACGGCTCTGATCCTACTACCCATTGTGTTGCCCGCCTATGCCGGAGCCTTTGCTCTGATTGTCTTTTTTGGCAAAATGGGAACGGTCAATCTCCTTCTGATGGATTGGGGACTCATCAGCAAGCCGATTAACTTCGTCTTCGGACTCCATGGTCTCGTTTTTATCCAGTCCCTCCATCTTCTTCCCTTTATTGTGCTCAGCCTTTCAGCCGGGTTTACCAATATTGATCCATCCCTCGAGGAAGCCGCTGAAGTAGAGGGGGCAGGAGGTTTCAAGCGGTTTTTAACCGTCACTTTGCCTCTGACCAGCCCGAATTATCTAGCCGGCGCCGTCATCGTCTTTTTATGGCCATTCACAGATTGGCTGACTCCCTTGATCTTCGGGCAGGTCGATTTTCTTCCTTCCATCTCCTATATCAATATTTCCTACCATTTCACGGATATGCACCGCAAATATATGGGGATCGTCTCCGTGGTTGTATCGTCAATCATCTGTGTGGGCATCTTTCTGGCTTCCAAGACATGGGTGGAGAGGAAAAAATATACTGCCCTCTCAAAAGGCACCACCCTTGAGGGGAGAATTATTGAGCCCGGGATATTGACCAAGGCAAGCGCTTATGCCTACATGTTCTTCATCGCCATCCTTGTCTTGCTTATTCCCGTTGTGATGGGTTTGTCCGCTTTTTCCCGTAGATGGGTCCTGCAGCCTTTCCCATCCTACTGGACCCTCGATAATTTTAGGCTTATCTTTCTTGAGACACCTGTGCTTTTAAAAAATTCATTTCTCTTCAGTGGCGTTGCTCTCATTTTTGGAGTGGCCTTCGGGCTGCCGGCTGCCTATCTGATCACACGGACCAAAGTCCCGGGCAAAGATACACTTGATTTCGTGATCACCCTCATGCTTGCTTTTCCTGGAATTGCCGTCGGAGTGAGCTATCTTTTAGCCTTCTGGGAGGGGATTCCTTTGGCCACGCACTGGATCATCATGCCCCTATCCCTCTTTGTGCGACGGCTTCCCTACTTTTTAAGAATGGCTCACGCCTCCTACCTTCAACTTGATGTCTCCCTGGAAGAGGCATCGGAGGTATCGGGAGCAAGCAAAATGAAGACGTTTTTCAATATTTCGCTGCCCTTATTGCTCAAGGGGGTATTCGTGGGCCTGGTGATGTTCTTTATTATGGCATTTCAGGAGATCTCCACAGCCATCTTCCTTTACAGGGGGGGATGGGAGACCTTGCCCATTGGCATCTATCTGAACTGGCACCGGGGAATGGAGTTCGGAATTGCTGGTGCTATGGCTTTTCTAATGATCGTGATCATCTTCATTCTCCTTCTGATCGTTGCACGAATCGGCGGAGGAATTCTTGGAGCGGCATGGGGTTCATCAGGAGGGAGGTATTAGATGGCCTTCATCAAGATTGAGAAGCTTTTAAAAAAATTCGGAACCATGGTGGCGGTCAACCACATTGACCTGGAGATAGAGAAAGGGGAGATGTTGACCCTGCTTGGGCCGAGCGGGTGTGGCAAGACCACCACGCTTCGATGCATCGCCGGTCTGGAAAAGCCTGACGAAGGGGATATTCTGATTGACGGTCGGCCGATGTTTTCAAAAGGTTTTGTTCCTCCCTCGCAGAGGGAGATTGGCATGGTCTTTCAAAACTATGCCGTCTGGCCCCATTTGAGGGTGTTTCATAACATTGCCTATGGATTAAAACTTCAGAAACTTTCCAAGCATGTCATCAAGGAAAAGGTGACGGAAGCGCTGGATTCGGTAGGATTGACAGGTCTGGGGAGAAGGTATCCCGGACAACTGAGCGGCGGCCAGCAACAACGGGTTGCCCTTGCCAGAGCTCTGGTGAGGAATCCGAAAGTGCTTCTGCTGGATGAACCTCTCAGCAACCTGGATGCAAAACTGAGAGAGAAGATGCGGTTTGAGATCAAAAGCCTGGTAAGACGCATGCATATGACGGCTGTCTATGTGACCCATGACCAAGCAGAAGCCATGGTCATCTCTGACCGTATTGCAGTGATGGAAACAGGAAACATCGTACAGGTCGACGTTCCTGAGGAGATCTACAAGAAACCTGCGAACCGGTTCGTCGCTGATTTCATCGGGACCACTAACTTCATCCCCGGGGAGATTTCGGAAGCTCCCAGGGACCGGGATCTGATTCACGTTAAAACCGAATTTGGTCAAAAGATCTCTTGTAGGGTATTTGACTCTGCAGCGGCTGTTGTGAATCAGAAAGTTCATGTCTCGATCCGTCCTGAAGACATCGAGGTATTTACCAAATCCCCTGAGGGACGGGATAATCTCTTCAAAGGTACCATCCAGCACCGGGCTTATCTCGGCAACTTCCTCTACTTTTTTGTCAATGTGGACAGCACCATGATCCGGGTCCAGGTGGCTTATGATGTGAGGCAGAAGGAAGGAGAAGAACTCTTTCTGTATTTGAACCCCGAAAAGTGCATTGCACTGACTTAATCGGGCAAAACCCAAACCAATCTCATCTATAGGAGGTGCTCTATGCGGAAAATTATTCTATTTTTGGCTATTTTCTTTTTTTTGGCAGGCCTCATCAGCGCTTCTGAGACCTGGGCTCAGAAGGAAAAAAGTAAACCCAAATTGCTCCGTCTTACTTTCTACTATCCTGTGGGTGTGGCAGGTCCTCTGGCGAGGGTGATCGGAGAGATGACGGACAAATTTAACAAGGAGAATGAAGGAAAGATCGAAGTGGTGCCGGTCTATTCCGGAGATTACGATCCCACCATGCAGAAAGTCCAGACCGCCATCATGGCTGGAAACCCTCCGGACATCTTTATGGTTGAAATCTCCGAGCTTCCCACGCTTTTAGCGATGAATGCAGTTCTTCCCCTGGACGATTATGTCAAGAAGATGGAAAAGGGATATTGGGAAGATTTTTTCGCTCCCTTCCGTGAAAATGCGACAATCGGTGGAAAACTGTATGGAGTGCCATTCCAACGTTCGACGCCAGTCCTTTACTGGAATAAAGAGGCTTTCAAAGCTGCGGGCCTCGATGCGGAAAAACCTCCGAAGACCTGGGATGAATTGAAGGATTACGCAACGAAATTGACCATCAAAGACAAACAGTGGGGCGTGACCATTTCAGGAGGCTGGAATGACTGGCTTTTTGAGGGCTTTGTGAGGCAGAACGGAAGCTATCTCATTAGTGCAGATGGGAAGACCGCAAATTTCGATTCGAAGGAGGCTGTCGAAGCCCTCGATTTCTGGGTTGAGCTGAAACACCGCCTCAAACTGGGACCTCCTCATAGCACCTGGGGCTCCACACCACCTGACTTTGTCGGCGGAAGGACAGCCATGCTCTATCACTCCACCGGCATTCTGACCTTCTTGAAACGATCGGCTAAATTCGATTTTGGTGTTACCTTCATGCCGCAGAAGAAGACCTTTGGCGCTGCTGTTGGAGGAGCCAACCTGATGATCGCTAAAAAGATCTCGAAGGAGCGGCAGGATGCAGCATGGAAATATATCGCCTGGATGTCCAATGTGAAGAACACGGCGGAATGGAGTGCAGCATCCGGCTATGTGGCGGTACGGCAGAGCGCCTATGAAGATCCGGTGATGAAAGAGCATGTGAGCAAGAACCCGGAATATCTCGTGGCCAGGGATCAATTGAAGTTTGCCCATGGGAAGATGATGGCAAAAAATTTCCAGAAGGTAAGAGAAATCCTGAAACGGCAGCTTGATGATTCGGCTGCAGGAAAGATCGTTCCTGCCGAAGCGTTGAAGATCGCCCAGAAAGAGATTCAGGCTGCAATTAAATAATAGATGAAAGGTTAATTTCGTTAGAAAAGGGCAGGATTTCAAGCCATATATAAAAAACTGAAGCTTTCTATTTATAGCATCCCCCGTATCAATGCAGGAAATTTCTAACGGGGCAAACGGGTCGAGCGAGGGGGTGGGGTAATCCTACCCCCTCTTTCAGTTCATCTATGAGACGTACCGATCGTCTGGCAACCTATAGTTATCTTTTCCCGGGACTCTTCTTCATGGGAATTTTCACTTTTATCCCCGTCTTTATGTCGGCCTACCTTTCTCTTTTTAAATGGAATGTCAACAACCCCGAGCCCAATTTTACATGGTTTTCAAATTATATCGAAGTTTTCAAGGCTCCACTTTTCTGGTTGGTACTTAGAAATAATCTCATCTATGCCTTCACCACTATCCCCATTAGCATGTCCCTGGCTCTATTTTTAGCCATTCTCATCAATCAGAAAATGGGGTCCATTCGAAGTTTCTACAGGGCAAGCCTCTTTTATCCGACCATGATTCCAATGGTGGCAGCTGCTATGCTCTGGGTGTGGATCTTCAACCCGGGTCTTGGAATTTTCAACTACTATCTTGGGTTCCTCGGATTTCCGAGACTCGAATGGCTCTATGACATGCGCTATGCCCTGATCGCCATTATCATCATGAGCATCTGGAAGAACTTCGGTTACTATATGCTCATCTTTCTGGCAGGCCTTCAGGGGATTCCGAACCATTACTATGAAGCGGCGGCTATCGAGGGGGCTACAGGATGGAAACAGTTCCGTTACATCACCTTTCCCATGCTCGCACCAGCCACACTCTTTGTATTCGTCGTTGCCATTATCTCCTCATTCCAGGTTTTTGATCAAGTATTCGTCATGACCCAGGGAGGGCCAGGTGACCGGACCAATGTGCTCGTCTTCTACATCTACCAGCACGCGTTCCGGTTCTGGGATCTTGGAATGGGGTCTACCCTGACCACCCTCTTTATTCTTGGGTTGCTCATAGCGATCTGGTTGGTCTTCCGTGTGATCGGGAGGAGGGTCTACTATGAAGTTTAGCCGGAAATCCAGAGATCGTTTGGGGCTTCACCTAATTCTGGGATTGGTTTCACTGGTTACTGTTGCTCCTTATTTCTGGATTCTCTCTACCTCTTTAAAATATCGAACAGAGGTCTTTACACAGATCCCAAAATGGATTCCCTGGCCGATCAATATCCAGAACTATCTCGAAGTTTTTCAGATGGCCCCTTTCCATCTCTACTTGATCAACACAATTATTGTGGTAGCAGGAATTCTGGCCATCCAATTGGTAACCATTACCTTGGCTGCCTATGTTTTTGGAAGGAGGAATTTCTGGGGGCGGGAATTCTTCTTCTTTCTCTTTCTCATCCAGATGATGATCCCCATTCATGCTACCTTTTTACCAAACTTTTTAACTCTGAAAAGGTTCGATCTCCTCAATACCCGCATCGCGATGATGCTTCCCTTTTTTGCTTCGGGATACGGGACCTTTCTCCTCAGGCAGGCATTCCGGCAGATTCCGCGGGCCTTGGAGGATGCAGCAGTGATCGATGGATGTGGAGGACTACGGTTCTTATGGCATGTTTTAGTCCCACTGGCCAAACCCACACTGATTGCATTTTCAATCATCAGTATCGTGAGCCACTGGAATGATTATCTCTGGCCCCTCATTGTTACCGATACCCCTGAGGTGAGGACGCTCACGATCGGGCTTGGAATGTTCGTTCAACAGGAGAGTGGGGCGGACTGGACCCTGTTGATGGCTGCGACTGCCTTTGTGACAGCTCCCATGTTGATCTTCTTTCTCGTTTTTCAGAAGAAATTTGTAGAAAGTTTTATGCTCAGCGGAATGAAGGGTTGAAAAATGATCGCTCAATAGGGTAGATCTCCTTCGAAGGAGGACGAGGGTTATGGCAAAAGTCATTCTTGAAAATGTGACGAAGCAATTTGGTACGGTTCAGGCGGTCAAAGACTTTAACCTCACCGTAGAGGACAAAGAATTTGCCATCCTCGTGGGTCCCTCAGGATGTGGCAAATCGACTGCACTTCGGATGATCGCAGGCCTCGAAGAACCTAACACCGGAACGATCTCCATCGGAGATCGAGTGGTCAATGATCTTCCTCCCAAAGACCGGGACATTGCCATGGTCTTTCAGGAATATGCGCTCTATCCCCACATGTCAGTTTACAAAAATATGGCCTTTGGCCTCAAACTGAGAAAATTCCCTAAAAATGAGATTGATCAGAGGGTGAGGGACGCCGCAGAGATTCTCTCCATCCAGGACTTTCTCGACCGAAAGCCCAAACAACTCTCTGGAGGACAGCGTCAGCGAGTAGCTGTAGGTAGGGCGATTGTTCGTAAACCAGCGGTCTTTCTGTTTGATGAACCTCTCTCCAACCTGGATGCCAAGTTAAGAGTTCAGATGCGGGCCGAACTCTCCAAGCTTCACGATCGCCTTCAGACGACGATCATCTATGTCACTCATGATCAGGTGGAAGCCATGACCATGGGGACAAAGATCGTGGTGATGAAAGACGGCTGGATACAGCAGGTGGGCTCTCCTCTGGGAGTCTATAACTATCCGGTTAACCTCTTTGTGGCTGGATTTATAGGAAGTCCGGTGATGAACTTCATTCCCTGTCGGATCATATCGAAAGATAACCGCCTCCTGATGGATGCAGAAAGCTTTCAACTACCGATACCGGAGAAAAAGGTGCCGTATTATCAATCCTTAGCCGGATCGGAGGTTATCTTTGGGATTCGGCCCAATGACATCTATGATCGGGCCTTTGCACCTGAAAACATCAAAATAAACACTGTGCGATCGGTGATCGATGTGATTGAACCGCTGGGTTCTGAGATTCATCTCAATGTGACGGCAGGCAAACATGATCTGATTGCGGCAGTGGATGTACAGACGGTCTATAAGGTGCATCAGGAGCTTGAGCTTGCCTTTGACCTCAACCGGATGCATCTGTTTCAGAAAGAACCTCCGAATCTTCGGGTCAAAACGGAGCAGTAAAGAAGAAAGTAAGAGTTTAAGAGCGTATTCCCGGAGATCATCAGGGCTTTAAAGATTAGGAATTGGTAAAAAAACCTATTGTCGAATGCATCTATTCAGAAGCTAATGGCCCATGAGCGCTGGGTCACCCGCGAACCATGAAAATCCATAACCCCCCTCTATTCCCCCCTTAGTCTAAGGGGGGATGAAGGGGGGGTATGAACATTATTTTCAAATTAATGCATGGCCTGAAGGGGTCGATTAAGTTGAATATTCAAAAGAACTATTTTATTAATCAAATGAGTTGTTTTGTAAGATTACCAGGGTTAACGATCGGAGTTAATGGCAAATGTGGTTGCTTATCATCGTTATCGCACTCGCACTGTTGTTCGATTATTCTAATGGATTTCATGATGCAGCGAATGTTGTAGCAACAATTATCATTACGAGAGCTCTCTCTCCCAAGAGAGCCCTCATCATAGCGGCAATCTGTGAATTTATAGGCCCATTCCTTTTCGGAACTGCAGTAGCCAAAACGATTGGGAAAAAAATTATCCATCCTTCCACATTCAGTCCAAACACCCTCCAGATTTCCATGATCCTTATCGTTGCCGCTCTCCTTGGAGCCATTGTCTGGAATCTCATTACCTGGTTTTTCGGCCTTCCTTCCTCTTCCTCCCATGCGCTGGTGGGAGGCATGGTGGGTGCTGTACTGATCGCTTATGGTCCGGATCAAATACTCTGGAATGGTCTGCTCTATATCCTCGCTTCTTTGGTGCTTTCTCCGGTGTTAGGGTTTATCTTCGGCATGTTCTTTCTGAAATTGACCTTCTTGCTATTCCGAAATGCCACTCCGAAAGCAAATGAATTTTTCAATCGGATGCAGATCCCAGCCTCTGTTGGATTGGCCCTCAGCCATGGCGCAAACGATGCCCAGAAATCGATGGGCTTAATCACCATGTCACTGGTCATTCTTGGAGTTTCCCCAACCTTTGAAGTTCCGATTTGGGTCGTTGCAAGTTGTGCCGGAGCCATTGCACTTGGGACAGCGAGCGGAGGGTGGAGAATCATCAAAACCATGGGTTCAAAGATCTACCGTTTGAGATCCGTTCACGCCTATTGCGCCCAAACTTCTTCGGCAGCAGTTATTTTAGGTGCTGCTCTCCTGGGAGGACCTGTTTCAACCACTCATGTCGTCTCATCGAGCATCATGGGGGTTGGGACTGGGCAGAGGATGTCGGCTGTTCGATGGGGAGTGGCTAAAAACATCATCGTGGCATGGTTTATCACGATCCCTGCATCAGGTGCCATCGCCGGATTAAGTTACATTTCGCTTAGATGGATTTTTGATATCTAATGTGATATCAGAGGGAAGGGGATAGGAGATGTTCAAAGGGTATATTTTTGACTTAGATGGAACGGTTTATCTGAGTGATAAGCTGATTCCTGGCGCAGATAGAGTCATCCACCAACTTCGAAAGACAGGACGAAAGGTTGCCTTTCTTTCAAACAAGCCGCTTCAGCCCCGGGAAGACTATGCAGAGAAATTAACCCGCCTTGGAATTCCAACACGACCGGAAGAGGTGATTAACTCCACGCTGGTTATGATCAATTATCTTAAAAAAATTGTACCTCAGCCAAGGCTATTTGTTGTAGGAGAGCTTCCCTTTGTCGATGAATTGAAAAGGGAGGGGTTCATGATCACAGAGGAGCCCAAAGAGATTGAGTATGTGGTTGTAGCGTTTGATCGGACCTTCGATTACAAAAAACTGAATATCTCCTATCAGGCGATTAAACTCGGTGCCCATTTTGTAGCAACCAATCCTGACCGAACCTGTCCTGTTGAAGGAGGAGAGATTCCTGACTGTGCGGGAATGATTGCTGCCATTGAGGCAGTGACGCAGAAGAAGGTAGAAGTCATCGTGGGAAAGCCTTCCCCCATCATGGTTCAAACGGTACTGGAGGTGATGGGATTGAAACCCGAGGATTGTATTCTTATTGGAGATCGTTTGGAAACCGATATTAAGATGGGTAAGGATTCAGGAATTGCTACAGGGATTGTGCTCACTGGTGTGACTACCGAAGAATTTCTCAGACAAATCAAACATACTCCAGACCAACCTGACTTTGTCTTCCAGAGCATCGCCGACGTCGAAAATTTATTGATATAAAAGAAGATAAATTTTTTTCCTTTCAGCCTAATTATTTGGAAAATACCCTTTCTCTCCTCAAGTACTGTTTGACAGCTTCTTTCTAATCAGGTAGATTTCAGTTGTAAATCAATGGCGTACCATAGTGTAAATGGAGTCAGATCTCAACAATGCACATGGGAGATTGAACTTGTTGAATGTTGAGACCTGACCCCACCCACATTACCCTGATGACAACTAAACCCATCACCCCGATGATCAAACAGTATCTCCAGATCAAGAGCCAGTATCCGGACTCGCTTCTCTTCTTTCGAATGGGTGACTTTTACGAGATGTTCTTCGAAGACGCCCAGGTGGCTTCGAAGGAATTGGATATTGCTCTAACCTCAAGAGACAAAGGTAAGAAGGATAGCATCCCGCTCTGCGGCGTTCCACACTTCACTGCGGAGACCTATATTTCTAAACTTCTGCAAAAAGGATATAAGGTTGCCCTCTGCGATCAGGTGGAGGATCCGAAACTTGCCAAAGGGATTGTGAAGCGGGAGGTCATAAGGGTTTTCACTCCGGGACTCGCCATGGACTCCATACACCTTGGCACTGGAGAAAACAATTACCTGATGGGGTTTTGCGCAGAGGGAGAGGTCTTTGGCCTCGCCTTCCTCGATATTTCTACTGGCGAGTTGAAGACCTGTCAAATCTCTGGCTTTGAACCCTTTCTGAACGAAGCGCTCCGGAATGAACCCAAAGAAATTCTTTCATTTCATCGTTTTCAGGAACACCCCTGTTTTGCAGCCTTTAAAAAGAGTTTTGAAAATGGACTGATCAGTTTTATAGAAGATTCGAAGTTTGATTCTTTCCACTCTCTTTGTGAAACCCACAGCGATTCGATTCCCGTTGAATTTCCTCTGGCAGCCATTGCTACAGAGATGACTCTCCACTATGCAGAAGAGAACCAGAAACGGTCGCTCTCCCATATCCGATCTATTACCTTCTATCGGGTTCAGGACTTCATGGTCATTGATGAGGTGACCAAGCGAAACCTGGAACTGACTCAGACCCTCTTCGACCAGAGCAAGAAAGGTTCTCTCTTCTGGGCAATAGACGAGACGATAACCCCCATGGGGAGCAGAAAATTGAAGCAGTGGTTGAATTATCCCCTGATGGATATGGTGGAGATCGAACGCAGGTTGGAGGCTGTCTCCGAATTAAAGGAGAAGAAGATCGAGCGAAAACGGGCGAGGGAGCCTTTACAAGGGGTTCAGGACATCGAAAGGCTTGCCTCCAGAATCTTCTTAGGACATGCCAATGGTCGGGACCTCGTTGGGTTAAAAAATTCGATCCGTCATCTGCCCGACCTGAAAATTCTTCTTCAGGCATTCACCTCTTCTCTCCTTAAGGAGGTTACCGAAGGGATAGAATGCTTCGAACCCCTTTTTCAACTTCTCGATTCCTCCATTGTTGATCATCCTCCGCTTGCGGTGAAGGAGGGGGGGCTCATCAAATCCCACTTTAACAAAGAGCTGGACGATTTAAGGGAGATCGGCAGGGAAGGGAAGAAGTGGATCGTTCAATTAGAGGCCCAGGAGAAAAAGAAGACTGGAATTTCAACTTTAAAAGTCCGTTACAATCAAGTCTTCGGATATTACATTGAAGTGACCAAGAGTAATCTCCACCTCGTACCGGATCATTACATCCGAAAACAGACGCTGGTCAATGCCGAACGATTCATCACGCCGGAACTTAAAGAGTTCGAAACCAAGGTGCTGGGCGCTGAGGAAGCGATCTGTCAATTAGAGTACCAGATCTTTGAAGAGATACAGAAGAAGGTATCTGAGGAAACTCCCGGCCTCCAGAAAACAGCTTCCGCCGTGGCAACAATTGATGTCCTGTGCTCTATGGCTGAGGTGGCTGATAAGAATGATTATTGCCGTCCCAGAATAGACGAAGGCGAAGAGATCGTGATTGAGGATGGCAGACATCCGGTTCTGGAACGGATGTCCCTCTCTGAGAGGTTTGTCCCGAATGACACCTTACTCGATTCCCATGAGCATCAAATTCTGATCATCACCGGACCCAATATGGCGGGCAAATCGACCTATTTAAGGCAGGTGGCGATCATCATCCTGATGGCGCAAATGGGGAGTTTTGTGCCAGCAAGCCAAGCCCGCATCGGACTGGTCGACCGTATTTTCACCCGAATTGGCGCTCTGGATAATATCATGCGGGGCCAGTCCACCTTTATGGTGGAGATGATGGAGACCGCGCGTATCCTTCAGCAAGCCACATCGAGGAGCTTCGTCGTACTCGATGAGGTTGGAAGAGGAACGAGCACCTTTGACGGATTGAGCATTGCGTGGGCTGTGGTCGAACATCTTCACGACCATCCTTTGCTCAGGCCAAGAACCCTCTTTGCGACACACTATCACGAATTGACTGAATTGGCTCTGACCAAAGAGAGAGTGAAGAATTTGAATGTGGCAGTGAAGGAATGGGGAGGGGAGATCATCTTTCTCAGGAAGGTGGTGGAAGGGGGGACGAACCGAAGCTACGGGATTCAGGTGGCGAGGTTAGCAGGCCTTCCAGAAAAAGTAATTGAGCGGGCCAAGGAGGTTCTTTCCAATCTCGAAAGAGGGGAATTTGATTCAATGGGCATCCCTAAAATTGCCAAGTCGAAAGTCGCAGCCTTGAAACCCAAGATCCCCATCCAGCCATCCCTCTTTTCTCAGGCCGACCCCATTCGCTTGGAACTGAAAAAGATCGATCCTGATCAGATGACCCCGATCGAGGCATTGAAAGTCTTGAATGAATTAAAGAAGAAAGCGGAGAAAGAAGAGTAAAAATATTAAATCCGAAGCACGAAATCCGAATTTCGAAACAATCTCTAATCACCAAAATTCAAATGTTCGAAACAAAAGTTTAAGACATTTAAATTTCGAAAATTCGGATTTGTTTCGGATTGGTCCTAAGAGGACGCTTCGCCCGATATTCGAATTTCGGATTTCCTGCCCCACCCAGGTATATAAAAAGAGCGAAGATGATCCACTGGCATCTGTTACCGATGAAAGGTTGAGAGGGGATGCTTGATTTTCAAAAATCCAGATTGAAAATGGTGGAGGAGCAGATCGTCGGAAGAGAGATCAGAGATCCCCGTGTGATTACTGCCCTAAAGAAAGTCCCCCGACATCTCTTTGTCGAGGAAGCACTACAGAGCCAGGCCTACAACGACCGTCCTCTTCCGATCGGAGAAAAGCAGACCATTTCTCAACCCTATATGGTTGCTTTGATGACCGAGGCTCTGAAGCTAAAGGGTAAAGAAAAGGTTCTTGAGATAGGGGCCGGGTCAGGGTATCAGACAGCCATCCTGGCTGAGCTGGCCCAGGAGGTGTTTTCTGTAGAAAGGATTCGCTCTCTTGCGATCAGAGCGAGACAGTTACTCTATGAATTAGGATATTTCAATGTGGAGATAAAAATCTTTGATGGCACCTATGGATGGACGGAGAAAGGTCCGTTTAATGCTATCATCGTCACAGCGGGTTCTCCGAATATTCCCCAGCCCTTGTATGAACAATTGTCAATAGGTGGAAGGCTGGTCATTCCAGTCGGAGACCTTCATACTCAAGATCTCTTTCGAATTACAAAGACAGAAGAAGGGATGAAGAAGGAGGACCTGGGCGGTTGCCGGTTCGTTAAATTGATCGGGAGATATGGCTGGGAGGATGAGTAAATCCGAGCCCCTGAAATGGAAATTATGCGTATTTTAGCGATTGAGACGTCGTGTGATGATACGGGAGCAGCGGTTGTTCTGGATGGAAGAAAGATCCTTGCCAATGTGGTCTCATCGCAGGTTTCTGTTCATCAAAAATACGGTGGTGTCGTTCCAGAGCTGGCTTCGAGAAAACATATTGAAATGATCGTTCCCATTGTGACCGAAGCCCTGGAGAAGGCAGGGGTTACTCTGAAGGAGGTTGATGGTATTGCAGTCACTCAGGGTCCGGGGTTGGTGGGTTCTCTTTTGGTGGGCCTTTCTTTTGCAAAGTCGCTGGCTTTAGCTACAGGAATCCCTTTCATCGGAGTGAATCATATTGAAGCCCACCTTTCTGCCATCTTTCTTGAAGAGAAGCCTCCGAAGTTTCCTTTTATTGGCCTGGTTGTATCAGGAGGGCACACCTCTCTTTTTCGTGTGGATGGGTTTGGGAAGTTCAGAAGATTAGGCCAGACCAGAGACGATGCAGCAGGGGAGGCTTTTGATAAAGTCGCCAAGCTGCTGGGGTTGGGATATCCCGGAGGACCGATCATCGATCAACTCTCTACCACAGGGGACCCAAAAGCGATTCGTTTTCCTAGGCCATCCATTAGAAAGAATTCATTCGATTTCAGTTTCAGCGGCCTGAAGACAGCAGTCGTCAATTACGTAAAGGCTCATCCTGAACGGCCCGAAGATTTTCCCGAAGAAGTGATTCGCAATATCGTTTCCAGTTTTCAGGAGGCAGTCGTAGATGTCCTGGTGAAAAAGACTTTTCAGGCTGCACAGCATGAGGGGTTGAAGAAGGTGGTTATCTCGGGAGGAGTGGCAGCGAACAGGGTGCTCCGGCAGAGAATGGAGAAAGAGGCATCTGAGCAGAAGATCAAAGTTTATATTCCTTCTCCTGCCTTCTGCACGGACAATGCGGCCATGGTAGGTGTGGTGGGATATGAGTATTTGAAAGGAGGCATAAGGTCTCCGTTGTCGCTTAATGCATTTTCGAACTTACCACTCTGATGGATTTAAAATTCGAAGCACGAAATTCGGGCTTAGCGTCCAGCAGGACCAATTCGAAAAAAGCATTAATATCGAGATACAAATGTTCTAAACACGTTGAGTGGTATTAATTTGGAGATTTGAATTTCGGATTTGTTTCGAGCTTCGATATTCGAATTTCGAAATTTTTGAGATTAGAAATCTATGATATCTATCAAACAAGAACTGAAAGAGTATGGCTTCTACCCACAGAAAAAACTTGGTCAACATTTTCTTGTCGACGGAAACATCATAAACCAAGTGGTCCAGGCCGCGGAGGTTACAACAGAAGATGTCATCCTCGAAGTGGGACCCGGTCTGGGGGAAATGACCCTGGAGCTGGCTCGACAGGCAAAGGGGGTAATGGCTGTTGAGATTGATTCAACATTGGCAGAGATATTAAAAAAAAAGATGTTTTATGTTCCCAATGTGGAGATCATCAACGAGGACATCCTCAAGGTTGATTTTGATGTTTTATTTTGCCGGGCAGGAGCACCCCTGAAAGTTGTGGCCAATCTTCCCTACCAGATTTCAACCCCGCTGCTTTTCCGTTTTATCGAATCGAGAAAACATTTTTCATCCTTTACTTTAATGCTTCAGAGAGAGGTTGCAGAAAGAATCGGGGCATCTCCAGGTGGGAAAGAATACGGCTCATTATCTGTCTTCATACAGATCTTCTCAGATGTTTCGATCTGTTTTTTTGTTAAGCCTTCTGCCTTTTTCCCACCGCCCAAAGTTGAATCAGCCGTCGTGCAGATAACCTGGAAAGCAAAACCGGCCCTCGAACCGACCAACGAGGAATGGTTTAAGAAAGTCGTCAAAGCTTCTTTCGGTTACCGGAGAAAGACATTGGCCAATGCCCTGAAGCACTCCAAACTCATCCTTCCACAATCCGTAGAATTGAAGATGGTTCAAATTGGGATCGATCCTAAAAGAAGACCCGGGACGCTCACCATTCAAGAATTCATCCGTTTATCAGACGCCTTGAAATAATTAGGGAAAATTTGTTTGCAAATTCCCTGGGAGATGATTATTTTAAGGTGGAAGATGGCAACAGGGGGTATGCCCCGTTAGAGATTCTAACGGAGTTTACCAAGTATGATTGTTCTGAGAGACTACCTAAACCCTACTATAGAACAATCGGGTTTTATTTCTAACGGGGTAAAAAAATGAATGTAGATAAATTTACATTGAAGACTCAAGAGGCATTGCAGGCTGCCAAAGGCGTTGCTGAGCAACGAAACCATCAGCAGATCGATGTGGAACACCTTCTGACTGCTCTCCTGATGCAGAAAGAGGGGATTGTGATTCCCATCATACAGAAATTGGGAGCCAATCCAAACCTGATCTTGTCTCAATTAGAGGGGGAGTTAAACCGCATTACAAAGGTGACAGGCGGAGGGGTAGGCCAGGTCTATCTTTCAAGCAGACTCAATGAGATCCTCAATTCCGCATGGAAAGAGGCGGAACGATTGACAGATGAGTATCTTTCCACAGAGCACCTTCTCATCGCCATTGCAGATGAACGAGGGGGGGCTTGCTCACAGATCCTCCAGAGAAATGGAGTGACAAAGGATGCCATCTTCAGGGTCCTGCAGGAGATCCGTGGGTCTCAACGTGTGACAGATCAGGCCCCGGAGGAGAAATACCAGGCCTTGAAGAAATACAGCAGGGACCTCACAGAAGAAGCAAGAAAAGGAAAACTCGATCCTGTGATTGGCAGGGATGATGAGATCCGCAGGGTCATTCAGGTTCTCTCACGAAGGACGAAGAATAATCCAGTGCTGATCGGCGAACCCGGAGTGGGGAAGACGGCGATTGTCGAGGGGTTGGCACAGAGAATCGTCAAAGGGGATATCCCTGAGACCCTTAAGAACAAAAAACTGGTTGCACTCGATCTGGGGGCCCTGATTGCTGGCGCTAAATTCCGTGGGGAGTTTGAGGAGAGATTGAAGGCAGTTTTAAAAGAGGTGACGGCAGCCGCAGGAAATATCATTCTCTTCATCGATGAACTTCACACCCTGGTGGGAGCAGGGGCGGCAGAGGGTGCGATCGATGCCTCCAATATGCTCAAGCCCGCCCTCGCGAGAGGCGAGTTGCGATGTGTGGGGGCCACCACGATTAATGAATACCGTAAATATGTGGAGAAAGATGCTGCCCTTGAGAGGAGATTTCAGCCCATCTATGTGGTTCAGCCTTCAGTAGAAGATACGATTGCCATCTTAAGGGGCTTGAAGGAGAGATACGAGGTTCATCACGGAGTGAAGATCAAAGACTCGGCGCTGATTGCGGCTTCAATGCTTTCTCACCGATATATCTCGGACCGGTTTCTTCCGGATAAGGCGGTCGATCTGATCGATGAAGCCGCCTCGAGGCTCAGGATTGAAATTGACAGTGTGCCAATGGAGATCGATGAGGTTCAACGAAGGGTGATGCAGCTGGAGATTGAGCGGCAGGCTTTGAAGAAAGAGAAGGATAAAGGTTCTGTCGAGAGACTGAAGAAACTTGAGGAGGAGCTCGCCGGTCTGAAGAATGAAGTGCAGGAAAAGAAGCTGAGATGGGAGAACGAGAAGAAGGCCATCTCGCGCATCCAGCAGATCAAGGAGCAGATGGAGAAGACCAAGCAGATGATGAAGGAGGCGGAGCGTGAAGCCGACTACTCGAAATTGGCTGAGTTGCAATATGGTGAAATGACCCATCTCGAAAAAGAACAGAAGCGGGAAGAGGAGAAACTCGCCGATCTTCAGAAGGCAGGGAAGATGCTCAAAGAGGAAGTCGATGAAGAGGATGTGGCTGAGGTCGTCTCCAAATGGACCGGCATTCCCGTTTCAAGGATGCTGGAGGGTGAGGTAGAAAAACTGATCCGTATGGAGGAAAGGCTGAGACAGAGGGTCGTGGGGCAGGATGATGCGATCGTGGCTGTTTCGAATGCGGTGAGAAGGGCGAGGGCGGGGTTGCAGGATCCAAACCGTCCGATCGGTTCCTTCATTTTTATGGGTCCGACTGGCGTGGGAAAGACAGAACTGGCTCGTGCGCTGGCTGAATTTCTTTTTGATGACGAACAGGCTATGGTCAGGATTGATATGTCTGAGTTTATGGAGAAACATTCAGTGGCACGGCTCATCGGGGCGCCTCCCGGGTATGTCGGGTATGAGGAAGGAGGGTTTCTCACCGAGGCGGTCAGGAGAAGACCTTACTCCATTGTCCTCATGGATGAGATCGAAAAGGCCCATCCAGAGGTATTCAACATCCTCCTCCAGATTCTCGATGATGGACGGTTGACCGATGGCCATGGAAGAACAGTCGATTTTAAGAATTCAGTCGTGATCATGACCTCTAACATCGGGAGCCAATGGATTGTTGATCTGGGAGAAAAAGATTATGAAGAGATGCGGCGAAGAGTGATGGAGGCCGTGAAGGCCCAGTTCAAACCGGAATTTTTGAATCGAATTGATGAATTGGTTATCTTCCATAGTCTTGGACTTGAGGAGATAAAATCGATCGTTGAGATCCAAGCCAAGAAACTTGAAAAGAGACTTCTCGAAAGGCGGATTGCTCTCAAGATGACTGAAAAAGCTAAGGAATTTTTAGCTAAAGAAGGGTTTGATCCTGCCTATGGCGCTCGTCCGCTTAAGCGTGTGATTCAAAAGGAGATTCAAGATAAACTGGCAATAAGAATATTGGAAGGTAAGTTTAAAGAAGGCGATACAGTCACCGTGGATATGGATAACAAGAAAGGGGAATTGATATTTAAGGCATAGGAGCATAACCTAATAATTTTCTTGACAATTATCAAAAAAGGGGCTATACATACAGGGAAATTTGAGTTATTGATAGCGGCCAAGGAGGAGGGTTTGTAGGCACGTAGCTCAGGGGGAGAGCGCTACCTTGACGCGGTAGAAGTCTGGGGTTCAAATCCCCACGTGCCTACCATTTAAACCTAATTGTCAAGAAGTGGAAGACAAGTTATTGAAAAAAAAGACATTTTAAAAACAAAATTGGAGAGGCATCATTCATTTTTTTACCATGGATGATGCCTCTTCCATTTGAATTCAGAGGAAAATGGAAGAGAAGATTACGATTTTATTACCCAATGGTGAAAAGAGATTGGTTCCGAAAGGAACGAAACTCTTAGATATTGCTGATAAAGATGCTGTGGCTGCGCAGATTAACGGGGGCATGGTCGATCTTTCAAAGCCCGTAGAAAAAGATGTAGCGGTATCTTTTATTTCTGCCCATTCGAGGAAAGGTCTTGATGTTTTACGCCATTCCGCTGCCCATGTCATGGCACAGGCAGTAAAAGAACTTTTTCCTTCTGTCAAACTCACCTTTGGTCCATCTACAGAAGGAGGGTTCTATTACGATTTCGATTATGAGAAGACCTTCACTCCGCAGGACCTTGAGTCTGTTGAAGAGCGGATGAAAGAGATTATCAGAAAGGACGAACCATTCTTCCGTAATGAGGTGCGGAATGAGGAGGCGACCTTAACTTTTAAAGAGATGGGTGAAAGTTATAAAGTGGAACATATGCAGGATCTCCCTGACCGTGTCTCTCTCTATCGCCAGGGATCTTTTGTGGATCTTTGCGAGGGCCCACACCTTCCTTCCACCGGGAAGATCAAGGCATTCAAACTCTTAAGTGTCTCAGGAACTTACTGGAGGGGTGATGCACGAAACCAGGTTCTCCAGAGAATATACGGAACGGCTTTTCCAGATCCTCAAGGGTTAAAAGACTATCTTCATATGCTTGAGGAGGCAAAGAAACGGGATCACCGAAAGTTGGGAAGAGAACTCGACCTTTTCAGCCTTAGCGATGAGGCTGGTCCGGGTTTGGTCATCTACCATCCCAAGGGAGCCCTTCTCAGGACGATCCTCGAAGATTTTGAGAAAAAGGAGCATCTGAAGCGAGGCTATCAGATCGTCATCGGTCCCCAACTGCTGAAACAGGATTTGTGGAAAAAGTCCGGGCACTTCGAAAATTACCGGGACAAGATGTATTTCACAAAGGTGGAAGATGCCGAGTATGGGATAAAACCCATGAACTGCTTGGCCCATATGCTGATCTATAAATCGCAGATCAGAAGTTATCGGGACCTTCCTCTCCGATACTTCGAATTAGGCACAGTCCACCGTCATGAAAAGTCCGGGGAGCTCCATGGGCTTCTCCGTGTAAGAGGATTTACCCAGGACGATGCCCATATCCTCTGCCGTCCCGATCAACTGGAAGAAGAGATCTATGCGATCATTGAATTCGTGGATGACGTGATGAAGATCTTCGGTTTCGAATACGAGATGGAGTTAAGCACACGCCCGGAAAAGTCCATTGGAACGGATGAGGACTGGGAGAAAGCGACACAGGCACTATCCAACACTCTGAAAGAGAAGAACCTTCCGTTTGAGATCAATGAGGGGGACGGAGCTTTTTACGGTCCCAAGATTGACGTGAAGCTGAAAGATGCCCTGAACCGGAGATGGCAGTGCGCTACGATTCAGGTTGACTTCGCCATGCCTGAACGGTTTGATCTCACCTATGTGGGAAGCGATGGGGAAAAGCACCGGCCGGTCATGCTCCATCGCGTCATCCTCGGAGCGATGGAGAGGTTTATCGGAGTGCTCATTGAACATTATGCAGGGGCTTTTCCGGTTTGGCTCGCGCCTGTCCAGGCAATCATTTTAACCGTGACAGAGCGTCATATCCCTTATGCGGAGAAAGTCTATCGTCAGTTGATTCAAAAGGGAATCCGGGTCGAAAAGGATTTGAGAAATGAGAAGCTTGGATTTAAGGTCCGTGAGGCACAGGTTCAAAAGATTCCCTATATGCTGGTCATAGGAGACAAGGAGGAGAAGGAGAACACCGTCTCCCCGCGTAAACGGAGCGGCGAAACGATCGGCTCCATGGGCACAGAGGAGTTCATCCGTCTGGTTGAAGCGGATTATCCGAAACTGAATTAGATTTCGGACTGCGGAATGCGGATTGCGGATCGAAAAAACCGAATTCAAAACTTAACACTTAACACTAAAACAAAAGGAGGTGGCATTTATCAGTAGAGATGTACGCGTCAATCGCGAGATTCGGGCGAGGGAAGTAAGGGTTATTGATTCCGAAGGAAAGCAGTTAGGGATATTACCATTGGTAGAGGCATTAAGAGCTGCTGCCAATGCTGATTTAGACCTGGTGGAAGTTTCACCGAAATCAGAACCGCCAGTCTGTCGGATCATGGACTTCGGAAAATTCAAATATCAGCAGAGTAAAAAGGCGCATGATGCCAAGAAGAAACAGGCTGTCGTCCATCTCAAGGAAGTGAAACTGAGACCCAAGACAGAGGAACACGACCTGGAATTTAAACTCCGGCATATCGAGCGCTTTTTGAAAGAGGGAAATAAAACAAAGGTCACCATCGTCTTTAGAGGAAGAGAGATTGCCCATTCTGAGCTGGGAAGGCAGATGATGGAGCGCATTATTGAACAGAGCAAAGAGTGGGCGAAGGTCGAACAACCTGCTAAATTCGAGGGCAGGAATTATGTGGTGATTCTGGCTCCTCTGGTAACCCAGAAGGCACCATCATAGAATGTGGAAAGTAGAAGGTTGAAGTGAATACCACCTGCTACGTTCCACAAACGACTATCAAAACAAGGAGGTTACTGTGCCAAAAATAAAGACAAACCGTGGAGCTGCAAAACGATTTAAAAAGACCGGCACCGGAAAGGTGAAGGCCAAGAGCGCTTTTGCAAGGCATATCCTGACAAAAAAATCGGCGAATCGAAAAAGAGTCCTCAGGAAGCCCAAAATACTCAGCAAGACGAACACTAAAGGGGTTGCAAAATTGATCCCGTATGTTTGATGGCCAAACGAGAAGTAAAAAATAGCGATTGATTAATATAAGGAAGGAGTATTTAAGATGCCAAGAGTAAAAGGTGGACCTAAGACCAGAGCAAGAAGGAAAAAGGTCTTAAAGATGGCCAAGGGATATGTGGGAGGGCGAAGCAAACTCTACCGGTCTGCAGTGGATGCTGTTCACCGCGCCCTTGCCTATGCCTATCGAGGCCGAAAGTCAAGAAAGAGAGATTTTCGGAGGCTGTGGATCACCCGGATCAATGCTGCATCGAGGGCGAACGGTATAACCTATAGCTGTCTGATGAACGCCTTGAAAAAAGCCCATGTCGAATTGGATCGAAAGGTGCTGGCTGATCTTGCAGTGAGCGACCCCAATGCCTTTTTAAAGATTGTCGAATTGGCAAAAACAGGGCAGGGACAATGAACGTTAAACGATAAACGATGAACAAATGGCAGTGTTACAGTCATTTTTTCCATCGTCCATCGTTCATTGTTCGTTGTGCGTCGCGCCTGGGATTCTTCAAAGGAATAGACCATTGAAAGAGGAACTGGAAAAGATTCGAGAAGAATGTGAAGCTACCCTCTCTCTGGCAAAGACCGAACCAGAGGTTTCCGAAATCCGGGTAAGAGTAATGGGAAGGAAGGGGAGCCTGACACAACTTCTCAAACAATTGGGAGCGCTTCCGGAGGTCGAGCGGAAGGAGATCGGCCGCAAGGCGAATGAGGTTAAAGAATCTTTAGAAGCGAGGATTGAGGAAGTTCTTCTCCAAATCCAGGAGCGTGAGCGAAAAGAATCCCTCGCAAAAGAAAGAATCGATGTGACCCTTCCTGGCAGAAGGGTGGCTACCGGGACAAGACATCCTCTTACACAAACTCTGGATGAGATCATCCATATTTTTTCACGTCTGGGATTCGAAGTGGTCGAAGGTCCAGACGTAGAACTGGACTATTACAATTTCGAAGCCCTGAACATCCCCAAAGGGCATCCTGCCAGAGAAATGCAAGCCACCTTCTTTATCTCGGAAGATGTAGTTTTACGGACGCATACCTCTCCAGTCCAGGTCAGGACCATGGAGAAAAAAAAACCCCCTGTCCGCGTGATCTGTCCGGGAGCGGTCTACCGGTGTGATTCCGACCCGACACACTCCCCTATGTTTCATCAGGTTGAAGGCCTTCTGGTGGACAGGGGAGTCACGTTCTCAGACCTCAAAGGGGTATTGACCGTTTTCGTCCACCAGATGTTTGGAAAAGAGACAAAGCTGAGGTTTCGTCCCAGTTTCTTCCCCTTTACAGAACCGAGCGCCGAGATTGACATCGAATGTTTCATCTGCGGAGGAAAAGGTTGCGGGGTCTGTTCGGGCACAGGATGGCTTGAAATATTAGGCTCAGGCATGGTTGATCCTGCAGTCTACCGGTTCGTGAACTATGATCCAGAAGAGGTGACTGGATTTGCCTTTGGCATGGGGATCGAGCGGATTGCCATGCTGAAATACGGGATCAACGATATCCGGCTATTCTTTACGAATGATCTGAGGTTTCTAAAGCAGTTTTGAAAGAAGGAATTTCGAAATCCGAAGCACGAAATCCGAAACAAGCAAGAATTTTCAAAATATAAATGTCCGAAACGGAAAGTTTAGAATTTTGAAAATTTGAATTTTGGAATTGTTTCGAGATTCGATATTCGGATTTAGGATTTAAGATGCTATGAAGGTTTCTCTCAACTGGCTTAAAGATTATGTTGATCTCCGGATAGGGTTGAAGGATTTGACCAATCTTCTGACCATGGCAGGGTTAGAGGTTGAAGAAGCCATATCTACAGGCCAGGGGTTTGAGAAGGTTGTTGTGGCTGAGATTCAATCCATCAAACGACATCCCAATGCGGACCGTCTTTCCCTGGTCAAAGCCAGTACCGACCGAGAACAATTTTCGATTGTCTGTGGCGCTACCAATATACGGGAAGGGCAGAGGGTCCCTCTGGCTCTGGTCGGAGCGAAACTTCCCAATGGCATTGAAATCAAACGCTCAAAGATCCGGGGAGAGCCCTCCGAGGGAATGCTTTGCTCGGAGATTGAACTGGGTTTAGGTCAGGATGCCACAGGCATCATGATCCTCGATCGCGACGTTTCTCTGGGAGCGAACCTCGGGGAAACTCTTGGATTGGCGGATACTGTTCTCGATATCAGCATTACGCCGAATCGCCCGGATTGCCTCTGTGTGATCGGCATCGCAAGAGAGATTGCGGCTCTCACGGATCAGCGAATCAAAACTCCGGACCATAGGCTCTCTGATCAGGGAAGCGAGATCCATCAACGGACTTCTGTGACGCTACTGGATCCAGATCTATGTCCCCGATATGTGGCGCGCATGATTGAAGGCGTGCAGATTGGTCCTTCTCCCCATTGGATGAAAAGCAGGTTGGAGAAAGTGGGCATTCGATCCATCAGCAATGTCGTCGATGTGACCAACTATGTGATGATGGAATACGGGCAACCTCTTCATGCCTTCGATTTTGAATTCCTGGAAGAGGGTAGAATCGTGGTCCGGCGAGCCCGAAAGGGTGAGGAGTTTGTCACGCTGGATGGAGTTCGAAGGTCTCTTGACGAAGAGATGCTGATGATTTGCGATGGAGTGAAGCCGGTGGCCATTGCCGGTGTGATGGGAGGGCTCAATTCGGAGATCCGAGCCGAGACCCGGACTGTTTTCCTGGAGAGCGCTTACTTCCATCCGATGAACAATCGGAGGACTTCCAAAAAGCTCGGTTTTGAGACAGAGGCGTCCTATCGGTTTGGAAGAGGAATCGATTATGGCGGCTGCATGAATGCTGCCAGCCGTGCCCTCTCGTTGATTCAGGGGTTGGCAGGAGGAAGGGTGGTGGATGGGGCAGTGGATGCTTATCCTAAGCCCCTACGGCCCAATCCGATCCGATTCAGTGTCCGCAGAGCGAACCGAATTCTGGGAACGGAGATTCCTGCCCAACAGGTCAAGACCTATCTGGAGCGTCTGGACCTGGATGTCCAGACAGAGGATCCCTCCACCTTGATCGTTACCCCTCCTTCTTATCGAGGCGATCTTGAAAGGGAGATCGATCTGGTCGAGGAGGTAGCGCGCTTGGATGGGTATGAGAATATTCCACTCACCCTTCCCCAAGGGCCTCCGTCATCTGAGGAGCGAAGCAAGGAATTTACTCTTGAAGAGTTGGCCAAAGACCTCCTCATTCAGCATGGTTACAATGAAGTGATCACCTATAGTTTTACGACTCCCCATTCTCTCGATGGATTCCGCCTCACTCCGGACGATCCGAGAAGAAAGTGCCTTCCTATTCTGAACCCCCTGACAGAGGATACTTCCGTCATGAGAACGTCGCTCCTCCCGGGTCTGATGGAAGCTGTGCGTTACAACCTCTCGTATAAGAACGCCAATCTCAAGCTGTTCGAGTTGAAAAAGATCTATCTGACGGCAGCGGGGGGGCGACTCCCAAAGGAAGTCAAATCTTTAACAGGACTGGCCATGGGGATGGATGGAGATCTCCATTGGGCCTCTTCAGCGAGACCGGTTGATTTTTACGACGTCAAGGGATGCCTTGAAGATCTCTTCCGATCACTACAGATCAAAGGGATAACATTTGCGAGGACGGAGGAGGTTCCTTATCTCCACCCCGGTAAATCAGCGAAGGTCATCTGCGGCGAAGAGACGCTGGGTGTTGTGGGCGAGGTCCATCCGGAGACATTAGGCCAATATGGAATTCCTGGAAAGGCATATCTCTTTGAGATTGATTTCGATCGAATGGTCACCCATGCAGAGGAGGGCAAGAAATTTCGCTCCCTGCCGAAATTTCCAGCGGTCTACCGGGATCTCTCTCTCGTCGTGGAGGATCAACTCGAGGCGGAAAATGTGGAGGAGGCAATCCGTCTATTGAAGCAACCTCTTATTGATGAGGTCATGCTATTTGATGTCTATCAAGGAAATCCGGTTCCCCAGGGTAAAAAGAGCCTCGCTTATCGAATCCGGTACCAATCCAGCGACCGGACCCTGACAGACGATGAGGTAAACCGATATCACGAAAAGATCATTTCCCGGTTAAGGGAGATTTTCAAAGCGGAACTGAGAGGGTAGATCCCCGTTAGAACAGACGGGGCGATTACCACACCCATCAACAGAGGCCGTTAACATAAACAACGGAGTTTACTAACGGGGTCAAGATTTTGGGGAAAGGAGGTTGAAGCTCATGACGAAGGTAGATATTGTGGAGGCCATTTACGAGAAGGTCGGTTTTTCTAAGAAAGAGGTGGCCAAGATTGTGGAGTCCATCTTCGATATCATGAAAGAGCATCTCCAACAGGAGGACAAAATCAAACTTTCAGGGTTTGGAAATTTTGTCATCCGAAACAAAAGGTCGAGGCGGGGGCGCAATCCACAGACAGGGGACGATATTGAGATTACACCGAGGCGGATTTTGACTTTCAAGCCGAGTCAGGTATTGAAGGCTGCTCTCAATCGAAGGGAGACTCCCGGGACTGAAACAACTCCCCGGAATGAGTAGATCCCGCATTTCATCTCATGTTAAGCACAGGGATCGCTGAGGTGTCAGGCTCCTATACGGCGGAATGAATCCAAGGGCAGCCCCATCTCGGTTTGCTTGTATCCCTGTGGGATTGAGAGAAATCGGGAGTGTGAGGTGATAACGTGGTAACCCGATTGCTGAGAAAGAGAGAAATGGAGTACCCCATCTCCCAGGAGAGGCTCTACTACCGGATCGGAGAGGTGAGCCGGATTACGGGGATCAAACCCCATGTGCTCCGTTACTGGGAGTCGGAATTCAAGGTCATCAAACCCCACAAAGGAGGGTCCCTCCAGCGCCTTTACAGGAGAAAGGACCTGGATCTCATCCTGAAAATCAGGAGACTTCTCTACGAGGAGGGGTTCACCATCTCCGGAGCAAAAAAGAAGATCAAAGACATTGAACGCGCGGAGAACAACAGGGTGAAGCTGAGACTGGTCGAAAGAAGATCGAGCGGGAAGGATCACGACCTGTTGTTAGCGGTCAGGGAAGAACTGAAAGGGATTCGAAGCTTGCTGGAATAGCAGTTTTCAGATGAGAGGGACAGTTTCTGAGAAGATTGGAAAGAGTGGAAGGAGGGCGTTATGAATTGGGTGGTGAGTTGTACGGCTTGTGGAAGTTCTTATGTCTATGAGTCGGGCCAAGGCCTTCCTGACATCTGCCCTGCCTGTAACGAGAAGCGAAAAAAAGAAGTTAGAAAATTTCTCGAGAAGGAGCAGAAGAGAAAAGAGATTATCTCCATTCATCACTCCGATTTCGGCGACCGGAAAATAGTAAGGACCCTGGGAATGGTGACCCACGAACATGTTTTCGGGGTGGGCCTTGTTCAGGATCTGGACATGAAGAGGTTTAACGGAGGCGTGTCCCTCTCCTGGGCAGAGAAGGTGAAAAGCGGAAGAGAACTCTGCATCCGGACCATCGAAGATGAGGCGATTGAATTGGGGGGAAATGCAGTGATTGGTGTGGAAGTCAACTACCAGATGCTCGGAACGCATAATGATATGGTGATGTGGTTATTGAGCGCCAGCGGTACAGCTGTGGTGGTCGATTAGTCTGGACTTTTTCGAGGAAATTGAATATACTAAAGCATAAGAGATTTCAGAATCATGGAATATTGGAATAATGGGTTTAATAAGCATTGAATAAAAAGACTTCCTTTATCTTATACCCAATATTCCAGTGTTCCATTGTTCCATCATTCCGTTGTTTTCTTCGGGGCGTAGCGCAGCCTGGTAGCGCACTGGCATGGGGTGTCAGGTGTCGGAGGTTCAAATCCTCTCGCCCCGACCAATTACCCTTCTTTATGGAATATGTCCGAACTGTCCCGCATTTTAGTCACCAATGATGATGGAATTTATTCGAAGGGTATTCTCGCCTTAGCAAAAGCTCTCAAGGAAATCGGAGAAGTTTTTATCGTTGCCCCGGATCGGGAGCGAAGCGCCATTGCTCACTCCCTTACCCTCCACCGTCCCCTTCGGGTGGAAAGAATCAGAAAGAATGTCTATGCGGTAGACGGAACTCCCGCTGACTGTGTTTATGTCGGAGTCAATGCCATTTTGCCAGGGCGTCCCCAGCTGGTTGTCTCCGGGATTAACAAGGGAGGGAATCTGGGGGATGATGTCACTTATTCCGGAACGGTCTCAGCTGCTTTTGAGGGAACACTGCTGGGAATCCCTTCCTTCGCCATTTCGATGGTATCGAGGAGTCATTTTAAATTTGAAACAGCTGCCCGGTTTGGACTCAGGGTGGCACGCCATATCCTCAAAAGGGGGCTTCCCAAAGATACATTGCTCAATATTAATGTCCCCAATCTTGATGAAAAGAAGATAAAGTCCTATAAGATTACTCAGCAGGGGAGATGGACCCAAAACGGAAGTGCGGTGGTGGAAAAGGTGGATCCGCGGGGCAAAAAATATTATTGGATCGGTGAGGGATCGCTGACCTTTGATCAGAGAGGAGACACGGATTTCGAGGCGGTATCGAATGCCTCTATTTCCATCACACCGCTCCACCTCGATTTAACCAACTATTCATCGATTCATTCATTAAAGAAATGGAAGCTTTAAGGCAGTGAAGTCCAAAGGAGGGGGATATGAAGACGACACTGAGTATCATTAAAGCGGACATCGGAAGCATTGGAGGGCACATTCGGCCCAGCGAGAAACTAATTGCCGAGGTCAGAAATTATGTGGCTGAAAAAGGAAAGGGGATGGTTTCTGATTTCTTTGTGAGCCACACAGGGGATGACGTGGCCATCCTCTTTACGCATACCCTCGGGAAAGGGAATGAAAAAATCCACAAATTAGCCTGGGATGCCTTTGTGGCCGGGACAAAGGTGGCAAAGGATCAGGGGCTTTATGGAGCTGGCCAGGACCTGCTCAAGGATTCCTTCTCGGGCAACGTGAAGGGAATGGGACCAGCCGTGGCTGAAATGGAGTTTGAAGAGAGACCGAACGAACCTTTCCTCTTTTTTGCGGCGGATAAGACCGATCCGGGAGCCTATAACCTTCCGCTCTATCTGGCTTTTGCTGACCCGATGTACAATGCAGGGCTCATCCTCAGTCCCTCGATGAACAAAGGGTTTAAGTTTGTCATCATGGATGTCAACTATACAGAGGGAGATCGGCTGATCGAACTGAATGCCCCTGAGGAGATCTATGACATTGCTGCGCTTTTAAGAGATAACCAGAGGTTTGTGATCGAGGCTATCTATTCGCGTAATAGCGGAGATATAGCAGCTTCCGTCAGTACCACCCGGCTTCATAATATTGCTGGAAAATATACGGGAAAAGATGACCCGGTGATGCTGGTCAGGGTCCAGGGTTCCTTTCCGGCAACAGGCGAAGTGCTTGCTCCATTTAACATTGGACACTATGTTGCAGGGTTTATGAGAGGCAGCCACACTGGACCGCTCATGCCGGTAAAAATAAATTCACCCATCTCTTACTTCGATGGCCCGCCGGTGGTTGCCTGCCATGCCTTCTGTGTACACAATGGAAAATTGACCGAGCCAGCCGACGCCTTTGACCATCCTTACTGGGATTGGGTGAGGAACAAGGTTTCGCAGAAGGCTACAGACATACGTCAGCAGGGTTTTTCAGGTGCGGCCATGCTGCCTTACTACGAACTTGAATACGGCGGAATCGTCGAGAAAATGGGAATTCTGGATAAGAAGTTCAAGGTAAGGACATAACCATAGGTTCCTGAAAGTTCAAATTCCAAAGTTTAAATGTCAAAGGAATGACAAATTCGAAAAGATTTTGACATTATCATTTTAGAGTTGATTTGAACTTTGAACTTTGACATTTGTCATTCGGTAGCCGGAGGCTATATCTGCTACGGAGTTAGAACACAGTGGGATCGGCTCACTCAATGAATAAACGTGTCTACATAGAAACCTATGGCTGTCAGATGAATGAGCATGATTCAGAGCGGATGCTCCGGCTCCTGGAAGGCTCCTATTATCTGGAGACCAGGGATCCTCAAGAGGCCGACCTGATTCTCATCAACACCTGCAGCGTAAGGGAAAAACCGGAAAATAAGGTTTACAGCGCTTTGGGGAGGTATAAACGGTTAAAAGAGGAGAGGGGAGCGGTTATCGGGGTGGCTGGCTGCGTTGCCCAACAAGAAGGGCCCCGACTCTTAGACCGGGTTCCCTATCTGGATATGGTGATCGGGACGCATGCTATTTCAACCCTCCCGGACCTGCTGGAAAAGATAGAAGCCAAAGGAGGGAGATTCTGCAAAACCGAATTTGATGAGAAGGGAAATTATTTAAAATCGATCTTGCCACCAGGTTCCCATCCAAAAGTGAAATCTTTTGTGACGATCATGCAGGGGTGTGATCATTATTGCTCTTACTGTATCGTCCCTTTTGTTAGAGGAAGGGAGAAAAGCCGGCCCAGCGCAGAAATCCTTGAAGAGATCAGATGTTTGGCAGAACGGGGCATCAAGGAGGTGTGCCTGCTCGGCCAGAACGTAAATGGGTACGGGCGAGGGTTGGAAGGAGAGATTGGGTTTTCGGAACTCCTTTGCCGAATCAATGAGATTGAGGGGATCGAACGAATTCGGTTTACCACTTCCCATCCGAAGGATTTATCCGACGCCTTAATAAAGGCCTTTTCAGACCTGTCGAAACTATGCGAGCATATCCATCTTCCTTTTCAATCTGGTTCAGACCGAATTCTGGAAAAGATGCACCGGGGTTATTCCACCCTCTCTTATCTTGAACGAATCGAACGTTTAAGAGCGCGTTGTCCTGAGATGGCGATCACCGCTGATGTCATTGTTGGATTTCCAGGGGAGGAAGAGAAGGATTTTAATCAGACCCTGGATCTGATCAAGAAGGTTCAATTTGATGACCTCTTCTCGTTTAAATATTCTACGAGACGAGGCACCGGTGCCGCCCAGCTGGATGATCAGGTTGAAGAGAAGATAAAACAGGAACGGCTGGAGATTCTTCAGGGAATTCAAAGGGAGGTGACTCTCCAAAAAAATGTCGCCTATGAAGGTCGGACCGAAGAGGTTTTGGTGGAGGGATGTAGCAAGCAGAGCGATCAGGATATAACAGGAAGAACCCGTACCAACAAGAGCGTCAATTTTAAAGGCGATCTTCAGTTGGTGGGGAAAGTCGTTCCGGTCAGGATCACAAAGGGTTTTGCCCATTCTTTGAGGGGCGAGAGGTTATTAAACGCATCATAACTGGATCGACAAAAGCATTAGAAAATCTCCCCTTGCCCCTCTTTGCCAAAGAGGGGTAATACCTCCCTTTGGCAAAGGGAGGTTTGGAGGGATTTTACAAAATAATGTTATTATAGGACAGTTAATAAGTTCTGAGATGTCCCATTAAAAAACGAAAGGAAAACATATGATCCGATTCGAACAGACCTTTATGAATTTTCTTCTTCAACACCAGGAAAAGCACAATCGCACCTACCACTTTCTAATCCTGATGGATGCTATGATCAATGCGGCAAGACATATCCAGCATTATTATCTCACGGGTGCGTTAAAAGGGAATTTAGGCTTATCAGGGGCCGTCAATGTGCAGGATGAAGATGTCATGCAGATGGACCAGATTGCTCAGGAGATTACCATCCACTATTTAAAAAGTTCTGGCCGGGTCATTCATGCGGTCAGCGAGGAATCGGACGAGATTATCCAGATTAATCCAGAGGGAGGACGTTATTTTGTCTATTTTGATCCTCTGGATGGTTCGTCCAATATCCCCCATGGCCTGCCAGTGGGTTTTATGTTTGGGATCGCTAAACGGAATCTCGACGGACCTGAAGACGGTCACCTGAGGCCCGGAAAGGATTATATTGCGGCAGGCATGTTTGTGATCCCAACAGGAACGTTCACCCTCGGGCTCAAGGAGGCGGGAACCTGGAGGTTTCACATTGATGAGACCATGACCTTTGTCAGACCGACGCGGATGGTCCTTCCCGAAGACACAAAGACCTGGGAATTATCATTTAATGCATCGAATCGCTACACCTATGCCGAACGAGTGCAGAAGTGGATTATGGAGAATGAGAGCAAGTATGCGTTCCGATACCTGGGCGCATTAGCCGGGGATTTCCACCGGGTTCTGACCAATGGTGGAATGTTTATGTATCCGGCCATCGTCAACCATCCCAATCCAAAGAAAAACCGCCCTGAGGGTAAGCTCCGACTGATGTATGAGGGGGCGGTGGTAGCCTTCATGTGCCGTGAAGCAGGAGGGACAGCGGTCAATGAAGAGGGAATACCCATTCTGGACATCCAGCCGTCCAAACATCACCAACGGACAGCGCTCTACGTGGGATCAAAGAAGCTGGTAGAGGATGTCGCTACAGTGTTAAGAAAAAAAGGGTGAGTGAGAGAGCGAATGTCTCGAATAAAACCTATTCGTGCCATTCGTTGTCATTCGTGATATTTATTTTATCATCCAAAAGGAGAGAGACCCATGGCAAGAAAAAAGATTAAAAAAGCGGATTTTAAAAAAGCGCTGGAGATTGGACGACCGCCCAATATTCAGAAACTTTTCCCCAATTCAAGAGCCTTGATCGTGAGCGGAAAAGTGATCGATCGAGCCATGAGAGCCAAAGGCAAAGCCATGGCCATGGCCGCAAACGGCAGAAACCAATTGGTCATCCGGGGTGTGCTTCAGGCAGCTCAACGAGCCAATGCTGCGGTCATCATCGAGATCGCAAAATCAGAAGGAGGAACAAAGGCCTATTGCGCGGTCAACTACTGGAACATGGCGATACTGGTTGATGCGATCTGCAACGAACTCGGCATCACGGTTCCGGTGGCTATTCATGCGGACCATTACGGCATTAAAAATGATAAGGACCTTGACGCAGCAAAAATTGAGATTCCCACCTTTTTTGATGCTGGAATGACCTCGATTGCCATTGATGCATCTCATCTTCCGGATGATAAGAACCTGTTGGCCAATATTGCCATCAATCCTTTCATCCCCAAATGGGCGGGACTCGAAACAGAGGTGGGGGAGATCAAAGGCGACGAAGGGTTATCTACAGTTGAGGAAGCCCTTTTCCTGATCCAGGGATTGAATGCTCATGATATCTTTCCGGATTGGATCGCCTTGAACAATGGAACGACACACGGCATCGAAGAGAAGGACTCCGGAATCCAGGTGCCATTGACCGCAAACATTCACACCGCTTTAGAGAAATACCAGATCTCGGGCGCTCAGCACGGAACCTCCGGCAACAGTTCAGAAAGACTTCGCCAGATTATTAGTCAAACTCACACCACCAAAGCCAATGTGGCCACAGCCCTTCAGATGATTTCCTGGGGTGTCCAGGTCAACGATTATGGAAATGCCATTCTGGACGTGGATGGGAATTTCAGCAAAGTAAAAGAGGAGGGAGTTACCGAGGAGATGTGGACTGAGATGGTAGCTCATGCCCAGTCGAAAAATTGGAAGAAGGGGGATTATAAAAATCTGAATCTCCCTTTTGAAAATAAGCTGCTTGCCCAGCCTCGTGAGGTCAGAGAACGGATGGCCAAGGGAGTAGAGGAATTTACCTACAAGATGATGACCGAGGTATTTTATTGTCAGGATACCGCTCCACTTGCGATCGAGGCCATTTTAAAGGCAGGCTCTTATGATCTTGGGTCAAAAGTAAAGCGGATCGAAGATCCCGAGGAATGGACAGAAACAAAAATCATCGAACGAGCCTCACACCTTGGAAAAGATAAAGGGCCTGCCGGCAAGTTCGACGATTAAGAAAATAGGTGAACGATATGCAGATATAAATTAATGTAAGAATTTACTTGACATTATGTTAATAATGATTTATTTATAATCAGCGTCTGGAAAGAGTCGCTAAGCGTCTCGAAGAGAGGTTTTACACCTCATCTCCAGTCGCTTTTTTTTTGGGGGTAAATCGATGTACCTTTGTTATGTTGATGAATCAGGTACCCCTGATATCCCTGGAAATACCTCCCACTATGTTCTTGCAGGCCTCTCCATACCGGTCTGGCATTGGCGAGATGCTGAGGCACAGATCTATACCATAAAACAGAGATATTCCCTTCAAGATGGTGAAATCCATTCCGGTTGGCTGACACGAAAATATATTGAACAGAATAAGATCCCTAATTTTTCAAGGTTAGATTATTCACAGAGGAGATATGAGGTCGAGAGGTATCGAAAAACTGACCTACTCAATTTACAAAAATCTCATAAACATAATTTATACAAACAGACTAAAAAAAATTATAAGCATACAGAGAACTACATTCATCTAACTTATGGAGAAAGAATATCATTCTTGGAAGAGATTGCAAGAATAATTGGTAACTGGGGTTTTGCACGGTTATTTGCAGAGTGTGTGGATAAAATCCATTTTGATCCAAAAAGAATTAAACAAAGCGTTGATGAGCAAGCCTTTGAACAAATAGTATCAAGATTTGAACAATTTCTGAAGTCTATTAATACTTTCGGAGAACAAAATACGTATGGTTTATTGGTCCATGATAACAATGAGACGGTCGCTAAAAAGCATACAGACCTTATGAAGACCTTTCATACAAAGGGAACACTTTTTACTCAGGTTAATTATCTTATTGAAACCCCCTTATTCGTAAGTTCCGAATTAACAAGTATGGTCCAACTCGCTGATGTTTGTGCGTATGCATTACGAAGATATTTGGAGAATAAAGAGGAGAGGTTGTTCGACCATATTTTTAAAAGAGCTGACCGCAAGGGAGACGTTGTCGTTGGAGTAAGACATTTTACAAACTCTTCTTGTTCCTGTAAAATCTGCACATCTCATCGGATTAAGTAATATTTCCCATACATATACAACCTTACCGACCTCAAAGCAGGGTTTTACGGCCTCATGAAACATCTTTCTTTACTTCATAATTTCTCGAAAAAACTTTTTGGGCCACTCATGATCGTCAAGAAACAAAACATGGTTTGCCTCAAATCTCTCTCTTGAATCCGGTTCCCCCATCCCTTTTACGACGTTTTCATACGGGGTTTTTGATAAAATGAAAGAATGCAGACTGATATTTTCTTTTCCGAGTTCTTTTTCCAACTTCTTAATATCTTTGGCCAGTTGAACTTTTTCATGATCCAATCTCTTGATATGTTCCATCCCTTTTGGATCTAAGAAGACCATCTGCTGACGTTTTCCATTCTTCACCCACATGATGAAATCTGGGTAGAAGCCGCTGAGATTGAAAAACCCCACGCCCACTTTCGGGAAATTCCTCAGCAGATAAATCTCATAACCGCCAAATTTCTCTTTATTGTTTTCCAGGTATTGTTTGAGATGTGCGAGGAACACCTTTTCACTTTCATCCAGCCCAGCAGGGGATATTTTATCAATCTTTCTACTGCTGAGCAGGATAGGCAGATACAAATGGCGATCAAAGTAAACCCGTGGAATTGGTTTTTCCGCCTGCTTAAATAGCTTGTCCAAATCCTTAACAAGCTTTTTAACTTCTTCAATGAGCTTCTTTTCCGCCTTGTCTATCTGAACCGTATAGGCGTATTGATTTCCCTCCTTTACGAAAAGAGGCAATACCGACTGCCTCGTGACCCTATCGTATCGCATATTTTTTGATTCGAACCGTTTGGCATGATGCTTGTAGAACTGCTCTATATATTTTTTCAAAACCTGAATCGCAATGTCCTCCGTGCGGTTTAGATCTTCTTTTGTTTTTATATCCAGATACTCTCCAAGCACAAGAATTTCATATCGGTCCGATAGCAGCATGTTTTTAAGTCTATCCTTACCGATGACAAGGTTCCAATACCCCCTCAATGCCTTGAATTCCTGTATTTCTGATAAAATCCGAGGCCAATTGAGGAGGTCTAAAATATTTTCCGGTAAAGTCTCCCTAATCGTTTCAGCGCGAGCCTGCTGAATCTTCACCCCACCATCTTTTTCCCTATCCTTGCCAATGAACATCATAACTTTTGGTGTAAGGTCGAGACGCACAAAAACCCCTTTGTCAATCTCCAGGGGTAGGACCACCTCTTCTTCAAACTTCTTTGTCCGATCCTTCGTAAGATAGTAAAGCTGCCCCCATTTTTTCTCGTGTTGCACCTTAACGGGAATATCGATGCTTTCGAATTCAACCTCTTCTTTTTTAATGGCCTCCAGAAAACGGCTGAGATAATCCGCTTTGATACCATAGATATTCAGCATTTCTAAAAAATGAACTGGGCTTTTATCTCCACTTCTTTTGAGGGAATAGCCACGTCCCTTGATACGGATTCCCCGGCCAAACAGCTGAATGATCTGGGGCCCCTGACCTGTCCCAATATTCAAGAGTCCCATACTGGAGACTCGCCACGTATCCCATCCCTCGATGAACTTCTTGGAACCGATGAGCACATTGATTGGGGAGGCTTCCCGCTTGATCGAATTGAAAAGAGAACCACTAACCGCATCCACCTCGATTCCAATGCTCTTCTTTTCAAGCTCCTTCTTCACATTTGAGACGGTTCCGATGTTAACCACGCCAAAATATTGGTTTTCACCGACTTTCAGAGCCAGCTCGCCGTCCGCATTTCTGATTTCGTGTACACCGAACCGACCTTTGCCCCCGAAAACTCTTCGATATAGGTCATCGAGATCGAAACCCACTTCCCGGATGTATTCAAATTCACCCGCCAGGGCATCTTCATCATCTTCATTTTTCAACCCTGATTTCCCATCAAGGATCATCTTCGCCTGCTTACGGACCCAGCCTTCATCGTGCAGGACTCTCCGGAATAATTCGATGATCTGAAGGACATCAGATTCCTCTTCATTGACGGTGGTCCCGACAAAAATCCAGAGGGGTTTTTCAAGATTGTGTTCCTTGGCAAGCAACCGGTTGTCTTCATAGGCGAGGTATTGCTGGTAAAAGGACAGGAGGTTGGCGATGAACATGGTTTCCTGAAACTGCTGCTGATTGAGATGGCCCGGTTTGACATTGAGCACGGAAAAATCCTTACCATAGCCGTCGAGGTAAAAGTATCTGTATGAATAATCAAAAACGATGGCCCTTGCATATTCCGCGAGTGTCTCTCGATTACTTTCGTTTAGAATCTGTCCAAAGGTGGCGCTGTATTCGAAAACAAAACCATTCTCTGCGACCCTGTTTCTCAGCTTTGCCCACTTCTGCTCCTCTGATCTCTTCCCCTTATGCCCCTCATCCACAAAAAGAAGGTTCTGTCCCTCAAAAACTTCTACGGGAAGCGTCACGCCTCCGCCTTTTTTCTCTTCCACCAGCTTCGTCATCTCCAGAATCAACATCCCTTTCTCACCCGGCAGGAGGCCCACATTACTCAAATTACCGCTGTAGAGTCTGCAGGGGATGCCGCTTTTCTGTAGCTCTTCTGAATGCTGCCTGGAAAGTCCTTCATTAGGTGTGATCAGGATTATATTGTCGGGAGAAAATAGTTTGTAGCGAAGGAACTGGTAATAATTGATATGGAGAAGCAGAGTCTTACCGGAACCCGTTGCCATCCAGAAGGCAAGCTTTCTCAGGTCATTTTCGGTGAAATGGCCGATACGGTCGTCGAGATCGTTTTCACGGCAATAACTGTCGAGGAATGTATTCAGATCATTCAATAAACCGATCTTTCTATTCTTCAGTTCGTCGAGATATATCTCAGTAAAAAGAACAGCCAGGTATTGGAAGTATTTGAGTAAAACTTTGGGTTCCCGTTTGGCATTGATGCTTGCCACGTAGCCACGAATGTTACCATCGTAGTAAAGAAGTATCTCCTCGGATAATTTACCCCTTTGCAGTCCATCCAAAGAACGAAGCACATTGACAAAATAACTCCTCCCGTCAGAATCATAGCCCACGGGCTTCTCAGCCAATTCCTTCTGCAAATCCCTGACTTCAGTAACGCCAAACAGGGAAAGAAGGTATTTATTGAGAACGAGATATTTTTCAATCTTCATAAAGGTATTAACTCCCCTTTTCCCCCTCTTAATTTAAGAGGAGGATGTTCCTCCCCTTAAAATAAGGGGAGGTTGGGTGGGGTTATAAGTCTTTGTGTCGATAGCCGCCATGTATAGACTTTTTTGAGATTCCCAATAAATTACACCGTTCACCCTGAGCCTGTCGAAGGGGGATAACGACTTTTTACGAGATCTTCATAAAGAATTCACCATCAGCGTCTTGAATTCTTGTTCGATGGAACGAATCTCGACAACATGATCGCCAAATGCAGGGGTGAGAACACTCTGGCCGTTAACATAGACAATCTGGGGCGACCAGGAGCCAAGCTCTTCCATGATGAATTCCTTATCTTTTTTGAAATCTGCCTGCGTCCACTCATCATCATATTCACGCCAGACAACGGCAATGGTCCGGTTCTCTTTCTCGCCAAGAGTAAAAAGATATTTCTTTCCCTTGTTCTTCCAGACCTTCACCTTATTCACCTTCAAACCAAGGAGATAATTGAAGGTTTCAGGTATATCCACAACCACCTCCTGTGGCTCACCCACCTCCTCCAGATTCACCTTGAGCTTATAAGAGAAAGGTTTCTTGAGATGCTCCATGTTGAGCAAACTGGGATTGTCTTTGGTCTCGAAATCCAGAAAGTACTTGAGCAGATAATCATCACCGAAGAGTTTCGGAGCGGTTTTATTGGGTATCAGTTCAAGGTTGTCGAGGGCGTCTTCATATTGTTCAAGGTATTGATATTTCATGAAGTGGCTTATGCCATTGAGACTTTGAGGTTTGCCGTCTTTCCAATCATCAGTGAAAACAACTTTTTTGATACGAGGCATGAGAACAGTCTCGAAGTAGCTTGCCATTTCAACGAGGATGTATTTGCGGTTTCCCCCATCTTCACGGTTGAGATTGATAACTGCGTGGGCGGTTGTGCCGGAACCAGCAAAATAGTCTAATACCCAATCGTTCTCATCGGTTCCACAGACCTGTATGCACCGTTGCACTGCATACACAGACTTTGGAAAAGAAAATGCCTGAGATACGCCCATTAGATTGCGGAGCACTGTCGTACCATATGCTGTGGCATTGACTTGTTTATCGTCCCAAACTGTTTTAGGCAACACACCCTCTTCATCTATTCTGAACTTTATTTCAACGATTTTCTTTCCATCGCTTAAGGTCCTGAGGCGCACTTCATCGATGCGTTTTTTGAGTGACTCCATACCTAACCGCCATGTGTATTCAATGCCATTAGACACGGGTAATATAATCTCGTCATCTAAATCTATCTTTTCCAATAGCTCCCAGCGCATAGTCCGTTTGCTCCACTGCGTCTTGGGTATGACAATTTCCCCACAACGTGCGACCACTGGATAATGCAGTTTTGGGCGTGCAGTTCTAAAATCGTTTGCACCACCAGACCTCATAAAATTGCGCCACTGGAAATAACCAAAGGAATCTTTTTCCTTATATTGAGCTATCTGGTGCTCTGTTCTAGGAATCATACCAATATCAGCAATACCTGTTGAAGAAGAAAAGATGGCGTATTCATGAGCGATTGAGAAGCCTTTTACAGTCGAACGCCCAGACGGATTGCTTTTTATGGCAACAACACCGACAATGTTTTCATCTCCAAAGACTGAATTGATATTCTCTCGGAGTCTATGGAACTCCATATCATCAACTGTGGTACATTGAAGTCCTGAGCTACAGAGAAAATATTTGCCTAATAACATTCTGCCATGCATTAATGAAAGCCAACTCGAGTGCTTATAGTTGTTTTTATAGAGAATCTCCGAAGCATTAGTATTGTAAGGTGGGTCGATATAAATGCATTTCACCTTCTCTTTGTACCTTTCCACTATAAGATTCAGTGCCTGCCAGTTTTCGCTTTTGATCAGGAGGCCGTCGAGAAGATCGTCCAGGTTTTCGCTTTCCGTAAGGCTTTCTAAAAGTGATTCTTTGAATTCCTGAGGGAAATATTTGGTATCAATGGGGAGTTTCCTGTCCTTCAGGTCTGCTTTTGATTTGGCCACTTCAAAACCCAGTTCCTTCCATTCCTTTGCTTGTGCCTTATTTTTCAGAATTTCTGGGTATAATTCCTCAGGCACGCGATCCGTTGTAATAACATACTCTGTCTTAAGAACGAACTTTTTCTTCTCCCACAGCTTCTTTTGAAAATCCTCAATCTGTGCAAGGAAATCAATGATCTTTTCTCCGATCTCTCTGACGACTTTAGCCCTGGTTATGTGCTTGTCGAAAAACCGCTCTTTCTCCAGGGTTTCAAGAGAAATAACTTCGGCTTTAATGAAGTAATCCAATTGCTCAGAAAGGAATCTCTTCAGGTTTTTGTGGATGAAATAATCTTTTGTATTCTTTGCGCTAAAGCGTCCTAATTGATAAAGGAGAAGCGGTTTATCATTCTTGTATGGTCCACCCAGGGAAGCTTTAAGATTAGTATCTTTCACTCCTTCGATGGCGGATTCGTGGATTTTGCTGTTGATCTTTTCCTGCCTGGATGTATTGCTGCCACCTTCAACCCCATACTTTTTGACTTCGCCGCTATTAAGTTCACGGTATTGAAGGCGGATAATGAGACATTTCCCGTCTTTTATCTCCCACGGGTTATCATCATCAAGAACAAAGAACCGGGCCTTTGTTGCCTTGTTAGAACCCACTTCCTCTTTTGCCACCACTGTACGGAAGATAACCTTGAAGGTCTTGCCTGTATCCGAGAAAAAGGCATAGTCACGAAAGAGGATGCCTGTCTTCGTATAATACTGATCGCAGTTTGCCCAGTAGAGTTTTACTTCCTCGCCATTGTACGGAATGGCATACTTGTGATTCTTGATGGAATAGCGGTATTGAGGGACAAAATCCCCTTCCTCATAATAACGGGCAAAGAAATTATAAAGATCGTTGAAGACCTGAAGCTTGATCTCGTCAATGGTTTCCGCTTCTTCCTTTTGGGCTTTAATGGTGAGGTATTCTCTCCCGACGGGTGTTCCCTTAAAATCGTCCTTCAATTCTCCAGTGGCAAGAATGGCGGCCACCCCAAGGGTCTGTATTACCTTCTGTTTTGCATCCTCCAATTGAAACCCAATGTTGTCCAGCCTCTCATCTTTATGTACTGCAAAGACCTTTTCGACGGTATCTCTCAAATCCTCACGAATGAATTTCCCGATCTGATTTCTTTTGAAATTCAGAATCCTATAAATACCGAAATCCAGGTCAGACGCATCGAATTGAAAAAGCTTTTCAAGCAGCCCCTGAAATTTAAGAATTGCATCCATAAATTACCCCATAATGATTGTTTTAAAGGTATATTCTACGGGTAAAGTTTTTATGGTGAGGGGCACCTATTTGTCCCCCCCTTATTGTCCAGAGATTGAAAGGATGAGTCTACTATATCAGAAAAATGGTTTTCAGGTAAAGCCTTTTTAATACCTAACTCTGTTAATTTTATCGAAAATTGGCCTTTAAAAATCCTTTTAAATATTTAGCCTGGCAGGGATCGTTCCCCACAAACCCATCATATAAAACAAGACCTCGACCAAGTGGGGTCCTATGTTTTTAGAAAAACAGACAGTTCTAAATGCTGGAGTTAGAAGAAGGAAAATAGAAGTAAGAAATAAGCATATAAAGAACGATTTAAGCCTTAACAATCTTATGCTTCCATCGCTTCAAATGTTTGGTTGCATTTCGCGTGTCGATGACCAGGGGCGCGTGCTTTGCGACCCATTCATAATCCACCTGAGTATGGTCTGTGACCACGACTGCCGCATCCATCCGATGAAGCAGTCCCTTTGTCAATGGGGACGATGTTAATTTGAAGCGATACTTCCTGAAAGAGGGAAGGACCGGAATAAACGGATCGTGATAAAATAGGGTTGCCCCTTTTTTCTGAAGAAGGTTCATGATCGCAAGGGCAGGGGATTCGCGGGCGTCATCCACATCTTTTTTATAAGCCACTCCGAGAATCAAAATCTTAGCTCCCATTAAACTCTTTCCTTTTTTATTAAGGCCATCCTGAATCTTGGACACCACGTAGTAAGGAACGTGGACGTTGATTTCTCCTGCCAACAGGATGAACCTTGTGGCGAAGTCATATTCCTGCGCCTTCCAGGAGAGATAGTAGGGATCGATCGGAATGCAGTGTCCTCCCATGCCCGGGCCGGGATAGAAGGGGGTGAATCCGAAAGGCTTGGTACTGGCTGCCTCAATCACCTCCCAGATGTCGATTCCCATCCGGTCTGCAAGCATCTTCAATTCGTTGACGAGCGCGATATTGACGCTCCGGTAGATGTTTTCGAGAAGTTTGGTCAGTTCAGCCACACGGGGTGAAGAGACCGGAACAACCTTCTGGATGACCTGACGATAAAGTGCTATCGCTGTTTTTTGACAGGATGGGGTGACGCCTGAGACCACCTTTGGGATTCGCGAAGTAGTAAATCCCTTATTTCCGGGGTCCTCCCTCTCCGGGGAATAGCCGAGGAAGAAATCTTTTCCCACTTTCAAACCGGTTGATTCCAGTCCGGGAAGAACCAATTCTTCGGTCGTACCGGGATAAGTGGTGCTTTCAAGGACGATCAACTGACCCTTTCTCAGACAGGAGCGTATGGAGTCGGTTGTCTTCTCGATATATTGCAGATCGGGTTCTTTCTTTTCAGTTAAAGGGGTGGGAACACAGATCAGAATGCAATCCGGTTCTTTCAGACGGATGAACTGATCCGTCACCTCCAATTTTTTTTGACGGAGATGTTGTAAAATAAGGGAGCCGGAGATCGATTTAATGTAACTTCGGCCTTTTTTTAGAGCCGCCACCTTTTTGGAATCGACGTCGAACCCCAACACCTTATAGCCAACCTCGCAAAATCTCAGAACCAGAGGAAGCCCCACATAGCCCAGACCGATTACTCCAATCGTGGCTTCCTTTTTAAGGATCTTATCCATCAATTGATTCGCAGTTGTTGGATCCTTCATATTGATTATCCTTCGGTCGTCCGTATTACTTTTTATAAAAGGCTTTGATACGGTCAGCGACCCATTCCTGTTGATCTTTGGTCAACTCTGGAAAGATGGGTAAAGCCAGAGTCTCTTCAGCCGCCTTCTCAGAGACCGGAAAGTCTCCCTGACGGTGGTTTAAAAAGGAAAAGCATTCCTGCAGATGGAGGGGAAGGGGATAGTAGATGTCTGTTCCGATCCCTTCCTCTGAAAGAAATTTTCTGAGTTGGTCTCGTTTGGGAACGCGGATCACATATTGATTAAAGATGTGGCGATTTTTGTACTGGATGACTGGAAGTTTGAATCCATCTACTACAGGAAGGATATCCTTAAAAAGTTCCTCATATTTATTTGCAAGCCTCTGCCTTGCCTCTGTCCATTTTTCAAGATATTTAAATTTTATAAGAAGGATGGCGGCCTGCATCGTATCGAGGCGGCTGTTGACCCCGATCCATTTATGATAATATTTGGGCTGACTTCCATGGACCCGCAAAAGCCGGACTTTTTCGGCGAGAGGAAGGTCGTTGGCCACGACCATTCCAGCATCGCCGAAAGCGCCTAAATTCTTAGTGGGGTAGAAGGAGAAACATCCCAGGTCACCCATCTGACCTGCCCTCTGACCTTTTGGTTGGGTCGTGGGTTGATATTCTGAACCTAACGCCTGAGCCGCATCTTCAATGACATAGATCTGTTTCGATTTTGCAATTTTGAGAATGGGATCCATGTCCGCACATTGTCCAAAAAGATGGACAGGCATGATGGCCTTTGTTTTTTTTGTGATCTTCTCCTCGATTTTAGATGGGTCGATATTATAGGTCTGGAAATCGATATCCACAAATACCGGAGTGGCCCCGATGCGGCAGACGGAACCTGCCGTAGCAAAGAAGGTGAAAGGGGGTATGATGACTTCATCTCCCGGACCAATCCCTAATGCCATGAAGGCGAGAAAGAGCGCATCCGAACCCGAGGCAACGCCGATTGCGTAAGGAGTATTGCAATAATTGGCAATCGTCTTTTCAAGAGCCTGTATCTGTGGGCCCATGATAAATTGCTGGGATTCAAATACTTCGTTGATGGCGGACTGGAGTTCTTCTCTCAAAGAGAGGGATTGCGGTTTTAAATCGAAAAAGGGAACTCTCATCTTCATAGGCCTTGGTTCTCCGATCATTCTGATAAATTTTTGGTCTTGAAAATAAGATAAAAAAAAGGGATAGTCAAGGCAATTCAACATAACAGATCGTCACCCACGAATCATGAAAATTACGGCTGGCAAAGGTTAGGGCAAGGAAGCCAGTTTAGGTCAGATCTTGAGGCAAGGGCCAACTTCTTTAAAACCTTCGCCTTAACCCTTTGACCAAACTGGCATCCTTACCCTAACCAGGGTTTATTTTCAGAGCAATAGAACAAGGATTCATGAGGACTATGCAACGGATAATTGTTCTTGATTCTATCTCCATCATTCTGGTCAGGCCCAGATTCCCTGAGAATATCGGGTCGGTGGCGAGGGCGATGAAGAATATGGGACTCCACCGCCTTACTGTAGTCAATGGTTGTTCGCCTCTTCATATGAATGCCTATAAATTGGCATCCGGGGGAGAGGATATTCTCGAAAGAGCGGAGGAGTTTATTGAACTGAGAGAAGCGATCTCCGGAATGGGCTGCATTGTTGGAACAACGTCTCGGCAGGGAAAAGAAAGAGCTCCTCTGCTGACCCCAAGGGAGTTAACAGAACAACTGATTCCCATTTCACAGAAGAATTCGATCGCTCTGGTTTTTGGGTCAGAAAAAGAAGGGCTGACCAATGAAGAACTCTCGCTCTGCCATCTCTATGCCCGGATTCTTTCTTCTGAGTCGTTCCCTTCTCTTAATCTGGCGCATGCAGTAATGGTGCTCTGTTACGAGCTTTTTCAATCTTCTGTGACAACTTCTGATCGCCCTACCCAGATGGCTTCCTCCGAGCAGATGGAGAAGATGTTTGCCCATATGGAGAGGACCTTGTTGGATATAGGATTCTTAGAGGCCAAAAATCCGAAGAGAATCATGCGAACGCTCAGGCGTCTCTTTGGGAGGAGCCAGATGGAGGAACGGGATGTTCGGATTCTGCAAGGAATCTGGAGTCGGATCGATTGGATATTGAAAAAACGTAGGGGCGATTCATGAATCGCCCCTACCTAACTTATTTCTTTAAAAAAGGTGAGAGAAGATCGATGGGTACGGGAAAGATAATGGTCGAATTCTTCTCTGTGGCCACCTCGGTCAGGGTCTGAAGAAATCTCAATTGAATCGTAGCCGGATTTTTACTGACCACCTCGCCGGCCTGGGCTAGTCTTTCTGCAGCCTGAGATTCACCTTCCGCATGAATGACTTTGGCTCTTCTCTCCCTTTCTGCTTCGGCCTGTTTTGCAATGGCCCTCCGCATCTCTTCGGGTAGATCCACGCCCTTGGTCTCTACCAGAGAAACCTTGATGCCCCAGGGATCGGTGTGTTTGTCTAGGATCTCCTGAAGTTGAAGATTGATCTTATCTCGGCGGGAGAGCAAATCATCCAGGTCAAACTGGCCGACAACACTTCGCAGCGTGGTCTGTGCGAGCTGGGAGGTTGCATAGAGATAATTTTCCACTTCGGTCAAGGCCTTGTTGGGGTCGATCACCCTGAAATAAACCACGGCATTGACCTTGATGGAGACGTTGTCCTGGGTGATGACATCCTGTGGCGGAATGTCGAGGGTGACAGTACGGAGGCTTACCTTGATCAACTTATCAATCCCGGGGATGATAAAGATGAGTCCAGGCCCCTTGGCTCCAATCAATCTTCCAAGCCGGAAGACAACGCCCCTTTCATACTCCCTCAGAATCTTAATGGCGGAAGCGGCTAAAATGAACAAAAAGACGATGAGAAAGAATAATCCCGACGGCAATCCTGACATTGGCATGTGTGTTCCTCCTTTTTAGAGTTTTTTTACTTTCAAAATGAGGTTATTAACGCTGATGACCTGAATCTTCTCCCCTACATCGATGGGCTGGTCAGACGCGGCCTTCCAGAATTCTCCATGAATGGCCACCTTTCCTTCCGGAGCGAGACTGACTACAACGGTTCCTGTTTCTCCTATGATTCCCTCCTTTCCTGTGGTGGGTTTGGTAAGGCGCGCCCTGATCGCCTTGGTTACCGCAAAGATGAAGAAACCCGCACTGACCGCTACGGCAGGGATGATGACGCTCAAAGAAATCCTCATATATTCGGTGGGTGATTCGATTAACATCAGAGAGCCCAAAAAGAGGGAGATCACGCCAGCGACTGAAAGCAGACCATGGCTTACCACTTTGATCTCAGCGATGAAGAGGATGATGGCAAAGAGGATGAGGGCCAAGCCTGCGAAATTGATGGGAAGCATCTGAAGGGCGTAAAAGGCAAGAATGAGGAAAATTCCGCCAACTACGCCGGGGAGGATAGCCCCCGGGTTCGAAAGTTCGAAAAAGATGCCATAAATCCCGAGCATCAGCAAAATATAGGCAATGGAAGGGTTCGAGATGATGTCGAGGAAGCGGTACCGCCAGCTCATCTCAAGGGGGCGCGGTTTCACCCCCTTGGTCAAAAGGGTGCGGGTCACTCCGTCAAATTTGATCACTTTGCCGTCAATTTTATTGAGAAGATCCTGGAGGTCCGGGCTGACGAAATCGATTACGTTTAGTTTGAGCGCTTCCTCTTCTGTAATGGAGACGCTTTTTCGAACAGCCTTTTCGCCCCAATCAATGTTTCTTCCCCTGGTTTTAGCGATTGTCTTGATATAGGAGACAGTATCATTGACGATCTTTTCGCTCATCGTCTTGCTCTCTTTTCCCTCACCCAGGGAGACAGGGTGAGCGGCTCCGATATGGGTGCCGGGAGCCATCACGGCGATGTGCGCTGCCATGGTGATAAAGACACCAGCAGAAGCGGCTCGTCCGCCACTCGGGGAAACATAGACGATGACCGGTATGGCGGAGGTCATGATCTTTTTGATGATGTGCCTCATCGACTCCATCAATCCGCCAGGGGTGTCAAGCTGAATGATGAGGCATTGAGCCCCTTTCTCAATGGCCTGATCGATGGATTCGGTGATGAATTTGGATGTGGCTGGATTAATGATTCCGTCCACTTCGATGACATAAACCGGGGGTTTTTCCTGGGCATAGGCAGGTGTTCCTATGGAGACCAGAAGGCTGATGAAGGCCAAAACCTTCAAAATGTATAAAGAATATTTTTTCAAGGCATTCTCCTTTGCTACAAACAAGTTATCCTAAAAAGAGAGGATTGTCAAATCGTACGGCCCTAAATCTGTACCCTCATGAGGTCTTCGCTGATGACGATTTCTCCATCAAAGGCCTGTTTGGTCTGTGTTAGTATGTCATGCTGGTCACAGATGGGATAGAGGTGGGTGAGGAGAAGTTTCTTACATCTGGATTCCCTGGCGATTCGTCCTGCGAGAGAAGGGGTAAGATGGCCCTCCACCTTTTTTTCGTCAGGAAACGAACATTCCAGAATGAGGAGATCCACCCCGGAAGCGAGGTTGACAATATTTTCACAGTAATCCGTGTCGCCGGAGATGACGACTGACTTTCCGTCCTGCCATTCAATTCGATAACCAACGCTCCCGGGAAGGTGTGCCATGGGGGCCGTAAGAATTTTCATCTCTCCAGAGATAAGAGGTTTTGAAGTGATTTCCTTGATGGTTAGTTGATATGTCCGGGGGCTGATCCAGTCGCCATAGACATCTCTGATCTTATCAAAATGGAGTTTGAAACCGGGTCCTCCCGCGCAAGTCATCTCTTTCTCTCGAGGCAAGTCCCCGTATCTGCAGGCAAAGAGGATCGGAACAAGGTCGCTGGCATGGTCGGGGTGGATATGGGTGTAGAGAATAAGATCGATATCGCGATAGGTAACTCCAGCTTCAAGCATTTTTCTTAATGTTCCAGGACCGCTGTCGATCAAGACGTGTTGACTTCCAGAAGAGAGAAGCAATCCAGGGGAAGCCCTTCTCAGCGAAGGGATTCCGGTCCCAGAGCCTACAACAATCAGTTCAGTCAAATCATCTTCCTCCAATGGCAAAATCATATCCAAGTTAACATAAAATAATAGAATTTAAAACCCAAATCAACTGTTCGATTAATATTAGACTTGAGTTCCTTCAAGAATTTTTACTTTGGAGGCTGTAATCATATATCCAAAATGTAATCAATTGTTAACAGTGGGTAATAGGCGAGACATTTCAAGAAGTTAAAAGAAGAAAAAGAGTTTATCCATGCACCCTGCAAACAAATGTTTGTAGAGTCACTTTCCTGCCCTTCATTAATCTAAAAACAAGCAATTCGATAAAATATATTTGAATTCAGAAGGTTGAGTGTCTTTTGGGGGTTTATATCCTAATCCTTTAATAATGGTTTATGGGTTGCATCAAAAAGTTATTTTAAAAAACAAAAATCTTGACAGGGGCCCTACCTTCACCGGGCGATTATGCGGTTTGTGCAAAAGTAAAAAAAGAGCATCCAGAACTTTGGAAAGGTAAAGACGATAAATTTGCACATTGCGCCTTAGCTTGTCAGATAGCTAAGGATTATGGCCCTTGGGCAGCTCATAACTGTGCTCTTTGGAAGGAGGTCGTTGACAAATATGATCAGGATCCAACCACACACTATGATCCGGCAGATTATCAGGCAAGCATCGAAGGGGTAAGGATTGGAGTAGGTGGAGGAGATTGCATAGAGCGCTGTAAACGGGACAAAAAATGTCCATAGCAGTACGAACTTGATTTATAGGAGGATGGTTGAGCCAATCCGCAAGAAGATAACCTATATATTGGCCGCATTGATATTTGTTGCCGCGGTTTACCTTTTAGGGAAGGCATTTCTCCCATACATATTTGATCGACTCGGTGGCGTTGATAGGGATTATGTTAAGTAGATGGAATCGATTAAGGTAGGCATGGCAGAACAAGATGTGACTAGAATACTAGGCTAGCCCACAGCGATTATGACTGATCCCGAGGTAAAAGAGACTCATGGGATTTATGGAGGCGGAAAAGAATATGGGAAAGTCCTTAAGAATAAAAATAAGGTTTGGTTTATAAACGTTGGAGGTACTTGATTACTACTTCTTCTCTTTCACTTCTCCACAGGAATCAAGCAGGGCCGCACTTTTAAAATCCAATCTGTGCGGCCTTATATTTTATCCCTTCCTTACCCTCTCACCACCATCTCCATTCTTGCTTACAAGTGCATCGAGGTAATGAAAGGACGGGGTCATACCGACATGACGAACCGCTCGATGGAATCGACCTTTTCAATAAGCTCATCGGCGCTCTTGTTGCCCTGGATATCCCTTTTGAGTTCTTCCAGGCGGTACTCGATGTCAAGCTTTACCTTCTCCTCCAGATAGGACTGCCTGAACTCCTCAGACTTAAGCTGCTTCTTAAAATATCTCTCTGCAATGCTCATCGTTCACCTCTCCATAATTGTCTGATCGACTTTGCCCTGTCAATCTCACCCGTCGGGGTCTTTTGCGTCTTTTTCACAAACCCGTGGGTAAATATAACCCGCCTCTCCGATTCGTAGAAATAGAAACTTCTTGCGATCCTGTTTTCAAAGCTCACCCTGAGTTCGAAGATACCGCCTCCCAGATGCTTTGACAGATTCTCCTTCGGTGGTATCCCGATATTTTTTAACTCCACCAGTTTATGAATACATGCAAACACCTTTGCGCGCTCCTTGATGGGGAGACTGTCTAAAAACTCGATCATCGGAACCTTCCCCTTCACCTCGGCAAAATCATAGGTAAATCTCATATCTGCCCGACTTTCTTGCACCTCTTACTCTCTGGTAGCCTCTGAGAGGGTAGCTCAACTTGCTTTTGTGAGGAAGGCATCGATTGTCCTTAACAGAGCCTCCTGGTCCCGTTTGGAGAGATTATCGATTTGTTGAACGCGGCGTAGAAACCTTCGGTTCTTAGCGGTCCCATTGTTTTTTGTAGACTCGAGCCCAAGAATTTCATCCGTTGTGACCCCGAAAGTCTTTGCTAACTGGATAATCAATTCCCCATGAAGGCGAAGTTCTCCCCGTTCGTAGTCTGAGGCAATAGGCTGAGAGACCTTCAGTAGGCGGGCCATTTCTTCCTGCGTAATCCCCCGCTCTTCGCGAATGCGGGCAACCCTCTCAGCAATGGATTCCATTCCCTTGCGGGCAGCCAATCCTTATGGTTTGATCAAGGTATTCTCCTCCCTTATCCATTCGCTTATTTCCATTATAAACTGAGTTTTTAATAAGGGAGGTTTATTCATAGCATTATTCTCTTGACAAATATAGAATCATTCTATTTTACGAGAGCAGTTTTTTCAAGACCAAATTTGTTGGTTGTCTAATTTTGGCCCACCTTGTACAGGCTACTTTTAAGATTTATCTTAAATCTGATGCTGTGTTGACCCTCATTTGGCAGACCAACTCGTTCCCTTCCTCTCCTTTGCTCGTGGAAAATCCTCCTTCATCACGACTCAAATTACTGAACATTTATTGACCAATCTATGGGTCATTGAACAGTTCGTGAACATTTCTTTAGCCCGCTCAGGAAGTAAGGGATAAAAAGGAAAGGTTGACTTGGTTTCGGGATCGTATTAACATTTGAGAAAAGGAGGGATACATCAGCAAGATTTTCGGAAATACCATCGGTTTAAAGCCCAATCAAATCCGGAAGATTGGATATATTTACCGGAGGAGAATCCCGCCCCAATATATTATCACTCCTGAAGTAGCCTATCTTTTGTTAGATCTTTCGAATGAAATACGTCGCCAGATCGGCATCCTCGTCGGGAGGCGAGGATCGATCGAGATGGTCATTGTTGGAGATCAGAGAGGAATTACGATTCCGGATCTCTCGCGGTATCGTATCGGAATTCCAAGGCTAAGAGGGTTGCGGTTAATTCATACACATCTTCAGGGAGAACCACTGAGCGAAGAAGATTTGACGGATCTTGCTCTCTTAAGATTGGACATGATGGTTGCTCTCTCGACGGATGGAAAGAGGAACGAGGAATCTGCCCAATCAGCCCATCTCCTTCCTGACAATCCAGAGAAGAAGGTATGGGAGGTCGATTCCCCTCGGTCGTTCAGACAGCTGGATATCGATTTTTTGAAGTGGGTTCAAGCCCTTGAAGATCAATTTCAAAAGGGACAGAGAGTACTGTCGACGGGCCGGTTCAAAGAAAAAGCCATCCTCCTCTCGGTCGGCAGGCAGAGCAGAGAGGCATTGGAGAACTCAATGGAGGAGTTAAAGGATCTGGCAGAATCGAGCGGTGTGCAGGTGGTTGAGGCCATCATCCAGAGACCGCAGAATATATCACAATCCACGCTGATAGGGGCGGGGAAGTTAAAAGAGCTCCTGGTAAAATGTATGCAATTGGGGGTGGATCTGATCATCTTCGACCAGAACCTGACTCCGGGCCAGATGGCATCTATCTCAGATCTTACCGAATTGAGGGTAATCGACCGAACCCAGCTCATCCTGGATATCTTTGCTCAAAGGGCTCATACCCGGGATGGTAAAACCCAGGTTGAGTTGGCCCAGTTGAAGTATTTGCTTCCACGGCTTGCAAGGAAGACCCTGGCTCTCTCCAGACTGACCGGAGGCATCGGCTTGAGAGGACCGGGTGAGACGAAACTTGAGATTGACCGCCGAAGAGTCAGGGACAGAATACATCTTCTGGAAAAGGAACTGGAAAAGTTGAGCCAGAGAAGAGAACAGAGAAGGGCCCTTCGGAAAAGGACCAGGATTCCCATCCTCTCGATCATTGGATATACCAATGCCGGCAAATCGACTCTTTTTAATCTTTTAACAAAAAGCCAGTTTCTTGTGGAGGACAAGCTCTTTGCAACACTGGATACAGCCACGCGGAGATTAAGGGTGACGGACTTTCTCTCGGCTGAGAATAAACAGGATGAAGCAGTGCTTACTGATACGGTCGGGTTTATCAAAGACCTGCCCAAAGACCTGATGGGAGCTTTCCGTCCAACCTTTGATGAACTCAGGGAGTCGGACTTATTGATTCACCTGGTTGATGTCAGCAGTCCACGGCACGATGATCAGATCGAGGCGGTCGAACACCTCCTCCTGGAACTTGGGCTGGCGGAGATTCCGAAATTACTGGTTTTTAATAAGGAGGATAAATTGGATCATGAAGAGGTGAGGGCGGTTTGCAGGAGATATGGAGCCGTTTCGATATCCGCTCTGCGGCCGGACAGCCTCGAACATTTCCTTCAGGTTCTTGAGAAAAAGTTGTCAGAGATCCGAACGATGGCGAAACAACCGGATCGCGACAGAGTCTTTACCTTAACGTTGCAATGAAAAGGGAGGTGGGCATGATTCCAATCCTTTACAATTGCGGATTATTTATATGTTTTATGGGAAACCGTCGATGTCACCTGAGGTGACCTTGGACGTATGCTTAAAACCTGAGGAGCAAAATGATAAACGGTGCCGCTGTAAAGGCTTTCCAGCATACCCACCTCCCTTTTCGTATGATATTTACGCAACTGCAAAGTTTAGCGACTTATAAAAAACAAAGGGCAGGACCGGTTGACAAACCAGGTTCCGTCTGATATATGAAATGAAATCTTTCAGGTAGCGAGGATAGCGGATGGAAGACCATCTAAAACATATTAGGGAGTATCTGACTTTCGATGATGTTTTGTTGATACCGGTTTTTTCAGAGGTATTACCTGTAGGGACGGATATCAGCACACAATTGACACGGGAGATACGGCTGAACATTCCCCTGGTCAGTGCGGCTATGGACACGGTGACCGAGGCGCGGACCGCCATTGCCATGGCTCAGGAGGGTGGGATCGGGATTATCCACCGCAATCTTTCGATCTCCGATCAGGCAATGGAAGTGGACAAGGTGAAGAAGTCGGAAAGCGGAATGATCCTCCATCCCATCACCATGCATCCCGATCAGAAGATCCATGAGGCTCTGGAGGTGATGAAGAGATACCGGATCTCAGGGGTTCCTATCACTCAAGAGGGTAAACTTGTCGGGATCCTGACCAACCGGGATCTCCGGTTTGAGAAGAGGCTGGATGAAAAAATTTCTGTGGTGATGACCAAAGACCGCCTCATCACCGTGCCCGTGGGGACAACGCTCGAACAGGCCAAGGAGATTCTTCATAAGAACCGGATTGAGAAGTTGCTGGTCGTGGACCAACATAACAATCTGAAGGGCCTGATTACCATCAAAGACATTGAGAAGACAAGGAAATATCCCAACTCCTGCAAAGATCCTCATGGCCGGCTTCGGGTGGGAGCGGCCATCGGTCCAGGAAAGGACAGGGAGCAGAGAACAGAAGCGCTCATTCAGGCAGGGATCGATGTTCTGGTCATTGACACGGCCCACGGCCACACCAAAGATGTCCTTGAGGCGATCTGTGATACCAAAAAGAATTTTCCTAATTGTCAGCTGATTGCCGGAAACATCGCAACCCAAGAGGGGATGCTCGATCTGATCAAGGCGGGAGTAGATGGGGTCAAGGTTGGAGTGGGGCCAGGGTCGATCTGCACTACAAGGATCGTCGCAGGCGTGGGTGTTCCCCAGCTTTCCGCCATCCTGGACGTGGCTGAGGTGTCAGACAAATATGATATCCCTGTGATTGCTGATGGGGGAATTAAATTCTCCGGCGACATCACCAAAGCCCTTGCCGCAGGAGCCCGCTCAGTGATGATTGGAAATCTCTTCGCTGGCACCGACGAAAGCCCCGGGGAACTGGTTCTCTATCAAGGACGAAGCTATAAGGTGTATCGGGGCATGGGTTCTCTGGAGGCGATGAAAGAAGGAAGCAAGGACCGGTACATGCAGGCCGATGTGGAGAGTGAAACAAAACTCGTTCCGGAAGGCATTGAAGGACGGGTTCCCTACCGGGGAGTCCTCTCTTATTGCATCCATCAGCTGATCGGAGGGCTAAAGGCGGGCATGGGATACATGGGCGCAAAGAATATCAAGGAGATGCGACAGAGGGCGAAATTCATCCGAATCACCTCCTCGGGATTGAAGGAAAGCCATGTCCATGATGTCATCATCACCAAAGAAGCGCCGAATTATAGACTGGAATAGACCCCGTTAGAGAGGAGATAGATTCATTCCTCATCCTTTCTCAATGGTACTAAGAAATTTACACACCATCCATCCCCGCTTTAAAAAATGGGGATTCTAACGGGGTAGAAAAGGGAAGGGGTCGCCGTGAAGAAAAAAACCGTATTGCTCTTCCTCATCCTCCTCGTCTCTTTACTGTACTATCTTGGCTTCTTAACCCGGAAGGAGACACTCCCATTATCAAAGGAATTCTTTTCTGCCGAGAGTTCTCCTGCAGCTGAACAGGCGCTGGATCTCAAAGGGGTAGGACTGGTTAAATCGAAGCTTGCGGAAAGGAAGCCCCCCACATTTGATAAGAAGGATCTGGATCAACTGTACCAGCTGAAATTGGACAAGGGGATCCGGAATCTCTCAACCTTTTCCTTATTTCTGATCAGAGAGGCACAAAAAGCGAGGAAGGATGGTCAGGTCGATCGGGCCGTCGAGCTGGCAACCTATGCCAGCCGATTTTCACCGGACCTTCCCCAATCTTATTTTGAGTTAGCCATGGCTCGGTGGAAGCAGAACCCGTTTCGACTCGACGAGATCCTTCCCACCCTGCTCAAAGGATATCAAGCGAGACTCAGTCATTACCCGTCTTCCCTCAACCTTATCTATCATATCTTCTATATTATTTCCAATTCCCTCCTGATGGCGTTCATCATTTTCGGGATCGTTGTCCTATGGAAATACACCCCGCTCTATTTCTATGATATCCGGAGAAACCTGACCAACGAGGTTTCCGATCTTTTCTTCAATGGCTTGAAGATATTCGTCCTCTTTATCCCTTTGTTTCTCCGTCTGGATATCACATGGGCCATTCTTTTCTGGACCATTCTGCTATGGGGGTATGTGCCCTCCAGGGAAAGGCAGTTCGTCATCGTTTTTCTCATCATCTTGGTCTATCTTCCCTTTTTCCTCCGAACGTCCTCTACTTTTTTAAACAGCCCATCGTCGGACATCATCGTGGAAATGAATGAGGCAAACAATGAGAACTGGGACAAAGGGACAGAGGAGAAACTGAAGGCCTGGTCCCTCTCTCGTTCCGATGATCCCCATGTCCTTCTGACACTGGGATTGATTGAGAAGAGACAGGGGAGGTACTCTCAGGCCGAAGATTTTTACCGGAAGGCGATCGATCGTAATCCGGACTTTAGCGATGCCCATTCCAATCTTGGGAATGTTTATCTCGCCCAGAAACAGGTTCAGATGGCGATCACTTCTTATCAGCGGGCTATCGAAATCAATCCCAATAAGGGGTCTTATCACTTTAACCTCTATCGCGCCTATTCGCAGGAAACGTTCATTTCAAGGAAGTCGGACAGGGCCTTTCAGACGGCCAGGCAACTTGATCCTGAATTGGTCCAGTACTATACTGGAATCGATTCCCCCAATATGAACCGGTTGGTGATCGATGAAATTCTGACTTCCCATACACTCTGGACACGTTTTCTGGACCAGTATATCGGAAAAGAGGGACTCTTGTTTCGTCTCTTCAAGGCCTGGTTTGAGGGAATCCCTTCAGCCCTTCCATTTCTGGCTCCGATCCTCTTTTTAGCCTATCTCGTCGGGATGTCGAGATATACCCGGGCCAAACGTTTCCTGACCCGATGCCCGATGTGCGGGAGCGCCACCCATCGGTTCTATTTAGGTGATTCTGAAACGCTCGATCAGGAATTCGTCTGCTTTAATTGCTACCGGCTTTTTGTCCAGAAAGAGAAGCTCCATCCCAAAATCATGGAGAAGAAGTCCAAACAGGCAGGTGCCTTTCAAAAGCAGGACCATTTTACTGGAAAATATATTTCTTACGTTTTGTTTGGATTCGGCCAGATATGGAATGGACAGACATTAAAGGGCATCCTGCTTCTCTCCTTTTTCTTCATCTTCATTCTGAGGTTTGTCTTCTGGAGCGGTGTTCTCCCGGAGACAGGCCTTCGGACGTCCTTTTCCTGGTGGGGACTCTTTTTCTGGGGAGCCCTTTTCATCGTGTTCTGTTTTTTCTACTATCGACGGGTCCGGCGCCTTAAACCGGAATTTGAGATCCCGGCATAAGGAGAGAAATCAATGGCTCTTCAAGGGACACTGAGGGACTTCAGCATCACAGAGATCATCCAGCTCATCGGGCAGCAACTCAAGACAGGTGTTTTGAGAATACGTCGTGGAAAAAGCCTGGTTGAGATCTCGTTCGTTGATGGAATGATTGTCCATGTCTACACCAATTACCGGGGGAAGAAAGACCTGATCGGTGAAATCCTGGTAAAGGCCCAGTTGATCACCGATGAGCAGTTGGAAAGGGTGCTCAAGCTTCAGAAAGAGACGCTCAAATATATAGGCGAGATCCTGGTTGAGCTTGGATTGTTGACGAAAGAGGACATCCTGAAAGTCATTACCACCCAGATCTATGAAACCATCTACGATCTTTTCTGGTGGGAGGATGGGACCTTCAATTTCGATCTCAAATTGGTTGAAAGTTACAAGAAGATTCCGTTTGCCCTCAGCACCGAACAGGTCCTGTTGAATATCCTCCGGATGGTGGATGAGTGGTCAGAGATAGAAAAGAAGGTTTTTTCCCCGCACCTTGTGTTCCGAAGACCTCTTGGAACAGAAGAGAAATCAGCGGGAGTTCTTTCTCCACAGAGCCTGATGAGAGAGAAGTTGAGCTCCGAGCAGGAGATGATCTACAACCTGGTTGATGGGACTCGAACCGTTCAGGAGATCATTGACCGGAGCCTTTTGGGAAAATTTTACGCAAGTGAGATACTGGTCAATCTCATGGAGATGGGATTTGTCGAGGTTGAAGGGATACGCACACCGAGCCTTGTTAAAAAGGTGAGGATGATCAACTTCAGAGAGGCGATGGCTTTTGTCTATTACGGGGCCTTCTTAATCTTTATCTTTTTCCTCCTGATCTACTTTAAGCCCAATTTCTTGCGCCTCTTCTGGGATTCGAAGATCGAACGGGTCAATATCGAGGCCCCCTCTCTTTTCGTCTATCGAGCTCAGCTTAACCGGATCAAGAATGCACTGGACATATTCTATCTGGAGAGAGGAGCCTATCCCCAAAAATTGGAGGAATTGGTCTCAGCCCAGCTCCTCCAGAAAACCGATCTCTTCTACCATAAAGGCGTCTCCTATCAGTATGAGCTGAAAGAAGGAAAATATATTTTGAAGCATTGAGACAATCCATTTCCATAAACACCATACCTCTCTTATCCCATCATTCCGAAGGAAAAACATGACAAGATCTTCAAACGTCGATAAGATACTCATACTCGATTTTGGTTCCCAGTATACTCAGTTGATCGCGCGTCGCGTCAGAGAGTGCAGGATCTATAGCGAGATTCAGCCTTTTGATTTTCCGTTAGAAAAGATCAAAACCCTTTCTCCCAAAGGGATTATCCTTTCGGGAGGGCCCTCCAGCGTTTATGAATCAGAGGCCCCTCGATGTGATCCACCACTCTTAACGCTGGGCATTCCCATATTGGGGATCTGTTACGGCATGCAATTGATCGGCAATCTGCTGGGAGGAGAGGTCGCCCATTCGGACAAAAGGGAATACGGAAAGGCGAGATTGATCATTGATCGAGGTGGAAAGCTGTTTGAAGGGATGGGAGGAAAAGGGCGGACGCTTCAGGTATGGATGAGCCATGGGGACCAGATTCATCGATTGCCTCACGGGTTTCATGCACTGGCCCATTCCAGCAATACGCCCTTTGCCGCCATCGAAGATCGTCATCAAAGGATCTACGGGATTCAGTTCCATCCGGAAGTCGTCCATACCCCACAGGGGATCATTCTCCTTCGGAATTTTCTCTTCCGCATTTGCGGTTGCGAGCATCTGTGGGACATGAGGTCTTTTCTGGAAGAGGCAACCGACGAGCTGAAAGAAAAGGTGGGTTCCGGAACGGTGATCTGCGGTCTGAGCGGCGGAGTCGATTCCACCGTTGTCGCCCTTCTCCTCCATCGGGTGATTGGTGATCGATTAAAATGTATCTTTGTTAACAATGGATTGCTAAGAAAGAATGAAGCAGAGCAAGTGGTTAACCTCTTCCGTTACCATTTCAACATTCCTCTCATCTATGTGGATGCAACAAAGAGATTTTTAAAACGACTGGAGGGAGTAACCGATCCGGAGGAGAAGCGGAAGAGGATCGGAAACGAGTTTATTTCCGTATTCGAAAAGGAAGCGAGGAAACTCGGAGGAGTGAGATATCTCGCCCAGGGGACCCTCTATCCTGACGTGATCGAAAGCATCTCCTGGAAGGGGCCCTCGGCCACCATCAAAAGTCACCACAATGTGGGAGGATTGCCGGAGAAGATGAAATTGAAGCTGGTGGAACCTCTGAGAGAATTATTTAAGGATGAGGTGAGGGATCTGGGAAGGGAACTCGGGCTTCCTCCGGAGATGATCCACCGTCAACCTTTTCCCGGGCCAGGGCTTGCCATCCGAATCATTGGTGAGGTTAGCCAGGAAAGGCTTGAGATTTTGCGGAATGCGGATCTAATCGTCATGGAAGAGATGAAAAAGAACGACCTGCTGCGACGGGTCTGGCAATGCTTTGCCGTCCTGCTTCCGGTTAAGACCGTGGGTGTGATGGGTGATTTCCGAACCTATGAGAACGTGGTTGCCTTACGGATTGTTGAAAGCCAGGATGGTATGACCGCCGATTGGGTGAAACTGCCTCACCGGATCCTTGAGCGGATATCCAACCGGATCATCAACGAAGTGAAGCGAGTGAACCGGGTGGTCTATGATATCAGCTCTAAACCTCCCAGCACCATTGAATGGGAGTAAGGAAAAGAAATATCGAAATCCGAATATCGAAATCCGAAGCAAATTCAAATTCTCGAAATTCAAATGGTTTGGACTTATTTTGTTTTGAACATTTTAAAATTGGTCATTTGAGATTGTTTCGAAATTCGGATTTCGTGCTTCGGATTTAACAGCTAACCTTGACATTTTTATTACGGCGTTTGAAAGTTAAATCATATGTCACATACTGAATTTATCCATCTCCATGTGCATAGTCAATACAGCCTGCTGGATGGAGCCATTCGATTTGATGAGGCGTTTGATTTAGCCAAAAAATACGGAATGCATTCATTAGCGCTGACCGATCACGGGAATATGTTCGGGGCAGTCGAATTTTATCAGTCGGCGATCAAACATGGGATCAAACCCATTGTGGGGTGTGAAGTATATGTCGCCCCGGGAAGCCGGTTCGAGAAGAAGACCTCGGCAGAGGGAGGGGAGGGTAATTTTCACCTCACCCTCCTGGTTAAGAACCGAACCGGTTATTTCAACCTCATCAGGCTGATCAGCCTTGCCCACCTTGAGGGATTTTACTATAAGCCCAGAATCGACAAAGAACTTCTGAGCAAATACCACGAAGGATTGATCTGCCTCAGCGGATGCCTCAAGGGAGAGGTCGCTCAGCTAGCAGGCCGAGGGGAGATGAAGAGAGCCCTACAGACTGCCGAGGAATACCGCAAGATCTTTGACCATCGCCGATTCTTCATCGAACTGATGAAGAATGGAGTGGAGAACCAGGCCCTGGTCAATGAGCGCCTCATCGAGATCGGTCGAGAGCTCTTCATCCCCGTGGTCGCCACCAATGATTGCCATTATCTTCATCGCGAAGATGCGCAAGCCCATGAGATTCTCCTCTGCATCCAGACCGGAAAGACTCTGAATGAGAGTGACCGCATGAAATTTTCTTCGGACGAATTCTACTTCAGGTCCTCTGATGAAATGATGAACCTGTTCAGGGACGTCCCGGAGGCCATTATCCACACGTTGGAAATTGCAGACCAGTGCAACCTGGAGCTGAAGTTTGACGAAAAGCACATTCCGCGCATTGCCGTCCCCTCAGGTGAGTCGCCTGAGACTCATCTCGAAAGGCTTGCCCGGGAAGGACTCGAGAGGAGACTCGATCACTATCGGGGAACGCCCGATTTCGAGGAACGGACCTCACGGTATCGTGAACGCCTTGAAGAAGAGCTGAAGATCATCAAGTCCATGGGATATCCCGGTTACTTTTTAATTGTGGCTGATTTCATTCATTACGCCAAGCAGAGGGGGATTCCGGTTGGCCCGGGCAGAGGCTCGGTGGCCGGAAGCCTGGTTGCCTATGCCCTCAGCATTACGGACCTGGACCCCCTCGAATATGACCTTATCTTCGAACGATTTTTAAATCCGGGCCGAAAGAGCAGTATGCCGGATGTGGATGTCGATTTTTGCATGGATGGAAGGGACGATGTGATCCAGTACGTCATGGAGAAGTACGGAAAGGAGAATGTCGCCCAGATCATCACCTTTGGTAAGATGCAGGCAAGGGCGGTTTTGCGGGATGTCGGGCGCGTGATGGGAATTCCGTATGCTGAAGTGGACCGGATTGCCAAACTCATTCCCAGCACGCTCAACATCAGCCTCGAAGAAGCCCTGGAAAAAGAGGTCCAATTGAAAGAGTTGATCCAGAAAGATGCGAGGGTCGCCTCTCTCTTTAAGATTGCCAAATCACTCGAAGGGTTGACCCGTCATGCCTCCACTCATGCGGCAGGCGTGGTCATCTCGAACCGGCCTTTGATCGAATATCTTCCCCTCTACCGAGGGCAGGACGATGAAGTGATCACCCAGTATGCGATGAAAGAGGTCGAGGCCATCGGATTGGTCAAGTTCGACTTTTTAGGTCTCAAGACGCTGACCATGTTAGACCGTGCCATTAAACTGATCGAGAAGAGCCGAGGGATCAAGGTTAACCTTTCAGAGATTCCTCTCGATGATCGAGAAGTGTTCTCGTCCCTTGGGGCAGGGTCCAATCTCGGCATCTTCCAATTAGAGAGCTCCGGGATGAGAGATCTGCTGACCAAACTGAAGCCAGAGAGTTTTAAAGATATCATCGCCCTGGTCGCCCTTTACCGGCCAGGCCCTCTCGATAGTGGCATGGTGGAGGAGTTCGTCAAACGAAAGCATGGAAAAGTGGCCATCTCCTATGAAGTTCCGGCTCTCGAAGGGATCCTGAGCGACACGTATGGGGTCATCGTCTATCAAGAGCAGGTCATGCGCATTGCGAGCGCGCTTGCCAGTTTTTCACTCGAAGATGCGGATAACCTGCGCAGGGCTATGGCTAAGAAAGACTTCTCAGAAATGGAGAAGCAGAAGGAGAAGTTTTTTGAGGGGGCGAAAAAGAACCGGATCTCTCCCAAGAAGGCAGAGAAGATCTTCGATCAGATGGAGACCTTCGGTCGGTATGGCTTCAATAAATCACACAGCGCGGCTTATGCGCTCATTGCCTATGAGACGGCCTATTTGAAAGCCCACTATCCAATCGAATTTATGGCTGCCCTGCTGACGAGCGAAGTTCAGAACGCCGATAAGATGGTGAAGTATATTGCGGAGTGTCGCGATATGTCCATTCCCATCCTTCCTCCGGACATCAATGAAAGTCACAGGGATTTTACTGTGACTGGAGATCAGATCCGGTTTGGTCTGGCCGCGGTGAAGAACGTGGGGGAAGCTGCGATTGAGGTTATTCTGAGAGAGAAGGAAGAGAAGGGGAGGTTCAATTCACTTTATGATTTCTGCCAGAGGGTCGATCTGCGCAAGGTGAATCGCCGTGTGATTGAAAGCCTGATCAAGTGCGGAGCTTTCGATTTTTCGCGGGCCCACCGCTCCCAGATGCTGGCTGTGCTGGAGGAAGTCATGGAGCAGGCGCAGGGCCTACAGCGGAAGAGGGATGCGAGCCAGATGAGCATGTGGGGAACCGCTCCAATAGAAAAGGAGGAAGTTTATCCTGACATGGAGGAGTTTCCTGAAAGCCAGTTGATCCTTTTTGAAAAGGAGACGATCGGGTTTTATATCTCCAGGCATCCTTTATCGGCCTATCAGGAGGAGATCAAGAGATGGTCGAATGAGGATACTTCGGCCCTTCCCCAGTTGCAGAACGGCCAGGAGGTGAAGATCTGTGGATTGGTGAGCAGCTTGAAGGAGATCGTCACCAAAAAAGGGGATCGCATGGCTTTTTTAAACCTTGAGGACATGAAAGGGTTTGTGGAGGTAATTCTTTTTCCAGAAGTATTTAAAAACGCATCTTCTTGCCTCAGGAGTGGAGACCCCCTGCTGGTGCGAGGGAGCCTCGATCTTTCTGAGGACCATGTCAAGATTAAAGCAACAGAGGTTCGTTCTCTTTCCGGGTTGATGGCTTCAGCCGTGCGCTCTGTCCATTTAACAGTCCCTCATGCTTCTTTAACGCAAACAGGGCTCGTGGAATTGAAAGAGGCGATTCTGGCCCATAAGGGCGCATACCGGATCTTCCTGCATATCACCAATGGAGAAAGACAGGAGACCATCATTGCATTCTCCGATGAATACCGGGTTGATCCTTCGCCTGTTTTTCAGTCTCGAATTAAAACGTTATTTACCGCTCCGCACCTCTCTTTCGAATGGAGTTAATAGATGGTCAAACACTATCTGGATTTCGAGAAACCGCTCGTCGAACTGGAAAACGAGATTGACCATGTAAAGAGGTTTTCAAGAGGAAAGCACCTCCATTTTGACGAACAGATCAAGAACCTCGAAGAGAGGCTACATCGACTGAGAAAGGAAATATTTTCGAGCCTGACCGGCTGGCAGATCACCCAGTTGGCCCGGCATATCGACCGGCCCAAAGCTTCCCATTATATCCAATCGATCTTTAGCGACTTCGTTGAACTGCATGGAGACAGGAGTTTCGGAGATGATCCGGCCATCATCGGAGGAGTGGCCAGGTTGAATGAGAGACCGGTCATCGTGGTGGCTCACCAGAAGGGAACTGATGTGAAGGAGATGGCCTACCGAAACTTCGGGATGCCCCATCCTGAAGGATACCGGAAGGCCTTGAGGTTGATGAAGATGGCGGAGGCGTTTCAAAAACCGATCATCACGATGATCGACACGCCCGGCGCTTTTCCGGGGGTTCAGGCCGAAGAAAGGGGGCAGGCCGAGGCCATTGCCCGTAATCTGAAAATGATGGCCATGCTCCGGACGCCGATCATCACTATTGTAATCGGAGAAGGCGGAAGTGGAGGCGCCCTGGCCATTGGAGTAGGGGATCGAGTATTAATGCTCGAATATTCGATCTACTCGGTCATTTCTCCAGAGGGATGCGCCGCCATCCTATGGAAAGACGGTGAAAAGGGGAAGGCGACAGCGGCAGATTCCCTGAAATTGACCGCTCCGGATCTATATCGATTGGGAGTCATTGACGAGGTGATCGGAGAGCCTCTGGGGGGTGCTCATCGGGATCCCAGATGGATGGCAAACCGATTGAAGGGGGCGCTGGAAGGCCACCTCAAAGAATTGGAAAAATTGGACGTGGATTCGCTCTTGCTGAACCGGTATGAGAAATTCAGAAAGATGGGAGTCTTTATGGAAGAGAGTGGACAATAGAAAGTAGAACGTTGAAGATTAAAATGAGGTTCTTCCGGCTTTCGTATGGGTGCTTTTCCCCCTCTTAAGTATAAACCAGGGGGTGAGGGGGAGTTATGAAACTTGCAATGGAATTGGACGGGGGACAGCACAACCGATGCGAGGCTAAGAAACATGATGCCATTCGTTCAGAATACCTGAAAGTCAAGGGGAATGAGGTCATGCGGTTTTGGGACAATGAGGTGTTGCTTGATATGGAAAGCGTCTTATCTGATCTGGGACGAAAAGTAACCCCTCCCCACCTCCCCTTATGATAAGGGGAGGTTACTCACTCAATTCCCGGATGAACCTAAAATGATAAAGGAAAATAAAATCCGGGTTTTACCGGAGGCGATTGCACAAAAGATTGCTGCTGGAGAAGTGATCGAACGGCCGGCCTCTGTGGTCAAGGAGTTGATGGAGAATGCGATTGACGCAGGAGCTTCTGAAATCGTCGTGGAGCTCAAATCGGGCGGACTCCAGCTCATCCGTGTGGTTGATAACGGAGAAGGGATGGGTCCAGGCGATGTCCCCCTTGCCCTCCAGCGATTTGCCACCAGCAAAATCAGAGAGGCTGAAGACCTCTATGCCATTGAGACCCTTGGATTCAGAGGAGAGGCGTTACCCAGCATCTCCTCGGTCTCTCAGATGATCCTCCGGACCCGACCCTCCCCATCGATCAGCGGGACCAAAGTGGTGTCTGAAGGGGGTGAGGTTAAACAGATTTCAGAGACCGGTTGTCCTGTAGGGACGGAGATAGAAGTCCATCAACTCTTCTATAATTTCCCTGTGCGGCGAAAATTTTTAAAATCGATTCGCACGGAACTCCGATATGCCCTCCAGCACTTTCTCAGGATTAGCCTCGCTCATCCTGCTATCACCTTTAAATTCATCCACGATGGCCGTAAGCTGGAGGAATTATTAAAAACAGACTCCACTCTGGTCCGTGTTGAAGCGGTTCTCGGCAAGGAGGTATCCGAGCAACTTGAGGCTATCCGTTTTGAAGAGGACGAAATCCGGATTGACGGTTTTGTCAGCCTTCCTTCCTTTTCGAAGAGAATCGGCGACGGAATCTCCATCTATATCAACCGCAGGTATGTGAAAGACCGGATTATTTATAAGGCGTTATTGGATGCTTACCGGCATATCCTCCCTGGTGACCGATATCCAGTGGCCATTCTGTTCATCCGGGTTTCTCCTTCTTCTGTTGACGTTAATGTCCACCCGACCAAAGCCGAAGTAAAGTTTAAGGATCCAGAGAAGGTTTACCAGGCTGTATGGTCTTCTGTCCGGAGAGCACTGGAAGAAACGTCCCTGAATGGCAAAAGAACTTCTACGGAGCGCGTCCAGGAAGTTCTCGGGCACGATGAATCTCAACCCTCTTTTCCCTTTCAGCATTCATGGAAGCATCGGCCCACAGCATGGGGAGAAGAGGTCATCGTTCCAAAGGCAGCGGAGGGGGAGGAGATGGCATGGGAGACGGAAAGAAAGGGCCCTTATCGCATTGTCGGTCAACTCTGGGGGACCTATATCCTCTGCGAAACAGAAGGGATGCTTCTCGTCATTGATCAACATGCAGCCCACGAGAGAGTTCTGTATGAAAATTTGAAAAAGAGATTTGATGAACAGGCCATCGTTTCGGAAAACTTGCTATTACCTGTGTTAATAGAATTGTCTCTGGAAGAATCGCTTCTTTTCGATTCGGCAAAAGCGGTTTTTGAGGCCATCGGCTTTGAAATCGAGTCTGTCGGGAAAAGGCTATATGCCATTCGGTCCATTCCTTCGTTTATCGAACAGAAGGAAGCTGCAGAAAGGGTAAGGGAGATGCTCGAGGAACTTTCTGTGGTAAACCCCGTTAGAAAGTCTTCGACTTCCAAACGGGATGGCTCACATGGGGCTATAAACCCCATGTTCACTCAAAATGAAATAAACTCATCTCCATTGCAAGACCCGATAGAAGCTGAGCTTCGAACAGGGCAAGCAGCGGGGCTTTCTAACGGGGTAAAGAGGGAAGGGGAGGGAACAGCAGCCCTCCATACCCTTCTCATCTCTCTGGCTTGCCACTCAGCGGTCCGGGCCAATTTCCCATTGAGAAAAGAAGAGATGGAGGAGTTGATTAGGAACCTCTATCCCTTCAACCCATCGACCACCTGTCCACACGGACGTCCTGTCTTTCAACTTTTCTCCCTTGATGAGCTGAACAGGCGATTTAAGAGGAGTTGAAGCCGGTTAGGGCTCGTCTTCATGATTTAATCCGTACTTTTCCAGCCGGTAGCGCATGGATCGGAAATTGATGTGTAACAATTCGGCTGCCTTCTTTTTAATCCCTTTGGTCCGGTCAAGGGCTTTGATCAAAAGCGTCCTCTCAATGTCTTCCACGATCTTTTCAAGGTCGACCCCTTCGGTTGGGATTTCGAGATCGAAGCCCCTTCTCTTATTGAGGTTGAGGGATTGTTCCTCGAGGTAAGAGTTGAGGTTGGCAGCAGTCAACTCCTGGGAGGTCTCAAGGGCCACAGCCCTCTCAATAATGTTCTGAAGCTCTCGCACATTTCCTGGGTAATCATATTGGACCAGGATTCGAAGGGCTTCGGAAGAAACCTGGGAGATCTGCTTCCCGAGTTCTTCAGCGTATCGATTTAAAAAATGATTCACCAGCGAGGGAATATCTTCTTTTCGCTCTCTCAGGGTGGGTAGTTTGATCTGGATGACATTGAGCCGATAAAAAAGGTCCTCCCGGAATTGTTTCTCACGGACAGCCCCTTCGAGATCTTTATTCGTTGCTGAGATAATCCGGACATCGACCCGAATATCCTCAGTTCCTCCCACCCGCTTGAACTCCCGGTCCTGTAGAACACGGAGCAATTTCACCTGCATCATCAGGGGGAGTTCGCTGATCTCATCCAGAAACAGGGTTCCCTCATCCGCCACCTCAAATAATCCCTTCTTAGTCGTAATGGCATCGGTAAAAGCCCCCCTCATGTGGCCGAAGAGTTCGCTTTCGATCAGGGATTCAGGGATGGCCCCACAATTCAAGGTGACAAAGGGTTTGTCTTTACGCGGGCTGTTATAGTGAATTGCCTTGGCAACCAGCTCCTTACCGGTTCCGCTCTCCCCGGTGATCAGGATATTCGTTTTGGTTGGAGCCACCTTCTCGAGGAGATCGTAGAGCTCAAGCATCTTTGAACTCTGTCCGATAATATTCTCGAAATGGTACCGGTCTCTGACGACCTGTTTGAGCAGGAAGTTTTCTTTCTCAAGATGTTTCTTTTCCAGAGCGTTCTGAATAATGATCTTAATCTCATCAATCTTGAAGGGCTTGGTGATGTAATCATAAGCCCCCTCCTTCATCGCCTTAATGGCCGTATCGGCGGAGGCAAATGCCGTCATCATGATGACAATCGTTTCGGGTGAGACCGTTTTGATCTTTTTCAAGACAGAGATGCCATCCTGCCTGGGCATGCGGATATCGACCAGGGCCAGGTCAAAGATATCCTTTTCGATCAACTTGATGACCTCTTCACCGTTCGAGGCAAGCGTGATCTTATAGCCCTCTTTTTTCAGCATGATGTCCAAGAGCTCTCTCATGCTTTTTTCGTCATCGGCGATCAGAATTTTATCTTTGGACATTCACGTTTCCCCGGTTTTAATGGTGTTGAGCGACATTTGATCCGGCAGGGAGAAAGACGGTGAAGGCGGCTCCCCGGCCGACCTCGCTCTCGACCTTAATGACTCCGTTATGGCTCTCGATGATTTTATGGACGATGGACAGACCCAGTCCTGTTCCTCCTTCTTTCGTCGTATAGAAAGGTTCGAAGATCTTCTCTTTTTCCTGCGGGGCGATTCCATTGCCGGAATCAGCGATCGTGATCTTCACCCAGTCTTTTCTTTTCATCTGCGCATGAAAGGGCATGGACCCCCGTAAATTTTCGTTCGTCTGTTCGAGAGAGATCCGGATATCACCCTTCTCCGGTATCGCCTGTGCGGCATTGATCAGAAGATTCCAGATGACTTGTCTTACCTGGTCCGGATCAACCATTGCAAGAATCTCCCCATTTCGATGGGGCCTGGTGATATGTATCCCCTCATGAAAGACAGGAGCGTGGGTAAAGAGTTCAATCGTTTCATCAAGGATCTTTCCGATCTCCAAGGAGGATTGATTGGTGTGCGGGGGATGCGCAAAGAGAAGGAAGTCGGTGATCAGTGCATTAAGTCTCTCCGATTCCCTCAGGGTGATTTCCATCAAGTGGTTTTGCTGTTCATCGAGGGTCAGCTCTGACTTCAACATTTGAATCGCCCCACTCAGTGAGGCGAGCGGATTTCTGATCTCATGGGCCATTCCTGCAGCGAGAGACCCGATAGCGGCCATCCGGTCATATCGTTTCATCTGGTCTTCCATCTCCTTGAAGCGAGTAATGTCCTGGAAGATGAGGGTGTATCCGATCAACGACCCATCCGGATCGGTCAGAGGAGAGATGGAGAACCCGAGATAGATGGTTCTCCCATTCTCCACGGTGAGAATGGTTTCGTAACGCTGATAATTGTTAAAAAAGTCTGGAGCCTTCTGTTTCAGTTCTTCAACGACTCCGCCCATCTCTGGGAAGAGATCATAAATAGAAGCATTTTTTAATTCCGCCCCTTTCCGGTTTAGAATTTTTTCTGCGGTCCGGTTCAGGAAATTGATCCTTCCATTGAGATCGATGGTCAGCAGGCCGCTGTCGAGGCTCTGGACAATGTTTCGATTGAAGGCTTCTAGTTGATCATAATCCACCTGTTTTTGGATCAGTTCGGTCTTCTTCTTTTTCAATTCTTCGGAGATGATGCTGCTTAAAAAGGCAACGATATAGTAAGCCGCCAGATAGATGATCAGTGAGTAAAAGACCTGGCTGGCCTCAGGCGTGACCACCTGACCCGGAGGGTGTATCCAGCCATAAAGCTGAAGGAGAAGCGTGAGGCCGTAAAGAAAAGTGGACAGGGATGCCGCATAAAAAGCCCCCCTCTTATACAAGAGAATACTGCAACCGATGATCGAGAAGATGAAGGCGGTTGGGAAAAAGCTTCCGATGCCACCTGTATAATAGATGAGGCCCGTGATGAAGAGATGGTCAATGACCAACTGGACAATGGTAAATCGACGAAGGTCCTTAATTCTTTTGAGAAGAAAGGCATAGGCAATGGTCACCAGATAGAAAATGCTGATGAAATAGTAGAACTGGTTGGTCGTCGAGATGAAGAAGTACTTTCTCTCGGAGAGCTGAAACACATAGGCAATGGCAAGCAACACGGTGAGGATGATGACTCGCCAGAGCATCAATCCCTTCACGTTGTTGAAGAGTTTCTGGTAGGTGTCGGTAGGAATGCAAAGGTTCGAATTCATAGAACCCCATCGTTTAATGTATAGCCGATGCCATCTGGAAGATCGGCAGATACATTGCAATGACGACCCCTCCGATGACGACTCCCAAGAAGACCATCAGGAAAGGTTCGAGGAGGGAGGTTAGGTTGCTTACCGCTACATCCACCTCGTCGTCATAAAAGTCCGCAATCTTTGTCAACATGGAGTCCAGGGCTCCTGTGGATTCTCCAACGGAGATCATTTGGATGACCATTGCAGGGAAGATCTTACTACGGCCAAGGGGTTCGGCAATGGTTTCCCCTTCACGAATGCTGGCCCTTGCATTGAGGATGGCCGTTTCAACTGTCCTATTTCCGGCGGTTTTTGAGACAATCAAAAGCCCATCGAGGATGGGAACACCGCTGCTGACCAGCGTGCCCAGTGTTCTGGCAAATCGGGCTACCGCCACTTTTTTGAGGAGCATCCCAAAGACAGGTACTTTCAATGTGAGACGATCGATCAGGGTCTTTCCAGCCTCGGTCTTATAAAACTTTTTGAACAGGTAGACAAAGAGGATCGCCGCGGGGATGATGACGACGATATATTTTTTGACGATTTTGCTCATGGTGAGGACAATCAACGTGGGAAGCGGAAGAGATTGGCCTGCCGATTTGAACATCGTCTCAAAGACAGGAATCACGAAGAGCATCAGGATGATCACCACGAGGATGGCGACCGACACAATGATGGCGGGATAGATCATGGCAGATTTCACCTTTTTCTTAAGGGCTTCCGCCTTTTCGATATAGTTTGATAACCGGGTCAAGATATTATCAAGGATTCCACCCTCTTCACCCGCAACCACCAGATTTGTATAAAGATCATCGAACGTAGAAGGGTGTTTTTTAAGCGCTCCGGCAAACGTGGATCCTCCCTCCACATCCTCTCTTATTTCACGGAGGACATTTTTGAAAAGTTTATTCTCCTGCTGGGAAGAGAGAATATCGAGCGACTGGACCAGAGGCAATCCAGCATCGATCATCGTGGCCAGTTGCCGGGTAAAGATGGCGATGGCTCGCTGAGGAACCTTCTTCGCCATCGGCAAAGAAATTTTAAACTCTTTGCCCTTGACGGCAATTCTTGTGGGGATAATGCTTTGCTGACGGAGATGGATGCGAATGGCAGCTTCACTTGGAGCCTCCATCTCCCCTTTCTTCACGGATCCCTTCGATGTCTTTCCTTCCCATTTATAGATTGGCATATTGTACTCCCATTCGTATTAGATAGAAAATAAAATCTCGTTTAACGTTGTCGAAGCTCGTATCGAGGCTCGGCTTTCGAAACTTGAAACTCGAGCATCCTGCGTCGAGCTTCGGGCTTCGATACGAACATCGTTACCCATAACCGTTTGACTGCCAATTTTCATGGTTCGAGGGCACCCTCCCAGACATGTGCCATTAGCCTGTTTTTAGTGGTCTTTCTCTTTTTCCTCCCAGAATGCCGGAGTTGGATAACATCTGGCGAAATTCATCCGGATTATGGCTCCGCTCCTGGGCGTCCTCCACAGAGATCAGACGGCGTTCAACCAGAGAAAGGAGGGCCTGGTTCATGGTCTGCATTCCGAATTTGGCCTGGCCGACCTGCATCAGAGAATAGAGCTGCTGGATTTTATCCTCGCGGATCAGGTTTCGAATGGCCGGGTTCGGAATCAAGACCTCCATGGCCAGGGCCCGTCCTTTTCCGCCTAATTTGGGGAGAAGTTGCTGGGATAAGATCCCTTCGAGAACAAAGGAGAGTTGAGTTCGTACCTGTTGCTGCTGGTGAGGCGGGAAGACATCGATGACCCGGTTAATCGTCTCCACGCAGGAGTTGGTATGCAGGGTGGCAAACGTGAGATGACCTGTCTCTGCGGTCATCAGGGCCGCTTGAATCGTTTCCAGGTCTCTCATTTCACCGATGAGGATGATGTCAGGATCTTGTCGTAAAACATGACGGAGGGCATGGCCGAACGTTTTGGTGTCGGAGTTGACCTCCCTCTGATTGACAATACAATTTTTATGACGATGAAGGTACTCAATCGGGTCCTCGATCGTGATAATATGGGCGTTTTGTTCAGTATTGATCTTATCAATCATAGCGGCCAGGGTGGTTGACTTCCCGGTGCCGGTTGGACCCGTGACCAGAACAAGCCCTTTGGGCTTCTTAATCAACTCATTCACGATGGGTGGAATGCCAAGCTCCGAAAATTGGAGAATATCAAATGAGATAGCCCGGAAGGCCCCTGCCACAGCGCCCCTCTGCATATAGATGTTTCCACGGAATCGACTCAGGCCTTTGATACCGAAAGAGAAGTCCAGTTCTGTCTCTTCTTCAAACTTATGGCGCTGGGCGTCGGTGAGAACGCTGTAGCAGAGTCTCTTGGTGTCAGGAGCGGTCAGGACGGTGGAGTCCACGGTTAGCAGTCTTCCGTCGATCCTGAACTGAGGGGGAGAGCCTGTGGTGATATGAAGATCGGAGGCTTTTTTTTCTATCATGGCTTCCAGTAGTTTTTGTAATTCGATCATATTCCATCTTCTCCTTCTTATTGCAGAATCATCGGTCATCCATGGTCGACCTGAGCACTTCTTCAATCGTGGTCAACCCTTCCCGGATCTTGATGATTCCACTCTGTCTTAAGGTCTTCATCCCCAACCGCATGGCCTCTTTCTTCACTTCAGAAGTTGATGCCCGGGACAGGATGAGTTCCTTGATCTCTTCCTTAATGGCCATGACCTCATAGAGTCCAACTCGTCCCTTATAGCCTGTAGCGTTGCAGATGGAGCATCCCTTTCCCTTAAAAACGGGGAAGGTTTTTACTTCATCTGGAGAGACCCCAAGATCAATGAGGAGCTGGGGATGAACTTTGATAGGTTCTCTGCATTCCATACAGATTTTCCGAATCAATCTCTGAGCCAAAATGAGAATCACAGCGGATGAGATCAGGAAGGGTTCAATGCCCATATCAATCAATCGGGTCACGGTACCCGGAGCGTCATTGGTATGGACAGTGCTTAACACGAGGTGACCCGTCAAAGAGGCCTGAACGGCAATCTGGGCAGTCTCGAAGTCTCGGATCTCGCCCACCATGATAATGTCTGGGTCCTGGCGGAGGAAAGCCCGTAGCGAGGAAGCGAAGGTGAGTCCAATTTCCTCGTGCATCTGGACCTGATTGATTCCCATAAAATTGTATTCAACAGGGTCTTCCGCAGTCGTGATATTCTCCGACTCTTTATTCAATTCGGATAGTGCCGAATAGAGGGTTGTTGTTTTTCCACTCCCCGTAGGTCCCGTCACTAAGATCATTCCCACTGGTTTTCGAAGTCCATTTTTGAAATCTTCAAGGGACGATTCTTCAAACCCCAATTTCGCCATGTCGAGTTGCAAAGCCGATTTATCCAGCAAACGAAGAACGACTTTTTCTCCGAAGAGGACAGGCACAGTAGAGACACGAAAGTCCATCTCCCTGCCTTTGCCCAGGCGCAATTTGATCCTGCCGTCCTGGGGAAGGCGTCTTTCAGCGATATCGAGCTTTGACATAATTTTCAAACGAGAGACGATGGCGTTTTTAATCTGGATAGGGAGCGTCATCTCTCGCCTCATCACGCCATCGACCCGGTATCTCACTCGAAAACTCCTTTCGTAAGGTTCGAAATGGATGTCGCTCGCTCCCAATTTGATCGCCTTGATCAGAACGCCGTTGACGATCTTGATGATCGGACCTCCGATTTCATCAGTCTCATCCGTGATCTGGTTTTCAACAACCTCGACGTTATCAACGGCTCCATGGACTAACTTGTCAAACTCATCGACATCGACCAGGCTGACATCCATGAGATCGAACTCGGAGTCCTGGCCCTTATCCTCATCCAAAGAAAAATCCTGAGCTTGAAACGTTGTCGTTCCCAATCCGGCAACGGAACCCCCACCGCCATAATATTTTTTAATGGCATCGACGATTTCTGTCTCCGAAGCGACCACCGGTTCAACGTTGAACCCTGTCATAAATTTGATTTCATCGATGACAACGATATTGCTGGGGTCAGCCATCGCCAGAGTCAATTTGGGACCCATACGGTTAATCGGAATAATGAAATATTTCTTGGTGATACTTGACGGGATCAATTTAATGACATTAGGGTTAATTTCGATTTTGGAAAGCTTTACAGAAGGAACTCGATACTGAGCGCTCAAGAAAGAGAGAAGTTCATCCTCTTTGATGTAGCCCAATCTGACCAGGTTTGACTCTAATCGTCCTCCCTTGAGTTTCTGTTCTTCCTGGGCTTTTTTAAGTTGGTCAGGGGTGATGAAATTTCTCTTAATGAGAAGATCGCCTAATCGTTCTGACAACTTTCACTCTCCTATAGCATTGAGCAATGAGTAAGCACAAAAAATCAGCCAAAATATACTTCGGCTAAAGGGCAAAAATGGTGTAATTTATCGAATCGGTTCCATATTGGTTTACAAAATTCTTAAAACCGAAAATAATAGAAGCAAGATGAGTGCCAAATTTTGCCATTTTTGCAATTAGCTGAAATGATTAAATTAATATAATTCTTTGATTTTGAGATAGAGTGTCGATTTGGAAAAAGGGGGTTCTATTGGTTAAAAATTGTCCAAGTTCTGTCCTTGGGGAGAATAAAGGGGTAATCTAACAATGAAGGAACTTCCTTTTCCTGGTTCGCTTTGGACAGTAATCTTGCCCTGATGGGCTTCGACGATCCATTTACAGATGCTGAGTCCCAGACCGCTTCCTCCCTGTTCACGTGAGCGAGCCTTATCCACTCTAAAAAACCGGTTAAAGATTTTCTCATGATCTTCTTTGGCGATTCCAATCCCTGTATCTGTTACGGTAATGTTGGCAAAGGCTTCTGTTCTTTTTGCATGCGGGGGCAGAAGAGTGGATAGATCATCCGTCTCTTTTGCAAGCGTGATCAGGATGCTTCCTCCCTCCTCCGTATATTTTATTCCGTTTTCAATCAAATTGATAAAGAGCTCCCTCATCCGCAACGGGTCTCCAAAGACATGGAGCTCTTGCTGGTGATTTGAAGTTTCGATCCGGATATTCTTGGGCTGAGCCAGAATCTTCATCTGCTCGATCAACCCCGTGATGAAACGGGTTAAATTGATATCTTCTTTAATCAGACGTATTTCACCAATATCTGCTTTGGAGAGCAACAGGAGATCTTCGACAATCTTCGACATTCGATTGATTTCCTCTAGATTACTCTCCAGAATCTGTTCATATTCGTGTGGAAGTCTCTTTTTTCGAAGGCCAACCTCTACCTCTCCTTTGAGGATGGTCAGGGGGGTTTTCAATTCATGCGAAGCATCTGTTGTAAACTGCTTGACCTGGCGGAACGACTGGTCCAGACGGGAGATCATTTCATTGAACGTGTCAATCAGTCTCGATATCTCATCCTTCACCTTAAGGGTCTGTATTCTCTGGTTTAAATTCTGTGAGGTAATGATTCTCGCAGTCTGAGTGATCCGATCTACCGGTTTTAAGGCCTTACTCGCTAAGAATTGCCCCCCAAGGCTGGCGATCATGAGGATGGATGGGACGGTAATGACCAGGATGATGACAAGGGTTTTAAGGACATCCTCAACATCTTGGAGGGAAGAGGCGACCTGAATAATTTTGGTTACCTGTTCCTTTTCCTTAACCGGCAAGGTGATAATGCGCAAAGGAATGTTTTCAGGGGAACGATTCGTCTCAAAAGTGACCAACCCTTTTGAGGCGTTTCTGAGAGCATTGAGGCTGATAGGAAGTTGAACACTCTTTAACTTGTCTGACTTCTGGCTGATTCTCCCCGATTCATCGAGAACCTGAATAAACTTTGCGATCGGTTTTAAACTCATAGAAGCCCCGAGGGTTTGATCGATATTTCCGAAATCAAATTTGGATGAAGGTGAGGTTGATTCCGCAGCGATCAACTCAGCAAGAGACCTCAGTTTATGATCCACATCACGACGAAGACTACTGGAGAGGGTAAAGTATAAGAAAGTGCTGAAGGAGATCAAGAGGATTCCAAGGAGGAAAACATACCATAGCGTAAGTTTAAAACGAATGCTTCTGAAATCCATCGATTCCTCTTTTATCCCCGTTTCGCGGGACCCGAATCGTCAATTTGAAATATACATTTGACGTTGTCGACGTTCGTATCGATGCTCACCCTGTACCATATTAGGTTCAGGCTCGCCTGTCGATGCCGGAGGTTCGTCTCATTTTTAATCGAGCTTCGATACCAGCGTCGTCACCTTTAAACGATACTCTCTGTCACCCTATCCGAAACGGGCTTTGCACCCCTAACCTTCGCCAAGAGACTGTAAATCAGCTCAGGGCCTGTCCTGTACCATACTTGGTTCAGGGTCTATCAGGGGAGAGAATATACCCCACGCCCCTGATGGTATGGATCAGTTTAGGTTCGAATCCTTTGTCGATCTTTTTTCTCAGATAGTTCACATAGACATCGACAACATTGGTCATGGAGTCGAAACGGTAATCCCACACATGCTCGGAAATCATCGTTCGTGTCAGCACCTTGTTAGGGTTTCGAAGGAAATATTCTAAGAGCCCATACTCCTTGCTGGTCAGTTCAATCTCTTTTCCACCCCTAGTCACCTTGTGGGTCACTGGTGACAGGATCAGATCAGCCAATTTTAGGACGGGCTCCGCATCCGTCCTCTCCCGACGCAGCAGGGCGCGGACTCGGGCCAGAAATACTCTAAATTCAAAAGGTTTGGTGAGATAATCATCGCACCCCGAGTCCAGCCCCTTTACAATATCTTCTGCTGTGTCTTTTGCCGTGACCACTAAAATGGGGACATTGTTCTTATTGCCCCTGATTCTTCTCAAGACCTCCAGGCCATTTATTTTTGGGATCATCAGGTCGAGGACAATCAAATCATACTCATTGATCTCGGATAGATAGAGGCCTGCTTCTCCATCAAAAGCCGTATCAACAGCGTAGTGCTCCTCCTCAAGCCCTTTCTTAATAAAATTGGCAACTTTGACCTCATCTTCTATTACTAAAATTCTCATCTTAAATTTTGCCCCGGGGCAGCTAATAACTTAATAACATTATAAGTTTAATAAAAAAAAATGCAATAACGAATTTTTTTGGAGTCATGTCAATTATTTTCTCGTGCTTGACACCCTCCCCTCGACTCTGTTAGCATTTTTAGAATTTTAAATAGGGGAGAAATCTTGATCAAGTTAGCGGGCATCCAGATCTCCTGTGGTGAGGAGAAAGAGAGGAATGTTGAAAAAGCGATAAAATTTGTGCAACTGGCTGTTGAACGCGGGGCCAACATGGTATGCTTTCAAGAACTGTTTGTCACACACTGGTTTCCAAAAGAGATGAACCGGGGACATTATCAGTTGGCAGAGCCGGTGGATGGCCCAATCGTGATGAAGATGCAACAGTTGGCCAAGGAGCATGGCGTCGTTTTGATCTGCCCCATTTTTGAAAGGGATGGAGAACGATTCTTTAATTCCGCGGTGGTGATTGATGCCGGGGGAGACATCTTGGGAACCTACCGAAAGATCCATGTTCCACAGATTCCCCTCTGGGAGGAGAGGTTTTATTTTGCTTCCGGCAATCTGGGCTTCCCTGTGTTTAGAACGAAATTTGCTGTAATTGGCGTTCAAATCTGTTGGGATAATTTTTTCCCGGAAGGATCCAGAATATTAGCCCTGAAAGGAGCCCAAATCATCTTTTCCCCAACGGCGGCCGCTTTTGCCTCACAGGAGAAATGGAAGACGGTGATCTCGAGCAATGCGATGACCAACGGGGTGTTCATCTTCAGAGTCAATCGAGTGGGGAGCGAAGAAAAACAGGATTTTTATGGGAATTCTTTTTGCGTTTCTCCGGAGGGGGAACTGATGGACAAGCCCAGCGGCATGAAAGAGGGGATCACCTTTGTCGACATTGATCTCAAGAGCGTCGATCGGATCAGAAAGGAATGGCCTTTTTTAAAAGATAGAAGACCTGAGAACTATCAGGAGATATCAACCCATAAAATCGATTCATTTTAGGAAAGAAGGATGGATAAGAAAAAATTTTTTAAAGAATACATCGAACCCATTGTCATTGCTGTTTTAATCGCACTGTTTATACGGACATTTATCATTCAGGCATTTAAAATCCCTTCCAGTTCAATGGAACCCACACTTCAAGTCGGGGATCATATCCTGGTCAGCAAATTTATCTACGGGACCAAAATTCCTTTTACAAACATTAAACTGCTTGAGTTGAAAACCCCCAAGAGGGGTGACACGATCGTTTTCATCTACCCGAAAGATCGCTCAAAAGACTTCATCAAAAGGGTGATCGGGATCGGAGGAGATCGGGTCGATATCGAGGGGGACAAAGTCTATATCAACGGCAAACCGATGGAAGATCCCTGGGGATATTACGACATGAAAAATGAATGGAGGCGAAAACTCGGCCCAGTCGGTCCATTTGAACATGTCGTGGTGCCCAAAGACCATCTCTATGTCTTAGGGGATAACCGAGATAATAGTCAGGATAGTCGTTTCTGGGAGTTTGTCCATATCAACGAGGTAAAAGGGAAGGCGTTCATCATCTATTTTTCATGGGATGGGAATGCACAGAATCTTTTGGATAGGGTCAGATGGGGAAGGTTTGCGAAGTTCATCTATTGAGGTTGAAAGACGTTCTTCTTAACCCATTGGATATCTTTCCGAATCTGTTCGATGAGTTCCTGTTGAGAATGGAATCGAATTTCATTGCGGATCCGCCTGATAAAAGAGACCTGGATTTCATCTCCGTAGATTTCATGATCAAAATGTAAAATATGTACCTCCAGTGTCAGGACTTTCCCATCGAACGTTGGATTGAATCCGACATTGGCTAACCCATTCCAACGCTGGCCATGCCACTCGATATTGACCGCATAGACACCTGGCTTGGGATACAGCTCTTCGGTGATTTCAAGATTGGCGGTAGGAAAGCCAAGCGCATGACCTCTTTGGGCTCCCTGGATCACCTTTCCCATCACAGGGTAATCTCTTCCTAATAATTTTGAAGCCCTTTCAACCTCTCCTTCTCTGATAAACTCTCTAATTTTAGAACTGCTGACAACGGTATCATCGATGGTCAATGCTTCCACTACTTCCACTTCGATTCCCAAACGTGAGCAAGTCTCTCTGAGAGATTGTGCATTTCCACTCTTTCCTCTTCCAAAACGATAATTATATCCGACGATAATTTTTTTTGCGCCAAGCTTCCCTTCTAAAATATTTTTCACAAATTCAACAGGAGTGATCTCTGCGAAGGTTTTGGTGAATTGGATGCAGAGGACTTTTTCTACCCCTGTTTGTTCGATCAGCATCATTTTCTTTTTAAAAGGGGTGAGCAGGGGAGGGCATTGTTCGGGGGAGAGTATTTTTAGAGGATGGGGCTCAAAGGTGACGACCACAGATGCTCCGGCTAACCTCCTTGCCTCCTCTTTTATCTTTTCAAATATTCTCTGATGTCCCAAATGGATGCCGTCAAAATTTCCCAGCGTGACAACGGGATTCCTGAAAGGTCGTTTTAAATTTTCAATCCCTTTAATGAGTTCCATAATAGGTATTTAAGGCTTCATTGTAAATCAACGTTTCACGGTGTCGAAGCTCGTATCGATGCTCGTTGTTCGAAAAAGGAGGTTCGTATTTTTCCGAGTTTCGAACTTCGTGTTTCTAACTTCGATACCAGCATCGTTACCGTTAAACTTTGGACCTGATCTCGACTTGACTTTAACTAAAAAAAATATAAAATAGTATTGTCTTTATTGCAATTCTGTGGTCTATAAAGCCGAAGTGGTGGAACTGGTAGACACGCTAGGTTCAGGGTCTAGTAGGGTCACACCTGTGGGGGTTCAAATCCCCCCTTCGGCACCAACAGAACAAAAGATCGGAGGAAGGTTTGAAACCCACCCGATTATTCTGGTGATTACTTTTCATAAAAGATTTACACTCCTTTTTAAAAATCCTTATCCATCATGGCAGACCAAACATCAAGCACTTATGAAGAAACCCGAATGGCTTAAAAAGCTTTTTAATAAAAGCCGACTATTCGTCGTTAGTATCTTTGTGTTTGCCATGATTACCCATCTCCCCTATCTCGCCCCCGGGGGACCTTCACCTCGTTATCCATGGCCTTTAAAACTGGTTATCGACGAGGGAACAGTCCTCTATGATTCGTTTCGCATTACCTCTGGTGAAGTCATCTACCGTGACTTCTTCCAATTTCAAGGACCGGTCTTCTATTTCCTTAATGCTGGATTGTTTGCAATCACAGGTCCATCACTGACCGCCGCACGTGCTTTAAACCTATTCGTTACCGCGATTGCTGCAACACTGATTGCGGTACTTATTGCCCGAATCCTTGGACCCATAGCCGGTATTGCAGCAGCAACAGTGCATTCCTGCCTGCTCGTTCCGATGTGGCCCTATGCATACCCCCACTGGCTGGCGGAAACTTTGGCTTTTGCGGGCATCTATTTTTTAGCGACCAACGGTAGCTGCGCTCAACGTGAGGTGGCTGGCGGAGCTTTCCTCGGGCTCAGCACTCTTACCATCCAGTCCGTAGGATTACCGATCCTTGGTGTTTGTACGGCGGGGTTGACCCTACCTGGTATTGCCAAACGAAATTGGAAGGAAATGTATGCCCGACCATTGCATGTGTTGGGTGGAGCATCGATTAGTGTTGTCCCCTTTATCTTTTATTTTAATATGGTTGGGGGAATCGATCAGATGTGGTATGCCATGTTCGATTGGGTCTTCACACATTATCCGGAAGGGCAAAAGGACGCCTCCGAACTGGGTTACGGTGCCTTCCTCGAGAGCTATATTATCAATCATGGTACAATGAGTTGGCCCTGGCGTGAGCTGTCGATCATGGGACTACGCCTCATAAAACTGTTACCGGTGTTAGCACTCTTCGGGGCAATTGTAGCCACATTGCGGATGTTTCTCGCCATGAAGGAACGATCATCAAATCACAGCCATATGATCATTGGCGGTGCCTGCCTTGCTGGAACGATTACGGTACTCATTGGAATCACCAGAGTCGATCTTACCCATGTCGCTTTCGTTGGCAGCTTTGGGCTGTGTGGGGGAGCTATTGCCCTTTCGCCATTGATCACTCACAAACCTCGTTCAAGATTACCAATTGCAATGGCCTGGGCCATCGTTGGAATCCTGGTCATTCTTAACTTCGGCGTTAAAACTGTCACCACCTATCAAAAATCAAGAAAAATGCAGGATTGGAAGGGAGAAGTGCTCAAGCTCTCCATGGCTCGCTGGATTGACGGCCATGTAGGTCCTCATGAGCGGATTGTCGTCTCTGAAATGGGGGGACTCCAATATCTTTACGTAAGGAGAGCAGCGGTCGGTTTCACCTTCATCCCGGTGAACATCCCTGAATACTTCAGCAACGAACAGTGGCGAGATCTGGGAAAGCAGATATTGAAAACGCTCCCGCCTGTTATCGAGTTGACAGAGAAGCAATGGTCGCAGGTCACCAAAAGGACTCCAGAGTTAGATCGGCATTACCAACGGCATAATCGTCTTCTCTTCAGAATGGGATTTGCTCCGCAGAAGTGAATAGTAAAGGAGTAAATTTCTAAAAAAATTACCAAGCTTTTGTTGAGAGATTCATATCCAGTTTGAAAAAATCGGTGGTTGGCTTTTGAGCTGCATAGACCTTCTGGGCGGGTCCCGTCCCTTCTTTAAAGCATTCAATGATCGCTTCCTTGGCCAAACTCATCTGTCCTGTTTTTGGATCGATCTTCATAAATTCGATCCCTTCCGGTACAGGAAAATCTTTTACCTCTTTCTCCTGCAACACCTTTGACATAAAAGATACCCAAATCGGGGAAGCCGCACGGGCGCCGGTCTCCTGATCACCCAGGGATCTGTCCTCATCAAATCCCACCCAGACACCGGTAATCAACTCAGGTGTATAGCCGATGAACCAGGCGTCAAAATACTGATCTGTTGTTCCAGTTTTTGCCGCTACAGGTCTGCGGAGCGCCTTTGCTCTCCATCCTGTTCCATGCTGAACCGCATTCACTAAAAGATGGGTCATGAGAAAAGCCGTTTGGGGACTGATGACCTGTTCTGGGGCAATCGATTCATTAGAAAAATTAACAGGACGATGTTCTTCCATCAGATTTCCATCTCTGTCAAGAATCTTTTGAATAAAAATAGGTTTGAACATTTTACCCTGTTGGGCGAATACGGCATAGGCCTTAGTCAGCTCGTAAAGCGAGAGACTGGATGACCCAAGGGCCATGGCAAGATGGTTGTGGAGGGAGGAAGAAATACCAAGATTGCGGGCATAATCCCTGATGTAATCGATTCCGATATCGCGGGCAATTTTAACTGTGACGACGTTCACCGATTGAGCCAGAGCATTCCTCAGTGTCGTCGGGCCGTTAAATTTTTCATTGTAATTGTGGGGCCTCCATTTTTTATTTCCGAAATCGAAAACAATCGGAGAATCAATGACAATGGAGGCAGGGGTGTACCCTTTATCCAGGGCCGAGGCAAAGACGATAGGCTTAAAGGTAGATCCGGTTTGCCGTAAGGCTTGAGTGGCGCGGTTGAATTGGCTTTTTTTGAAGTTTCTTCCCCCAACCATCGCTTTGATCCATCCTTTTTCCAGGTCAAAGCAGATCAATGCTCCTTCTATTGAAACGGAAGAGCTTCTTGAAGGATATTTTTGCCTTTTTTCAATTTCTTTTAATCCCGATTCAACCACTTCCTGGGCTACAGCTTGGGCATTGAGGTCAACGGTCGTATAGACTTGCAAACCGTCTTTGTAGAGGGCGTCTTTACCATATTTCTCCTCGACATATCTCCTCACATGCTCCACAAAATGCGGTGCCTTATCGATGGGTGAATATGATTTTCCCCTGATTTTGATCGGAGTCTGCATCGCCATCAAAGATTCGCTGTTAGAGATAAATCCTTCTTCTACCATCCGACTTAAAATATAGATCTGTCTTTTCTTGGCCTGCTCGAAATGGGCATGAGGAGAATATTTACTCGGGGCCTGCGGAAGTCCAGCAATCAAGGCAGACTCTGCCAGGTTCAGTTCATCAATGTTTTTCCCGAAATAATTTTCAGCAGCCACCGCTACTCCATACGCTCCGTGTCCAAAATAGATTTGATTGAGGTAGAGATAGAGAATCTCCTCTTTGGAAAGGTATTTTTCAATTTTGAAGGAGAGGATCGCTTCGCGGATCTTCCTTGTGAGACTCTTTTCAGGAGTGAGAAGAAGTGATTTAACCACCTGCTGGGTGATTGTGCTTCCACCCTGTATGATCTCTCCGGAGAAGATATTCTTCAGGAGAGCCCTTAAAATAGCCCAATAATCTAATCCTTTATGTTTAAAAAACCTGGCGTCTTCTCCTGCGACGAATGCCTGGATTAAGTAATTGGGAATCCTTTCTAAGGATACGACTTCTCTCTTTTCTGTAAAAAATTCTCCGATGATCTCTCCATCTTCAGCATAGAATTTTGTAATCGCAGGAGGTTGATAATTCTTTAAATTCTCAATACTTGGAAGACTATGACTGAAATAGAAGTAGGAAGCTACTCCAAATACCATGAGAGAGGTGAGGCAGATCATCACAGTTAAAATAAAAAATTTGACTTTTTTTTCAATAGAAGGTGATTTCATAATTATTATCAAGTGTTATAACGATAATGTAAGAAAATCCTTGACATCATCGTTCGCAATATACAATAATGGCAAAGAATTTGCAATAAATTTCAATAAATCCCCTCCTTTATTGATGGGATGATGAGTAAGCAGTGGGAGATATTTATGCAAGAGAGACCGATTGTAACACTTTCAGTCCTGATTCCCATTTTCAATGAAGTGCATAATATTTTCCCATTGTTTGAAAAACTACGTCATGCACTCGGAAAGATAGAAAAACCCTATGAAGTTATATTTGTTGACGATGGAAGTACCGATGGATCCCTGGATGCCCTAATCGATTTAAACCAGAAAGATCCTAGATTTAAGGTTATCAGTTTTACACGTAACTTTGGGCAAACCGCTGCATTGAGTGCCGGCATTGATTCCTGTAAGGGAGATATCATTATCCCCATGGATGGCGATCTTCAGAATGACCCGGAAGATATCCTTCTATTACTTCAAAAGATCGATGAAGGGTTTGATGTCGTCAGCGGTTGGAGGAAGGATCGTAAAGACCCGTTCTGGGGCCGCCGTTTACCTTCAATGATCGCTAATAAAATCATTTCTATTATAGGAGGGGTCCCTCTCCACGATTATGGGTGTACCTTGAAAGCTTACAGGAAGGATATCCTGAAGAACATCCGCCTCTACGGAGAAATGCATCGTTTTATTCCAATTTATGCGAAATGGGTAGGTGCCCGGGTGGCAGAGATCCCTGTTCATCATCTTGCAAGAAAAGCCGGTTCTTCAAAGTATGGAATGAACAGGGTCTTCAAAGTGATTCTTGACCTGATGGTGGTTAAGTTTCTGATGTCTTATTCCCAAAAGCCGATCTATGTTTTTGGAGGGATGGGTTTATTGATGGTGTTGAGTGCTTTTATTGCTGGCGGATATGCTTTCTATTTGAAATTCATCAATGGGGTCTCATTTATTTTAACTCCCCTCCCTCTTTTAAGCGTTCTTCTCCTCATGCTGGGTTTTCTTTCAATCCTGATGGGGTTTTTAGCAGAGATCCTGACCAGAACCTACTACGAATCTCAGGGGAAACCTACCTATCATATTAAGGAGACCATACCATAGAAGGTATAGAAATGAGTGGTTATCGTTGTCGAAACTCGTATCGAAGCAAGAGGCTCGAAACTTGAAGCTCGAGTGTCCAGCATCAATATACGAGCCTCGATACCAGCTTCGGCAACATCAAACGTCAATTTCAATTCAACGAAAGGGGCCTCGTTACCCTTACCCTTAAACTTTTTAGGCAATTACCATGTGTGGCATCGTAGGGTTTCTCACCTCAATACCTTCTGAAATTCCTGACCCCAAAATCCTAAAAGACATGAGGGACATGCTGATCCACAGAGGGCCAGACGACCAGGGGGAATACATTCGCCCCCTGGATGAAAAAGGTCCGTTTCTTTATTTCGGACATAGAAGATTGAGCATCATTGACTTGACTACCGGGCAACAACCCCTCTCCAATGAAGAAGGGACCCTTTGGGTCATTTTTAATGGGGAGATTTATAATTTCATAGAATTAAGGGAAAAACTGAAAACCCTCGGCCACCGGTTCAAAACAAATTCCGATACGGAAGTGATTGTCCATTCCTATGAAGAGTATGGTGTAGAATGCTTTAAACATTTGAATGGGATGTTTGCTATTGGAATCTGGGATGAAAGTAAGAAGCAACTTGTCCTTGCGAGAGACAGGCTTGGAAAAAAACCACTCTATTACAGTATTCTCCCGGGACTATTTTTGTTTGCATCAGAATTGAAAGCGATAATGGCTTGGCCCAGTTTCCCACGAAAAGTCTCTACCCCCTCTCTGATGAAATATCTTTTTTATGAATTTATTCCGTCTCCGCATAGCATCTTTGAAGATACCATGAAACTTCCAGCCGCTTCTTATTTAATTTGGAAAGGGGGTGCCGTAGAGGTCAAAAGATATTGGTCACCCTTTAACACAAAAGGAATAAAAGACATTTCCGAAGAAGAGGCTGAAGAAAAAATCATTGATCTTCTTAGAAGATCCGTAAAACGGAGGCTGATCAGTGATGTTCCTTTGGGCATTTTTTTAAGCGGTGGGATTGATTCGAGTGCAGTTACGGCTTTTGCACAACAGGAAGCTTCGGGGAAAATCAAAACATTTTCCATCGGCTTTGAAGATCCCTCCTTTGACGAATCAAAATATGCCTCGCTGGTCTCTGTCTTTCTCGGGACGGAACATCATGAGCAGATGATGACGCCGGAGGATTTGCTGGGCATCGTTCCCAAACTGCCGGATATCCTGGATGAACCCATGGCCGATGCATCCATTCTGCCCACCTATCTTCTTTCTAAGTTCACGCGTCGCCATGTAACGGTCGCACTGGGGGGCGATGGAGGAGATGAGTTATTTGCGGGATATCCTACCTATCTTGCCCATCAATTGGCGCGTCCCTATGAAAGGTTTTTGGGCTTTCTTCATCCTGTCGCCATTTTTTTAGGGAATCTGCTCCCAGTATCCGATGATAATATCAGTTTCGATTTCAAAGTGAAGAGGTTTCTTTCCGGAATTGGTTATCCTTGTGGGATCAGAAACTCGGTCTGGCTGGGATCGTTTCCTTTTATAGAAAATGAAAAAGTTTTATCTGATGAGATTCGTAACCAGTTCAATCGAGGTCGATTGGTTGAGGATATCTCTTTATATGAGGAAGAATATCCATGGGATGATGAAATGACATTACTGCAGTACCTCGACTTGAGACTTTATCTCCAGGAAGCTATCCTGGTGAAGGTGGATCGAGCCAGCATGGCCTGTTCGCTTGAGGTGAGGGCTCCTTTTCTCGATCATGAACTTGTTGAATTTGTGATAGGCCTTCCTACAAGCTTGAAATTAAAGGGGTTTACACAAAAATATATCCTTAAGCGGGCAATGAAGGAGTTTCTACCGGAAGGGGTGGTCCATAGACCCAAAAAGGGGTTCGGAGTTCCCATTGCCAAATGGGTGAAAGGACCACTCAAAGGACTGTTTTCAGAATTTCTATCAAAAAGCCGGATTAAGAGAGAAGGATTTCTTAATCCAGAATATGTGGAGAAGCTCCTTCATGATCACCTGTTCAATCGAAAGGATCATCGGAAACAACTCTGGACCCTCCTCGTCTGGGAACTTTGGGTAGATCGATATTTATCTTGAGCATAATTGTCCGACAGAATATAAATGGTAGTGTCGGTTCATCAGAGGATATAAAGAGGTGAATCTTATCTGGCAAATGGTTGCTCTTATTGGTTTCGGAGGAGGATGTTGGGCAATAGGAGATTTAATCCTTCGATATTTATTGGGCAAGGAGGTTCATCTCCATGCCGTTGCTCGATACTCCCTGGCTTTCGCCACCGGAAATGTCTTTCTTTCCTATTTTATTACGGCATTGGGTTTTTCGGGGTTCTTTACATCTGAAGCCCTCTGGACAATGTTTATCGTATGCTTGGGACTTTTTCTCTGGAAAGGGGGGGGTGAGGTCAATGGGCTTCTGACCAAAAGTAAAGAAGGGCTCAAGGGTCATTTATTTTCTAATTCAGAAATCCCCAACAGAGACAGAGAAAATCATTTAGCTGCATTCTTTTTAATTGCCCTTACCGCTCTCTTTTACATTCCTGTGGTCATGCAAGCGGCTGCTCCACCTTATCTCCGGGATTCTTTAGTTTACCATCTCCTGTGCCCTAAAGCCTATTTAAAAGCAGGGAGCCTTATCCATATACCTGGAAATTTATTTTCGGCTTTTCCAAAGGGACATGAGGTTCTGATGACACTCCTTTTGGAGGTGGCAGGAGATCGGGCAGCCCAAGGGTTTTCGATCTTTCAGCAGATTTCCGCGATTGGAGGATTTTACGGTTTGAATCGACTTCTGGTTGGACCTCGGTCAGCCGTGCTCTGTGTCACTGGATTCGCAACCGTTCCCCCTGTCATTTACTTTTCAGGGTGCGGCTATGTCGAACCAGCGCTTCTCATGAACCTCGGAGGAAGTCTTTTAATTTTATTTCTTTATATTCGATCCGTTAGGGAGAAAAGCATGTCCGGAAGCATGACCTTGAGATTTTTTTCATTGATCGGGTTCCTGGCCGGTTGGATGTCTTCGCTCAAATACAGCGGATTGATTTACCTGGGATTGGTCGGACTGATCCTCCTATGGAGCCAGAGGAAAGTACCTCTCAAAAAAGCACTGGGGGCCATCGGGACATTCAGCCTTTCAGCGACGCCAGGTTTTTGCTGGATGGGATGGAACTGGATAACTTTGGGAAATCCGGTATATCCCATGGGCTGGTTTCTTTTTGGAGGAAGGGGCTGGGATGAATCACGTGCACTTGCGATGTCTTTGTATTTTAACACCTACGGGATGGGGAAAAATCTGTCGGATTATCTTCTGTTAATGTGGCGATTAGCTTTTTCGGGAAGGTTTGATTCGATTCGGTTTGATGGTGCCATTGGACCGTTTCTCCTTCTTTTTTTAGCTTTGGCAGCGTGGTCGGCCTATCTATTAATTCGTCGCCGGATAAACGGGGGGGTAACGAAACAAATAGGATTTATGTTCATTGTATCAACGGCATTTTTTGTATTTGGAACCCAGCAGACGAGGTTTTGGCTGCCTTCTCAAATGTTAGTCTGTGTTTTTGCTGCGCCTTCAGTAGAGTTTCTCCTGAAATGGGCAAGCAGGAAGCAGATTGCAAAGATAGTAATATTCTTAATTCTCATTGGCTCTCTGGCATGGAATGTGTGGTTCCTCGGTAAGCAATTTCTTGCGGTGGGTTACTATAAACCGGTCTTAGGCATTGAGCAGGAGAAGGATTTTCTGGTTCGAAAAGTTCCTGGGTACCCTGCGTTAGAATTTATCAACCAAAACCTCCCCCAATCATCACAACTAATGTGCGTTTGGACGGGGGCATACGGTTACTATATAGACCGTAAATATTATTCAGATACTTTCATAGAAGACATCACTCTAAAGGGATTCATTCATGCATCGGCTAACGGAAGAGAACTGTCTCGAAGGTTAACCAAGGCCGGATTTACTCACCTCTTTCTGAACCTCGCCCTATTGGAAAAAAACATGGAGCAGAGCGAGCGAATTATTTTTGGTGAGTTTATAGAAAAAAAAACCCGCGAGCTTTTTAGCTATCAGAATTACCGAGTGTTCGAAATCCACCCTTAATTTTTGTAGGGAAGGTTTTTAGGCCTGCTAACTGCTTGACCTGTACAAATTTGATTGCACACCTCTGAAACACTTAACGCAAGTCAAGATTTATTCAATGGGCATATCAATTCCCTTTTCTCCTGGCGATTTAGGGTCCCAGAGGAAGAGATAAATAGAAGCATCTGTAGGAAATCTGTTAAAATTGAGGAAACTCCCATCAAAATAGCCCTTAAGGACGGCAGGAGAATTTCCTTTGAGTTTTTGAGCCGTCCTCTTTCCCCCGACAATCCATAATCGATTTCCATCTGCAACATACCTTGAGCAGCAGTCTTGGCTGAAAAAAATTGTATAAAGACCGGCTTGATAAGGAAAGATAGTTCGATATTCGATCTCACTTTCCGAAACGTTATAATAGGGAATTTGATAATGCCTTCTCTCTGGGATGACACCAAAATAATGGAGTATCCCCGGAGTGTGGATTAGATTCACATCGAATATTTTATCCCCTTCATTCAAGTGTCCCTTTAAATAATTGACTAATCCTCTAATATCTTGTTTTTCTGAACGATAATAGAGGGGAAGGATGATAAAATTGGAAGCGATAAAAAGGACGATAAAAACAATCTTTAATCGGAAAAATCGCTTAGGGGGGGGATCGCCACTTCAAAGGATTGGATAGACAAATACAATGCAATCAGTAAGAAGGGAAGGAAGGCGATGAAATACCTGGAGGAAATGAAATGAGTGATATTGAAAGCTTTGCAATAAAAATAGAGTCCAATGATGGGGAAGAGGAAAGCAGCAATAAGAATAAAGGCATTTCTTTTGTTCGAGTGAAATAAAGGAAAAAAAAGGAAAAGCAAAATGGTAGTAGTTGTCAGGGGGAGATAAGGAGTCCAGTCGTGGAATATCCCATACAGCATATTCCAGAAAAAAATAACCTCTTTGGATTGGTGAGGAATCATGAAAGATTGTCCATTGTAATTCAATCCCAGGAATATCAACCATGGAAGGCAAAAGAGGAGGATGAGGCCATTGAAAATAAGGATAGAAATATAGCGGGGAAATTTCTGGTTATCTTCGGTTTGGTAAAACCATACAATTTGAGACAGGGCGATAAAAGGAATCGAACTGTAACTCGTGTGGAATAGAAGTGCATAAAAGGCACTTGCTCCTATGAGAAGCCAACTCCTCGAAGTTCGAAGATATCTCATTAAACAGGTAAGTCCTGCCATTCCGAAAAATAGCAGGAAGGCATAAGAACGTCCCTCCTGGGAAAGGTTGATATGGTATGTCATGAAGGTCAGAGAGATGGCACAGGGTAGGGCTATGGCAGAAGAGAATTGTCTTGCAAGAAAATAAATCATCGGAATCGAGAGGGTTCCGAAGATCAAAGGAATGATGCGTAGGTCTCTTTCGGGTTTGTTAAAAGGGTAAAATTGATGGGTGAGAATAAAGAAGAGTGGGGGGTGTAAGAAGGTGGGGTTTTCCTTATAAAATTCTAATTGTTTTTTCAATCCATCCTGTGAATCATTAAATGTATAAATTTCATCCAACCAGAGGGATTTTTGGTCGAAGGTATAGAAGCGTAAGGCAAAACCGATGAGGAGACATAGCATGAGTATAAATATTTCTTTTCGTTTTATGTTATTCATAACGGAGAGAATTAAATTGCCAATGGACATACCGTTTAATGAAACAGAAAATCTGACTTTAATAAGAAAACCGATCGCATAATATTTCAATGAATGGGCATGTTGATTCCTTTCTCATTGGGTGATTTAGGATCCCAAAGAAAAAGATAAATAGAAGCATCTGTAGGAAATCTATTAAAATTGAGGAAACTCCCATCAAAATAGCCCTTCAAGATAAAAAAAGGGTTCTTACTAATTTCTTTAGCCATCGTTTTATTTAGAACAATCCATAGCCGGTCTCTATCCGTGATATAATTATGCCAGTAAGTCTTTGAATGAGAAATCATGATTTTATTGTTTTGTATTATCAAGGGGACGATATATTCCGTTTCTTCTTCAGATACCTTCCTGGAGGGAAGCAAGTAAAGCCTGCCCTCAGGGTATATCCCAAAATAAAAAAGCATACTTGGAATATATAACTCCGTCCCGACGATGATTTTATCCCCATCGTGGAGTTGAGTTTTTAAATAATTTGTCAGGCCTCTAAAGTCCTGCTTCTCTGAACGGTAATAGAGAGGAAGGATGAAAAGGTTGGATGCAATAAAAAGAATAATAAAGATGAATCGCAAGCGTATGAATTTATTCAGCCTTTTCAACTTATCTTCGGTAGCATTGAGTGCCAGGTATAAAGTAATGAAAAACATAGGTAAAAGATTAATGAAGTACCTTGAAGTAATGAAATGAGTAATATGGAATAATTTACAGTAGATATAAACCCCTCCGACCGGTAGGACAAAGATGCTTATGAGAACCAAGGCATTCTTGCGAAATTTCGAAAAGACAGGATAAAGGATTAGGAGGGCTATAGAAGCAATCATAAGAGGAATATGAGGAACCCAATCATGTAGTATTCCGTAGAAGATGCTCCATAATGGGTCAGGGGCTGAACGGTAACGATACCCAATGATTAGTTGGCCCTTGTAATTTGTGGCAATGAAAAGGATCCAGGGAAGACAGAAGAAAAGGATGAGACTACTGAAAATTAAAAAAGAAGAGAAGGTGGGTTTTTTAGTATTTCCGTCAAGCCGGTAGAACCAGAGCAATTGGGACAGGATAATAAACGGAATGGAGCTATAGCTCGTATGAAATAAAAGAGCGAAAGAAAGTGCGGCCGGAATCAAGAACCACCTTTTTAATGTTTGGAGATGCTTCATAAAAAAGTAGAGCCCCGCCATGCCAAGGAGCATAAGCAGTGCATACGATCGCCCTTCCTGGGAAAGGCTGACGTGATAGGCCATAAAGGCCAAAGAGATTGAAGAGGGGAGGGCAATCATTGGGGAAAATAATCTTGCAAGGAGGTAGATCATGGGGATGGAGAGAGCCCCAAAGACCAGGGGGATAATACGGAGGTCTCTTTCTGGTTTTGTAAATGGGTAAAATAAATGGGTAAGAATAAAAAAAAGAGGAGCCTGGATATTATAGGGCTTCTCCTTATAATATTTTAGTTGGTCTTCGAGGCCATACTTCGCATCATTAAACGTATAGATTTCGTCAAGCCAGAGGGATTTCTGGTCGAAGGTGTAGAATCTGAGGGCAAAACCGATGAGAAGACAGAAGAAAACAATAAGTATCTCTTTTTTTAAGGGGTTATTCATCGCGTAGACCTTAATCTTTTCTTCCCACACATAAGATAGAAACTCCAAAGGGGAATGAAATATATTTCAAGAAGTAAGGCTCAAGCGAAAATATTGCTTTTAGGATAAAGTTGATTAAAGGATGATTGATCTTATTTTCTGATTCAATCTTCAATCCAAAAAGATTGATCATTCGTCTCATAAGAAAAATGGGGAAAAAGAGAAAAAAATTGAAATAAGATGACCTTATAATATTGAATCCTTCATGCCTTAATTTTTCCGTGATATCCATCATCAAATATCTTCGTTTATGTCCTGTAACCTTATCTTGAATTCCCCGGAGAAAACCGAAAGCCGGAACGGTTAAAATTAGTTTCCCTCCTTTTTTTAATACCCGATAAAGTTCACTTATTCCGTTAACATCATTGTCAAGATGTTCAAGAACATCCATTGCAACAATTAGGCTAATCGAGTTTGATCGAAGGGGTAATTTATTCAAATTTCCATTTATTAAGGGCAATTCTAATCTTTTTTTGACAAGGGTAAGGGCATAGAGTGAATGGTCCAAGCCGATTGAATGAATCCCTTTTGAACTTAATACGTTGAGGTTTGATCCTACACCACAACCAATATCAATCGCCCATTCTTTTTTTGAAATATTAATGGAAGTTAAGAGATCTCCGATAATCTTTCTTCTAACAGAAAACCACCAGTGGTATTTTTCAACCTGCCATTCGATGTCGTAATTCGTCCCTCTGAGTTTGAAGTCAGTCATGAATTTATGGATTGTAAATTGTGAGATTATCAATTAAAATTGTTCACCCCGTTAGAAATAATGCCCTGCTGTTCTGGAGCGGGGTTAGGTTTTTGAATAATTCCAGCGGGGCTTAATGCCCCGATAGAATTTCTAACAGGGTAAACATTATTTCACAAACTTGCTTTGAATGCAAATATCAATCCGACTTCTTATTTAAACTTCTTTATAGAAATAGGATTATTGGTATGCCTGATAAAGATAGAACTATAAAAGATTTTGGAAAACAATGGCTTCGATACTCTGACAATGAGGGGTATTATGGGTCCTTTGAATTGTTTTCAGATATGCTATTCCCATTTCTAAAACTAGAGGATTTGAAGAATTGTAAGGTGGCAGAGATTGGAAGTGGAGCGGGAAGGATTGTCAATATGTTGCTTGAGTCCGGTGTTCAACATGTTGTCGCTGTTGAGCCATCTGATGCATTTGCGGTTTTGACCCGTAATATTAGAAATTCCGAAAAGGTTACCTGCCTTAAAACGACTGGGGATCAATTATCCCCCTACGAAGATCTGGATTATGTTTTTTCTATAGGCGTTTTACACCACATTCCCGATCCCAAGCCAGTCGTCGAAGCGGCGCTTAAGGCATTGCGGCCAGGAGGTCATTTTTTCGTGTGGTTATATGGAAAGGAAGGAAATGAATCCTATCTCGCGCTGATAAAGCCACTGAGAGTCCTGACAAAGAAATTGCCCCATCCGGCTCTTGCATCACTTGTTTGGCTTATTCACCACCCCCTTAATCTTTATATTCGTCTCTGTCACAGATTTCCATTACCTCTAAAAAGGTATCTTTTATCTGTCTTCGGAAAAATGCCTCCGGAGAAACGCCGGCTCATTATTTACGACCAACTCAACCCTGATTATGCAAAATATTACACAAGGCAAGAAGCCATAAAACTATTAGAAGACGGAGGCTTTGTGAATGTCAGAGCCCAACACCGACACGGATATAGCTGGACAGTAATTGGAACCAAGCCCTGAATTTTTCCTACCCATATATTTCCTATTTTTTACGAACAAAATTTGTCACTCTCTGGACAAAAAGTGAGAGTTCTGGTCCAAAAGCAAAGAAAATATATTGAATGAAATGGAGTGTATTGAGCACAAAAAATAAAAAACATAATAAATTTAATCTGTTAACTTAGTAATTATTTTTTAGCCCATTCATTTCTTGTTTGGCATAAATTATGCTTTAATAAATCCAAAAATCGGTAAAAGGAGGTGATTTAAAAGCGGGAAGGTTTTAAAGATGGTTTTATGACGATTAGCGTAACCCTAAGACCAAAGGGGTTTCGTCACCGTCGAAATTAAACAGAAAACATTCAAAAAAGGAGGTTCATTATGTTAAGGAGACAGAAAGGTTTTACATTGATTGAGTTGTTGATCGTTATTGCCATTATCGGAATCTTGGCTGCCATCGCCATACCGATGTATAAAGCACAGACGATCAAAGCAAAAATGACAGAAGTTACCAACACCATGAGTAATGTGGCCAGCGCTGTGGCAGCATACATGCAGGAAACAGGTGGTTGGCCTTCAGCTCCGACAAAAGCAGAGATCCTAACGAGTTTAGGAGTTGCTACGACACAAGTGGGAAGGATTTCGGTTATGAACGTTACTACTGGAGTCATAACTGCTACGGTATCTAATGTTGATTCAACTGTTGACAATCGCCAATTAGTTATGACCCCTACCTCTGCTACTGATGGGTCGATCACATGGAATTGGAGCGGTGCTAATGCAATGCCACCGGCTTATGTTCCAAAACGATAATTTAAAAGTATTAACGGTTTAGAGTGCTCTGGGGGCCTGGATCATTCCAGGCTCCGGGGTACCAATATTTTCGTAGGCAATCATGAAGGTGAAATCTTTATTTCGAGTCAACAGTGGCCTTAATGAAGCACCTAAATACAGGATTTACTCTGATAGAGTTATTAATAGTTATTGCCATTATTGGAATTTTAGCGGCAGTGGCAGTCCCTTTTTACGAAGGTTTTAAAATAAAAGCAAAACTGGCTGAAGTTGAGAATGCGATGTCAACCGTTGCCAGTTCAATTTCGTCATTCTATCAAGAGAATAATACTTGGCCCAATTGCCTAACGGTTGATGAAGTAAGAAACAGTTTGGGTGTTTCATTGGCCAGTATTACAAGGATATCAGGAATTTCAGTTGTCAATGGTGGGATATCTGTTACAATACAAGAAATTGCTCCAATGGTTAATGGGAAATCATTGACATTAACACCGAATTCTGGAAGCGACGGTTCATTGAATTGGACATGGGGATGGTCTCTGGACTTCCCACCCCATTTGAGGCCTAAATCATGATAATAAATATTAATTGGGGATCAAAAAAAGGAATAACTCTAATTGAATTATTGATTGTCATCGTGATTGTGGGCATTCTTGCCGCTATAGCTATTCCTTCTTACACCAATTACATGGTGAGGGCGAGACGAGCAGATGCCAAAACTGCTTTAGAACAGTTTAGAGCCGCCCAGGAGATGCGGAGGGCTGAGAGAGGAAGTTATGCAACCGACGTAGCAGAGCTCCGGAACACTTGGGGAGTGCCGGCAGTGGCTGGAGACTATAATGTGAATTTCGTTGGTGTTTCAAATGCAAATACTTTTACGGCAGAAGCACAACCCTGGAGTCCACGACAAGCAGGAGATGGAAGTTTATTTATAAATTATCGAGGGAATAAAACACCGGCCGATAAATGGGCCAAGTAAGGGGAAGGAATATTGGAATGCTGGAATGATGGAAAATAAGAAGCCGGATTAATGGAATGGTGGAATGTTGGAATAATGAGGTAAAAAGAAAAAACAATTTTAATCGGGGATAATCGAAGCAAGACAATGATTTGTCTTGCTTTTTTTATAAGGAAGCCAGGAAGGCAGGAAATAATAAGTCATTCGTTCCGCTACCATATAATGTTGACGACCCTTTATTCCTGAATTCTTGCATTCCTTATTCAGACTCTTGACAACCATATTATGTAACCATATAATTAGTCATCAGTAATGACTATTCGGAGGAGTCATGAAAAGCACCAGTGTTAGTGTAGCTGAAGGGAAAAAGGGATTCAGCCGCTTAATAAATGATGCCCTTGAAAAGAAAGAAGAGATCGTTGTGACTAAAAGGGGAAAACCTGTAGCAGTGATTATTCCTTATGCAGAATACCAGCACTCCAAAAGAATAGAGGGGTATAAAAAAATTATGGAAGCAAGAAGAGTATTCCTGAAAGCAAATATTTCAGCCGATGAGACTTACAAAGAATCCAGAAGACAACTGGAGGGAAGGTCTTGAGAAGGGTTGTTTTAGACGCAAGCGTGGTTCTTAAATGGTACCTTGTCGATGAAGAAGAAGGGCAAAAAGCCCTGGATTTGTTGTTTCAACATACTTCAAACGAATTGGAGATAATCGCTCCATCATTATTAGAATATGAAGTGGTGAATGGATTATTCATCGCGCAACAAAGAGGGAGGATTAAAGAGGAAAAACTTATAACTGCGATAGAAGGATTTATCGATTTGGAAATCAACTTAGTAAACCTTTCCACTTTTCATTCAAAGCTGACGCATTTTTGTAAAGTTTATCACCGCTCAGTCTATGATGCCAGTTATTTGGCGATAGCCGATACAGAAGGTATAATGATGATTACTTCAGACGCAAGCTTATACAATACTGTCAAAAAAGACCTGAAATGGGTAAAATGGCTCGGAGATACATAAGAAATGGGGCAAGTAAAATTTGTATTGGAATAATGGAACGATGGAAGTTTGGCAAAAGAAATCAAAACAAAGGATAAACAAAAAGACAAGGAAGATCTGCTCTTTCTCAAGGGCAAAAAAGAGTACCTTGAAAGAAAATGTTAAAAGAGAAATTTAAAGAACTCGAAGCAAGGCTTCTATCCGAAATCAAATCCTTTTATGGTGGCAGACTGATCTCTGTCGTTATTTTTGGCTCCGTGGCAAGGGAGACTCAAAATTTCGATTCCGACCTCGATGTTTTAGTCATCGCTGAAGGACTCCCGAAGGGGAGGATGAAGAGGATAAGTGAGTTTGAAACCGTTGAAGAGAAAATAGAACCTTTTTTAGAATCCCTTCGCAAAGAAGAGGGGATCAATACATATATCTCTGCAATCATCAAAAGCACAGAAGAGGTTGAAAGAGGGAGTCCTCTTTTTCTGGATATGGTGGAAGATGCAAATATCCTATTCGATAGGAACGGATTTTTTAAGGAGAAGCTTGATAAGCTGAGAAAGAGACTAAAGGAATTGGGTTCAAGGAGGGTTTGGAAGGGAAATGCATGGTACTGGGATTTAAAACCCGATTATAAGCCTGGAGAGATATTTGAAATATGACTAACGATGATTTGGCACAAAGTTATTTCAGAAAGTCCCAAGACAGGCTAGATATCCTTGACCTTCTTATCGGAAAGGGGGCCTATTCCGATGTGGTAAGAGAGGCTCAGGAGATTGTCGAACTCTCTTTGAAGGGAATGCTCAGATATGCAGGAATTGAACCTCCCAAATACCATGATGTCAGCCCGATTCTTTTAGAACATCAAAAAAAATTTAATAAGCTCTCCTCGACAGAAATAAAAAGAATAGCCGCAATCTCAAAGAAGTTAAGAAAAGAGAGGGAACTTGCCTTCTATGGAGATATTGATTTCATCCCGACAGAAGAATATACTAAAAAAGATGCTTTTGAAGCGATGAAAAGTGCTCAATATGTGGTAAGTATTGCGAAAAGAATGATGAGGAATAAAAGATAGGCATGCAACTCTCTATCGTCATACCGATGTTCAATGAAGCTGAGAATGCAGAGCACACCCTTGCAAGGGTCGAGGATTCGCTATCTTCTTTCGACGGACAATACGAAATCATTGCGGTCAATGATGGGAGCACCGACAATACTCACGAAGTCTTACAAAAGATTGCTGCCTCCAATAAAAAAATAAAGATTGTCTCTTATTCAAGAAATATCGGCCGGGGAATGGCTTTAAGAACTGGATTCAAGGAGGCTAAAGGAGAAATTATTGTCTCCATTGATGCCGATCTGAGTTATGACCCCAAATATATCATCGATTTTCTTAAAACATTTAAGGAAGAAGAAAATATAGACCTTATTTTGGCGTCTCCTTACATGCCAGGCGGAAAGACTGAGGGGGTTCCTTTTTTTCGTTTATGGATCAGTAAATTGGGAAACAAAATCCTTCGTCTTGCCATGCCTAACCGAATCCATACCTTAACCGGAATTTTCCGGGCTTATCGAAAAAAAGTGCTCGATTCCCTCGAACTTGAATCAGATGGGAAGGAAATTCATCTCGAGATTCTTTCGAAAGCGATGGCCCTTGGGTTTCGGGTGAAGGAAATCCCAGCTATTCTTAAAAGCAGGAAAAGAGGAAGTTCCAAATTCAAATTCAAAAGGACCGCAACTTCCCATCTCATCTTCTCCGTTTTTGAAAAACCAATGATCATATTCGGGTTTATTGGTGTGTTGACCCTTGGGGCCGGTTTATTGATCGGGCTTTACGTCGCTTATTTAAGGTTTTCAGGGGACTTGACTCCTGGAAGGCCCTTGATTACTTTTGCAATCTTGTTGATTTTAGGAGGGATACAGATTCTATCCTTCGGTTTCATAGCCCTTCAGATTCTCTCCCTACGCAAAGAAATCCTCCGCATTCAGAAAGAAAATCTTGAATTAGGAAACCTGCTAAGGAAGCCAGGAATGCAGGAGAATGAACGGAATATTGAGAAGTCATGAAAACAAGAGAAGGATTAGAACATGAAGATCTGACCGATAAGATCATTGGGTGCGCCATTAATGTTCATAAGAAATTAGGTCCTGGATTCTTGGAATCAATTTATGAAAATGCATTTGTTGTTGAATTGCAAAAACAAAATCTAAAGGTTGATAGACAGCAGGAGATCATCATTAAATACGATGGGATCGAAGTTGGGAGGCATAGACTCGACCTCTTTGTGGATGATACCGTAGTGGTTGAGTTGAAAGCTGTTAAAAATATTGAAGACATTCATTTTGCGATCGTGAAATCCTACTTGAAAGCTCTTGGCAAAGAACATGGTTTGCTGATAAATTTTTCCAAAAAGGTTCTGGAAGTTAAACGAGTAATTTGTAATTAATTTTTTATTATTTGTTTTTTTTCCTGGTTTCCTGAGTTCCTTATTTAAAGGGTTACTTATTCCTGGATTCCTGGCTTCCTTATGATGAGATCCACTCTCCTTATCACCAATGCATACCCTGACTTCGACTCCTCCTACCGTGGTATTTTCATCAAAAAGATGGCAATGCTGTTACAAAAAGGAGGATATGATATTACCGTCCTCACTCCCAAAATATATAGGAAAAGCCACTATTTTGAGGATCAAAATGGGATCAGGGTTTATCGCTTCCCTTTCTTTGCTGGAAATAAACTCTTGATAGAATATAACAGAATTCCCTATCTCCGGATGATTCTATATTATCTTTCGGGGTTCTTTCTAACGCTTTATATCTTATTCAAACATCGGTGCAGATTAATCCATATCCACTGGGCCATTCCCACAGGATTGATCGGGCTTTGGGCGAGCAAATTTCTAAGAAAGCCATTGATCGTCACCATCCATGGGTCGGATCTGCGGATGGCTCTTGAAAAAGGAGGAGTTCTCAGAAGAGTTTTTATTTCTGTGTGCCGAAACTCTTCTCATATCCAATGTGTTTCAGAAGTACAGAAAAAAGAGCTTTTACCCCTTGGCCTTCCAGAGACTAAAATCTCAGTCATCCCCATGGGAGTGGATAAAGCCTTTTATGATTCGGGTGAAGAAAGAAGGATGGAAAGGGGCAACCGCCCCTTTACGGTTATAAGCAATCGGAATCTTATTCCCATCTATAATATTTCCCTACTGATTCGAGCCATTCCAATGATCATCAAAGAAGCACCCGGAACAAAGTTTATTATTGCAGGGGAGGGGAATGAAAAGGAGGCATTAGAACAAGAAGCAAAGGCCTTAAATGTTTATACCCACATCGAGTTTTTAGGGCGAATTCCACATGAAGAGATGCCCTCACTCTTAGCCAAATCAGATATCTATGTGTCTACTTCTCTTTATGATGGGACCTCCGTGTCATTGCTTGAGGCAATGGGAGCAGGGGTATTTCCCATAGTGACCGATATTCCTGCCAATCGAGAGTGGATTGAAGATGGGAAAAACGGTTTCTTATTTCCTGTGAATGATGAAAATATTCTCGCGAGAAGGGTTCTTGATGCTATCCGTGATAAGGAGAAGGTCGAGAAGGTGAGGAAATGGAACCAATCCTTAGTGGAAAAAAAAATCTTATGGTCCGTGTGCCTTGAAAAAGTAAAAAAGATGTATGAAGATCAATTAGCTAAAAAGTAAAATGAATATCACAGATGACTGCGAATGGTCGAATGGGGAGAAGTTATGGCGAAGGTAAAGAAGCCGGTTTTGTCACTGGGCGAAGTTCTTTGGATGAAGAGATTCAAATGAGGGAATATTAAAAGGAGTTAGATTGATTTACGAGGATATTTTTAAGGCATTATATGAGGAAGAGGTGATGTACCTTGTTGTGGGGGGTATGGCTGTTAATCTTTATGGTTATGCTCGAATGACGGTTGATTTAGATATCATGGTCGATTTGGAAGAAGAAAACCTTGAAAGACTTATAAAGGCGATGGAGAGGGTTAATTGTAAGCCACGGGTTCCTGTGAAACCAATTGAATTCAGTTCAAGGGAAAAGAGAGAAGAATGGATTACAGAAAAAGGCGCAGTCGTTTTCACATTTATCGACCTTTCCGACCCGATAAAACATATTGATATTTTCATAAAAAATCCAGTTGATTTCGAAAAAGCCTATCAATCGAGACTCACCATTTACTTGAAGAACATCCCGATAAACCTTATTTCTATTGATGATCTTATCGAATTGAAGATATTGTCAGGCCGGCCAAGGGACCTTGAAGATATCAATCATCTCAATAAGATTAAGAAGCTAAAAAAAGAATACCCATGAACATTAAAGAGTTTTACAAATATGCCTATATTAAAAAACCATTGAATGAACAATTCCATAGCCTTGGCGAAGTCCCATTTGAGTTCCTATTGGAATGGTTTGAAGAAACCTTTGATTATCAGAGGATTCATTCGGAAGAAGAGATGAAAAATTTTATTGATTTAAAGCCTGAAAATATCCTAAATTGGCTCGAAGATGCCGTTCGATTAACATGGGAGGCAAAAAAGAGTATTTGGTTGAAGAATTCCTCGGATCCAAAGACTTCTTGAATGGAAAAAGAGAGTCCTTCACAAGAAAACAATCGATAACCAGGAAGCATTCCGGCAAGGGAAGATATAAAAATAGATACTGGGCTAAAGTCAGGGCAAGGTCGCCGGTTTTGTCTTTGGGTTAACCCCGTTGTTGCATTAAAAACAGACGCGATCATCGGAAGAACCTTGTCATTGCTGCTTTTGAAGAGTATTGAATAGCTATAACGGGACATCATATTCCGTGAAGTCCAACGTAAGTACGAAATACTACCTTTATTCCAGCATAGCCATTTTTGCAACAACGGGGTTAAGGTGAGGTCTCCCGTTGATCATCCTTTCCCAACATTCCATTATTCCAAGATGATTCCATTCCTGGCTTCCTTATGGCATGAAGATTGCTTATTTTTTTATACACAATAAGTCAAAGATTTGAACCGTTAGATGCAATGTTTAAATAAAGTTACTAATATCAATTAGTTATCAGGCTATTTATTTTTTTAAAATTTGTGTTCATGGAATGAACGGTGAATAAAAATTGTCCTTTAATATACAAAAGTTGAACAATAAATAACAACGAATAGCACAAATGATAGCGAATAAAACGAATAGGCTAAGGTTAGGTAATGGCAATGGGTTTTTGATTGGTTGTTCCCCCCTCTTAAAGTAAGAGGGGGGAAGGGGGAGTTATAAGTTCTGAATCGCCAAAATGATTGAAAAAGCAATAAGTCCCGATACGTTAAGACCCTCCGAAGAGATAAGAGATCTCCGTCTGCTTGAGGAGCTGGAGAGGAATCCTGTTATTTCGCAGCGCGAGTTGAGTCACAAATTCAATATCGCTTTAGGGGTGACGAATGCCTGTCTCAGGAGAATGGCCCGCAAAGGATGGATTCGAATTCGGGATTTAAATCCACGGAAGATTGGTTATTACTTGACCCCAAAAGGGGTGATCGAGAAAGGGAAACTAACACTCAACTTGGTTTCTTTCAGGATTCAACATTATGCCGAATTGAAAAAGATCATCGCCGCAAGACTCCTCGAAATGCAAAACAAGGGTCTGAAGCGACTTATCTTCTATGGAATCAGCGACGAAATGGAAGTGGCTTATATAACTTTGCAGGGAGTGACCTTGAAACTGGTTGGAATCGTTGAAGACGATGAGAAATTTAAGCCACAGATCATTTTTGGATATGAGGTGGAACCCGTGAGTCGGGTCCAGGAACTTAAACCCGATTGTATTTTGATAACTTCCCTGACAGAAAATGGGAAAAAAAGAGAGAATTTAGTAAAGATTTATGGGTCGAGATCAGTCTGCATAAAAGATATTTGTATTTCGTAAGGTTAATTCCTGGATTCATGGATTCCTTATAAGGAAACCAGGAATGTATGAATTGAAGAAGGCAAAGATCATTTTATGGATTCCAAAATGATAAATTATAATGTGATCAATCTTTAAAAGAAACGTAATTTTATTTTTCCTGACTTCCTGGATTCCTAATAATGAAGATTTTGACAGCAATGTACACGATGAGAAGGGGAGGGGCTTACGATAGGTTTAGCATGATGTTGGAAGCCTTTTGGGAAAGGGGATGCGAAGTGCACTGCCTATCGCTAACCCCAATCCAAGTCGACCATCCCCTTTTCCATAACCACGTCATATATTTTCCATTTAAAAATGTAGATGGCATGATGGCCAAGTTGTCAGTTCTTTTCCTTTTTCCTTGGTGGGCTGTTTGGGTAGGTTGGAGAAATAGAATTGACCTCATTATTGCTTTCGGTGCTCTTTATGCATTCATACAGGCTCTTTCTAAGAATATTCTAAAAAGGCCGATGGTAACTTTTATTAGAGGAAATATGTCTTTTGGCTCCAAAATGCAGAATTCATCGAAATGTGTTTTAGGTGTGATAAAGATGATCGAAGGTATTGGAATTCGGTGTTCAAACCGAATCATCACAAATAATGAAGCCTCCCGAAGTGAAATTCTGAATAGCATGGGACGAAGAAAAAACATTGATGTTCATGTTCTCTATAACAATATTCCTCCAATATCCATACGTGATCCAGAAGATATTCCCCACATAAGAGCTAAATATGGCATTCCAAAAGACGCAAGAGTGTTGGTAACGGCAGGTATTATCAACCGGGGTAAAAATATTGAAACCCTTATCAGATGCCTACACAAACAAGGAGCCCAAAATATTTATCTCATGATTGTGGGGGAAAGTTTTACCCAGGCCGCTTTAGACTACAAGGAATTTTTACAGGGATTGACAAGGGAACTGCAGATTGCCCCCAAAGTCATTTTTACAGGTTGGCTGGAGAGAGAAGAACTTTACAAGATTTATCTCGCCTCTGACCTTTTTGTCATGTCTTCAATGAGCGAAGGAATGCCCAACGCAATGCTTGAGGCACTTGGATCGGATTTGCCCTGCATTGGAAGCGATATTTCTGGAATAAAGGATATACTACAACATGATGAACTTCTTTTTGATCCATTCAATGATAACTCGCTTGCTGATAAAATTCAAAAACTGCTCTATGATCCGGTCAACTTGGATAAAATAAAAACCTTGTGTTGGAACCGGAAAAAGGATTTTATTTTTAATTGGAAAGAAAGACTTTATCAGCTTATAGGGTAAGTACTTTCCCGTGGGATTGTGACTTAGGCAGGTTCAGATTGTAGGATGAGTTTCATGATTAAGGACATGGCTGGAAAATCATACTGGGACAGCAGGTGGGAAAGCATTTTATTTCCCGCATCGCTCAATCCATATCATCCGGGACCGGAGCATTATGTGGATCGGAAGTTTCATGATTATTTTCGATGGGTCTTTTCGAGAAAGGAGACTAAGGACAAAAAACTTTTAGAGATTGGTTGTGCAAGATCGATATGGTTGCCTTATTTTGCAAAAGAATTTGGATTTAAGATCTACGGAATCGATTATTCAGAAATCGGTTGTCAGCAGGCATTACAAATATTATCAAACGAAGGAGTGAAAGGTGACATTGTCTGTGGGGATTTCTTTACACCCTCTGAGTCAATGATTGAGGAATTTGATGTCGTGGTTTCGTTCGGGGTTCTGGAACATTTTGAGGACACCGAAGGCTGCCTCTTGGCTTTTTCAAGATTTCTAAAGGAAAAAGGAGTTATGATAACGAATATTCCAAACCTCATGGGTTTATTAGGATTGATTCAGAGGCTAATCAATAGGAATGCGTTTAACGCCCATATCCCTTTATCGCGCGAAAGCATCTTGAAGGCGCATCAGAGAAACATGCTTTCTCCAGTCTCATGCGACTATTTCCTTATGGCAAACTTTGGAGTATTGAATTTTGATAATTTAAGGAACACCTTTGTTTATGACTTCGTCCTTCAGACGTTCTGCTGGTTAAATAGAATAATCTGGTCCCTTGAAAAAATAGTGCCAGTCAAACCCAATCGATGGAGTTCCCCTTACATAAACTGTGTTGCAACGAAACGACAAAAGTGACTACATGAATCTTAGATGAATGATAAGACAGAGTGTTTATGGGCCTGATCAAAGAGGTATTCGGAGCTTCAGCAATCATCATATTAGGGAATGGTTTAAATCGTTTGTTCGCTATCTTGGCAGCTCCCGTTCTGACCCCGATCCTGGGACCTACGCCATATGGGGTGATGGCACTGGTAGGAACGGCGACGAGTTTGGCATCAACACTGGGTCTCCTCGGAATTGATATGGGTTATGTCAGATTTTATTTTTCTAAAACAGATACAACAAGCAAGGGGGTAGAAAACTTTTGTTGGAGATATGCGATCATCACTTCGGCCGCCGTCGGTATTTTATCTTTTATTTTGTGGCAGATGTTATTTGGAAAACCTTATGATAACTTCTTTATCGCTTTGATCGTGGGGCTCACCATAATATTGTTTGTGACAAATACGATGTCCCAGACCGGTGCCCGATTGAGACAGAAATACAGACGCATTGGGTTGGCAATCATCGCATCAGGGATTTTTGCAACTTCGACAACGGTCACATTGGCTATATTGTGGCGCACCGATGAATGGCCACTCTTAATAGGATTTACAGTGGGGATCCTCGTGAGTGTAGCCATCACAGGCCTCCCAAAAGGGAATCCTTTAGGAAAACCGTCCGGATTAACGGCCAGGGAAAAATGGTCTATTGTTAGACTGGGGTTGCCAGGCTTGGTCACGGGAACCATGTATTGGATACTGAGTTCTTCAGACCGTTGGCTCCTTAAGTATTTTTGGGGTGAACAAACCGTAGGGGTTTACTCTTTTGCATATAATGTTGCCATCATTGGAATCATTGTAAATACCGCTATGGTATTGACATGGGTTCCAGAATCGATAAGGACCTACGAAAAAGATAGGCAAGGAGCTTCGACAATTCTTGGGGAAGTTTGGGAAGGGTTAGCTCTCCTTTTGTGCTTAGTTTGGTTGTTTGTTGCATCAATTGGCGGTGACATGATTCGTTTATTGGCTGACTCGCGATTTCATGGAGGTGCATTATACGTTCCCTGGATCGCTGGAGGTGTTTATTTTTACGGAATGGCCCAATTAGCTAATACTGGATTGCTGATCTCAAAGAACATGAAGCCTGCTGCTAATTTATGGTTTCTTGGTGGTGTTTTTAACCTTATTTCAAATTATTTCGTAATTCAAATATGGGGGGCTTATGGTGCAGCAGCAATAAATTGCATCAGCTTTGGGTTCATCTATTTTGGAGTGATGTGGAAATCCACCCGATACTTTAAGTTGAATTTAGCATGGAGAAAACTTATTGGAACTGGAGTAGTTGTTTTGATATGTGGTGTGTTGATGAGTTCGGCATGGCATTCTTATCCATTAGTGAGTATTTGCTTTAAGCTCCCAATATGTTTGGGGATCTCGCTATGTTTAACATGGTTGACTGTACCAAGTTGGGTAAATCAGTTTAGGGTCCAGTTGAAAGAATTTCGAAACAGGATACGTTAAAATGCGGATACTTTCAATCTTACAATATAGTCCTCCCTCACGAGCGTACGGAGGAGCAGAACGGCAATTGCATTCTATCCACAAGGGGCTTCTTTCCAGAGGAATTGACGTTCAGGTGCTCGCTGATATTTCATATGTTAAGTCTCCCTACCAAGTATTTGAGGCGGTGCCGATTTGGGGGGTTAGATTCCCAGCCCTGCCGCGAAGCGTATTATCATTTCCATTGATGATCCGATCGTGGATAAGATTGAAGAGCCTTCTCAGTTTAATCAAGAAAAATATAGGACAGATAGACCTGATTCAAATTACGCCCATACGTGAGACGGCCCTGTGGGGTTTCTGGCTTTCGAGAGCCCTACATGTCCCTTGGGTCGGAAGAATTGCATGCAGCGGATCCTATGGTGACTTCCATTACATTTCAAAATATATGGTACGGAATTTGATGGTGAAAAAATTAATCCCTGAAATTCTAAAGGATTGTTCCGCAGCGATTGCTCTTGATCATGAGACTTACCGAGAAGCTGTGGACAATGGAGTGAGAAAGGACAGGGTTTTCATTATTCCCAACGCTATTACTTTTGATGAGTTTCCATCTATTGAAGAGGCAGCAAAGATACCAGAGGATGGGATATTGCTCTTCCTTGGTCGCATAGCATTACAGAAACGGCTAACAGATGTTCTTAAGGCTTATGCCCTATACAAGCAAAAAAAGTATAAAAGTAGAACGAAATCTTCACCTATTTTAAATATAGTCGGAGGAGGAGATGTTAGCGAATTGAAGCGGTTGGCTGATCGACTCGGTATCGAAGAAAGCGTTAAGTTTTGCGGTCAACATGCCGACGTTACCACATTTTTAAAGAGAGCCATCTGCATGATTAATGCTTCGGAGAGCGAAGGGATGCCAAATGCAGTATTGGAAGCGTGTGCCTGTGGTGTTCCAGGAATCCTATCGGACATTCCAATTCATCGTGAGATTGCTATACAAACTGGAATGGAAGATTTTCTTTTTCCAGTAGGAGATGAAACAAGGCTCAGCGAAAGAATTTCAAGATACCTTTCATTAGAAGAAAAAGAGGTGGTCCAGAAACGAATTCGGTCTTTCGATTTTGCCCAAGGTTTTAGAAAGGAAAGGAGAGATGAAGCCTATTGTACGTTGTACGATAGAATTGTAAAGGCATATGGTTTGGATAATAAAGAATCTAAGGAAGGTAATTAGATATTTGGAAAATACGTTTCGTCAGATAGAAGGTCCTGAGTTTGAGCCTTATCCATGGCACAGTCATTACCTGAGTGTGAAGTGTGCTAAGAAGGAGCTCTCTTTGCTCGGAAGCCGACTATCCGGGCGAATATTGGATATTGGAGCAGGAACTGGGCATGGGGCAAGGTATTTGAGAAGCGAGGACACTGAATATTATCCTACTGATTTACCAACCGGAAGGAATCCATTAGATGGGAATATTTCCAACAGGATAGAAAAATTGAAAATATATTGCTCATGCTACGCGTTGCCTTTTCTCAATGAATGCATGGGCGGAACGATGATGATTTCTGTCTTGGAACATTTAGAAAGTCACCCATTAGCCATTTCTGAAGCCTACCACATAACTAAAATAGGCGGATATCTTCTGATCACCACTCCTTTTTCATTTCCGGTCCATGGGTATCCATCAGATTATCGGCGTTGGACTTTGGAAGGGCTCAAGGTCGAAATGGACCATGCTGGCTTCAAGGTTATAGATGCGATTTCAATAGGAGATGCATTTTCATCTTTGGCGCTTAACGTGAATCTGCTACTGAAATACCATTTACTTCAGTTCCGATGGGCAATCATTCGCTTAGTGATAATATTGGCCACTCCATTTACGATATTGCTTCGGTTGATGATAAACTGTGGCGCCATCTTGCTAGGTCCATTAGATCAAAGTAAAGCATTTCCATTGGGAACTGCAATTCTTTGCAAGAAGGTGAAGAAGGTGGCATAGATGATAGTGTAAAGGGATGAATTATCTTGGATGATAACAGCGATGAGACTTCTCGTGATCTATTCGCGGAAGTCATGAAATGGACTCAAGGATAGAAAGATAGTGCGTGTCTGTTAGGTATGCTTTTTCAAATCGGTCAATGACCACCCTTTGGAAATGGCAATACCCGAAACCATTTTTTATGTTTATCGAACAAGGAGCTTTGTCTATATAATTTAAAAACATTTTGTGATAGTAGTAATAAGTTCTTATTTATTTGAGGGCAAGCGAGGAAGGGATGAAAGTTCTCATGGTCATTTCACAGTTCCATCCGATCATTGGTGGCGCTGAAAGGCAGGCTCAGTTGCTTGCAGGGAAACTCATCGAAAAAGGCCTTGAGGTGAGAGTTGTGACCGGATGGTGGAGATTTAGAACCTCCCGTAAGGAAATCGTCGATGGCTTCCACCTTTTTAGAAATTTTTCATTCTGGGGGATGTGGGGAATCAAAGGGCTCCGGCCCCTCGGTGTCTTGACGTATATGGTTACTCTCGGGATTTATCTTATCTATCATAAAAACGAATATGACCTGATTCACGTTCATCAGGCCTTGTACCCTGCTTTTGTTTCTATTGTAATTGGAAAAGAACTTCTTAAAAAACCAGTGATCGTCAAGACGGCAAGTTCCGGGATGACAAGTGACATCAGGCAACTGAGGGGGTATCCATTGGGAGATTTTCAGTTAAAACACCTTTTGAACAAGATGGAGGTCCTGGTTGCGAACAGCAAGGTGGGAGGAAAAGAATTTAATGACGTTGGATTTCCACAATCCCGGATCGAATATATTCCTAATGGCGTGGTCTTACCTCAAAAGAAGAAGGGCAATTACGGTCAAATAAAGCGAGTCATCACCACCTCACGGCTGAGTAAAGAAAAAGGCATTGATATCTTGCTCAAGGCATGGGCCTGTGTGATACGTCAAGAGAAAACCTTGAAGTTGATTATTTTGGGCAGCGGACCTCTCGATCATGAACTTAAAAAATTAACAGAATCTTTGGGAGTTATCGATTCAGTAATATTTATGGGGATGATCGAAAATGTTATGGAATACATTCAAAATGCAGACCTTTTCATCCTCCCATCGAGGACTGAGGGTTTATCCAATGCGCTATTAGAAGCCATGAGCTATGGTTTGCCATGTATTGCGACAAATGTAGGAGGTAATACCGAATTAATGGGAGAGAACGGAGAGGAAAATATTGGATATGGAGATTTCATCATAGCGAAGAAAGGCATGCTCGTTAATCCGGATGATGTGGAGGGTCTATCTAAAGCGATGCTCTATCTCATCCAGAATGGCATGAAAAGGGAAGAATTAGGTAAACAGGCGAGATCATCTATTCAGGAGAATTATGCTATCGATCTGATTGCCGATAAATATATCGGATTGTATCAGCGTATGCTTCATAGGACATTCTAATGTGCGGAATTTGTGGAGAGATCGATTTCAATAATGGAGTGAGGGTTGAATCCGTTAGGCAGATGACCAATGTATTGGCCCATCGCGGACCGGATGACGAGGGGATGGTGTTCATCAAAGACGGCCATGTTGTTGAAATAAAGAAGCCTTTCGAAATCCCCTTGGGGAGAAATGGTTTTGAGGTTGGCTTGGGGCATCGGAGGCTCTCAATCATTGATCTTTCGGCGGCTGCCCATCAACCCATGTGCAATGAAAATGGAACCATTTGGATTGTTTACAATGGAGAAATTTATAATTTTCAAATTCTAAGGAAGGAGTTGGAACAAAAAGGGCATTCATTTAAATCAAACTCAGATACGGAAGCCATCCTCCATGCTTATGAGGAGTGGGGAGTCGAGTGTCTAAACTATTTTCGTGGAATGTTTGCCATTGCAATTTGGGACTCCAAACTTCAGAGATTATTCATGGCCCGTGACCGATTGGGGAAAAAACCCTTGGTCTATTTTCATCAAAACGGTTATTTTGCCTTTGCTTCGGAAATCAAAGCCCTTCTCCAACTTCCAACTATCGAGAAAAGGGTAAGTGGATATGCGATCCATGATTATCTGACTTATCAATATGTTCCCTCACCGGACACCATCTTTGAGGGGATCAAGAAACTTCCTCCTGCCCATTACCTTCTTTACGATCACAACAAGGGTATAAGAATAGAACGGTACTGGAGGCTTCATTTTAATGAAAAAAATCGGAATGATTCAGATTTAGGAGAACTGCAAGATCGGATAAGAACAGGACTCGAAGAATCGGTCAAGCTCAGATTAATCAGTGATGTTCCACTTGGAGCTTTTTTAAGCGGAGGCATTGATTCGAGCCTAATCGTGGGAATCATGGCAATGCTAAGTGGTAAACCTGTAAAGACCTTCTCAATTGGGTTTGAGGAGAAGGATTTTGATGAACTCGATTATGCCAGGATCGTATCAAATCATTTTTCAACAGAACATCATGAATTTATTGTCCAGCCTGATGCCATTGAGATTCTACCCAAACTGGCGTGGTACTATAACGAACCTTTTGCCGACTCTTCAGCCATTCCGACGTATTATGTGGCTCGGATGACAAAAGATTATGTGAAGGTCGTGTTAACCGGAGATGCGGGGGACGAGAATTTTGCTGGCTATCCAAGGTATCTCAGAAGCAAGTGGTTAATCTTCTTTTTAAAACTCCCCAAGGTATTGAGAAGCAATTATTTTCCTCTTCTCTTGAGAATGATTGCTCAATTCCACTGGAGAGAGAAGACCTTCAACCGAATGGCCGCTTATGTCGAGTCCCTCTCTTCCAATCAAGCAAGAAATTATGCTGAACAAGTGAAAATTATCAATGCTGGAGAGAAAGAGGGTCTTTATTCTCCTGAATTTATGGAAGCTGTGGGAAAAATGGATTCCTTCGACTATCTTATCAACAAGTTTAATGAAACCGAAGCAGATGATCTGATTGAGCAACTTTTATATCTTGATATCAACACCTACCTTCCGGAAGATCTTCTCGTGAAAATGGATATTGCCACTATGGCAAACTCTCTGGAGGCAAGGGTTCCTTTTTTAGATCATCAATTTATGGAATTCATTGCCACGGTGCCTCCCCGCTTAAAATTGAAGGGGACCATTTCGAAGTATATTCTCAAACAAGCCTTTTCTGATTTTTTACCTCAATCCGTTATCCAGAGAAAAAAAATGGGATTTGGGGTTCCGGTCGCGAGATGGTTCAGGAACGAGTTGAAAAATTATATTTTCGAAATCCTTTTGGATTCCAGAACATTAAATCGAGGATATTTCAGGCGGGAAGGAATTGAGCGTTTGCTAAATGAGCATATTGCATTAACGTACGATCATTCTTCAAAAATTTGGGCGCTCCTTTTTTTAGAAATATGGTTCCGAGTTTTTATGGATGAAAAAGATGTCGTTTTTACTTCAACGGTGTGAAAAGATGAGTCTACCGGAACAAAATAGATCATCGAAGTTCATTAGAGGCTGTTTATTGATCGCCTTTTTGATAGGGGCGCTTTACATCAATTCGCTCCAGAACCAATTTACGAACTGGGATGATGGGATGATTTACCAGAATTCAACCATCAGAGATTTTAGTTGGGAGGGGATTAAAAGACTCTTTACACATGAAAAAGCCAACACCTATCAACCTGTTCGGATGCTGAGTTATGCTGTGGACTACCATTTCTGGAAACTTAATCCGATAGGGTATCGGATTACCAACATTTTATTTTATATCCTCACCTGTATCATGATTTTCTTTACACTCCAACATCTTTCCTCCCGTTTGAGAGAGAGGGCTTCGCCGGATTCTCATTACAGGGTGGCCCTGTTTGGAAGTCTTCTCTTTGCAGTTCACCCGGTGCATGTAGAAGCGGTGACGTGGCTGGCAGCCCGGAAGGAGGTGCTTCAGGGATTTTTCTTCTTTCTTGCTTTTTATTTATACCTCGAAGGAAGGGAAGGGGAGAGGAGAAAGAGAATTGTTTATCTTGGTCTTGTTCTTTTTTCGGTCCTTCTCGCGGTCCTTTCAAAACCATCGGCAGTAGTTTTTCCGGCCGTGGTCCTTTTATATGAAATTACGAGAAAAAAAGATAGCTTTATTTTCTTTTTAAGGAAACATTGGGTCTTTTTCATTTGTTCGTTGGCCATATCAGGCATCTTTACATTCATCTTAATCAATGTCATGCTTGATGCAGGTGGAATTAAGCCGTATTACGGGAAAGGGTTTATAGAAAACATTCTTGTCTCTATATATGTCTTTTTAAGAAGCTTAAAGCTCTTATTTGCAACAGTTAATTACTCTGCCGCTTATTCATTTTCCGTCACACTGCCTATTTACCATGTAAAGAACATTGTTTTTGTTCTGGTCGCCATCACTCTATTCGTGGTCAGCATCTGGTCTTTGAAAAAAACAAAAGTCATCTTTTTTGCTTTCTTCTTTTTTCTGATTACAATGCTCCCCTATTTGAATATTATCCCCATTAGCACCCTTCTCGCTGACCGGTATGTTTTCATTGCCTCCTTCTCCTACGCCTTTTTGTTAGGGATCTTATTTGACCGGTTCTATGTTTACAGGCAGAGAAGATTCTCAGAAGGCTTCTTTAAATTGCTCTCTATTTCAATATTCATACTCCTACTGGCTGGCTATTCCTATATGACCGTGAAACAGAATACCATCTGGGAGAACAGTTATACCCTCTGGGCGGATGCCGTAGAGAAGCATCCTGAGAGCAACACGGCCAATGCCTTGATGGGCGTGGTTTATATGGAATTAGGAATGGATGAGGATGCCATAAAGTATCTTGAAAAGGCCGTTGATATATTACCTTACGATTACCAATCGAGGAATAACCTGGGGATCGTTTATGGCAGGCTGGGTGAGTATGAGAAGGCTGTCAATCAACTTCTGACAGCGATCTGGTTAAAACCGGGTAGCGACTCGATCAAGATTAACCTATCCGTGCTTTACCAGAGGGGAAAAAAATATGATGAAGCAGAAAAGATCCTGATGCGCCTGATCGATAAAAATCCTGATCATTCCGCAAACCTTCGCTTCAGGTTGGCGTTGCTTTATAAAGATGCAGAAAAGTACAAGCCAGCCATTGAGGAACTGAATCGATCGTCGGAACTGGCTCCCCATATCATCAACCCCTATGAGGAGATGGGGAATATTTATGCGAGTCGACTGCAGGATCGAGAAAAGGCCATTTACTATTATTCCAAAGGGATTGAAGCGGCGCCCAAGGCAAAACAGAAGGTGGAAGATCTAAGATGGATGGTTCAGGATTTGCAAAGATAAACGATGGACAATGAACGATGGACCATGAACAAAATGAACCAAGAACGATGAACAATGGACAATAAACGATAATCAAAGGGTATTAAACAATGGACGATAAGAAACAAACTATGGATAAAAAAGAAAAAAGGAGCCTTTTCCGATTCAGGAAGTGGCCGGTATACAAAGCGGCCAAGTCTTTTCGAAATAAAATGAGGCAAGTAGCAAGGAATTTACCCGATAGTGAACGCTTTCTTTTAAGAGATCAACTGTCACGGGCTTCCGATTCGATTTGTTTGAATATTGCCGAGGGGTCAAATAAGTTATCGGATGTTGAATTTAGTAAATACTTAAATATTTCAGAAACATCTTTGGAAGAAGCGGTGTGTTGTTTAGATTTGATTTTAGACGATGGTCATATTACAGAGTCAGAGTTTGAATGCTATTTGAGAGAAGCTGAAGAGCTGGGAGCACAGTTGATTGCATTTGGGAAGAAAGTTCGTCATGAAGGAATTCGTCTATAAGGTTCATCGTTCATGGTTTATCGTTTGAGGTATATTTATGTGGCACATTATTTCGATTCTATTTGGGGCTATGGTTGGGAGTTTTTTGAATGTCTGTATCTGCAGACTACCGAAGGAGGAATCTATTGTTCGTCCGGGTTCCCATTGTCCGAAGTGCAACACTCCTATCCGGTTTTATGATAATATCCCGGTGTTAAGTTATATCCTGCTTAGAGCCAAATGCCGGAATTGCAAAACTCCGATTTCCATCCAATATCCAATCGTAGAGGTCATCACTGCCTTAAGCTCTTTCTTTTTATTTACCACGTATGGAGTTTCACTGAGTTTCATTTATTATTTTTTATTCGTTGCCGCCCTCATCGTCATTACCGTCATTGACCTGTACCACCAGATCATTCCGGACGTGATCAGTCTTCCTGGGATTATTATCGGACCATTGGGCTCTCTGGTCATCACGCAGATTACCTTTTCGGACTCTTTAATCGGGGTGATATCAGGAGGGGGAAGCCTCTTTCTGGTGGCGACGGTCTACCAATGGCTATTTAAAAGGGAAGGGATGGGAGGCGGGGATGTGAAACTGCTGGCCATGATCGGTGGTTTTCTTGGCTGGAAAGCGGTGATCCTGACCATTATTTTGAGTTCATTCATCGGATCAATTGTCGGGATTGCGATCATATTGATCAAAGGAAAGGATTTCAAATACGCCATCCCCTTTGGCCCATTCCTCGCAGTAGGAGCTGTGATCGCACTGTTTTGGGGGGATGAGTTGATAAGGTGGTATCTTTTTTTAAACAGGTGACGGTAAGGGCTACGATGCCCGTTTCGTTAAAAAATACTACGTTCTTCGGTAACGATGCTTGTATCGAAACTTGAAGCTCGATACCAGAAGCTCGATAGAAGGTCGGATATCAAGCCTATACAATCAAGCATCGATACGAGTTTCGCAAACGATTAACGTTTATATTCCTTTTCGGCAAATAGAAATGAGAAGACCATCCTTTCTGTTTCGACGATTGAATCTTTCGCTCCGGGCGGAAGTCATTATCAACATCTCCCTTCTGATGCTGGCGGCTATTTTTCTGATCGGCTTTACCACCTCGAGAGCAAACGAGAAAAATATCATTCAGACGAAAATCAAAAATTGTGAAAACATGGTTCAGGATTTCCAAACGATTGTCGATTTTATCCTCCGGGAGCAGGGTGAATCGGGTTTGAATCCTTCTTCTGTAAGAAAGGAGATTCAGGATTTCATCCAGATATACGGAAAAGATCGAGGGTTATATCGTTTAAGCGTGGTCGATGAGAGCCAAAGGGTGATCGTCAGCCAACAAATGGAATGGATCGACAAAAAGGATGATCACCCTTTGCTGAAACGCGCCATAGAAGCAGGGAGCATTCATACGGAGATTGAACAAGAAGAAGGGCTTTTGTCATCGGATTATAAAAAACTGACCATCACATCCCCCCTTTGGGTACGCGGAAAGATCGTGGGCGGTATTTTGATGGAAGTCCCCACCGGAGATGTGATGCGACGTCTGTTAGACTATCAGAAGATGTTCTTAATATTAATCATCATGGACTCCATTGTTTTGATCGTTTTCGGAAGTTTTTTACTTTCCAGAGTACTGGTCAAACCTCTTAAAGACCTGGTTCGTTTGACGCAGAAGATTAGTGAAGGGGATTTCAATCAAACGATTCAGGTGCCCTCTACGAATGAGATTGGACAGCTGATCACATCCTTCAACCGAATGACCGAACAATTAAGAGAAAAACAGGAAAATATCGAAATGCATCTCGAGTCCCTGGAATTGGCCAATAAGAAGTTAAAACAGGCCCAGGAAGAATTGATCCGGACCGAGAAACTGGCATCGATTGGAAGGTTTGCCGCAGGAGTGGCTCATGAGGTCGGCAATCCACTGGGCTCTATTTTGGGCTATACCAGCATTCTGGCCAGGGTTGAAACCACCCGCGAGGAATCACAGGATTATCTGAAAAAGATTGAGAAAGAGATCGAAAGGATTAACCATATTGTTAAAGAATTGCTCAATTATGCAAGACCCTCCAGGGTAGATATTCAAGAAGTGGAAATCAACAGGGTGATCGAGGAGACCCTCTCCCTGCTTTCCTATCAGAAGAGTTTTAAAAATATTGAAACCCGCCTGGCCCTTCAACCTAATCTACCCGCGATCAAAGGGAATGAATCTCTGCTTTCCCAGATATTTATTAACATCATCCTGAATGCAGTCGATGCGATGCCTGATGGCGGTGTATTAGAGATTAAAACAGAAGAGTATGTCGCTGAAAGCCAAGTGGGAGAGGAACCAGACCATACCTATCCTCCAAGACGAAAGGGTGATCCCCCGGAAATCAATTATTCACACCTGCGGAGCCCCAGTCCCTTCTCTATTATTTTTACAAAATTTTCTAAGGGCGATCGATTGATCAAGGTCAACATAGCCGATACGGGAATGGGAATTAAAAAAGAAGATCTTGAAAAGATCTTTGACCCCTTCTTTACAACGAAGGATCCCGATAAAGGAACAGGACTTGGGTTGTCCGTCTCCCTTCGGATCATCGAATCACTGGGAGGAGAAGTTAAGGTAAAAAGTGAAGAAGGAAAAGGAACGGCCTTTGAGATATACTTTCCTATAATTCAATGAAGATGGAAATCGTCTCGCGGTGACGAGGCTCGTATCGAAACTCGAGGCACGATGCTTGAAGCTCGTTAAAAGCAAGATCGAACCTCCAGCCTCGACAAACGAGCATTGATACGAGTTGCGACAACGATAACCAATTTAAAAGGTTTCGTTTAACGTTGAGGATGCTCGTATCGAATCAAGAAGCGGGAAACTCGAAGCTCGATAAAAAAACTCTTGGACCTCAACAATTGAGATAAGCGAGAGTGTTCTTGGTAAAAAAGGAGATGTAAGGGAAAGGCTTCAATGAAAACCCCTATAAGGAGTTTTAGAGATTTAGAGGTATATCAAAATACATACGCTGCTTCTATTGAAGTAATAAATAAGATTGTTTCTAATCTCCCCAAATATGAGCAGAATGATTTAGCAGACCAAATGCGTCGATCGGCGAAGGCAATACCTCGTCTTATTGCTGAAGGTTATTCGAAAAAACATCAAAAGAAGGGATTTCAAAAATACTTAGATGATGCCATGGCAGAAAGTAATGAAATGATCGTTTCACTAAGCCATACCCATGATCTGTATTCGAATTATGTCGACCCTAAAATATGTGAAAAACTAATTGATTTTTATGATAAATCAAGCAGGCAATTATATAAACTCTCCATTTCCTGGAAGGACTTTAAGGAGAGATAGGCTTTAAGGTTAAACACAAGTCTCAATAGACGAGTGTCGAGCTTCGATACGAGTTTCGACAACGATAAACGTCTCAAGGGAGGTTCAAATGATTCCCAAACGCATTCTCATCGTAGATGATGAGGAGAGTTTTCGAAATGTATTGACTGTTATCCTCAGGAAGGAAGGATATGAGGTGGAGGGGGCGGCTAACGGAGAGGAAGGTTTAGGCAAGGTCTCGGGTGCCGAATTCGACCACGTTTTGTGCGATATCCGTATGCCCCAAATGGATGGGCTTGAGTTCTTACAAGCGGCAAAGAAGGCTGGGACTGACGTTCCAATTATTATGATGTCAGCGTTTGGGACCGTAGATACTGCCATTGAGGCTATGAAATTAGGAGCCTACGACTATATCTCAAAACCGTTCAAACCGGATGAAATTGTTCTAACCCTGAAAAAGGCAGAGGAGAGGGAACGACTAAGAAAAGAAAACGAATTGCTCAGAAAAGAAGTTAAGAAGGAGTACAGTTTCGAAAATATCGTCAGTAAGAACGAAAAGATGAACAAGATATTCGAAATCATCAGAAAGGTTGCTCCTTATAAATCGACGATCCTCATCACCGGAGAGAGCGGAACCGGAAAGGAACTGGTTGCCAAAGCTATCCACTATAATAGCGATCGGGTAAAAAAGCTCTTTGTCCCGGTCAATTGCGGAGCCATCCCTGAGAACCTTCTGGAGAGTGAACTGTTCGGCCACGTGAAAGGCGCTTTTACCGATGCCATCAGGACCAAAAAAGGGCTCTTTGAAGAAGCTGATGAAGGGACCATCTTTCTGGATGAAATAGGGGAATTGCCCACACAACTTCAGGTGAAACTGCTGCGGGTGCTCCAGGAGGGAGAGATCCGAAGAGTGGGGGAGTCAAAATCGATTCAGGTTGATGTGAGAATCATAGCGGCAACGGTAAAGGATCTTGCCAGAGAGGTCAATGAAGGAAGGTTCAGAGAAGACCTCTTTTACCGGTTGAATGTTCTCCACCTTTATATTCCCCCCCTGCGTGAGAGGAAGGAAGACATTCCACTCCTCCTTCAACATTTTATCAGCAAGCATAATCAAAACCTGAACAAGAATGTAAAAGAGGTTGATTCAAAGGCGCTCGAATCGTTGATGAATTATAGATGGTCCGGAAATGTCAGGGAACTGGAGAATACGATCGAGAGAGCTGTGGTATTAACGGATGGAGAGAGAATCGAGTTAGATCATTTGCCTTTTGAGATTCAAAATTATCAGAACGAAGTTCCAATGGTCCCTATGGCTGAAGAGGAATATTCAGTTAAAAAGGCTTCCAAAATATTGGAGATAGGGTTGATCAGAAAAGCCCTTAAAAAGACTAAGGGGAATCATACCCAGGCGGCTCGATTGCTCGAGATCAGTCACCGGGCTCTCCTCTATAAGATCAAGGATTACGGGATTATAGAGAGTTGATGAGAAAAAAGGTTACGGTTGACGTTGTCGAAGTCGTTGCGACTCGAAACCGAGCTGGTATCGATACTTGTCTATCGAAACTGGAAACACGGATTTTGATCGAACTTCGAGCTTCGTAATTCTAAATTCGATACAAGCATCGTCACCGATAAACGTTTTCTTACATCAGTTTAGTTTTGACATTTCTCTTGCTTAAGAGTACAACATACCAATAGGAGGGAATACATGGCTAAGAAAATCATCCATCTCCTTTGGGCATTGATTCTTCTTTTTGGAGTCCTTTCATGCGGACCGTCCGGGAGAGACGAATCAAAAGTGAAAGTCAATTCGCCCCCTGTGATTACCTCCGTCAAGATTTTACCGGAGAAGGCGACAAGAGATAATGACCTCATTGTCGCTGTTGAGGGCAATGATCCCGATCAGGATTCCATCACCTATCATTATCAATGGATCAAAAACGATGCAGAGATGGTCGGAGAAAATAGGAATGTTTTAAAAATCGGGGCTTTCAAAAAAGGAGATCTCATCCGTGTGAAGGTGATGCCATCTGATGGTAAAGCAGAAGGGAAGCCCTTTCTATCAAATGAGGTGACCATAAGAAATTCTCCCCCTACTCTTCAGGAAGTGAGGATCGAACCTAAAATGGCTTCAGCGAGCGATGAATTAAAGGCGGTTGTCAAGGGAGCTGATCCCGATGGGGATTTTATCTATTACACGTACAAGTGGGAGATAAACGATACGGTGTTGACCGAGGAGGAAAAGGAGGTATTGGGACGAAATCGTTTTAAAAAGGGGGACTCCGTCACGGTGACCGTAATTCCTGATGATCGCGAAGTTACAGGAACTCCAAAAAAATCGGACAGGGTCGTCATATCAAATAGCATTCCGATCATTGTTTCCTCGCCGCCTACTTCTGTTGAGAAATCGACCTATCTTTATCAAGTTAAAATAAATGACCCTGACCATGATCCCATTACTTTCTTTCTAAAATCAGGACCAAAAGGAATGGAAATAGATAAGAATACAGGGCTTATCCGCTGGGAGATTCGGAAGGAAGACAAAGGGGCTCATCAAATTGAGATCGAAGTCTCTGATAACGAAGGGGCAAAGAGCATTCAGGCATTTACAGTAACGGTTGATATAAAGGGAACTCAATAAATTCGGTTAAAAAATTTTTCTGTTGCGATTTGAAATCATTAGAATATTCCCTCTATTCTTCCTATGAAAAAAGTTCATAGTTTGATTAAATTTTAATAGAAAATTGTCAGATGATTAAGTTTTATTAAACAGGCAAAATCACTATATATTTATTAATATCGAATAGTTATAAATTTCAAAACAAGTGGCATATTATTTGCTCGTTACAGTTGTTTGAAAAAGGAGGTGGCTTATGCAAAAAAATAATCAAAAGGGCGTGACCCTCCTCGAATTGATCATCGTGATGGTAATTATTGCCATCGGGGCCGTTTTAGTAGCTCCTAATATTGGGGCATGGATACCGCATTACCGATTAAGGGGGGCAACCCGGGATATTGTTTCAACCATGAGAACCGCCCAGATGAAGGCGGTTTCACAAAACATGAGGTATCAAGTCTCTTTTACTCCAGGAACCGGGGAAAATGGGAGTTATATCTTACAAAGAGATTCAGGGGGATTCATTAACGATGGTCCAATGCAGTTGCTTCCCAGAGGAATCACGATGGGGACTACTTTACAGAACAACAATGCCATATTTAACCCAGATTCAACCTCTTCTACAGGAAGCGTGATTTTATCCAATGCAAAGGCACAGAAAAGAATTTTATTAACCGCAACCACCGGGAGGGTAAAGATTGAATAAATTGATTAAAAATCAAAAAGGGTTCTCGTTACTCGAAATTCTTATAGGCCTCATCATTTTGGCGATCGGTCTTCTCGCCATTGCCGCACTGCAGACGACCTCGGTTCGAGGGAATTTTTTCAGTAACAATTTAATGCAGGGCACTTACGTAGCCCAGGACAGATTGGAATTCTTAAAAAATTTACCCTATGATCAACTCATTGCAGGAAATTACAATCATGGAACTACAACCATTGCGGGCATTACCTATAACCGGACCTATAGCATCACTGCAAACGGCGATCTCAGAACGATCAATTATACCGTGACATGGAATGATGGGGCGGATCACAGAATCTCTTTTTCTACGGTAAGATCACAGTGAGGATGAGCATGGATCTGTTGAATGCGCTGAAAAACAGGAAGGGGATTACCCTGATTGAGCTTCTGATCGCTCTGGTCATCAGTGCTCTTCTAATCGCGTCATTATACCGGACTTTCATTGGACAGCAGAAGACCTACATCGTCCAGGAGCAGGTCGTGGAAATGCAGCAAAACGTAAGGGCTGCCATCATTAAAATGATAAGTGAAATCAGGATGGCCGGCTTTGGCAATCTTGATCTCGCGGCAGGTGTCAACGGTATTACGAATGTAATCACCCCCAGTGCGAACAGCATCACGATTCTGGGAGCACTGAGGCAAATATCAACGTTAGAGGCCGGTGCGCAGGCAGGACAGAATCTAATTACACTGGCCAGTGCAACCGATGCTTTTGATGGTGCAACTTATCACCGCTATATCTCCATCGGAGGACTTGAAAGCAACATTGTCAGTGGCAGGTCCGGCAATGAATTGACCCTTCAAAATCCTGTTACCATGAATTACCCTGCCAATACACCCATTTTTAAAATTCATGCCATTACCTATGGAATCAGGGAAGCGGCTGGCGTTCCGGTTCTATTCAGAGACTTATATTCAAATACTGCAGGAAGTCAGAGGGTGACCGTTGCAGAAAATATTGAGAATCTCCAATTTGAATACTTCGATGCCAATGGCGCCCTTCTGTCGCTTCCTATTGCCAACCCGGAGCTCATTCGGATGGTTCGGGTGACGGTGACTGCGAGGACGATCAGGTCAGATACGGATTTCAAAGTTGGAGATGGGTTCCGAAGAAGAACCATCGCCTCGAATATCTATGTCCGGAATATGGAGATTATACAATAGCTCAAAGGGAGGCATTTAAAGAATGGAAAAGCGATTCCTGGCAAACGGTTCGGAAGGCCCCGAAACATTATTAACCCCATCCGGGCTTCAGCGAAGCATGGTTTCACACAGGCTAAACGATAAGGGAGTGGCTCTGGTCATTGCCCTGATGATATTATTGGTGTTAACCCTGATTGGAATTAATGCAATTACTAGTACAACCTTTGAAGTCAGTATATCGGGGAATGAAAGGTTAGGGACGGATGCATTCTATGCTTCTGAAGCCGGTGCTCAGGTGGGCATCAACCAGATCCCCGTTACCGATCCGATAAGCCGGACGAAGTTAGGGGAAGATTCCTACTATCGAGGCCGGATTGAAGCTCGCGGTCCATTTTTTACAGAAGGTTATGGTTCGACCTGGCAGTTCGAAAGGTTCCAGGTCAATGCAACCGGTGAATCGTTCAGGGCAATGAAGGAGATTGAGGTTCAGGTGAGATATGGCCCTTTTCCCGGAGGGACCGGCTACGATAATTGAGGGAAAACAGGAAAGGAAAGAGGAGGAATAAAGAGATGCTTTCAATCCGGAAAATGGCTTTGATTTACATACTGGTTTTAATCCCGTTATCCATGGTAACCTCCACTGTTTACGCTGAGAAGAGGAAAGAGAATCGGGCCGTTTTTCGGGGGCAGGTCGTCCATATTTCCAATAAATTTATTACGGTAGAGAGAACATATATTGTCCTTCCACCCACAACGAGAACCCTGGACATCAATGGATCATCCATTCCTTTCGGAACGATTAAGAAAGGAGATTATGTCATTGTGACTATTGAAAAGAATGAAGCGACGATACAAATGACCGTAAGGTCCCATACGGACGGTGATGAAAAATTAATTCCGCAATAAGAACGGAGGAGGAGATGTTTAAATATATAGCTCTTTTTTGCCTGGTCTTTTTGATTTGGGCAAATGGATCCCGTGCAGACGATACCCAGATATTCGCCGTTCGCGTCGATCCAAACGTCCTGATCATCATGGACAACTCCGGAAGCATGAATGAGGTTATCTATCATAAGGGCTATAATCCACTCACAACCTATACTGGAGATTACATATCCGGAGCCATATATTACAGGCACAATGCATCGTATGGATTAATATCTTCCACCGGAAATGGGAAGACCGTTTCACTGTTAACCGGCCCCGGAGATGATAATGCAGGAGTCAGATATAACGGAAACTATCTCAACTGGATCTTCTGGCATGCCACAGATACTGAGCGAAGTCAAATTGGAGAACAATCGAATAAAACAAGGATTCAGGTGGCCAGGGAGGTGTTAATTAATTTAGTCAACAATATCAATGGGGTCCGCTTCGGCCTGATGAGATTTCATACTAATTCGACTAATCCGGAAGGCGGGGTTTTAATCGCCGAATGCGGATCTGAAAAAAGTCTCATTACCACGGCCATCCAGGGAATGCTTGCAGATACGTGGACACCGCTTTCCGAGACGATGGTTGAAGCCTGGGATTATTTTGCGGGAAGCAATAGGTCAACCTACCGAAATGCCAGGTATACGAGCCCGATTCAATATTATTGCCAGAAGAATTTTATCATCCTCATAACCGACGGAGAACCGACAAAAGACTGGAACATCCCGTCCGGTATATTGACTGCAATTGCCGGCCAGTATGATGCAACCCCACAATCCGGAAATGATAACCGACCCTTTTATTTGGACGGTGTGGCTTGGTATCTGAACGTGAACGATGCGAGAAATAATCTTGTGGGCCTTCAAAACGTGATTACTTACCCGATCGGTTTTAATATCAACCATCCTTTGTTAGAAAAGACAGCTTTTAAGGGAGGAGGATTGTATTTTACTGCCAACAATGCGGAGCAACTGACCGATGCTTTAGAAAAGGTGCTCATCGATATCAGCAACAAGTCATTTTCGTTTACGTCTCCGTCGGTTCCTGCAGTGAGGACGGTCTATGACAATATGATCTATCTCACCTCCTTCGAACCTAACGAAACCCCGTTCTGGAAAGGCGATCTGAAAGCCTATCGTCTTGAAGAAGACGGAACCCTTAAAGTGGACGGCAGTGGGAACCCCGACCCGAATTCCTTGATCTGGGGTGCTGCCGAGAAATTAAAGACAAATCCTTCCACAGAAAGAAAAATTAAGACCTACGTCCGGGGAGCCATGAGTAATTTCATGACAGCGAATATTACCAATGACGATCTGGATGTTGTTGATGACGCAACCCATCAAAAACTGATTGTCCATATCAGGGGAGGAGATGTGTTTGACATCGACCCCAAGGATGGAGTGACAAACGTGGATAGACGCTCTAAACTTGGCGACATCTTCCATTCCAACCCCGTAATTGTGGGATCGCCATCGAAATTTTTCAAAGATGAAGGATTCCACGGGCCAGGGGGGTTTTTCGAGACGAAAAAGAAGAGAACCAAGGTCGTCATCGTCGGATCAAATGGTGGCATGCTCCACGCCTTTAATGCAGGAAACTGGGATGAAACCCAACCCCCTCAAGGAGGTTATGATGAGGGCTCGGGTGTTGAGGAATGGGCATTCATCCCTTCTAGTGTGCTAAAAAATTTAAAACAGATGGTTTCTTCCCACACTTATTACGTCGATTCGTCGCCCAAAGTGGCCGATGTGTGGTGGGGGGATTTAAATTCGAACGGAAAGAAGGACCCCGGGGAATGGCGGACCGTTCTGGTCTGCGGGTTAAGAAAAGGAGGCAAGCATTATTTTGCCCTTGATATTACAGATACGAAAAATCCGGCTTTTCTCTGGGAATTCCCATCTTCAGGCGATACGGCGACCCTTGATAAATTGGGCGAAAGCTGGTCCGAACCCGCCATTGGCAAGGTGAAATTTGGAGGAAACGAAGTATGGGTGGCTTTTATCGGAGGCGGGTTTGATCCCACCGAAACGAAAGTTAAAGATGCATCGGTTGGAAGAGGTTTGTTTGTCATCGATATCAAGACAGGCAGTATCATCAAAGAACTTTCCGGATATGAAGGAATGAAGTATTCCATGCCGGCCCCTCCGACGGCAGTGGATTTGAACCTGAACGGCTATGTTGACAGGGTCTATATCGGTGATTTAGGAGGCCAGATGTGGGTCTTCGACGTTTCTTCAGGCAATAAAGAGGAATGGACAGGGAAAAGGTTATTCCAGGCTCCTGCAACTCCCACCCAGAAACACCCCATTTTTTATCAGCCTGCAGTGGCATTTGACAGGTATAGAGTTCCCTGGATCTATTTTGGGACAGGAGACAGGGAAAACCCGAACGACAGCACCAACCCTCCAGAGAGATTTTATGCGGTCAAAGACGATGGGCAGGAGCCCTATCCGAGAAGAGAGGGGAATTTAAAAGACCTTATAGGGCTTGGGGAAAACACATTTGTGGGGGTAACCGATCCACAGAAGGGATGGTTTATCAAGCTTGAAAAGACCGATGGGAAACATGAAAAAGCACTCGCCAAGCCAGCGGTTTTCAACCGTCTGGTCTATTTTACTACTTATTCTTTCAAACAAACGAATGATCCCTGTAGGGTAGATGGAGATGCCAAACTTTACATAGTGGAATACCTCTCCGGCGGAGGAGCACTGTTAGTGGATGAGGTAACGGATTTTTCACTCACTCCTTCAGATCGTTCGAAAATGATCGGAGAGGGTATCCCCTCTGCTCCGGTGATTTCAACCAACCTAAAAGGAAAAGCTTCGATTATCATCGGAACGACAAGCGGACAGATCTCTTCAAAGGAAGGATTCTCACCCACTAAGAACAAAGGTTTATTCTATTGGAGGGAAGTGGTGAGGTAGGACCATAGGGCGGCTAACGTTTCTCGTTGTCGAAGCTGGTATCGATGCTCGCCCTGTACCATATTAGGTTCAGGGCTCGTTTCTCGAAACTGGAGGCTCGGGTTTTCATCGAGCTTCGGGCATCGAGTCTCTTGCCTCGATACGAGCATCGTCAACGTTAAACTTTTATAAGACTTTTATTTCTGGAGTTGTTGAAGTTTTTTAATCCTCTCTTGAGCTTCCGAAAAAGATTCATCCAGCCTTAAGACCTGGTTGAACGTTTCCATGGCCTGAGAAAGCATCCCATTGGCTTCATAGGCGAGTCCCAGATTGAAGTGAAGCCTGACCAGTTTCTCTCTGGTCAGCCCTTTAATCTGGGCAGCTTCTTTTAGTTGTTGAATCGCCTGAGCATTGTCTCCTTTTTCCAAAAAACAACTGCCGAGCATGATGTAGCAGTCGAATTTGATGGCAGGATTTGAAGAGGCCAGTTCAAATTCTGATATGGCATAGTCGAAGAGCTCCATCTCCTTGTAGGCAATTCCCAAATGATAGTGCATTTCAGAATCTTTGTCTGGAGGCAGTTGGGCTTCAGCCCCATCGGGCATGCTCGAAGTTTCAACGACTGAAGAAGGGAAGAGATCAGATTTGTCATCGAAGGGTTTGATCTCTTCAGGGGGAGAGTAATGCTCAGGAGGAGGAAATTGAACTGGAGGCACTACTTTTGGGATATCCCTGGGTTGCGAGGGCATATCAAGGCTGTTCAAAGCCTTTCTTGCCTCCTGGTCATCGGGTTTTGTCTCCAGAATGCTCAAATAATAGTTTCGGGCATCTCCTGCCAATCCTTCCTTAAGATATAAGGAAGCAATTTTATGAAGAGCGTCAATCCGTTTGGGGCTGATGGCAAGGACTTTTTTATAAATGGAGATTGCTCGTGAATTAAGATCCTCTTCTGTATAGAGTCCAGCCAACTTCATATACTCCGTAATGGCCTTCTCGTTTTCTCCGATTTTAAAATAGAGATCGCCCAGTTTTAGATATAACCGTGTATCATTGGGGTCTGCCTCGATCAGTTTAATATACTCGGCGATCGCCTTTTTGGGCTGATTCTTCTGAATATATTTCTGTGCAAGGTCTAAGATCTTTTCTTTATCAGTCGCCAAAATCGACTCTCTTCAGTACAACCAATTTTAACTCAAAACTTAATCAAAGAACAGGAAAAAGTCAAGCTTTTGAATTTATGTTTGAATTTATGTTTTGTGTTTTGAATTCTATCATCTCACCAGAAATCTATAAAGTTTAAGAGACCCTCTAATAATTTCGAACTCGTCACTCCCGCCCCGTATCAAGCACGGGATAAACTCCAACCGGAGTCCAGTCGTTGCGACTCGAAACCGAGTTATTTCGTACCGTCAAAAGCGGGACTGAATTCTCCTGATAATGATAGGAACTGGAATGACATTCTTAGAGGGTGCATAGACTTCGTAACTATTATTAAACTCTTGCTTCGGGAGTATTTTCTTGTTTCGAAGTTTGATGACATGTGGTTCAATTTTGTTAGTACTTTAGACATTTCTTTATCAGTGGTAAATAATTGACCATATATTAGCAATAATTTATAATTCACTCTATCCGATAAATCTGAATTCTTTAGATATTTTAATGTATTAAGTGGTTAAGATATTTACAGCTTTTGGCACTTAATTTGCTTATTAGAGGGTGATCGGGGTTTTCACGAAAACAGGGGTAATTTGAGCTGATCGAGCAACCGATTTGATGTTTTTTTCAGTTGCTTTCCGTGAGTTTCTTTCAAGCGAACAAGAGTAGTTAAAAGTTTTG